>Ga0209526_10001469_pt1 | contig 15814 bp, 17 predicted proteins | sample JacPinW_OM2H0_M1_FD_188566 | JGI IMG/M metagenome (GOLD analysis project Ga0209526, IMG submission 188566) | Forest soil microbial communities from Algoma, Ontario, Canada - Jack Pine, Ontario site 1_JW_OM2H0_M1 (SPAdes) (version 2) | ecosystem: Environmental > Terrestrial > Soil > Boreal... | reverse complement strand
GTTTTGGGGGAGAGTCCCCAAGACAATTAGGGGGCGGAAATGAACGCACGATGAATTGATCCACTACCTCTTCACGCGCCGCTCGCAAAAATTTTGGATCGCGATAGACTGGGCGGCCAACCCCGACGCGGGGACCTGCCAGGATTTGGCAAATGCCCAGCGCCATCAACAACGGAGGCTTTCGAAATGAGCAAGACGTTCGAGAAACATGCGATCACGGCGGAGTTCGCCCAGGAATTGGTCGAGGCCGCAGTTGCAAAAGCCGCGGAGCTCAAGGTTCCGCAGTGCGTGGCCATCGTTGATGATGGCGGGAATCTGAAGGCCTTCGTCCGCATGGATGGAGCGGCGCTCATCCCAATCGAGATCGCGCAAAGCAAGGCCTACACTGCGCTGTTTGGACTTCCGACCCACGATTTTTTCAACTTCATCAAAGGCGATCCCTCGCTGGTTGCGGGAATCGCTCCGCGCCCTCGCGTGGCCGCGTTCGGCGGCGGCTATCCAATCAAGATCGACGGTCACATCATCGGAGCGATAGGCGTCAGCGGTGGTACTGTCGAACAGGACATGCAATGCGCCGAGGCCGCGCTGAAGCTTGTGAAATAGAGCTGCGGAAAAAACAAAAAGGGGGGCATCGCGGTTCGCGATGCCCCCGCCTTCAAGTTTAACCAGGTTTTCCGGGCTCCCGCGCCTCGCTAGACAAAACCCTGGCCCCCCAATGTGTTTGTTGCGGGGCGTTTCCGTGCCGATTCCTACTCGCCCTCATCGAGCTGAAAGCCGCAGCGCTCGCAGTACCAGACCACCATGCCGTAATCGAACTCAAGCGGCGTTGGCGGCCTGCAGTTCAGGCACAAGGTGCGACTTTCTTGGGCGCTAGATGCTCCCGCATCTTCAATCGGAATTGACCGGTCTGCCTTCATGAAGCGCTGACCTGTTTTCATAGCCCCTTAGGGAAATCCTGAGACTCCATGTCCTAGCTAAACCTTGATCATGTCGCCTCTCTCTAAATAGGTCTATATCATCTTTTATATATCTGTGCGCATCGTGCTTTTCTGATTGAACGCATACGCTCACACCCGTGAGTGCTGGAACATTCTGTAAATCTTTGCCTGCTACACGTTGCGAACGACGACTAAGGCGCATCGATGCAAGCGAGTTTCGCGGCACGGCTATTGCGCTGATGCAAAGGGGCTCGTCTCAATCCTGAATGAGAAAAGAGCGCGTCATTCGCCTATGGCAAGCGAACCCGAAGTCCTGACAGTGAAGGAGGTTTGCGATCTACTAAGAATCCACCGCTCCACGATTTACAGGCTGGTCAGGCAGGGCAGGATTCCGAGTTTCAAAATCGGCAAGGACTGGAGATTCCGAACGGACCTGATAATGCGCTGGATCGCTGAACAGACCAAGGGGCCCCCTGAGTGAGAGAAGTTATCGGCCGCGCGCCAATTTCGACATTGGCTCCGGGACTTTTGCTACGCCTACGGTCGATCATCCTCAGCTCAGCGTAGAGCCCCGCCTCGCGTGGGTGTCGGAAGCGTCGGTCTGAATAGTGCGCGGCGGGCGCGCGCGGGCGCGCTCCGCCACGCGTCTCGCGTCTACTGCTTCTTGCAGCTACCCACGAAAGGGTTCGCCAGGTCCGAAAGTGCGCCGAGACTATCGTTGGGGTGGCCCGACTCTGTCACGAAGTCGTCCGCCGACTGGATATCGAACTCACCGCCTCCGTGCTCGACCACCAAGGTGGTGTGCTGGGCAACTCCTAACCCGCCGAGACTTGAACACAGCGCGTCTCCATCGGCATCGCCGGTGGCGCTAACCCAGGTGAGATCCATCTGCCCCAAGCCGCCAAAATTGACGCTGTAGGTTCCGGTCGTGACGATCAGACATACCTCTCCGCTGAGATTAAGAACGATCTTCCCTGTCGCATGCCCAGCACCGTCGAAGGTCAGGCGCATCACCTCCGAAAGTCCCGAGAGCGTTCCGCTGCTGTCGCTTGTTGTCGCGTGGCCGAGGCAGCCGTAGCCACCCGTGAGCGAGCTGGCGCTAAACGCGGCACTCGTGCCCGGAACGAGCACGCAGGCCGCCCCGGCTACAAAGCCAACCGCGGCCAGCAGACGGACCTTTTCAAGCGCAATTCGCAATCCCTTCATCATCACACCCCTCCTGTTGAGATATTAGACGAAACCTCATGCTTATAGACTTCAGACCACGACCTGTCAACAATCTTGAGGCGAAGTTCCAGTCTATTCGCGGCGAGTGCTCGGGAGGTCGCGCGGGTTCGTAGTATGCCGAACGTGGTTTGTGGGCTAAGTGCGCTTGCCGGTCAGGCGCGGGATGAATGCGAGGATGACCAGCGTCATCAGCCATCCCGCCGGGCCGCTGATTAGCGCCGGACGGCCGTAACCGACGATCCAGTGCGGCGGCGCGACTGCCGCAGCGTCGCTGTAGGGCCATAGCTTGGCGCCGATCACCAGGCCGCCATGGAGCCCGGCCGAGAAGTAGACGTTGCCGGTCACCAGGAACGCCTCGCCCAGCACCAGCCCGAGCAGGAAGAGCCCGACCAGCGCCGGCAGTGCCGCGCCAGGATGCGTTAGCTGTGCGAGGCTCGCGAAGAGGTTGTGGAACCCGGCAGCGGCGTCGAATCTCGCCAGGTAGAATCGCGCGGGCGAGCGCACCAGATGCGCCAGGGCATAGACCACCGCACTAATCAAAAGCGCACCCGTGCGGCCGAAGTCCTCGACCATCCCGCCCAGCATGAAAGCGCGGAAGAATCCCTCCTCGATTATCGCGATCAGGATTGCGCCCGCCACGTATTTGGGAGCGCGCGCCAGCGCCTCGCCGGCACGCAGCTCGACGCGTCCGCCGAACGCCGCGCCGAGCACCAGCAAAATTGCGATTGCCGCCGCCGCCACCAGAAATCCGCGCAGCGCGGCGCCCAGATTGGCCTTCGGACGGGCGAAGCCGCGCCGCAGCAGGCGGACCACTCCCAGCTTGCGCGCCGACAGCGCCAATATTACAGCGAGCGTGACCATCACAGTGCGATCGAAGATGCGCGGGAACGGGAAACGATAGCCGGCGGCGGCGACCGCCGTAGCGGCGAAGGGTGCGACGATCGCCGCTGCGGCGGCCGCCAGCACCAGTGCGATCGCTACTCTGAGCGTGAAAGGCATCGTGGCCTGAAGCGTATCCGGTTAGCGCCGAGCGCGCACGAGCGTCATCGGTTGCAAGGGCGCCATGCAAGCGGCGATTATTGTGCAATCGTCGCGGGCAACAACGATAACCAGCCAGGAGGCGTCGTATGGATCTGGGACTTAAGGGCAGAGTCGCGCTGGTGACCGGCGCGAGCATGGGAATCGGCGAGGCCACGGCAGTCGAGCTTGCGGGCGAAGGATGCGACCTCGCGATTTGCTCGCGCCATCCCGAGCAGCTCGCCAAGGTGCGCGACCAGGTGGTGGCCAGGGGCGTCCGATGCGTCGTCGCTCAATGCGATATCCGCCAGCCCGACGACATAGCGGCCTTGATGAACGAAGTCGGCCGCGCCTACGGCCGGCTCGATATCCTGGTAAACAACGCCGGCGCCGCCACTCATGGCACCTTCGCTTCGCTGAGCGACGAGCAATTGCTGGCCGACTATGAGCTAAAAATTCTGGGGCAGCTCCGATGCACCCGCGCCGCGCTGCCGCTGCTGGAGAAGAGTCCGGCGCCGCGCGTTATCAACGTCAACGCGATTGCGGGACGGGTGGTGATGCCCGGGCTGTTCGCTACCACCACCCATCGCGCCTCGTGCTACGCGCTCAGCAAGGCGCTCGCCTGGGAGCTGGCGGACCGGAAGATACTGGTCAACTCGGTCAACATCGGGCTGGTGCATACTAACCAGATCGAACGCGCTCACGCGCGCCGCGCGCCCGACGTGCCGCTGGACAAGTTTATGGCGCAGGCGGCGCAGATCGTGCCGCTTAAACGCTTCGGCGAGCCCGACGAGGTCTCGGGCCTGATCGCGTTCCTGGCGTCCGACCGCTCAAGCTTCATCACCGGCGCGTCGATCGACGTCGGCGGCGGCCAGGGCGCGCACGTCTGATGCCGAGGCGCTGATCTCGCATCGCTAGCGCGCGCGCTCGGGGTTGCGTTGAGGCTCGAGCACGATTTCCACCGGACAGACGCGTGGCGGCGCGCGCAGCACCGCTATCACCGCCTCCGCTACGTCCTCCGCACCGAGCATCAGGGCGCGGTCGAGATGCTTGTTGTGCGGGATGAGCGCGGTGTCAACCAGTCCCGGAATAATCACCGCCACCTTGACGCCGCTCGATCGGAGTTCGGCGAAGGCAGCATGGCTGAAAGCGACCAGCCCGGCCTTGGCTGCCGCGTAGACCGCCTCGCCGGCGGGAGCATTGCGCGCCGCGGCCGAGGCGATATTGACGATCACGCCGCCGCCGGCCTTTTCCATCCGCGCCGCGGCCAGGCGCGCGAGCGCGATCGGCGCGCGCAGATTCACCGCCAGTATTCGATCCTGCGCCGCCGCGCTGGTTTTGAGCAGCGGCGTACGCGGCGGAGCCCATCCGGCGTTGTTCACCAACACGTCGATTTGCCCGAAATGCTCGAGCGCCGCATCGAACAACTTCTGCGGGCTGTCCTCTTGCGCGAGATCGATCAGCACGATGAGCGAGCGCGCCGGCTCGAGTCCCGAAAGGCGCCGCGTCTCGTCCATCTCATCGAAGGTGCGCGCGGCCAGGCATAGCGCGTAACCTTCGCGCGCGAGCGCAAGGGCCGTCGCGCGGCCGATTCCGCGTCCGGCGCCGGTTACCAATGCGACTCGCTGCGTCTGTGGCCCTGCCATCTTCAGTCCGCGGTCGCACGCCGTCGGATCGGCCCCGCGAGCAGCGCCGCGGTATGCCGCGCCGCGGTCAAAGCCGCAGCTTGCACGATCAAGCCCAGTTCCACAAACTGTGGTAAACCCCTCGCAGGCGCCGGCGCGCGGTGGGAAGGCAGGCAGCAACGATGAACCCGCAAGTCTTTCGCGAGTACGATATCCGCGGCATTGTCGAACACGACTTCGACGACGATTTCGTCGTCAACCTGGGCCGCGGGTACGCGACGATGCTCAAGCGCGCCGGCAAGGCCACCATCACGCTCGGCCGCGACTGCCGGCTGTCCTCCGATCGTCTGTTTGGGCTGTTGAGTGATGGATTGCTGCAAAGCGGCATCAATGTGGTCGATATCGGCGTCGTCCCCACGCCGCTTCTGTACTTCTCGGTGATCCACTGGCGGATGGATGCCGGCGCGATGATCACCGGCAGCCATAACGCCGCCGAGTACAACGGTTTCAAGCTCGGCGTCGGACCCACGACGATCTATGGCGAAGAAATTCAGGAAGTCCGGCGCATCATCGAGCGCAAGGATTTTCCCGCTGCCGGCGCCAGGGGCACGCTCAGCACGCGCGAGGTGCTGTCCGACTACAATGACTTCATCAAGCGCACCATCACGCTGCGGCCGGGACTCAAGGTCGCAGTCGATGGCGGCAACGGATGCGGCGGAGTGGTCGCGGCGCCGCTGATGCGCGAGCTGGGTCTCGAGACCGTCGAGCTTTTCATCGAGATGGACGGCCGCTTCCCCAACCATCATCCCGACCCCACCGTCGAGGAGAACATGCGCGACCTCATCGCCGCGGTGAAGAGCAGCGGCGCGGGCATCGGGATTGCCTACGACGGTGACGCCGACCGGGTCGGTGCGGTCGACGAGAACGGACGTATTGTGTGGGGGGACGAACTGATGGTGGTGTTCTCGCGCGCGATACTGCGCGAGCGCCCGGGCGCCGCGATAATCGGCGACGTCAAGTGCTCCAACCGCATGTACGACGACATCACGGCGCACGGCGGCCGCGCGATCATGTGGAAGACCGGCCATTCGTTGATCAAGAGCAAACTCAAGGAGGAGCATGCAGCGCTGGCCGGCGAGATGAGCGGACACATGTTCTTCGCCGACCGCTACTACGGCTTCGACGACGCGATATACGCTTCCTTCCGCCTGCTCGAGATCGTCAGCCGCGAGCGCCGTGGCCTGGCTCAGATACTCGCCGATCTGCCCAAGAGCAGCTTCACTCCTGAGATTCGCCTCGATTGCCCCGACGAGCGCAAGTTCGACCTCGTGCGCAAGGCCGCCGAATATTTTCGCAGCCGCTACGAGGTGATCGAGATCGACGGCGTGCGAGTCAAGTTTCCCGGCGGATGGGGCCTGGTGCGCGCCTCCAATACCCAGCCGGCGCTGGTGATGCGTTTCGAGGCGGGCGACGAGAAGACGCTCGGCGAGATTCGCGCGCTGTTCGAGAGCAAGCTCAAAGAACTGGGCACGATGTGAAAGCGGCACGGCCGAGCGCGCTCATCATCGCCGGGGGACGGGGCACGCGCTTTTGGCCGGAGAGCCGCGCCTGGCGCCCCAAGCCGCTCTTTTCGATCGACGGCCGCACCTCGCTGCTCGCCGACACTATCGCGCGGGTCGCGCCGCTGGTCGGGCGCGCGCGGACCTTCGTGCTGGTTTCGGCCGACCAGCGCTGGATTTTCGGCAAGGCGCTGCGCGGTTTGCTTGCGCCCTCCAACCTCATCGTCGAGCCTAGCGGGCGCGGCACCGCGGTCGCGATCGCCTACGGATGCACGACGATCGCGCATCGCACCGGAGAGGGCGTGGTCGCCGTGATGCCCGCCGACCACTACATAACTCCGCCAACGGCATTTCGCCGCACGCTGGGCGACGCGATCGAGCTCGCCGCCACGCGCCGCGCGGTGGTCGTGATCGGGGTAGTCCCCGATCGTCCCGAGCCCGGCTACGGCTATCAGCAGATCGGCCGGCCGGTGGGGCGCGGTTTCCAGGTAGTGCGTTTCATCGAGAAGCCGCCGCTTGAGGAGGCGCGCCGGATGGTCGCGTCGGGAAAGTTTTTGTGGAACGCCGGGATGTTCGTGATGGACACGGGCACGCTCACCTCCGAGCTTGAGCAGCACGCTCCGGGCCTGGCCGGCGCGATGCGCAAGTTGGCTGGCGCGCCTGCGTCCAAGGTCGCGCGCATCTATCGGCGGCTCGACTTCGACGCCTTTGACCGCGTGGTGGCCGAGAAGAGCCGCAGCGTGCTGAGCGTGCGGGCGCGCTTTCGATGGCATGACGTGGGAAGCTGGGAAGGGCTGTGGGAGGCGTTGCGCGGGCGCGAGTCCAATGTGATCAAGGGCGAGGTGATCGCGCTTGACTGCGAGGGCGTGCTGGCGCGCGGCGGCGACAAGCGTCTGATGGTGTTGCTGGGCGTGAAGGACCTGGTTGCGGTCGACACCGGTGACGCGCTTCTGATTGCCAGCCGCAAGAGCTCGCAGGATCTTCGTCGCGTGGTCGACGAACTCGCCCGCCGCCGACTCGATCGCTGCCTGTAGCCGCGAATTTTTTCCCTGTCCGTTACGACCGCTGTGCGCTAGGATTGCGCCGCCCGGCCCGCCGATCCTCATCCGCGGCCGGACGAAGGTGATCGAAATGCAAATGAAAGAACTGCGGCGAGTCGTAACCGGCATCGACGCATCCGGAAAATCCTACGTCGCGATCGACGGACCGGGCGCCAGCGTCATCGAAGAGGGCGGAGCCGGGCTATCCGAGGTTTGGGCCAACGACGCCACACCCGCTGACAATGCCGTCAAGGGGGACGCGGCCAAGCGCGAGGTGCGCCTGGAGCCGCCGGCCGGCGGCAGTGTTTTCCGCTTTTTCGCTCTGGCGCCGGAGAACAAGGCGCTCTCGGCGCGCGAGCTGGAGGAGCGGACGGCAGCGATGTTCGCTGCGATCGGCGCCGCGCATTGCCGGGTCGATACGAAGCGCCATCCGAGCATGCATACCACGCGCACGATCGACTACGTGATCCTGCTCTCGGGGCGCGTCACGTTGCTGCTCGACCAGGGCGAGGTCGAGCTCAAGCCGTTCGACGTGGTGGTGCAGCGCGGCACCAATCACGGATGGGTCAACCGGGGCACCGAGCCGGCGCTGTTCGCCGCGGTACTGATCGACGCCAAGCCGCTCTAGAAGCGGGGCTGTTGGTTTTGCATTTGTTTCCGGTGAGTACGGCCGGACGTGCGGCAGGCTCAGTTCAGCGCCTGCGGATCGCATTTGAGCGCCAGCTCGCGCAGCTCGCCGAGATTGTTATTGTCCTCGAAGGCGATGGCGCGCAGGCCCGCAGCAAACGGCCGGTCGATTCCCTCCCAGCGCAAGGCCTGCCGATTCATCTCGCGCGACAGATCGACCAACAGCGCCAGATCCGCGCCTATCCGTGCCCAGTTGTTGGAGCCTTCGGCGTCCATCGGACGCGGCAGCCTCGACCATACGTGGCGCCCGCTGAGGATCGCGTCGAGCGCGCGGGCATGCTCGTCCTCGCGCGCCGCCAGCGCGACGAGCCCGGCGGCGATATTCGGATAAGCGCAAAGCCCGGCGTGGCGCGCCAGACGGTCAGCCAGTTCGTGGTGGCGGCCGGTGATATCGGCCAGCTCGCTCAGCAGGCGTTCTTCGGGTGAGAGCGCGGTCGTTATTCGATGCAGGATTCCCATATTATGCAGAATTTCGATCAACCGCGGCGTTCCATGCCGCCGGCAGATGATACACGCGGCCAGCCCGGCGCGCACCCATCGCGCATCAATTTCCAACCTGATCCGCGCTGGAGTCGGAAGGGAAAACTGCGCGCACCAGGAACGATTCACGTTTGAAGAAGCCGCGCGTATGATACGAGTTGCCCAGCCGCAGCAGGGCGTAGTCGAAGTAATGTGCAAGCTCGTGCATCAGCGTTCGCAGAAAAGTTTTGGGCTTGACCACGTCGTGGCGCAGCGCCGTGCGCGTCCAGAGCACGATGCGTGGCGCGTCGGGATAGAAGATGCCGTGCAGCTCGCCACGAGCATTGCGCGGCCGCACGCCTTTGACTTCGATTGGCACGCTGCGCACGCGGAGCAGCCGGCATAGTTCGGTCACCAGGTCCTGCGCCGCGCGCGCGGTGGCCGTAACGCTGCCGCCCTCGAGCGCCGCGATCAGGGCTCCGGCGAGCGGGAGCGTGTTGGGTCCAGCCATCAGGTTGAAGGCGTCGATCGCGTCGCTACGCAGATAGACCTTCTGATCGCGCGGCGCGAGCCGGTAGAAGAAAGCCGGCAAAGCGCTATCGCCACCTGCGCTGCTTGCGCGCGGCGCCGTGGTGCGCGAGCGGGGCTGGGTGGCGCGATGACTTCGGCGGCTTTTCATATCTCGCGGATGCTTCGCACTTGCACGCCTCGCAATGAATGCCTCGGCTCTCCTATCATCGGGCAATCATCGTAAGCCAACAACGAATAGCGGAGAAGGCAAACGTATGGAACTCAGCTCGATCGAAATCGTGAAGCCAGCCGACGCCAACGTGATCATCGGCCAGGCCCACTTCATTAAGACCCTCGAGGACCTCTACGAGACATTGGTCTCAGCGGTTCCCGGCGTGAAGTTCGGCGTAAGTTTCTGCGAAGCCTCGGGGCCGTGCCTCATCCGGCATTCCGGGACCGACGCTGAACTGGAAGCCGCGGCGGTGCGCGCGGCCGAGGCTATTGGCGCGGGCCACGTGTTCGTGATTATGCTCGGCAACGCCTTTCCGATAAACGTGCTCAACCAGGTGAAGGCGGTCGCCGAGGTATGCTCGATCTTTTGCGCCACTGCCAACGCAGTGCGTGTGATCGTGGCCGTCGACGGCGGTGCGCGCGGCGTGATGGGTGTGATCGACGGGAGCGCGCCAAAAGGAGTCGAGGGCGAGCGCGACCAGGCCGAGCGGAGCGCACTGCTGCGCCAGTTCGGTTACAAGCATTAGGGCGAGAGCGCATGGTCTGAGAGAGCTTTGCCCTCGTGCGAAGCCCCCGCCCCACTCACTAAAAGGAGGGCTTCACTTAATTGGCGCGAGGCCTTCCGTCCCCTCTCCTTGTTCGAAATGTTTGGACTTTGGACTTGGGAGATAGGTAACGGACCGTGCGGGGACATAGGTAACACATTTGAGTTGAGCTCATGAGTTTTGGTGATGAGGGTTATTGAGGTCAATGAGGGCGACCGCTTGATGGCAGAAGAGGACCTCGCGCAGCGCATCGCTGGAGTCGCCGGGGCGCAGCGCGACCGGGAATCCGCGCAGGGCCTTGCTGACGCGAAAGTCGCGTCCGCGATAGGTAAACCAACCCTCGGCTTGAACCTTGCGCACCTCGAGACCGGAAGGGTACTCGACGGGCGGCAGGCAGTCGGGAAACGGGATCGGACTGGGGCCGATAGCGGCTGGCGGGAGTAGCCAGGCCCAGCGCGTCGTGAGGACGAACCAGGTTGTAGCGCTCGCGAAAGCGATCGAACTCGCGCTGGCAGTGCTCGAGGCTGGTGAAATTGAAGTGCCGCAGGACTTCGAACTTGAGCGTGCGATGGAAGCGTTCGTCTTTGCCCTGGGTCTGCGGATGATAAGCACGGCCATGAGCGACGTGGATGCCGAGTCGGATCAGCCACAGGCTAAAGGCGGTGAAAGGATGGTCGTGGTCGGAGCCCCAGGGAGCGCCATTGTCCATCAGCATCGCGGCCGGCAATCCATAGCGGCGAAACGCGCTGGTCAGCACGCCGCGCACGGTCTCGCCACGCTCATCGGCGCAGGCCTTGAGGACCAGCGAGAAGCGCGAATGGTCGTCGAGCACGGTGAGCGGATGACAGCGGCTGCGGCTCAGCAAGGGGAAGTGGCCTTTGAAGTCCATCTGCCAGAGTTCGTTGGGCGCGTCGCGTTCGAAGCGCTGGAACGGGCGTTGTCCGGGCGCGACGGCGGAGTCGAGCAACCCCGCGCGGCGCAAGATGCCGGTCACGGTGCTCGGCGCGAGGGCCGGGCCACCTCGGCTTTTGAGCAAACGCGCGAGCTTGCGCCCGCCCCAAGAGTTGCGCGACTCGCGACGGAGCCGGATCACATCCTGCTCCACTTCAGCAACGGTGCGCGCGGGACTACGCCGGGGTCGCTTCGAGCGGTCTTCGAGACCGCTCGCTCCCTCCTGCGCATAGCGCATCAGCCATTTGTAGCCGGTCTTCGAAGCGATCCCGAAGCGCCGACACAGCTCGCGCCTGTTAACTCCAGCCTGCTGCGCCAACTGCACAAACTCCTCGCGCAACGACATCCGGGTAACCTCCCGCCAAGGCATCCTGTCCACCTCCCGTTGGAGGTCCAGCATGCCGCTTAGGTGTTACCCATGTCCTCGCACACCCGTTACCCATGTCTCGCGCACAAACACCGAGGAGAGGGTTGGGGAGAGGTCTCTGAGGATTTTGACGATTCGCCTAAAGTCCCTGTCGCCCAGCGGAATTCAAAGCGACCTCTCCAGCCGCTCGCGATGCTCGCGGCGACCTCTCCTGGGACAAGGAGAGGTGAAGAGTCCCGCCGCGTGCGTTACGGAGAGATCTCCAGGATAAGGAGAGATGAAGCGAGGGCAAGAGAGGTCCGCCGCACTAGCCTAGGTCACGCAACAGCACGCCGGTTAAGTATTCGCCCTCGGGATGGCCGAGCAGCACCGGATGGTCGGGGCCGGGGCCAAGGCGCGCGAGCAGGCGCATCCGGCGCCCAGCGCGGCCCTCGGCTATTCGCACCGCGCGGACGAAATCCTCGCCGCAAAAGTGCGACGAGCAACTGAAGGTCATCAGGACGCCGCCCGGATTGAGCGCGCCGAGCGCCAGCGCGTTGAGTTCGACGTATAGGTGCTCGGCGCGGCGCGCGTCGGCGCGGCTGCGAGCAAATGGCGGCGGGTCGAGCGCGATCAAATCGAAACGCTGATCGCGATGGCCCAGGAAATCGCCCGCCTCGCTGTGCACGAACAGGACGGCGTCGGCCGGATAGCCATTGAGTTCCAGATTGCGCCGCGCCCATCCGAGTGCACGCTCTGAAGTGTCGACGGCGACGGCCTCCTTCGCGCCGCCCTTGAGTGCGTTCAGCGCGAAGCCGCCCGCGTAGCAGCACAGATCGAGCACGCGTGCGCCGATAGCCAGCGCGCCGAAGCGCTCGCGATTCTCGCGCTGGTCGAGGAAGAGGCCGGTCTTCTGGCCGTGCTCCAGGCTGGCGAGGATCCGTACTCCATTCTCGCTCACTACGACTTCGTCGGTGGGTACGCCATAAAGCAGGCCCACACGATCTTCGAGACTCTCCTGGCGGCGCACGGCACCCTGGCTGCGCTCGAAAATCGTACGCGGCGATATCATCAGGTTCAAATGCCCGACGATCTCCTCGCGCATCCGCTCTGCGCCCGCGGTCAGCAACTGCATCACGGCGACCTCACCATAGCGGTCCACGACCACGCCCGAGAGGCCGTCGCCGTCGCCGTTGAGCATCCGGTAGCAATCCGTACCCGGACCGATTACCCGCTCGCGCAGCTTGAGCGCGCGCTCCAGGCGCCAGCGAACGATTTCGGCGGGACCGGGCTCGCCGCCCAGCGCGAGCATCCGCACGGCGATCGTCGTCGCCGGGTTGTAATAGCCATGGCCGAGCGTCGCGCCGGCGTTATCGAGGATCCACACGCGCGCACCGGGCTCGATCGCGGCGGGCTCCACGCGATCGATCGCCTGCGAGAAGATCCAGGGATTGCCGCCGCGAACCGGTCCCTCGCGGCCTTTTTTCAGGAAGACCCGCCCCGGCGTCATCGGCGCATTGTTCAGTCGTGGGCTTTTCAACTGTCCGCGGCCGGCCACCGCGGCTCGCCCGCGCGCTTAAAGGTGCCGCTGCGGCCGCCCGATTTGCCGACCAGCCGAATCGCGTCGATGGTCATCGCGCGATCGATCGCCTTGGCCATGTCGTAGATGGTGAGCGCCGCGGCGCTTAACGCCACCAGCGCTTCCATCTCGACGCCGGTGCGCGACGCGGTCGCCGCGCGGGCCTGGATATGGAGCGTCGCATGGGCAGGGTCGGGGCGGAATTCTATCTCGACCACCTCCAGCGCAATCTGATGACACAGCGGGATCAACTCGTGCGTGCGCTTGGCGGCCATGATTCCGGCCAGCCGCGCCGCCGCCAGCGCTTCGCCCTTCTTGAGCCGCCCGCCGACGATCGCTTCCAGCGTCGCGGGCTCCATTTTGACCGCGCCGCGCGCCAGCGCCTCGCGCCGCGTCACTGGCTTTTCGCCGACGTCGACCATGCGCACGCGGCCACGACGGTCGAGATGGGTGAGCGCGTCGCGAGCGGCGGGGTTAGGAGACCGAGCGATTGGTTTCTTGTGTGGCATGGGGGAGGCGGCTAAGAGCTTACGTTGACGCGATGCGCCGATACAATAAAGCGCTACAATAGGAGCGATGACGAACCGCGTCCGGCTGCGCCGGCGCGCCGATTCCCGTAAAGGCAATCGATAGCAAAAATACATGGTAGACGAAACTTATCGCCTCGTGATTCTGGGCTCCGGCCCCGCCGGCCTCACCGCCGCGCTCTACTCTGCGCGGGCCAATCTGGCTCCGCTGCTAATCGAGGGCACCGCGCCCGGCGGCCAGCTCACGATCACCACCGAAGTCGAGAACTACCCCGGCTTTGTGGATGGAATACAGGGCCCCGAGCTGATGAACGTGTTCCGGCTCCAGGCCGAGCGCTTCGGCACGAAATTCGAAGTCGGCGAAGTGAAGGCGGTCGATCTACGCAAGCGGCCGTTCGAGCTGGAGATGTCCGTGGACACGAGGATGATCGGCGCCGAGGCGCTCATCGTTTCGACCGGCGCGACGGCCAAGCTGCTCGGGATCGAATCGGAGAAGCAGCTTATGGGTTACGGGGTGAGCGCCTGCGCGACGTGCGACGGCGCGTTTTTCAGGAACAAAGAGGCGGTGGTGGTGGGCGGCGGCGACACCGCGATGGAAGAGGCGACGTTTCTTACGCGCTTTTGCACCAAGGTGACGATCATTCATCGTCGCAGTACACTGCGCGCCTCCAAGATCATGCAGGACCGCGCGGCGGGCAATCCGAAAATCGCCTTCATCTGGGATTCCGTGATCGAGGAAATTTACGGCGAGCCGAAAGCCGGGGTTCGCGGCGTGCGGCTCAAAAATGTCGAGATCGGCAAAGTGAGTGACTTTCGCACCGACGCCGTGTTCGTCGCGATCGGCCATCAGCCCAACACCCGCATCTTCGAGGGCCAGCTCGAGATGGACGAGCTCGGCTACCTCAAGGTGCAACCGGGATCGACCTATACCAACATTGAGGGCGTGTTCGCGGCCGGCGACGTCGCCGACAAGGTCTATCGCCAGGCGGTGACCGCGGCGGGCACCGGATGCATGGCGGCGATCGACGCGGAGCGCTGGCTCGAAGCACACGAGGCGCACTGACATCCCGCGCCGCGGGAGAGCAGCCGGCGTATCGGCGCGAGACCGCGTCGGATGAACACCGGGAGCAGGTTCCTCGTCGCGCTTGCCGCCATCGTCATTCTCACTGCTGGCGGCACCGCCGGCTACATGGCGATCGAGCACATGCGGTTGCTCGATGCGCTCTACATGACCGTCATCACCATTTCGACCGTCGGTTACGAAGAGGTGAAGCCGCTCGGCGAGGACGGGCGGATCTTCACGATGGTGCTGATCGTGACCGGCGTTGGCACTGCCTTTTATGTGTTTGCCGCCGTCACCCAGCTTGTGGTCGAGGGCCAGTTGCGCGAGCTCCTCGGGAGGGTTGCGATGAAGCGCAAGATCGAACAAATCGCGGGCCACGTCGTGATTTGCGGCTATGGCAGGATGGGTCGGGTGGTGGCCGACGAAGTGGTGCGAAGCGGCGGCGAGGTGGTAGTGATCGAGCGCGATCCGGCGCGCGAGGACGAGATGACCGCAGCGGGCCTGCTCTACGTGATCGGGTCGGCGCTCGACGATCGGGTGCTGGCGCAAGCAGGTGTGGAACGCGCGCGGGCTATCGTCGTGGCGACCGCCTCCGACTCCGACAACGTCTACATCACGCTCTCGGCGCGTGCGATGAACCCGAGAATTCCGATCCACGCCCGTGGCGAGTCGGAGGCGGGCATCCAGCATCTGCGGATGGCTGGGGCGGACCAGGCGATTTCCGCCTACCATTGGGGCGGATTACGGCTGGCGGCGAGCATCCTGCGGCCTTCGGTGGTCGATTTCCTGGAGCTCTCGATCCCTGGGCGCGGCGCCGAGATCGATCTCGAGGAAGTTCGTGTGGCCAAAGACAGCCCGCTCGTTGGCCAGTCGATCGGCACGGTCGAGCGGAGCGCGCCGCGGCTTCGAATTGTCGCGCTCAAACGCGGCAACGATTCGACCAGGCTGATTCCCGATCCGGCAACGCTGATAGAAGTGGGCGACTTCCTGGTCGCGATTGGCGAGCGCGACACCTTACGCCGCCTGAGCTAGCACCGCGCATCGTCACGAGGGCTGCTGGCCGTTTTTCCTTTGAATCGCACCGTCTATCCTGCCAAGATTTGCACGCATGGAAGGGGGAGACGGGACACCGACGGAGCCGCGCAAGCCGACCGGCGAGCTTAAGGCGCCCACCGGCGGTCTTGGCCCCGTGCCGTCGCGTGCGGTGGTGCGGCGATGGCGCCGGATCGATATCCGGCTCTCCGAGCTAATCGTCTTCCTGGTGGCGGTGGTCGGTGCCGTAGCGCTGGGCCTTGGGATCACCGAGTACTTCGACGAGCATCCATACATTTTCGCTTACCTGATCGCGTATGCGGGATTTCGCCTAGCCGACGTCCTGGTGCGCGAGGACTTCGAGCCGCCGCCCGATACGGCGGGGCTTGCGGGATCGATCCTGCGCCAGTTGCCGATGCTGGCGTTGTTCGCAGCGGCGCCGTTCGAGCGGACCTATCTCTATGGCGGCGAGGTGGCT
>Ga0209526_10001468_pt1 | contig 15822 bp, 19 predicted proteins | sample JacPinW_OM2H0_M1_FD_188566 | JGI IMG/M metagenome (GOLD analysis project Ga0209526, IMG submission 188566) | Forest soil microbial communities from Algoma, Ontario, Canada - Jack Pine, Ontario site 1_JW_OM2H0_M1 (SPAdes) (version 2) | ecosystem: Environmental > Terrestrial > Soil > Boreal... | reverse complement strand
CGCATTGGGACGGGCAGTTCCTCGAGCGCGCGCTTGACCTCGCCCCCGAAGCCACGGTCGACGATGATCTCCTCGGGCGACATCAGGTGAACCGGCATGCCTTCGCGGCGCATCTGCTCGTATATGGAGAAATCGGCGCCGGGCGTATCAAGGGGATCCTCGGGTGCCGGCCGTTGGCGGAGCCGGTTGCGGAAGACATTGGTCATGATCGTGAAAAGCCAGGCCTTTTCGTTCGTACCCGGCTTGAACCGATTCCGGTACCGGTACGCTCGCATATAGGTTTCTTGCACTAGGTCCTCGGCGTCTTCCGGCTTTCTCGTGAGGCGCAGCGCGCTTCGATACAACGCATCGAGATGCCTCTCAAAAAGCGAAAAGTCGCTACTCATGGCAACGCCCCCTGGGTCCATTCTATTCCGGCGATTTCGGGCGTCCGGGGGGTCAGCTTGGCGCGGGCCCGCTGCTCGGCGGGCCGCCACCCGGCTGCGGACCGTTCGGTCGCGGACCGCGTCCTCGCCCCCGGCCGCGCCGCCGCCGCCGTCGCTGGTCGGGCAGATCGCCCTCCCCCCTGGGCGGAGAGGATCGGGGTGGACGGTTCCCCGCGGGGGGTCGCCGTTGCGGGTTTCCCGTAGAGACATCTCCCTCCCCCCTTGTGGGGGAGGGTCGGGGTGGGGGGTTTCCCCCGGAGGGACGGGGCGGGCGGTTGCTACGCTCACGAGGCGTACCGCGCTGAGGTCGAGCCTGGCCCTGGATCTGCTGCGGCTGCCCACCGGGGCCCGATCGATCGCCGCCTCCACCGCCTCCGCCACCGCGGCGACGCCGGCGGCCACGGCGCTGCTGGTCCGGAGCCGATGGGCTTCCGGTCTCAACGCCGGCCGCATCTCTTGGCCGCTCCGGCCGTGCCACGACGGGCACGATTCGGGCCAGCCCGCGCGGACGCCGCCGCCGGCTGGGCTGCTCGCGGGGACGCGCGTCGACCTGCTTGACCCGCTCGTCGAATTCAGCCAGCCACTCTTCCATCGGCCGCTTGATCTGCGGGCGCGGGGCGCGTGGCTCCTCAGGCCAGATGCGCGGCCGCTCGGGGCGAATGGCTTCTGGCGGAGGATCGGCGTCGGTCGGCTCGGGCTCGACCGCGATCTCAGGCGGGAGTTCCGACATCTACAGAAATCTTAACCGGGGCCTGCGCGCTGACCGGCTGGTCGACGGCCCAAACCGTTAAGAAGCGGCGGCGGAACCGCTCGAGCGCCCGAATCACGGCAGGGCCCAACACCGCGAGCAACAGCAGATTGCCCGCGGCTCGGAAGCTGTCATATACGAGCGAGGTCGCCAGGTAGAAGGCCCCGAATCTGCGAACCATGGGCACGAGCCCGATCCCGGGCGCCCAGCTGAGCGGCGACGACCCGGCGGCAACCAGGAGCGGCCATTCCCAGAGGTCGAGGAGGATACCGAAGGCGAAGCCGGCGGCGCCGCCATAAAGGGCGAGCGCTGCGATCGTCTTCGGTGACGACTTGCGTCCGCCGATCCGTCCCACGTATCCGGCGCCCATGCCGACCCAGCCGGCTGCGAGCATCTGGTAGGGGAGCCAGGGGCCGAGGCCCGCGGTGAGGACGGCCGAGAGCAGCAGGGTCAGCGCGCCACTCGCGAATCCGAAGCTCGGGCCCATGACGAAGCCGCCGGCGATGACCAGGAAGAAGATCGGCGAGAACCCCAGCAACCCGATCACAATCACCAGGCGAAGCGTGGCGTCGATCGCGACCAGGGCGGCCAGTACCGCGAGTAGGCGGGTCGAGAGGCGATGCGTCTGCAGGGCGACGGCCAGTGCCACCACGGCGGAGACGGCGACCAGCGCGCTGAACAGCACGATGGGCTGCGGAAACCGCGACCCAAGCAGGAGCGGAGCCAAGAAGAGCACGAGCCCGGCGCCGGTTAGCGCCAGCAGGACAGCATCCTCGGCGCGTGCCACCGCCCACCGCCTCATACGGGGACCTCGTCGGCGAGGAGCCAGCCGCGGCCCACGAGCTTGCTGATCTGGGTCGCGAAGACGAGTGAGTCGCTGAGCACGGCGCCGGGTGGGCCGTCGGCATAGATCTCGCCTTCCGCCATCAAGAGAACGCGGTCGGCGGTACGGGCCGCCCATTCGACATCGTGCGTCGCGATCACGATTCCTGCTCCGGTGCCAGCGCGGGTGCGCAGGAACCCGCTCAGGGCCTTTTTGACCAGCGGGTCGAGGCCACGAGTCGGTTCGTCGAGCAACAGCAGGTCCGCCTGCGCTGCCACGACCGCGATCGCGAGCTGCTGACGCTCACCCGAGCTGAGGTCACGTGGATAGCGATGCAAAAAAGCATGAAATGGCGCCGCCACTTCGGGCGTTTGGCCGCGCAATTCGTCTTCGACGGTGGCAGCGAAGAGGAGGGCATCGGCGTCCTGTGGCACGTAGGCCGCGCGGGCCTCGGCATAGACGGTGCCGCGTTGCGGGCGAAACAGTCCTGCGACGAGCTTGAGGAGCGTGGTCTTCCCGGATCCGTTCCGCCCCATCAGCGCCGTGACCTGGCCACGCCGCACGCTGAGCGACAACCCTCGCACCGCCAGCACGCCGTTGTATCGATGCTCAAGGCTCTCGATCTTGCAGATAACCTGCCCCCACCCCGCCTCATGGAAATCTCCCTCTCCCCTTGCGGGGGAGGGTCGGGGTGGGGGGTTGGGCAGCCCTTGCGCGAAGACGCGCGCATCGCGCAAGCCGAGCGGGATGGGGGTCCAGCCGGCACGCAGCGCCAGGTCCACGACCGGCGGTCGGGCGCCGCCCTCGGCGAGCGCGGTTCGCGGGGATTGATCCTTCAACACCCCGGCGTCGAGCGTCCAGATCCGATCGACAAAGGGGGCGATCCGTTCGACACGATGCTCGGCGATCAGTGTCGTCATGCCTAGCTCGGCGACCAGCCGCATCACCACCTGCAAGACATCTTCGGCCGCCTGCGGATCGAGCTGTGAGGTCGGCTCGTCGAGCACCAGCGCCTGCGGGTGCACGGCCAGGGCGGCCGCGATCGCGACGCGCTGCCGCTCGCCACCGGACAGCGTATCGATGCGTCGCCGGCGCAGATGGTTGATGCCGACCTGATCGATCACCTCCTCGACGCGCTTTCGCATCAACGGCCGTGAGAGGCCGAGGTTCTCCATTCCAAACGCGAGCTCGGCTTCGACGTCGTCGAGCACGAACTGCGCGTCCGGATGCTGGAAGACGAAGCCGATATGTGCTCCGAGCTCGCGAGGGGCATGCGTGCGCGTGTCGAGCCCGCACGCGATGACGCGGCCGCTGAACTCGCCGCCGGTACTGTGAGGGACGAGCCCGTTAAGGCACCGAAGCAGCGTCGACTTCCCGCTGCCCGAGGCGCCGCGCAACAGGATGACCTGGCCTGGTTCGATGGCAGCCGAAACGTCCGCCAGGGCCGGCCGTTCGGCCTCTGGATAACAGTAGGTGACGCCCTCAAGCGTGATGAGCGGCATGGTCCTTACGAACAATGCTGGCGGTGATGGCGGGTATCGCGAGCAAGAGGAGAGCACAGAGGCTGCCCACGGACGGTGTGGTCGGCCACAGTCCGAGATACGGGTTATACGCCTGCGCGGGCATCAGCATGATCGCCGCGACGGCCACCAGCGCGGCGCCGGCTACCACGAGGTCGGGCATAGCCCAGGGCACGGGACGGTAGCGGGACCGGCGGCGGCTGCCGTAGCCGCGGGCGTCGAGCGACTCGCCGTACTGGAGTCCCCGCTCGAGGGTCGTCAGGAGTAGTGGCAGCAGCAGCTGCGGCGCCGAACGCCAGCCCGCGCGCTGCCCGCGCAACTGGCGGGCCTCTCGGATCGATTGGAGCGACGCCGCGGTCTTTGGGGCAAAAGCGATTGCAAGGGCAACCGTGGTGCCGGCGCGGTAGAACGGTCGCGGCAAGATGGCGACCAGGTCGGCGCTGCGCACCGTCGTCTGCAGTACGGCGAAAATCGCCACCGTCAGCATCAGTGCCGCGCCGGTCGATGCGCCGAACACCGCGGCATCGAGCGTCCAGCGACCGCCGACGATGGGGATCGCCGGCAGCGTAAACAGCACGTGCGTACCAAACCGGCTGAGGGCGACGCTGAAGAGAATGGGGACCACCGCGAGCGCGAGCCCGATTTTCCAAACGCGAACCCGGCGTTCGGCGCGATAGGGGATGAAGACGTTGATCACGATCAGTAGGAGTAGCGCCTGGAGAAATGGGTTGCGGTCGATGAAGGCGGCGGCCAGCGCCGCCGCTGCCCAGGCGCACCATGCGACCGGATGACGGATCATGGCCGGCGCCGTCGCAGATTCAACGCGCCCAATCCGGTCAGCACGATCGCTGCGGCGACGAGCAGCAACCACGGTCCGAGCGCGCCCGGTGGCGATTTTGTCGGAGGCCCGGTCGAGGCGAGCGCGGTCCCGGCCGACGGCGAGACCGATGGGGCGAGTGCCTGCATCGCGGGCGAGGGCGCGGCTGTGGATGTGGCCTCGGCCGTCGGCGTCGTCCTCGCAACGGTGCTTGCGGAAGGGGTCGTGTTCCGCGACGGTGCAGTGGCGGTCGGCGCTCGAGGCGGGGGACAGATCTGGCTGAACGACACCGCTGACGGCTGCGACCCTCTCCCGACCGAGTAGCTCCAACCCTCCACGTCGCCGTCCCTGACCGTATACCCGGCGACGCCCGCCGATCGAGCTACCCAACCGCTGGCGGTCTGCGACCAGTCCGACCAGTTGGGTCCCGACATGGGGCCGAAACACCGATCTGGGATCGGCTGGGGTTGACGGTCGAGCTGGCACACGGTGTATGCGCCAGCGCCCCAGTCGTAGATCTCGGGCGGCTGGCCGGAGTTGACGCCAGCCAGCTGTAGCAGGGCCAGTCCGCCAATCGCCTCCTGTGCGAACTCGACGCATTTCCAGAGCACGTGCGGTCCAGGCCAGGACGAGCTGTGCTGAATCAAAAGCGCGGCACGATGCGTTTGGGCATGCGCCGACCCCTGCCACGCAACCGCGGCGGCAACGGCCAATGCCAGTCCGATCACCGATCGAATTACGAGTTGCGTGCGCGTCTCCCCCGTCTCCAGACGAGACCCAGTCCGACGGCGAAGAGTGCGAGGCCCCCGAGCAGCGGTCGCTCATCAACAGCACCGCCCGTCTGCGCGAGGATGGGCGCCGTCGTGGCGGTCGGGTGTGGCGTCGCGGTCGCGGTGGTTGCCGCCGGGCAGGCGAGGAGCGGGATCGCGTTTTCGGAAAGACCCCTGGCCGTGAGTGCTCGACGGAGAAATGCGGCCGGCGCGAACGTCGTGGCGAACAGCTTGCTGTATGGGCTGGAGATGGCCCCCGCATCGGCGCCACTTGCGACCTGCTGTCCGGCGAGGTACGACAGCGCCTGGTCGAGCCTGGCCTGCCAGGCTGCATCCGACTGAAGATGCCCCGCGAGGATGGCCTGAACGGCCAGCTCGTCGGAGTTCGCATCAGGTCCGACTCCTGGCGAGCTCGCGAAGCCGCCGCCGCCGAAGACGCTTTGCAGGTAGGTGAACGCGTTGCTAATTGCCGGGTCAGTGGATGCAACTCCTGTGCCGATCAACGCCTGGATCACTAGCGAGGTCGTGTTCGAATCCTCGCCGTACTGGTCTGCATTGTCGGCGCTCCAACCGCCATTGGCCTTCTGCTGCCCCTTCAGGAAGGCGACCGCATCGTCGGCTACGGTCTGACCCGCGGCACGAAGGCCCAGGATGGCGAGCGCATCACTATAGATGTCGGTGCCGTATTCGCCAGTGACGCCCTTTGCCGCTTGCAGCTGGGCGGCAACCGTTGCGATCGGTCCAGCGTCCCCAACGGAGGCGCGGGCGAGCAGGAGCTCACCGTTGGTGCCCACCTCGGTGGTCGTCGCTGTCTTGAGGTAGTCGGCCAGGGACGATGTCCCCGCATGCATGGCGGAGGCTTGCTGGCCGGCACCCGCCAGGCCGATCGCGACTTCCGCCGAGCGGGCGATGGGATTGCCCCCCGTGCCGATCTGGCCGTTGGCCTGTTGCTGGGTGCACTGCAGCCATTGCAGGGCTCGTTGGGCATTGGAGCTCGCGGTCGTTTGCGCGGATGCGCTCACCGGTGCGAGCAAGAGGAGCGGTAGGGCGAGGAGACTCGCCACGATACGTCGTTGCATGTGTACCTCCAGATCTGTGCTGGAGGCCGATCGAGAAGATGCCTGGCACCTCCCTCTCAGCCTCGAAGAGGGTCGTGGTCCCCGACAGGCAGGTCTCCTGGCTCCGGATCATCGCCGCTGGGCTCCTTCCCAAGGCTGTTGGCCTCAGTGGATCTCGCCCACGGCTCCCCGGTTACAGTGACGGGTTCGCGCCGGATTCACACCGGCTTTCCTTTTCAGCTCACTTCGAGCCACCTGTCGGCGCTGTTCAATTGTCGAGGCGCTTGGCCAGCATCACCTCCCCCAAAAGGTGACCGCATTATAGGATGCGCCGGGGGCGGCTACGTCAGGCTACGCGCGATTGCTCGAAGTAGGCCTCGAGCTCTTCGATGGTCGGGACCCGGTTGATCTCCTCGGGCTCGACATTCATGAATTGCTCCTGGGCCGTGAACACGAGCTCGATCAGGTCGGGGATCTTGACGTCGCGGGTATACGGAACGCCGAAAGCATGCAGCTGCTCCACGACGTCGCCCGGCACTGTCGTCCGCTCCGCCAGGTTCAGCTCTTCGAGCGCCCAAAGGACGCGGTCGAGCGCGTACAGGCTGAGCTTGCGCTTGGCCTCGTCCGCGCGGGTGGCCATGACTCGGAGCGTGGTGCGTTGCGTCTCAGTTTGAATTGCTTGGTAGATTCTCAGGATGGGCTCCTCCGAGGCTTTTGGTTGGTCGGTCAGCGACCACGGTACGAGCCCATTCCCGCGCCCCGCAAATAACTTTCGTTAAAACATGTAAATAGCGACCCTATGTCACCGGCATGCTTTCGAAAAGGCGCGGGATAATACCCACAATGGCTTATATCGATCCCGATCCGGATCGTGGGCCCGGCCGCGACGCGGTCGAGCTCTACACCCGGACCTATGGGACGCTGCTGCGAAGCTCCGGTGACACCAAGCTCAAGGTGCTGGAGCAGTCGCACATCGGCATGGGCTCGAGCCTCCATCCAAAGGCCGGCTCCGCTGAACCCGATACCGGCGCGCTTATCTATGCGCTTCGCCGTCTGCCGCCCAGCATCATCGCCGTCAAGCGGATCGTGCTGGGACAATCGGCTGACGTCTTCAAGCGGTTGCTCAACGTCGACGTTGAGCGCTGGGAAATGCAAAGCGCCCCCGGGCGCCGCCGTCGCTATTACTTCGACGGCAAGGAGACGCTCGCCGTCTACATCGCGAGCCCGTCCGACATCGATGATGTCATCCCGCAGCTGGTGGCGCTCCAGATCGAATGGAACAAGCTGCATGCGCTCCTCAGCGCGGAAGACCTGAGCCGCGCGGAGAGCACAGAGGAGCAGTTCAAGGTCCTGCAGCGGATGGGGATCTCCGAAGACGATGCCCTGCGATTGGTCGAGATCTGGGGCGACCTGCTCACCCCGTTACGCCGCATCCAGGCCGAGGAAAAGGATTTCCGTGTGCGCATGCTTGGTGGCAGCCAGATCGGCTACGTCAAGGCGACCCGTCGCTGGTGGCAGCCGATCGAGGATCTGATGCATCGGGAGGGGCTCCAGGAGCGACCGGTGTATTTCATCTCCAGCAATACCCACAGCCTCGTCAACTTGTTGAGCGGCTCCGCCCGGCGCCATCAACAGGAGATCGTGGAGTACACCGAGCGCAGCAACAACCTCGAACTGGTGCCCGAGTTACGCAAACTCCGACAAGGTCAGTCGCGCGGCAACTGGGACAACTTTCTGTACTACGCCGCGCGCTCTTACTACGCGCAATCCGCGGAGGCGGGGGAGCGGCGGGCACATCGGACGAGGGAGGAAGAGGAGCGGGGCATCTTTTTCCTTGCCAGCCAGGCTGGCCTCGACGTTGCGGCGCAGGTCATCGTCCTCGATCGGCTGGTGGCGGGCGACCTCGACCCCAGACTGGGTACGCCGGCAGCGGACCGGCTGAAGCGCAGCCCCGCGATCCTGATCAACGTCAACTACCCCCTCGGACTGGGCGCCTACAACGTCCTGCGCGAAGTGGCGGAAAGCGTCGGCACCCTTCGGGGCGTCTACGTCCTCGGTAAGGCCGCGACCCTCAGCGCGAGCATCGGCGACATTATGATCGCGAATGTCGTCTACGAAGAGCACTCCGAAAATACCTACTGGCTGGACAATTGCTTCAGCTTCAACAGCGTGGCACCGTTCCTCGTCTACGGGTCGGCGCTCGACAACCAGCGGGCCGTCACCGTGCGCGGTACGTTCCTGCAGAACCGCGCTTATCTCGATTTCTATCACCGGGAGAGCTACACCGTGGTGGAAATGGAGGCCGGGCCGTACCTCAATGCGCTCTACGAAGCAGCGGAGTCCTCGCGCTATCCGATGCGGGAGAACATCAACTTCACCAAACTGCCCTTCGACTTCGGGGTGCTGCATTATGCCTCAGACACGCCCTACACACAGGCGCGCACCCTGGGCGCGCGCGGCCTCTCCTATTACGGCCTCGACTCGACCTATGCTTCGTCGGTCGCCATCCTGAGGAGGATCCTCGCGCAAGAGCAGGTCCTTACGGCCGACGTTGCGACGCCTCGTTGGGCGGACGCCGAAGCGCGCCAGGGCGCCTAGCCATGGGATCCCTCCCCCTTGCGGGGGAGGGTCAGGGTGGGGGGTGTTTAGCGTCACCGTAATGGGACGTTGCTAGGCTGCGATCAGGTTCAGAAAATCCCCGAGCCCCCCTCCTCCCCACAAATGGCCGCCCTCACCGGCGGCCTTTTGTTTGCGCTGACGGATCAAGCCGCGCGTTTGCCTTTGCGGGCGGTGCGGCGTCGGGCGGCAAGGTCTTGAAGTGCAACGTCGATGCGCCGGTCCGAGGGATCCAGATGCTTGGCGCCCATCACGTGCCGCTGCGCCGCGGCCAGCTGGCCCCGCTCCATCTCCGCCAGCCCGAGTTGCAGAGAAAAACCTGGATCGACCGGGCAGGTCAGCGCCGCGCGCTCCAGGAACGAGAAGGCGTCGTCGCGCATCCCCATCTCCCAGAGCAAGGTGCCCAGCTCGGCCAGGACCTCGGGTTCATCGGGCGATTCGTTCAGGGCGCGGCGGTAGGCGAGCCGCGCGACTTCCGTGTGCCCCAGCTGACGGTGATCGCGTCCGATCAGGAACCACGTTTGCCAGGAGCTGGGGGCCAGCATCATCGTTCGGGAGTAGGCGACGCGTGCCTGTTCGCGATCACCCAACGCGTCGCAGGTCAGACCGAGACGGAAGGCCACCTCGGCGTTCTCGGGATCGGACCGACTGGCTTCCTCGAGAACCTCGCGCGCCCGCGCGTAATCGCGCAGACGATGGCAGACGGTTCCCAGCCGCAGCCGGGGCAGGGCCTCGGCGCCGGCGAGCTTGACCGCGGCCTCGTAGCGCACCAGCGCCTCCCGGACATTCCCTTCGCTCTCCGCCTGCCGGCCGCTTTCGAGCAGCCGCTCGGTCTCGGGCGTCATCGCTTACAACAACGCACCGCGTCGAACGGTCCTACGCAGGCCGTGTATCCATCAGGAAGCGGAGCAGTTCCGGCTCCTCCATCTCCTGGGCCGGGACGAGAGGCGTGTACTGCAGCCGCGCAGCAAGTTTCATTGCCAGCTCCACCTTGAAATCGACCGGCGTAAAGCCCTTATCGGTGAAGATGCCCAGCTTGCGGTCGCGGATCACCAGCGCAGCGCCTTGCTTGCGCGCTAGCACCGTCATTGCCGCCGCCCCGCCGCCGCGGGCTCATCCTCGAGGAGCGGGACACGTGCCATGAGTTGGGCACTAATGTTAGCGGGTGCCAGCGCGATCACCCAGTGTTCCACCCATCTTCCTGGCCCACGGCGCCTCGGGAGACGCCAGCAGCATGCGGCCCTACGTCAAGGCGCTCGAGAAGCGCCAGTTGAAGGCGAGCGCGATCGACCTTCCCATAGGCAAGGCCGAGAGAGCGGTGCCAGTGTTTGTCCAAAAGGTGCCAGCCGGATCGATCGCCGGTGGCCATTCCTATGGCGGTCGGGTAGCAAGCATGGCAGCCACCGAGGTGGACTATGCCGCGCTGGTGTTGCTCAGCTATCCGCTGCACCGTCCGGGTCATCCCGAGGACCTTCGCATGGAGCACTGGTCGAAGATCACCTGCCCCGTCCTCTTCTTATCGGGCGAATCCGACCCCTTCGCCCGTGTCGAGCTGCTCAAATCGTCGGTTCGCCGGCTGCCACAGGCAGAGCTGGTGACCTTTCCCGGTGTCGGGCACGGGCTGCTTCCGGTGATCGACGCCGCCATGGATCGTGTCGCCGCCTTCGTCAGACGGCTCCGACCATAGGCTGAACGGATGTGCACCGCGCCGGGCGATGAGGTCGGTCCTCCGGCGCCGGCCGCGGTCAGGGAAGAAGAGCGGACGCTGCGGGCCGGCGATGGCGCGGACTTGCGAGAGTTCGTTGCCCTCCCCGCGACCGGTTTTCGGCGTGGTGCGGTGCTGATCATCCATGACATTTGGGGATACACCGACTTCTACAAGGATCTGGCCCGACGGATCACCCAGCACGGCCAGGCGGCGGCGATGGTGGAGTTCTTTGGCCGCCAGGGGCAGCTGCCCGAGTCGATGCGGGCGCCAGAGCGGACCGGCACCAAGCCGGACGCGATGGCGCTTGCCGTACAGCGAGCTCAGCAATTATCGGACGAGCGATTCCTGGCCGACATGCAGACCGCCGTCGACGATCTCCTGGCGCGCGGCGCATCGAAGGTCGCCGCCTGGGGCTTTTGCATGGGCGGTCGACTCGCCTATGTTGCGGCCGCCCGAGTGACCGCGCTGGCGGGTGTGGTCGCCTATTACGGCCATCTCCGAGCCGAGCCAGGGCGCTTGTCGCCGCTTCAGCTCGCGGGTGAGATCAGGATCCCGGTGCTCGGTATCTTCGGCGGGGCCGACCCCGGAATCCCAGCCGAGCAGATCGCAGCCTTTCAAGACGCGTTGAAAACGGACAAAGAAATCGTCGTCTACCCGGATGCCCCGCATGGATTCCTTCGCTACGGGACGACCGAACACCGGGTGGCCATTGGCGATGCGCTGCAGCGAACCTTCCGATTCTTTTCGCGAGTGCTGACGGCGCCCGGCTAGAGAGCCGCTCGCTTAGCCGCTGAAACCCTCCGGCAGCAGTACCGCGCCGCCGGTGGTTTGGACGTACACCTGCCAGCTGTAGTAGCCGAGAAAGGCTCGCTCGTTGGCGAACATCTGCTGGGCATAGAGCTGGACGGCGCGAACGTAGAGGTTGCTGGGGTTGTAGGCGTAGATCGCCCGGCTCATGTCCTGGGGCGCGCCGTGCGCCTTCAAGTAGCGGCCGGCCGCCTGGATGGCATCGTGCGGATTGTTGACGTCGCCGTGGCCGTAGCTGGCCCACGTGGCCGGCATGAACTGCATCGGCCCCTGCGCGCCCGCCGAGCTCAGCCCCCGGATGCGACCCATATTGGTCTCGATCAAGTTGATGGCGGCCAGGTACTGCCACTGGACGCCGTATGCCTGCTGTGCTTCGCGGTAATAACCAAGCAGGACCTCCGGCGCGGGCGGCGCGATGATCTGCCAATGCGGCAACGAGCTGCGTGCGCCGTTGAGGCTGTCGATCTGTTGCGCCGCGCCGAGGTTGTCCTGGATCGCCGAGCGCGCCGTTGGCGAAACGGCGTTGAGGACCGCCGGCACCCAGTCGGGGTGAGCGGCCAGGAGTTGATACGCGTGCTGCTGACGATCGCCCAGGCTGGCGTAGTCGTCGCCCGGAGTGTCGGCCATCCGAATCGTATCTTCGACGACGCCCAGCTCCGCGGCGACGTAGGCGGCGTCGATAACGACACGGGGTGTTGGTGTAGGTGAAGGAGATGGCGACGTCGACGGGCTGGGCGACACGCGTGCAACGGATGGGCGCGCCTGCGTTGCCGCCTGGGCGGCGCCGCACGCCGCCAAGACGAACGCCAAAACGGGAGCGACCACCCGGATGCCGCGGACCCGCATCATTGCGCGCGGATTCTATGAGTTTCGGCGTTTATGAATCAATCCGGGGCGTACTAACGTTATTCGCTCCGTGAGCTATCCCTGGACCCGCGTGCCGAAGGATGCCCCCCCGCTCGATGCCTTGCAGTTGCGGTTGTTGCCGCTGGCCGACCTGTTCATGGGGCTGATGTGGTCGCGACCGGGCGGCCTCTCGTTGCGCACCACCTGGGTGACGCCCGCCACGCTGGGGCTTGCGGTGGCGGTCATCCTCGTCGTCGGCCTTCCGGGGCTAGGCGCCATCGTGTATGGCGTTGCGAATCGCCAGCTGCTCTTCGTCGTTGGGGGATTGGTCGCGACGGCGCTGGGCATCGGTGCGGCCGCCGTGGCTCTTTATGGCATCCGCCAACGCCGGCTGCCAGCGTCGGGTTAGGACCGCGACCGATCCGGTGTAGGCGCGGACGGGATCCCTACCGCGTAGACCGCCAGCCGATGATCGAAGGTGCCCATCCGCGTCACCCAATTTCCCGTACAGGTGATGAGCGTGAGGTGAGTGAGGCTGTCAGATGACGGCTGTGGCCCCTGACCGGCGACCGGTCCGGATCCGTAGATCTGAGCGAGAACGGCCGGGTCGAGGGTCTGCTGCAGCGTGTAGCTCACGATCTTGGTAACCAGGAAGTCCACGTCGAGCCCGGTCCGTGCGTCGTGGACGACCACGGCGTCCCCCGGTCGAAGATCCTTGAGGCGGGCGAAGATGGCCGGGCGGCCGAGGACATCATCGACGTGCCCCGCGATCGTGGCCGTGGTCGCGTCGCCCGGAATCCCCCCGCCCCGATACCAGAACACTTTCTGCCAGATGGAATCTTTGGCCGAACCCATCGGCGTGTCCATCACGTTTTTCGAGTTGAGCCCAACGCCGAGCACCGGGGCGATAAGCCGGAGCGAGGGCAGCCGAAGCTCGAGTGGCACGTCGACTGGGCCGGCGCGCAGATCGATGCTCGGATCGAACAATGGCGCTGGAAGCGGTTCGATGGCTCGCGTCGATGCGGGCATGGCCGATCTCGCGGCCACCGGAGACGAGTGGCGAGCCGGCTGGCCACTCGCCTGGGCATTTGCGCAGGCAGTCAGGAGGGCTGCCGCCATCAGCGCGGCCGTCAGCCGACCAGTCGAGCCGCGGCATGCGTACAGCATTGAAGTCCGCGCCAACCTTCCCGCCGTCCAGACTACTAGGTGCGGCGGCGGTCGCCTCGGATCGTCAAACCCGCGCCGACGGCGCCAGCGCCAGCGAGGACGCCGGCGACCAGGGCCAGGATCCACGGGAAGCTATCGTTCTGCATCGGGCCACCGCCGCCAGCCGGCGCTCCGGAGACGGTCGGGGCCGGTGTCGGGCCAGCCACCGTGACCGCGTTGCAACTGGTCGGCGCCGTGATCTGATCGTTGATCAACGTCACCGCACCGTTCCGCGCCAGGGCGCGTCCCTGGAGAATCACCCCATTATTGAGACTGATGCTGGTAAGGGCCATGATGGTCCCCACAAAGTTCGTCGTCGTGTCGAGGGTGGCCGAACTGCTGACCTGCCAGAAGACGTTGCAGGGCTGCGCACCGTTGGTGAGGACGACGCTTGCGCCGGGCGCGGTGACCAGCGTGCTTCCGATCTGGAAGATGAATACTCCGTTGCCGCTGAGCGTAAGGACGCCGGTCAGCGTTGGCGCCGTCGTTTGGCAATACGTGCCGGGAGTTAGGGTCGAGCCGCCGCCAAGATTCACGCCGGTCTTGTTGAAGTTGCAGGGTGACGACGCGGCGACACCATAGGCTGCGGTCAGGTCGTTCTTGGCGACACCCGCTGCAGCGGTCCCAGCCTGGATTGTCCCATTCACCACGGTCCCTGGAGGAAACCCGGTGACCGCGGCCGCTGGCGATATGCCGAGGCTGCCACTAACGACGGTGGCGCCGGTGTTCGTGACGTTGGGCGTGCCCGCGAGAATCGCGTAACTCGCGGCCGTCCCCAGTCCCGGGGCGGTGGACGCCAGCGCCACCATCGAGTTCACCCCGACGACAAGGATCGAGAGGGAGATGCCGAGCATGAGTCGTCGGGTTGCTTTCATGGCGGCATCATAGCCCAACTCGCAAGCAAACGTGCAACAATCCCAAAAACTGGTTGTCCTCCGTCCGGATTGTCTTGTATGCGCTGACTAACATTTGGCCCCCACCTATCCTGTTTGGGGATGCACGATCTCGGCCTGTCCATCGCAGCGGAACCGTTCGACTCCGACGACGCACGACGGTTGGTCGCGGCACTGGACGCCGGCCTGGCCGAGCTCTATCCTCCCGAGCAGCGCTTCGGACCGAACCTCAAGGCTGAACATCTCGAAGGGAGCCGTGGCGCCTTTCTCGTCGCGCGCAATGACGGCCGGGCGGTCGGGTGTGGCGCCATCCGCCTCATCGACCCGACGACGGCTGAGGCGAAGCGGATGTACGTCGAACCCGATCAGCGCGGCAAGGGAGTCGGCCAAGCGGTGCTGGCCAGCCTTGAGGCGGCCGCCTTGAAGCTGGGCGTGCGGCGCCTTGTGCTCGAGACGGGCATCTACCAGGATGCGGCGCTTTCCCTCTACCGGCGCGCCGGCTTCAAGCAACTCGATTGCTGGGGGGAGTACGCAACCTCGCCCACGAGTATCTGCTTCGAGAAACAACTCGTTTAGCATCCCCGTTATGAGCACAGCGATTAAGCCGCCCAATTACCGAACCGGCAAGATCTGCTACATCGAGATTCCTGCGACGGACGTTGAGCAGTCGGCCGAGTTCTACCGACGTGCCTTCGGGTGGCAGACCCGACAGAGAGGCGATGGTTCGACGGCCTTCGACGACACCGTCAACGAGGTCAGCGGTACATGGGTCGTCGGACGGCAGGTTGCCGCCGAGCCGGGACTGATGGTTTACATCATGGTTGCGAACGCGGCCGATGCGGTTAAAGCGGTCGCCTCTGCAGGGGGTGAGATCGTGCATCACGTCGATCCGCATGCCCGCGAAGTCGTCGCAACGTTCCGCGACCCCGCGGGAAATCTGATCGGGATTTATCAGCAGCCCGGCTTGGCCGAAGCCGAGGCGCGCGAATCAGCGGCGGTCGTACATCAATTTTCTGATTAGCGAGGAGGTCATCCATGGCAGACGCCCCCACAACCGAAAAGAAGGAAGCGGTTCATACGAAGAGCCTCGACGTTCCCGACGAAACCCGCCCGTTCGGCCATGGCAAGATGGAGGTCGTTCACGTCGGCGGTGTGACCATCATCCGCTTGCACTATGAGCCCGGCTGGAAATGGTCTGCGGATGTCAAGCCGATTGCCAAGACCGATCGCTGCGAAGTTGAGCATGTGGGCTACATCGTCCAGGGGCGGTTGAAAATCGTCGGCCGCGATGGCTCGGAGGGGGAGATTAAGGCAGGCGACGGCTTTGTCATCCCGCCTGGACACGATGCCTGGACGGTCGGCAACGAAACAGCAATCCTGCTCGACGTCAAGGGTTCCCCAGCGCGATAGGCCGCTACGCTGTCTCGCGGCGCGGAACCCGGATGGTCACCTCGGTCCCCTGGCCCGGCGCGCTGCTGATCAGAATGACACCACCGACGGAGGCGGCTCGCTCACGCATGGAGCGCAAGCCCAAATGACCCGGGAAGGATTTCCCCGCATCGAACCCGCGGCCGTCGTCGCGCAC
>Ga0209526_10001467_pt1 | contig 15827 bp, 14 predicted proteins | sample JacPinW_OM2H0_M1_FD_188566 | JGI IMG/M metagenome (GOLD analysis project Ga0209526, IMG submission 188566) | Forest soil microbial communities from Algoma, Ontario, Canada - Jack Pine, Ontario site 1_JW_OM2H0_M1 (SPAdes) (version 2) | ecosystem: Environmental > Terrestrial > Soil > Boreal... | reverse complement strand
GGCATCATCGAGCGCGGCGAATGGCCGCAGCTCACTTCGGATAACGCATGCGGTTTTTTGGCTGTGGCTGGGCTGCTCACTGCGGCTGCGAATTGCGGCCTCAACGCGCGACGCCTTGCCTTGTGCAACTCGGGCGACACGGCCGGCGGCCGTGATCGTGTGGTTGGCTACGGAGCCTGGGCGTTTTAGGCACGTGCCTCCCCTTGTGGGCCTCCCGTCGCGCAAAAAAAGAGCACAGCGGCGGGAATAAATCGTAATGGGCGGGAGTCCAGACCGTTGCAGGCGCAAATGCGCCGGCAACCGCGGTCTTATCGGAGGGAGAAATGCTCGATCTTTCGCGTCGCGATTTTGTCGTATCCACCGGGCTGGCAGCCGCACTCGGGCTCAATGCGCGGCTCGTCGTGCCCGCATTTGCCCAGAAGACGCCGGACCCGACACCGGGATTCGTTCGCTACAAGGTCGGCTCCGCCGAGGTCACAGCGATTTATGACGGGATCTGGGAAAAGCCGCACGATCCGGCTTTCATCGCCAATGCTTCCGTCGATGATGTCAAGAACGCTATGATGAAGGCGGGATTGCCCGCCGATTTCGTCTCCATCCCGTTTACGGTGATCGTCGTGAAAAACGGGGGGAAGACCATCCTGTGCGACAGCGGCACCGGCGGCCAGGTGCAACCTACTGCCGGCCGGCTGATGACGAATATGAAGGCGGCTGGGATCGATCCGACCAAAATCGATACCATTCTCATCTCACACTTTCATCCAGACCACATTTTCGGGCTCATGGAAAAAGAGACCAACAAGCCCGTCTACCCCGATGTCGAGATCATCGTTTCGGACGCGGAGTACAAGTTCTGGACCGATCCGGCGGTGATCGATCGGCTGCCTGAGGCGAGAAAAGGATTGGCACGTCGCATCCAACAGGTCTTTCCGACCTGGAAGAACATGCGCCAGGTGGAAGGCGAGCCCGAGGTCGCGCCCGGTATCCGATTCGTGAGCTCCCCCGGCCATACCCCGGGCCATCGCGCATTCCATCTGTCATCCGGGTCGAGCCAACTCATGATCTCGAACGACACTGCCTATGTGCCGGCGCTCGTGGTGGCCCATCCCGAATGGCACGGCGCCTACGATCAGGATGCAAACCTGGCAGAAGCGTCCCGCCGCAAGCTGCTCGACCGTGTGGTCGCCGACAAATTGATGATCTGCGGCTACCATTTCCCGTTCCCGGCCGCAGGGCACATCCAGAAGGACGGCGCGGGCTACGCGCTCACTTTGATGAAGACCTGAACGGAGCGAGATCGTGATGAAACCGTCTGCATTTGCGCTGCTGCTTTCGAGCGTCATCGCGGGCGCGGCTTTCGCTACGAACGCGCTCGCCGTCGACACCATCACCTCGCGGGATGCGCCCGACCTCACCGCGGTTCGCGCCAAGATCAAGGCCAGGGACTTCAAAGGAGCATTGGCGGAGCTCACCCCGATGCTCACCACCTATCAGCACGCCGATGTCTATAATCTGATGGGCTTCGCTCTGCGCAAGACCGGAGATTATCAGCAGGCCTACACGTTCTATCGCAAGGCGCTCGATTTCGATCCCAACCACAAGGGAGCGCTCGAATACCTCGGTGAGCTCTACGTCGAAACCGGTCAGATCGATAAGGCGAAGCAAAACGTCGTGCGGTTGAAGGAGCTGTGCCCCTCCGGGTGCGAGGAGCTTGCGGATCTCGAAAAAGCCATCGGCGGCGGCAGTGCGAAGGTGAACTGAGAGTGCCGCCTGTCCAGATGAAGGAGGCGGCTGCGCTTGCCGGCCGCCTCCTCATTGCCGCGCTGTTCCTGCATGAGGCTTGGAGCAAGCTCACGGGCTATTCGGCGGCTGTCCTCTACGCGCAAGCATTCGGTGTGCCTGGCGCGATCATGCCGTTTGCAATCGCACTGGAGATAGGCTGCGCAGTTCTGATTCTGCTCGGCTACTACGCCCGTCCGGCAGCGCTCCTGCTCGCCGGCTTTTGCATAGCCACGGCCGTGCTGTTTCACATCAAGCTCGGCAATCGCAACGAGCTCCTGCATTTCGAGAAGGATCTGGCCATCGCGGGCGGGTTGCTCGTGCTGTTTGCGCACGGTGCCGGCCGCTGGGCGCTCGACGCGGGGCCATGGCGATCCTTGCAAAGCGACGCCGATGCCATGCGAGCCCATGCGCCGTCTCTGCCCGGGCGCAGCCCGCGTTGATTACGGCTAATAATCCGAACATCCGGCGGCCAATTTCTTGAAAATTCAGGCGTTCCGCGGGTCGAACCTTTCGGAGCAGGAAAGCGACTAACCCTTGAGCCTATTGGACCCGGCAGAATGGGTCTGCGTCGCGTCGGTAAACAAGGGGGCACCGTGCAGAACGAAAAACGACCCGGACAGGGTCCTGGCGTGCTTTCACGTCATCGGAATGCTTTGTTGGCGATGACCGCGAGCTTTGTCGTGCTCGCGGGCTTTTCCTCGAGCGCGGAAGCTTTCTTCTTCGACTGGCCGTGGAACGCATCGCGGCAACCCAGCGTCTCGCGACGCAGCGCCCCGGTGCGCCAGTCCAAGCCTGCGCCGCTCGCCACGCAGCCACGGGAAAATCCGGCGACGGCATCGCGCGCGACTTCCAGCGGCACTGAAAAGGCAGCGGCGAAGGAGACCCCCGCCGAGCCCAGCGCCCGGGCAAAGGGAGTGCTCACGATTGCTGTTGCGGTCAACAAGCAGCAGCTGACCGTCTACTCCGATGGGGTGGCGGTTGCGCGAACCCGTGTCACTGTGGGCCATCAGACTCCGACCGGAGTGTTCAGCATCATCCAGAAGGACCGCTGGCACCGTTCCGCTTCCTCCGGCGACGCTCCCATGTATTACATGCAACAGATCACGCGCTCGGGCGTGGGGCTTTATCAGGCCACCCCGAATGCCTCGACACCGCAACGTTCCATCGCCATGCCGGAAGCGTTCGCCCGTCAATTGTGGGCAATGACCAAGACTGGCGTGCGTGTCGTCATCACCCCTGGCGAAGTTGCGCCCGCAGCGATTTCCAACGCGCGCTTGTTCGCGCGCAGGGTCGAGCCGGTCGAGCCAAAGCGTTCATCGGAGGAATCCGCCGGCAAGATCGTGGATTCCGCCCACAAGGCCTTGCGAGCCAAAGGGGCCGATCCCGCTCTGGACGCCATGGCCTACGCAGGCGGGAACCGCCGGCAAGCGCCCGCACCCTCTGCGGAACCCGCAACCTCTTCGGAAGTGGTGAAATCCGCCTACGACAGCTTCGACCTGTCGAAATCGCGCCGACCCCGATCAGGAGCTGCGGGAGTCTCCGAGGTCCGATCGCTCAATCCCGGCCCCATCTCGGTCTTCATCAGTCGCAAGGAAGGCAAGCTGTTCGTGCGCAAGGGCTTCGATGCCGTATTCAGCGCGCCCGTCACTTTCAGAGAGCCCGAGCGCCCGCTCGGAACGCATGTCTTCACGGCGCTGGACACCAATGACGACGACAGCATGCGCTGGAACGTGGTGACTGTGCCGACCGCGCCCGCGAAGCCGGCGAGCCGCAGCCGCTTCGGCGATCCGAGCGCCGAGCTCTTGTCCGTCGGAAGGCCATCGAGCGCCGCCGAAGCGCTGGAGCGCGTGAGCGTTCCGCCGGAAGCCAGCGAGCGCATCTCCGAGTTGCTCTCTGTAGGCGCTTCGGTGATCATCTCGGACCAGGGGTTGAGTCCCGAGACCGTCGCCGGCACGGACTTCATAGTCCTCACCCCTTGACGCTGAGCGCTCATCATGCAGCGGTCAGTAGCGGATGAGCGGCGCGCCGATCGATTGTGCTCCGCTCTCGCTTGATGCGGGCGCGCCGCGATATCCGGGGATGCACCCGCATACCTGAGTCGGACATGACCGCGCAGAGAGGGCTCAACGTTATCCCTCGGACCGGGTGACCCATGCGCCTTGCAAGCTTCAGCGTAAATGAACGCAACAGCTACGGTGTAGTTACGAGTGCTGGCATCCTCGATCTCGGCCGCAGGCTGCCGAAATACCCGAGCCTGCTCGATGTCTTCCGCGCTCAAGCCCTCGCCGAAGCGCGCGCGGTCGCGAACGCCCCGGCGGATTACCAGATCAAAGATGTTGAAATGCTGCCGCCGATCGTGACGCCCGAGAAGAACATCTGCGTCGGCATCAATTATCCCGACCGCAGTGCGGAGTACAAGGATAACCGCGAGGCCCCGAAATACCCCAACCTGTTCTGCCGGTTTGCCACGTCCATTGTCGGAACCGAGCAGCCCATTGTGCGCCCGAAGGTCTCCGAGAAGTTCGACTACGAAGGAGAAGTGATCCTGGTGATCGGCAAAGAGGGGCGGCATGTCCCGCGGGAGAGCGCGCTCTCCTTCGTCGGCGGGCTGACCCTGGGCAACGAGGGCAGCGTGCGCGACTGGCTGCGGCACGGTACGCTCAACGTCACCCAGGGCAAGAATTTTGACCACTCCGGCAGCGTCGGGCCATGGATCGTGACCACCGACGAGCTCGATCCGGCCAAGCCGCTGCATCTGATGACGCGTGTGAACGGCGAGCTGCGGCAGGAGGACAGCACCGACCGGTTGACCTGGGGCTTCGCGTGGTTGATCAACTACATCAGCACCTTTGCGACGCTCAGGCCCGGCGACCTGATCTGGACCGGGACGCCCACCGGAGCCGGCGTCCATCGCAATCCGTCAGTATGGCTCAAGCCGGGCGACGTGGTGGAGGTCGAAGTGCCGGAGATCGGCATTTTACGCAACCGGGTCGTGGACGAGACGTAGCCTGGATGATGCGTTGCGCCGCCCGATCGTGCTCCGCTCCCGCTCGACGCGCGCGCGCCGCGATCTCCGGGCATGCACCCGCATCGCTGGCGCTACAATTTGGTCCAGATTTACGCTAAATTGTTGCACAGTCGTGTTGCGTACAGGAGTGCGAGATGATGAGAACCGTGTTTCAGGAATGGAGGCGGGAATGCGAGGCGGTGCAGAGGGAGATGGACCGCCTGATCACGGCTGGACGGCCGCAATCAGCCGGCGAGCGTCAGGTCCGCGCGCTCCAGTTCACCGCGCTCATCGAGCGGCGTGACGCTGCCGCGCGCAATCTTCTCAGCACGACGCTCAAACGCGAGAAGGATAAGCCTGTCCCGTAAGCTGGCCAAAAGGCGCGCACCCACGACGAGCCGCCCGCGCAATTTCGCTAAAGTTGAGAGAGCATTCATCCGCGGTTGCCCACCCTACGAAAGGTCAGGCTGCCGCACCGGTTCGCGGCGCTTTTCGCGTCGACATGTACCAGTCGAAAATCTGCTCTCCCGTCCAGTAGAGCACTCCGTCGAAGCGGCGGGCATGATCGTAGATCGCCTCGAGATATTTGATGCGATGGGGTTGCCCGCTGATGTAGGGATGGATCGCCAGTGCCATGACCTTCGCGCGCTTGCTGCCCTCGGCATAAAGACGATCGAACTGATCGATGGCACGCTGCAGGAGATATTCGCTCTCATGATGTTGGACGATCATCATGGTGATGTCGTTGATCTCGACGGTATAAGGCAAGGTGACCAGCGGTCCCGTTGCGGTAGTGATCACGGTCGGCTCATCGTCGTACACCCAGTCGCCGATATATTTCACTCCCGCGCTGGCCAGGAGTTCCGGCGTTTCGAGTGTCTCGGTGAGGCCTGGTCCGAGCCACCCCAACGGCCGCTTTCCGCTGAAGCGCTCGAGGATATCCATGGAGCGTGCGATCATGCCGGCTTGGTCCCCGATCCCGTGGATCGGCATCTGATCGTAGGCGTGCCCCATGAACTCCCAGCCCAGATGCTTTGCCTGCTCGGCGACGCGCACATAGTCCTCGCAGGTGCGCGCGTTGAGCGCCAGGGTCGGCGTGATACCGAGTCGCTCGTAGAGCTCGAAGAAGCGCCAGGCGCCCACGCGCATGCCGTATTCGTGCCAGCTCCAGTGCGCCACGTCCGGAAGCAGAGAGGCGCCGGTCGGCGCGGGAATGACCTGACGGGGCATGGGGCGCCCTATGTCCCAGACCTCGTAATTGACGATTGTCCAGAGTACGAGCCGAGCACCATCCGGCAGCTTGAGTGCAGGCCGGTCGACAATTGCCGAGAACTCGCAGCGCTCGCGCGGCAGCATGGAACTGTTCATGAGTGCTCCACCCGGTTAGCGCCGCATGATAGTGCTGCGGGGCGCCGCGATCCATAACCGAGCATTGGCGCACTCTGGCGCTCGTGAGCACCCCATTGCAGAAGTGCGCAGAGAAGAAATGCGCAGACATGAGAGTGGGCGCAGCCATTCCACTGCCGCTCACTATCGCTATTTTTGCTGTGGCGTTTTGCCTCGCTGCGTGCCCATGGCTCTCGGGCGGGGTGACGATCCCGTGGGATGCGAAGTCGCAGTTCTTCCCCCCGGTGCAGTTCCTTGCGACCTCCATTGCGCGCGGCGAGTGGCCCTGGTGGACGCCCAATCTCTTTGCCGGCTGGCCGCTGATTACCGATCCGCAATCGCTGTTGTTCTCGCCGATTCATGTTCTCCTGGCCGCATCAAGCCCCGCTGTCGATATTCGGGCGTTCGACGCCGTGACATTCGTCTATTTGTTTCTCGGAGGTCTCGGCGTCCTCATGTTTTTTCACGACCGCGGCTGGCATCCTGCGGGCGGCATTGTTGCGGCCATGGCCTTCGCGCTCGGCGGCTCCGCCAGCGCGCGCATTCAGCACACCATCGAGATCGTCAGCCTCGCTTATCTGCCGCTCGCGCTCTGGCTAGTCGCGCGCGCGCTTGATCGCGCATCAGCGCCCACCGGTGTGGCGGCGGGCCTGCTCATTGGGTTGCTCGCTCTTGGCCGCGATCAGGTTGCGCTGCTCTCGCTCTATGTGATTGCCGCCTTCATTTTTACGCATTGGCTCACCGGACCCAATTGGCGCGCGCGCCTGCGTCTGAGTCTCACGGCGGTAACCGCGGCGGCGGTCACGGCGGCCTGCATTGCCGTTCTTCCTGTCATTCAAACCGTCCTCCTCGCAGCGGCCTCGAACCGACCGCACATCGGCTACGAGTCGGCTGCCGCCGGCTCGCTCCATCCCGTGCATTTCCTCCAGCTCGTGTTCGCCGATCTCTACGGGGCCATGCGCTCCAATGAACACTATTGGGCGCCGCAGAGTCCGATCTGGGACGCGGCCTGGGGTTGGCCGGAGCTTTATCTCTCGCCGAACATGGGCCTCCTTTATGGCGGCGCGCTTACCTTTGCGGTGATCCTGGCATTCGGCCTCGTGCGCGGGCTCGCCTGGGCGCCCGAGATCCGCTTCTTCAGCATCGCCGCCGTCCTCGTTTTGCTCTACACGCTCGGCGGCTATACGCCGGCATTTCGCCTGATGTACGAGCTCCTGCCCGGGGTGTCGCTTTTTCGGCGCCCCGCAGATGGAAGCTTCGTCCTCGGCGCACTCCTCGCGGTGGTCGCGGGGTATCTGGTGCATCGTTGGCTCCAGGGCACGGTGCCACCGTCGTCGCGGCTCCAGTGCGCCCTCGATATGGCCTGTGCGCTCATCCTCGTTGGTGCCGCGCTTCTGCTTGCACGTTCCGTAGTCGGTGTCCGGCCTGCTCTTCTTCCGATCCTGACCGCCGTTATTTTCACTTGCGCGGGTATCGCGGTGCTGGTGATGGCGCAACGAGCGAACGCACATCATCCTCTCGCTGCCGTCGCGCTCATCACCGGCTTGATGACTGCCGACCTCGGCTGGAACAACGCTCCCCATGTCTCAACCGCGTTGCCGCCCGCGCGGTTCGACGCGCTGCGCCAGGATACCGGCAATGCAACGGTGCAGCTGATCAGGTCGCGGCTCGCCGCTGCGGCGGCACCGGATCGGCGCGACCGCGTCGAGCTCATCGGTATCGATTATCACTGGCCGAATCTCCCGCTCGCCCAGGACTTCGACGGGGTCTTTGGTCACAACCCGCTGCGGCTGCGCTCCTTCTATGAGGCGACTCACGTCGGCGACACCGTCGCGCTCGCCTCCCAGCGCACCTTTTCTCCGCTTTACCCCTCCTACCATTCGGCATTTGCGGATCTTCTCGGGCTACGGTTCATTGCAACCGGCGTGCCGGTCGAGGAAATCGACGGCTCTCTCAAGCCCAGCGATGTCATCTTCATTGGGCGCACCAGCGACGCCTATCTCTACGAGAATCCGCGCGCACTGCCGCGCGTGATGTTGCTCACCCACTGGCGCAGGGCGGATTTCAATGAAGTCCTTCGTACCGGGTGGCCCGATCTCGATCCCAAGCGGACTGTCCTGTTAGAGCATGCACCCGCAGGATTGCCGCGGGTTGATGCCGCGGGCGAGAGCGGTGCCGCTCGCCTGCTGCACTACGGGAACACGGAGGTGGTGGTCGCAGTCGACGCTCCCATGCCGGCCATTCTTCTCCTCAACGACGTCTGGCATCCGTGGTGGCGGGCGAGCGTAGATGGAGTGCAAACTGAGATCCTGAAAGCCAATGCGATCTTCCGTGCCGTGGTGGTCCCATCCGGCGCCCATGTCGTGCGCTTTTCTTTCCACCCCTTCGTCGGCGCACTTCGAGAGTTGCTCGTAAAGCTTACCGGCCAATGATGTGGTGAATAACGAGACTCCGCAGGTGGGCAAAATCGTCTGCCGTGTTCTCTCCGCGTGGGCACGGCGCAACGCAGTCAAGCTTGCGTAGACTGCGTAAACGTCGATTTTGCCCACGCGGGAAGTGTGCCATGGCGCGCGCCTTTTGCCCACCCTACCGCGCTTTCGGCGGATGACGCTTGCGCTCATCCGCCCTACTTCGCGATAATTGCCGAAGGAGGGTGCTGCGATGACACGCACGACAGAGACCGCTGCCGAGCTTCTCGACAGCAAGAAAAAAATGCTCAGCGGAACCTATCTGCGCAACGCCTGGTATGTCGCCGCCTGGTCGGACGATCTCGCCGAAGGTCAATTGCTCGGCCGCACGATCCTGAAGGAGCCGATCGTGCTTTTCCGCAAGGCGGATGGAAATGTCGCGGCGTTGCAGGACCGCTGTCCGCATCGCTTTGCCCCTTTGCACATGGGCAAGGTCGTTGGCGGTGATCGTATCCAGTGTCCTTATCATGGCCTCGAATTCGATACGTCAGGGGCTTGCGTCCTCAACCCTCATGGGACCAGGAACATTCCTCCGCGCGCCCGTGTGCGCAGCTATCCCGTGACGGAAAAGCACAAGGCGATCTGGATCTGGATGGGGGAGCAGTCCGCAGATGTTGCAAAGGTACCGGATTTCAGCGTGCTCGATAATGTTCCGGAGATGCACGCGACCAAACGCGACCGCATCACCATCAAGGCCAACTACGAGCTGATTATCGACAATCTGCTTGATCTTAGCCACACCAGCTATCTGCACGACGGGATTCTCGGCAACGCGGAGACGGTCGAATCCGAAATTACCGTCGAGCAGGACGGCGAGGACGTGATCGTCGGGCGCCACGCCGGTAACGCGACTGCTCCCGGCCTGTTCGCCATTCTGATGCCCTCGGTACCCGATCGCGTGGACAAATTCACGCGCATGCGCTGGATGCCCCCCAGCAATTTGCGGCTGGTGACCGGGATCTGCATGCCGGGTGCAATCCCCGAGACCGGGACGGGCTACCACGCGATCCACATGCTCACCCCGGAGAGCGACAAGACCACCCATTACTTTTTCACGGCGGTGCGCTTCAACGTGCTGACCCCGGATGACCGGATGAACGCGGAGATTCAGAACAAGATAGCGACGACGAGGCGGTTCGCATTCGAGGAGCAGGATGCGCCTGTCATCGAGGCGCAACAGGAGCTCATCGAGGCCGCGAGCAACCCGGTCGATCCGGTCATTCTCGCGATCGACGTGGGTCCCGTGCGTTACAAGCAGATTCTGCGAAAGCTCATCGACGCCGAGCAGCGGGCGTCATAGAGCATGTCCCGCAAAAGCCTGGCCTCGGGCTCGCCCCGAGGCTGGAAACCGGTTTTGCGAAAAAGGACATGCTCAAACCGAAGAATAGAGCGGGATGACGATGCGAAGACAAATTCGTCCCGCTCGCATCGGTACGCGCCGGCAGTTTCTTCTCTATGTTGGCGCAGCCGCCGCGCTGCCCGCGTCAGCGCGGATCGCAATCGCACAAAATTATCCGGCTCGACCCGTGCGCGTGATCGTGGGGTTTGCTCCCGGTGGCCCCACCGACGTGTTCGCGCGGCTCATGGCGCAGAAATTGGGGGAGAACCTGGGAGGGCAGTTCTATGTCGACAATATCACAGGGGGAACCGGCAATATCGCCACGGGACAGGCGGCGAAGGCAACCCCCGATGGCTACACGGTTTACTTCGCTTTCAGCTCCTATGTGGTGAACCCGACCCTGTTCGATCGGGTGCCCTATGACCCGTACAAGGACTTCGACCCGGTCACGCTGGCGGTCTCCTCGACCACCGTGCTCTCGGTCAATCCGTCGGTGCCGGCGAAGACGGTGAGCGAGCTCGTTGCTCTCATCCGGGCGGGCGGGAGCAAATACAGCTTCGCCACCGGTGGAACCGGCTCGCAGACGCATCTTGCCGGCGAGCAGTTCCGCCTCGCGCTCAACCTCGACCTCGTGCACGTCCCGTTCAATGGCGGCGGGCCTGCTGTCGCCGCAGTCGTCGCGGGCCACGCGCCGATCGGGTTCAATGCGCTCACTCCGGCCGTGCCGCAGATCAAGGACGGCAGGCTGCGGGCCCTGGCGGTCACCAGCAACATGCGTTCACAAATTCTGCCCGAGGTCCCGACCATGACCGAAGCCGGCTATCCCGGCATCGCGGGCGACAGCTGGGTGGGAGTTCTGGTTCCTGCAGGAACGCCGCAAGCGATCATCGCTTTACTGCATTCCGAGATCGCCAGGATCATCGCGGTGCCAGACATGAAGGAACGGCTGGCGACGCTCGGGTTCGAGCCGGTCGTGAGCACGCCGCAGGAGTTCGGCGCTTAGATCAGGGCGGAGATCGAGCGTTGGGACAATGTGATCCGCGCCGCCAACATCGAGGGCGGCGGGTAAAGGCGCACGCACCCTGTGGCAGCCTCAGCTACGTGGCTCGATCGGCAGTTGGTGCGCAATCCGCAACTCCTGCTCGAGCAGATGCGCGGCCGACAGGAGCGCGAAATCGCCATGCGACTGGCCAATCAGCTGGAGCCCGACGGGAAGTCCGCTCCGCGTGAACCCGCAGGAAATTGAAATGGCCGGGCAGGCAGTCAAGGTGATGACGAACGTGAAGGACATCCAATCGATATAGGTGGTCAGCTTCTCGTCGCCGATCTCAGTAGGGAAGCGCTGCTCGACCGGGAACGGAGGCACCGATACCGTCGGACAGGCGAGAATGTCGTACCTATCGAAGAAATTCGCGACGCGATGGTAGAGCGCGGTGCGCGCCCGTTTGGCGGCGAGAATCTCGTCGATGGAGAGACGCAGGCCCTTCTCGATGTTCCACACGATATCGGGAGCGATCCGGGCCCTTTCACGCTTGAGCAACTCGCCATGCACGGTTGCGAGCAGCAGCGCGCGCAGGGTCTGAAACGCATCGATGGCGCCACTGAAATCGGGCGCTGCCTCCTCGACGATAATCTCCATGGTCGAGAAGCGGAGCACGGCCGCCCGGCAGATTTCAGCAACTTCGGGATCGACCTTCGCGATGCCGAGATCAGATGAGAACGCGATCCGGCGTGGAGTCCGGGGATTGCGCACCGCGTCGACGAACGCCGTGCCCGGTCGTGGAAACGACAGCGGATCGTGCGATGACTGAACCGCCTGGGCATCGAGCATCAAAGCGACATCCGCCACCGTGCGCGCCATCGGTCCCTCGACCCACAGCGTATCGAACGGTTGCAGGCCGACGCCGCGCGGCACCCGCCCGGCGCTCGGACGCATCCCCACGATCCCGCAGTAGCTCGCCGGTATCCGCAGGCTGCCGCCGAGGTCGCTGCCCATCGCCAGCCACACCATGCCTGACGCGAGCGCGGCTGCAGATCCACCGGAGGAGCCGCCCGCGCTCTTGCGCAGGTTCCAAGGGTTGCGCGTGACTCCAAACACGGAATTGAACGTATGGGCCCCCGCGAATTCGGGCACGTTGGATTTCGCGATCGGAATGGCTCCGTTCGCTTCCAGCGTCGCAACCGTGATATCCGTCGTCTTTGCGATCGCGTTGGCGAAGATCGGCGACCCATAGGTGGTCAGTTGTCCGGCGACGTCGTTGTAATCCTTCGCGACAATAGGCAGCCCCGCGAGCCAGCCCGGATGGGAATCGCCGCGGGGCGCGGAGGCCGGAAGTCGGCGCGCGATGCGGCGCGCCGCATCGAAGAATGTTATCGGGAGTGCATTCACCTCACTATCGATCGCCGCAATACGCTCCTCTGCCGCATCGATGAGCTCAAGTGGTGTTATCTCGCGCTGGCGCAACAGCGCCACCGCCTGGGTTGCGGTGAGACGAACGAGCTCGTCACCCGAAGCCATGACGGGCGTTCTGGTCAGCGCATCGCCGAAGAGCCGCTGAAATCATTTGTTCTCATCCAACACCAAATGCGCACCCGCGGCGAACTTCATGGCCACAAGTTGACGCCGAGCTTCTCATAACGGTTGGCGACGCGTCGATTGTGCTTAAGACAGTTCTTGCGAAGTGCAGCCGCCAACGCCATAGCGCAAAATGCGGTCATCCAGACACCGCCTGAGCCGCTTGTATAGACAGTGGTGACGAGGCCGCAGGAGCCACGTGCGAGGATCTCGATGATGATCATACTGCCCCCGCACTGGCCCCGCCCAAGGACCCCGCTAGGCTCGCGCGCGAGGGACCTAGCGAGGCCTCCGGCTTGATCCTCGTTTACGAACGCGCGAGGGAGCCGCCTCCCTAATAAGGTTCGATGCTCCTGGGTTCCGCCCGGTTTGGCTCACCACCGACATGCCAGGCGATCAGGCAACGAACGGCAGTGCCAGCGCCGCGATCGCCTCGCCCCAGATTGCATGCGCCCGCCGGTTCGGATGGAATCCATCGCACGCGAACAGATCCGGTTCCAACGCTGAAATCCGCTCCACAACCAGACGCGGCAACAGTTGCGTCAGGCGATCGGCCGCCGCCTGCAGCGCGGCTGAGCGCCAGCCAAGGATATGGCGGAGGGGCCATGGGAGGGCCGGAAAGGAATTGAGCGGAGCGACACCGCCGACGACGACTGCTGGGTCGCCAACTCGCGTCCGCACGGCTGTCACGAGCTCGGCGAGATCATCGGCGAAAGCCGCCGGCGAACTATACGCGGTTGCGTCGTTGACGCCGAAGGCGACGAGCATGAGGTCGGCTGGTTCTGGCGCGATCCGAGGCAGGAGCTGCTTGCGGGCATCACTAACGGTTGCGCCAGAAAGCCCCTCCGCGCGCCATGCGACCGGACGGCCGGTCAGGCGAGCCAGTGCCCGTGCAGTTGTGGCGGTGACCGACTCCTCCCCGCTCGTCAGTCCGACGCCGCATACAGTCGATTCGCCAACGGCGAGCAGCCGGATCGGTTTCCCCACGCCGGGCACCAGCCCGTGATGGGGCGGTCTCGCCGGCGGCAGGCGGGGCACGCGGCGGCGCGTCGCGGCACCCTGGGCGATCACCAGCGGCAACAACACAAACGAGCCGACGAGACGGGCAGCGACGGCCGCGCGCACAGGCGCGGCACCAAGGAATGCCCGTTGGGGATCGAATGCAGGTATGCAGATTTTCGATTGTCTCGGCGCCCCCTTAATGAGGTCGCAGGAGGTGGTGAGCATGGCTTATCTCACCGGCACGACAGTGGCGTAATACAGCGCTGATCTAAGCATCCCGGGCCTGCTTCCTCGAAGAGGCTGCTTGAAATGTGCCTCTCTCTTCAACGCATTACGGGCGTCGCACCGCATGCGCAGCAAAGTTGCGTGACAAAAAACGCTTCGTCTGCTTGTGAGTTCCAAAGAGGGACGACCCCGGTGGGAAGGCGCACGGAACGCAACAGCAAGATGATCTCAGGGGACGAAGTGCCGCAGGCGGGAGCGTCAATCCAGGGGACAGGTGGGTCGCTGCGCCGAGCTGTCGCACAAAGCGTTCAAGACAGCGCAGGAACGCGCGGCCTAGTGCTTGCTCATCTGTCCTTCATTGAAGATTTGGACGATGGCCTCGAAATCGATGGAAGGCTGGTTGGCCAGCTCATAGAGCCTTTGCGCCATGGTGATCAGGGCGGCTCGCGTGCTTGCGTCCGTGGTGATGCGAGCTACAGCAAGACAGTCGGCCGCGGTCAGGCGGAACTTTTCGGCTCGATCAGGCATGTGCGCACTTTACGCTGCGCAAACTCCACAAGATCGAATTGGTTCCGCCTTATAAACCGCGCGCTAGACTAAGCTCTTGCCCCGAGCAGCTTTATGAGCTCATCGGCCACGAAGCGGGATTCGAACAGTTGCAATCCGGCCTGCGGAACGTGCGTTTCGGTCTGACGGTCGAAGCCAGCGCCATAAGCCCAGTAGACCCACGGCCCCCACAGCCGGGTCAGCGCGCGGCGAAGCCCGCCGCTTGGTCGCGTGTACTCCAGGCATCGAATGATGCCTCCAGGCTTCACCACCCGGCCCAGCTCTCGCATGCCAGCAACCTGCAACTCGTCGGGAAGCGTGCAGAACAGGAAGGCAGCCACCGCCGCGTCGAACGAGCGGTCGGGAAAGTCAAGGCGGGTCACGTCCATTTGCCGCAATTCCACTTTTGCGGCTGCGGAGTGCCGCCGGCGTTCGGCGCGTGACAACATGGCTGGGCTCAAGTCGATGCCCACGACCTCGGACCCCAATGGATAAAACGGGAAGTTCCGGCCAGTGCCTACGCCCGCTTCCAATATGCGCCCCGAAAGCCCGCGAAAAAGCAGCGGCCTGATTTTGCGGTAACGTCCGTACTCAAACGGGAGATCAATAAGGTCGTAGACCCCCGCGATGCGCTCATAGCGTTCAAAGTTGGAAAGCACGTTAGCTTTCCTTCCGACTTTAGTTTGCGCGACTCTTTCCACTTTGGACGCATGATGCTCGGCCGCGCCGACGAGCTGTTCGAGCAGGACGGCAGTTTTAACAGACTCTGGATCGAAAATCACCGCAGTTTATGGTCTGTTTTTGACACTCAATCGCGGTTCGTTGCGGATCAGCTTTGCAGTCGGGATCGGAGGTGCTGGGACCTGTTATTGATCGTGCCAACTCGACGCGCTTGACCCATGAGACATGCGGGCCTGTCTATTCGATCACTCGCCGGCTTGGCTGCGCTCTCTCCTCGCAGCCGGACTTGGCCGACGCGACAGCGACCAGTCCACGATCCCGGATTCAGCTTCCTAATCGGGGCATGCCTCCGTGCACGACGCCGGGCGGCCGGTACGCGGCTCCCGTTCGCCCGGTATGTCGTGTCTCCGACACAAGGCGCCCCGGTTGACACCATGTAAGCACTTCTTACATCTGGTCGGCCCCGGCCGGCCGGCCTCGTTCGCTTTTGCTCTGGTGGTTGTCATGTCTGATGAAATTACGTTGGGTAACATCAGCTCAGTGGATTCACCGATCACCGATCTCATCGCACGCGCTGCGGGGCCATTGATTGAAGGCGATGATTTCTTTCGAGAGCTGGTCAACGCGCTTCCGGCGGCGGTCTACACGACGGATCCCTCCGGCCGCATAACGTACTACAACGAGGCCGCTGCTGCGCTTTGGGGCTGCCGGCCGGATCTCGGCAACAGCGACTGGTGCGGTTCGTGGAAGCTCTTCTGGCCGGATGGCCGGGTAATGCCGCACGATCAATGCCCGATGGCCACTGCGGTGAAGCAA
>Ga0209526_10001466_pt1 | contig 15829 bp, 13 predicted proteins | sample JacPinW_OM2H0_M1_FD_188566 | JGI IMG/M metagenome (GOLD analysis project Ga0209526, IMG submission 188566) | Forest soil microbial communities from Algoma, Ontario, Canada - Jack Pine, Ontario site 1_JW_OM2H0_M1 (SPAdes) (version 2) | ecosystem: Environmental > Terrestrial > Soil > Boreal... | reverse complement strand
TTCGGCGCACTATGGGTAGCGCTGCCTTGCGTCAGTTTGCTTTGGCTGGCGCGCGACGGACCGATCGGCCGCGCCACCCTTTTATGGGTACTCGCCGTTGTCTGGGCGACCGACATCGGCGCATACGCAATTGGACGGATGCTCGGTGGCCCGCGCTTGGCGCCCCGCTGGAGCCCACGGAAAACTTGGGCTGGGCTTGCCGGTGGCACTTTCTGCGCGGCGTTGGCGGGGTGGGCTACCGCTGCATGGCTTGGCATCTCTCCGGCAATGCCATTGGTGCTCCTCAGCGCAGGCCTTGCGATTGTCGGGCAGTTCGGCGATCTTGCCGAGTCCCTGGCTAAGCGAAGGTTCGGCGTGAAGGACTCGAGCAGCCTCATTCCTGGTCATGGCGGTCTCCTCGACAGGCTGGATGGATTCCTCGCAGTGGTCCCGGTGGTGGCGCTGCTGACGTTGATCGGCGGCCGCAGCCTTCTGGCGTGGCGATGAATTCGACCGGCAGCCTCGAGTACACGAACGATCGGCCGCGGCGAGTCACCATCTTGGGGGCGACCGGCTCGGTTGGTCAAAGCACCGTCGATCTGTTGCTGCGTAATCCGGATGGCTTTGAGGTCGAAGCACTTACGGCGAACCGGAACCCTGGGCGGTTGGCCGAACAAGCACGGGCGCTGCGAGCACGATTCGCCGCAATCGCCGATCCTGTTCATTACCCGGCTTTGAAAGACGCGCTTGCGGGTACCGGGATCGAGACGGCATGTGGCGCCGAAGCGCTCGCGGAGGCGGCGCTGCGTCCGTCCGATTGGGTGATGGCGGGGATCGTCGGAGCGGCGGGGTTGGCACCGACCCTGGCGGCGATCCGGCGCGGCGCGATTGTCGCGCTTGCCAACAAGGAGGTGCTCGTCTGTGCCGGCGCGCTCGTCATGCAGGAGGTGAGGCGCTGCGGCGCGACACTGTTGCCGGTCGACAGCGAGCACAACGCGATCTGGCAATGCTTTGACCTCGACCGGGCCGATACGGTCGAGCGGATCATTTTGACGGCGAGCGGTGGCCCATTCCGCGAGCGGGCGTTCGAAGACATGCGCGAGGTCACGCCAATGGAGGCGGTTGCCCACCCGAATTGGAGCATGGGGGCGAAGATCTCGGTGGACTCGGCGACGATGATGAACAAGGGGCTCGAGCTGATCGAGGCGCATCATCTCTTCCAGCTGCCGCTCGAGCGGGTTGAAATCGTCGTGCACCCTCAGTCGATCGTTCACGGAGCGGTGGTCTATCGGGACGGCTCGGTGCTGGCGCAGCTCGGTTCGCCCGACATGAGGACGCCGATCGCCTATGCGCTCGCGTGGCCAGGCCGCATCGAAACGCCGGCCAAGCGGCTCGATCTGGCAGCCATCGGCCGGCTCACATTCGAGCCGCCCGACGAGGCCCGTTTCCCCGCTCTGCGGGTCGCTCGCGAGGCGCTGATCCGCGGCGGTCGGTGTCCCACCGTGTTGAACGCGGCGAACGAGACGGCGGTTCACGCGTTCCTCGACGGGCGCATTGGGTTTCTCGATATTGTCGAGACGGTAGAGCGGACTCTCGAGGCGATCCCGGAGGGCGAGCTTGAATCGCTCGACGACGTCTACAATTTCGACACAACGGCGCGGGAGATTGCCACCGGACTTTCGGGTCTGCGCAACTCGGTGCGCGGAACCGCATAGACGGATTGGCAATGATTGAATTCCTCAACCACGGGCTGACCTATATCGTCCCGTTCCTGGTCATTCTCACCGTGCTCGTCTTCGTTCACGAGTTCGGCCACTACCTGATCGCGCGCTGGAACGGGGTTAGGGTCGAAGTTTTCTCGATCGGCTTCGGTCCGGAGGTGTTCGGCTGGTGTGATCGCGCCGGGACACGCTGGAAATTCAGCACGATCCCACTCGGCGGATACGTAAAGATGTTCGGCGACAGCGACGCCAGCTCCGGGCTGCCTACACCGGGCCTCGCGCGGCTCGCCCCGGCGGAGCGGGACGTCTCTTTTCATTACAAGAGGCTCGGACAACGTGCCGCGATAGTGGCTGCGGGACCGGCGGCGAACTTCCTGTTCGCGATCGTCGTGTTGGCCATTCTGTTCATGACTTATGGCCAGCCCTTCACGCCGGCCGAAGTCGGGCAGGTTCAGCCGGGAAGCGCGGCAGAGCAGGGCGGCATTCAGCCGGGTGATGTAATCGTCAACATTGACGGAAACACCGTCCAGCGTTTCGAAGACGTCCAGCAGGTGGTGCGGCTCAATCCAGGCGTGGCGATGACTGTCGTCGTGCGGCGCGATGGTCAAGAGCAGACGCTTCACGTCACGCCGAGCCGGACAGAGCTGACCGACCGATTTGGCAATCATTACCAGATCGGCCTGCTCGGTATCGCTCGCAGCGGGATGGAATACGTCAAACGGGATCCGGCCACCGCGATAATGCAGGCCGGGACCGAGACGTGGGACCTGTCGGTCTCGACTATGAAGGCGCTGTGGCAGATCATTATCGGTACGCGCGCCACGGACGAGCTCGGGGGGCCGTTGCGTATCGCCCAAATGTCCGGGGAGGTCGCTCAGGGTGGCATTGTCGCAGTTCTTTGGTTTATGGCCGTTCTGTCAATCAACCTCGGCCTGATCAATCTGTTCCCGGTTCCGGTCCTTGACGGTGGGCACCTGCTGTTTTACGCGGCTGAGGCGGTTCGCGGTAAGCCGCTCGGCCAACGGGCGCAGGAGTACGGTTTTCGCATAGGGTTGGCTATGGTGCTCACGCTGATGGTCTTTGCCACCTGGAACGATCTCGTCCATCTGCGAATCGTCGAGTTTGTAAAGGGCTTGGTAACCTAACGCGGTCGCAACCCTGGGGGGGGACCGGTTTCGAGTGGGGTGGGGGTGTTTTGCATTGCATCCGTTTGACTTCCGTATTGTGGGCGGTGGTCGGCGCGTTTCTTTTGGCTACAGAGGCATCGCCTCAGCCAGCGACTGGCCAGACCGCAGCGGTTGGCGGTCCTTCGCTCGCCCAGATGGGCGGCGGGACGATCAGCGATATTCGGATCGAAGGTGCGCAACGGATCGAGCCCGAGACCATTCGCTCTTATCTGCTGATTCAGCCGGGCGACGCTTGGGACGATGAATTGGTGGACAAGTCGCTGAAGGCGCTGTTCACCACCGGGCTTTTTGCTGATGTGAATCTTAGCCGGGTCGGGAACACCTTGGTCGTCAGGGTGGTCGAGAATCCGATCATCAATCGGATCGCCTTCGAGGGTAACAACAAGATCGACGAGAAGGACCTCACGGCCGAGATCCAGCTGCGTCCGCGCGTCGTGTACACCCGAACCCGAGTGCAGAACGATGTCACGCGCATTCTCGATCTGTATCGTCGGCATGGCCGGTTCGGAGCGACCGTCGAGCCCAAGGTCATTCAGCTCTCCGAAAATCGGGTCGATCTCGTGTTCGAGATCAACGAGGGCGAGTATACTGGCGTCCGCAGCATTAACTTCGTCGGCAACCGCCAGTATAGCGATGGCAAATTGCGCGGCGTGCTGCAGACCAAAGAAAGCCGCTGGTACAGGTTTCTTACCAGCGATGACAGCTACGACCCAGACAGGTTGACATATGACCGGGAGTTGCTGCGCAGGTTTTACCTTACCGAGGGATATGCGGATTTTCGCGTGGTATCAGCGATTGCCGAGCTGACCCCTGACCGCGACGGCTTCATTATCACCTTCACTCTCGACGAGGGCGAGCGTTATCGCTTCGGCAAGATCGAGGTAAACATAAAGATCAAAGACTTGCCGCCCGAGGCGGTCCTGCCGCTTTTGACCGTCCACACGGGAGATTGGTACGACGCCGATGCTGTCGAAAAATCGATTTCGGTGCTGACGGGAGCGCTCGGCAACCGGGGCTACGCCTTTGTGGAAGTAAAGCCGAACATCACCCGCAACCGAGAAGACCGCACGGTCGACATTACCTTCGATGTCCAGGAGGGTCCGCAGGTCTACGTCGAGCGGATTGACATCGTTGGAAACGTTCGTACCCTTGACAAAGTAATACGCCGCGAGTTTCAACTGGTCGAGGGCGATGCCTTCAATACCACCAAAATGCAGCGCTCGCAGCAGCGGATAAAGAACCTCGGCTTCTTCAAGAAGGCGGAGGTGACCAACAACCCAGGATCATCGCCTGATAAAACGGTGCTGACGGCAGAGGTCGAGGAGCAGTCTACTGGAGAGCTGTCCTTGGGCCTCGGTTTCTCAAGCACCGACGGTCCGCTGGCCGACATCAATATCCGCGAGCGAAATTTTCTTGGCCGCGGTCAGGATCTGCGCATCGGGACCGTGGTTTCTTTACGGTCGCAACAGGTCGACCTCAGCTTCACGGAGCCATATTTTCTCGACAAGAATATCGCAGCAGGCTTCGATCTCTTCGAGATCAAGACCAGTCCGACGCAGAACTTCTTTTCCGGAGTAACCCCGCCCTACCAGCAATTCTCGTATGGTGGTGCGCTTCGCGGCGGGTATCAGATCACAGACAACTTGCGACAGACTCTGAAATACACGGCAAGGTCGGATGACATTACCAACATTCAGTCCAACACGTCTTTGTTCATCGTGTTGCAGGCTGGCACACACACGACTTCCGAGATCGGACAGGTCCTGCTGTACGATCACAGGGATGATCGGCTCGAACCCACGAGCGGCTTCTACGCGTCGGTGGGCAATGACTTTGCAGGCGTGGGCTTTGGCGTCGATTATATCCGTAACAAAGTGAATGCCGGCTATTATTATTCGGTAGCCCCAGAATGGGTGCTGAGCGTTACAGGGGAGGCCGGTTACATCTTTGGCTGGAGTGGCCAGAACGTGCTCATTCAGGATCGGTTCTTTGTTGGCGGTGATAATTTGCGCGGCTTCCAAAGTGCTGGGATTGGGCCCCGCGACTCGGTCAGCGGCGATGCCCTTGGCGGCGACAAATACTATCTCGGTTCGGTGACCCTGGGCGTGCCGCTCGGCCTGCCCAAGGAGTTCGGGTTGAGCGGACGCATCTTTACCGATTTCGGCACGCTCTATTCGATACAGCCGACGAACATCGTGCTGACACCAGCTCAAATCGCCGCAGGAGTCCAGCAGCCGATGGTCCAACAGTCGCCGGCAATTCGAGCGAGCGCGGGTGTGGGTGTGTCGTGGAAATCCCCGGTCGGTCCGATCCGACTGGATGTCGCGTACCCGTTCAGGAAGGAAGGATTCGACAAGACCCAGGTTTTCCGGGTCAGTTTCGGCACGAGGTTCTGATGTTGCTCTGGATGATCCGGCACGCGACGCTTCTGCTGCTCTTGCTAGGTGGTCTCGCCGATAGCGCCGTGGCGCAAACCCCGCCTGCGCCTACCCCGCCGGCACCCGCCCCTGCCCCGGCGGTGCCCCCCGCCACAACGCCGAATCTGACGGTCATGGTGGTCGATGTGCAGGCCCTGCTGCAAAATTCGAAGGCGGCCAAGATGGTGCGGGGCCAGATCGAGCAGAAACGCAACGAGTACACCAAGGAGATTTCCCACCAGGAGGAGACGCTGCGCGCCGAGCGCGATGCACTGCAACGGCAACAGGCTACGCTTTCGCCGGACGCCTTGAACCAAAAGGGGCGCGACTTTCAACAGAAGGTGAACGATCTCGAGCGCAATGTTCAGGGAAAGCGTCAAGCTCTCGAGAAGTCGAATGGCGAGGCGCTCTCGAAGATACAAGAAGAAATGTTAAAGATTATTGCAGATATCGCGAAGCAGCGAAAGTCCAACCTGGTATTTCAGCGTGCCGACCTGGTGCTTTTCGACCAGGCTTTTGATGTCACGGACGAGGTTCTGCAAAAGCTGGACGAACAGATGCCGGCGCTGACCGTCAACTTCGTGGCTGCGACTCCTCCTCCTAGTCCCATCGAACCCGCCCCCTCCAGTGCAGCCCCCAAGCCAAAGAAGAAGTGAGGAGGGCGCTCCACCGCGACTGAGGCCAGATGGCGGACCCACGGTTTTTCAATCGAGCCGGACCTTTTACGCTCGACGCGCTGTCTGTCTTGAGTGGGGCTACGTTGCCACGTCCGGAGGAGGGCAGTCGGCTGTGTCGCGATGTGGCGCCGCTCGAGACCGCCGGCCCGGAGGACGTCAGTTTTCTCGAGAACCGGAAATACATCGAGGCGTTTCTCGGCTCTCGGGCCGGCGCAGCCTTCGTGGACGAAAAGTCCGCCGAACGGGCACCGCCCGGGATGGCGCTCCTCGTCAGCAAGGAGCCGTACCGGGCGTATGCGCTCGCTGCCCAGGCTTTCTACCCTCCGACCCAGATCGTCGCCCGCAGAGCGCCGTCGGCGATCATCGATCCGGCGGCCGACGTGCCCGACAGTTGCTCAATTGGTCCCAACGTCGTCATCGAGCCCGGCGCGCGGCTCGGTCAGGGCTGCAGCATCGGCGCGAATACCGTGATCGCCGCCGGCGTCGAGATCGGTAACGACTGCCGTATCGGCCCCAATGTGACGCTGAGCCACTGCCTGATCGGGTCGCGCGTCGTGTTGCATCCCGGTGTGCGGATCGGTCAGGACGGCTTCGGTTTTGCCCCCGACGCGAAGGCCCCGATCAAGGTCCCGCAGCTTGGGCGCGTACTCGTCGGCGACGATGTCGACATTGGCGCGAACACCACGATCGATCGTGGATCAGGACATGATACGATCATCGGCCCGGGCTCGATGATTGATAATCTGGTCCAGATCGGCCACAACGTGGTCGTCGGTCGTTGTTGCATCCTCGCCGGTCAGGTCGGCATCTCCGGGAGCACCAAGCTCGATGATTTTGTCATGATCGGCGGGCAGGGCGGGCTCGCCGGCCATTTGCATATCGGGAGCGGAGCAAGGATCGCCGCCAAAAGCGGCCTTATGCGTGACGTCCCGGCCGGCGAGACGGTATGCGGCAGTCCAGCGGTCCCGCTGACGGAATTCATGAGGCAGACCGCTGTGCTGCAGCGTCTCGCCAAAAAGAAAGACCGGCGATGATCGATCCGGCCTGTGCAGTGGGCCAGGGTACTCAGATCGACATTCAGCGGATCATGGAGATGATTCCGCACCGCCACCCATTTCTGATGATCGACAAAGTCGTCGACGTGGTCGCGAACCAGCGGGCGACCGGCGTCAAGAACGTCTCGATCAACGAAAATTACTTTCAGGGCCATTTCCCGGCGCGGCCGGTCATGCCGGGTGTGCTGATCATCGAAGCCATGGCGCAGACTGCGGCGGTCCTCGTCGTTCACACCTTGGGCCCGGAATCGGAAGGCAAACTCGTCTACTTCATGAGCGTTGACAACGCCCGTTTTCGCCGCCCGGTCTTTCCCGGCGACCGGCTCGACGTCCTGGTGACCAAGCAGCGCAACCGCGGCAACGTCTGGAGGTTCGAAGGCCAGGCCAAGGTGGGTGGCAATGTGATGGCCGAGGCCGTGTTTGCCGCGATGATTTTGGACGATTAGACGAGCCGCCTCATGCCGCAGATCCACCCCACGGCCATTGTGGCCCCGGGGGCGATGCTCGCCGAGGATGTTATTGTCGGACCCTATTGCATCGTCGGCGAGAACGTCACGCTCGCCGCTGGGGTCACCCTCCGCTCGCACGCCGTCATTGACGGCCGGACGATCATCGGCGAGGGCACGCGCGTCTTTCCCTTTGCCTCGATCGGGCTCGAACCGCAAGATCTCAAATATCGGGGTGAGGAGTCCGAGCTTGTGATCGGGCGCAACAACACGATTCGCGAATACGTGACGGTGAACCCGGGGACGGCCGGGGGCGGGATGGTCACGCGGGTCGGCGACAACTGCCTCTTCATGGTGGGCGCGCACGTCGCCCATGACTGTCAGATTGCCAATCACGTGATCATGGCGAACAATGCGACGCTCGCGGGCCATGTTGTCGTCGAGGAATATGCTGTTCTCGGCGGGCTCTGCGCCATCCACCAGTACGTGCGTATCGGCAAGCACGCCATGATCGGCGGCATGTCGGGGGTCGAGCGCGATGTCATTCCCTACGGGCAAGTGATGGGGGAACGGGCACGGCTCTACGGGCTCAACATCATCGGTATGCAACGCCGCGGGTTCAGTCGTGAGGACATTCAGGGGCTGCGCAACGCCTATCAATTCCTGTTCTCCTCCGATGGCACTTTGAGTGATCGCGTGACCGAAGCGGCGGAGCGTTTCACCGGTATCGGACCGGTCGACGACATCATCGATTTCATTCGTGCCGATTCGAGCCGCGCCATCTGCCAGCCGAAGGGTGCGAATGGAGGCTAAGCTCGGGATCGTGGCGGGGAGCGGCGGGCTGCCGCGGCGCTTGGTCGAATCCTGCCGTGCCGCCGGACGCGATGTCTTCGTCCTCGCCCTCGAAGGATCGGCCGAGCCGGCTACCGTGTCCGATGTGCCGCATGCCTGGTGCCGCATCGGGGCCGCGGCCGCGGGCCTTGCTCTGTTGCGCGACAACAATGTGACCGAGCTTGTATTGGCCGGCGGCATCCGGCGGCCATCGCTCGCGGCGCTGCGGCCGGATTGGCGAGCAGCCAAGCTATTTGCGCGTATCGGTTATCGCGCACTGGGCGATGACGGCCTGCTTTCGGCGGTCGTCGGCGAGCTCGAGCAGGAGGGGTTCCGGGTCATCGGGGCCGATCAGCTTCTTGACAGGGCGCTAGTGCCCGAGGGCCCGCTAGGCGAAATCCGCCCAGATGCGCAGTCGGCGGCGGACATCGAGCACGGGCTGCGCATCGCTCGGGCGCTGGGTGGTCTTGATGTCGGTCAGGCCGTTATCGTCCAACAGGGTCTGGTGCTTGGTGTCGAAGCGATCGAAGGCACCGACGAACTGCTGCGGCGTTGCGCAGCGCTCCGCCGCGAAGGGCCTGGAGGCGTGCTGGTCAAGGTCGAGAAACCGGGTCAGGAGCGCCGTGCCGACCGGCCCACGATTGGTTTGCGCACGGTCACACTGGCGGCTGAAACCGGGTTGAGGGGGATCGCCATCGAGGCCGACGCCACGATCGTGCTCGATCGCGACGAGGTCATTCGTACCGCCGATCGTACAGGGCTGTTCGTGGTCGGCGTCGGCCGATTGTGACGGCAACCGAAACGACCTTCATTTTCCTTATTGCTGGAGAACCGTCGGGCGACGCCCTTGGTGGTGCGTTGATAGCGGCGCTGCGGCAGCGCACCGGCGGAAATCTTCGGATCGCCGGTATCGGCGGTGAGCGGATGCAGGATGAGGGACTCGAAAGCCTGGTTCCGCTCGATGATCTGGCGATAATGGGGGTGGCCGAAGTGCTGCCGCGGGCTCCGGTGATATTACGCCGCGTGCGCGAGACGGTAAGGGCGATCCGTACGCTTCGCCCGGATGCAGTCGTGACGATAGACAGTTCGGGGTTCAGCTGGCGCGTCGCGCAACGGTTGCGACGGCGCGGCGAGACTCTGCCGCTCATTCATTATGTGGCCCCGATGGTTTGGGCTTGGCGAGCCGGTCGGGCGCGGCGGATGGCGCGTTGGTACGACCATCTGATGACGTTATTGCCGTTCGAGCCGCCTTATTTTGAGCGGGTCGGGCTGTCCTGCCGCTATGTCGGCCATCCCGTTCTCGAGAGTGGCGCCGACCGCGGCGACGGCAGCCGGTTCCGGGCGGCGCACGGGCTCACCGAGAAGGATGCGCTGATCACGGTTCTGCCGGGCAGCCGGGTCGGAGAGGTACGGCGTCTGCTGCCGATCTTCGGCTCGACGCTGAACCATTTGGAGGGCGTGATCGGACCATTCCGCGTTGTGGTGCCGACGGTCGCGACGGTCGCGACCAGGGTCGCCGGTACTGCTGCGTCCTGGCCGGGAAACCCAATCATCGTGCAGCAGCCCGACGAGAAGTACGACGCCTTCGCCGCCAGCCGCGCGGCACTAGCCGCTTCTGGATCGGTCGCGCTCGAATTGGCGTTGGCCCGGTTGCCGATGGTCGTCGGCTACCGTCTCAACCCCTTGACTGAGGCGTTACTCGACCGGGTTCTCAAGGTACGACAGGTAAACCTCGTCAATCTCCTTCTCGGCGAGCCACTGGTCTGCGAGCTGCTGGGGCCGAACTGCAGGCCGGAGCGGCTCGCCGCGTCGCTCGCCGAGCTCGTCCGTGACAAACGGGTTCGCGCAACCCACCGGCAAGGGTATGATGAGGTTGTCCGACGCCTCGAGGGGAATGGGATGTCGCCGAGCCTGCGGGCCGCCGACCAGATCCTCGAGCTCGTAACCGCACATCGGTGCGGCGGTTCAGTATCTACAGCACGCAGGAGTGCACGATGACGATGACCGATGTAGCCGACACCTCCAAACCGGTGTCCGGTACAGATAAGTTCCGGTTTCTGCATACGATGATCCGGGTGCGCGATCTCGACGCCTCGCTGAATTTCTATACCGAGCTGCTCGGTATGAAGCTGCTGCGCAAACGCGATTACCCGACCGGCAAGTTCACTCTCGCCTTTGTCGGATATGGCGACGAGACCGACAATACCGTGATCGAGCTGACCCACAACTGGGATCAGGCCGAACCCTACGCGCTGGGCAGCGCCTTTGGCCACCTCGCGATCGGGGTGCCCGACGTATACAAGACTTGCGAGCGACTCGCCGCCGCGGGCGTCAAGATACCGCGGCCAGCCGGTCCAATGGCGCATGGCGGCTCAGTCATCGCCTTCATTGAAGATCCCGATTGCTATCGCATCGAGTTGATCGAGCGACCGTGAGTGACGGCCCCTCTCCGCTTTGGGGGGGGCCAACGCAGCGAGGCGGGTGAGGGGCGACGAACTCCTCAGCCGCGCTTTTCTACCGGCACGTAATGACGCGGTGCGGAGCCGGTAAACAGCTGGCGCGGGCGCCCGATCTTCATGTCGGGGTCCTCGATCATCTCGGTCCATTGCGCGACCCAGCCGACGGTGCGCGCGATCGCGAACAGCACCGTGAACATCGAGGTGGGGAAGCCCATCGCCTTCAGAATGATGCCCGAATAGAAATCGACGTTCGGATACAGCTTGCGACTGATGAAATAATCGTCGTTGAGCGAGATCTTTTCGAGCTCCATCGCGAGATCTAGCAACGGCTCGTCCTTGATGCCGAGTTCGTCGAGCACTTCGTGACAGCTGTCGCGCAGCACGCGGGCGCGAGGATCATAATTCTTGTAGACGCGATGGCCGAAGCCGAATTGAATCTCGTGTTCGTTCTTGTTTTTTACGTGGCTGATGAATTCGGGGATGTTCTTCTTGTTGCCGATCCTCGCCAGCATCTTCAGCACCGCCTCGTTGGCGCCGCCATGCGCCGGTCCCCATAACGAGGCGATGCCGGCGGCGATGCAGGCGAACGGGTTGGCGCCGCTCGACCCGGCATTGCGCACCGTCGCGGTCGAGGCGTTCTGCTCGTGATCGGCGTGCAGGATGAAGATCCGGTCCATCGCCCGCGCCAGGACCGGGTTGACCTTGTACTCCTCGGCCGGCACGGCGAAGGTCATGTGCAGGAAGTTTTCCGCGTAGCTCAGCGAGTTCTGGGGATAAATGAACGGCTGCCCCTGCGAATATTTGAACGCCATCGCTCCGATCGTGGGCATCTTCGCGATCAGTCGATAGGAGGCCACCATCCGCTGGTACGGGTCGTGAATGTCGGTCGAGTCGTGATAGAAGGCCGAGAGAGCGCCGACCACGCCGCACAGAACTGCCATCGGGTGCGCATCGCGGCGGAACCCGCGGAAGAAGGTCGTGAGCTGTTCGTGCACCATCGTGTGGTGGGTGATGTCGTAGACGAACTGCGTCTTCTCTTTTGCGGTCGGCAACTCGCCGTTGAGAAGGAGGTAGGCGACCTCGAGGAAATCGCTTTTTTCCGCAAGCTCCTGGATCGGAATACCGCGGTATAGCAGCACCCCTTCGTCGCCATCGATGTAGGTTATGCTCGAGCGACAGGCCGCGGTGGCCATGAAACCGGGATCGTAGGTGAAGTGACCCGTCTGCGCGTACAGCTTGCGGATGTCGATGACGCGCGGACCGACTGTTCCGCCCAGCACCGGTAGATCGACCGACTTACCGGTTTCGTTGTCGGTGAGCGTCATCGTCCCGGTGGTCATATTGTTGCCGTCCATCGATGCACCTCTATCGCTAAGCCTGCTGGCGGTTGCCGGTTTCGCCAGAAAAATAGGCCGGTTAAGCGCGATTAGCAAATGCCGGCGTCGGGTGCGGAGACGGCAGCAACAGCGTCGGCGATGCGCCCCAGTGTCTCGTCCCGCCCCAGAACCTGCATGACCTCGAAGATGCCGGGCGAAGCCACTGACCCGGTTAGCGCGGCGCGCAACGGCTGGGCGACGGAACCGAGTTTTGTTCCTTTTTGAGCAGCAAACGAGCGGATTTCACTTTCGAGGGCTTCCGGCAGCCACTCGGCGCTCTCGAGCCGCTGCGGCAGTTGGGCGAGCATCTGGCGCGCTTCGGAGGTCAGCAGCTTTGCCGCCTTTTCATCGGGCTGGATTGGTCGCGGCGCGACCAAGAAATGAGCATTCGCAGCTAGCTCGACCAAAGTCTTGGGGCGTTGCTTCAGCTCGGGCATGGCCCTGCGGAGGCGCCCGCGCTCGGTCTCAGAAAGCGGATGGCCGAGTGCCTTCTCAAGCCTTTCGGCGACTAGCGTTACCAAGCGATCGTCGCCGGCCACTCGGATATAGTGCCCGTTCAGATTGTCGAGCTTGGCGAAATCGAACCGCGCAGGGGCGCGGCCGACGGCATCGATCTCGAACCATTCGATCGCCTGCTCGGTCGCGATGATCTCGTCGTCGCCGTGGCTCCAGCCGAGGCGAAGCAGATAATTGCGCAATGCTTCCGGCAGGTAGCCGAGGTCGCGGTAGGCCTCGACGCCGAGCGCGCCGTGCCGTTTCGACAATTTCGCCCCATCCGGACCATGGATCAGCGGCAGATGGGCGAATTCGGGAAGCCCCCAGCCGAGCGCGTCGTAGATCTGCTGCTGGCGAAACGCATTGTTGAGGTGGTCGTCGCCGCGGATCACATGGGTTATCCCCATATCGTGGTCGTCGACAACGACAGAGAAATTGTAGGTCGGGGTACCGTCGGCCCGCAGGATGATCAGATCGTCGAGCTCGGTATTCGCGACCGTGACCTCGCCCTGAACATGGTCGCAGATTGTCGTCGAGCCTTGCTGCGACGCCTTTAGCCGGATGACCGGGGGCACTCCGGGCGGAGCTTCGGACGGATCGCGATCCCGCCAAGTCCCGCCATAGCGTATTGAGCGTTTTTCGGCGCGCGCCCGCTCGCGCATCGCCTCGAGCTCCGCCGGCGTGCAATAGCAATGATAAGCGCCCCCCGCTGCGAGGAGCTGACGAGCAACTTCGGCGTGCCGCGCGACGCGGGCGGACTGGTAGACGATCTCATCGTCCCAGGAGAGGCCGAGCCAGTCGAGCCCGTCGACGATCGCGGCGACCGCCTCCCGTGTCGACCGCAAGCGGTCGGTATCTTCGATGCGCAGCAGGAATTTGCCGCGATGATGCCGCGCGAAGAGCCAGTTGAACAGCGCCGTGCGGGCGCCGCCGATGTGAAGGAAGCCGGTGGGGGAGGGGGCGAAACGGACGACGACGCTCATTATTACGCCAGAGGAAAACTGCCACTATCCGAGGATGGGGAGGGCAGGCGGCGGTATCAACGCCCAGGCGGCTTGTGGTCATGGAACATCTCGCGCAAGCGGGTCTTCATGAGCTTCCCCGTCGCGGTGTGGGGCAGCTCGTCGAGCACCACGACGTCCTCCGGAAGCATCCAGTGTGGAAAGCGTGGGGCGAGAAACGCCAACACATCATCGCGCTGCGGGCGGCAGCCGGTCCGCGGCGTCACGATCAGCAACGGCCGCTCGGCCCAGCGCGGGTGGGGGATCGCGATCACCGCCGCTTCGGCAACGTCCTGATGCGCCACCGCCGCGTTTTCCAGGTCGATCGAGCTGATCCATTCGCCGCCGGATTTGATGACGTCCTTTCGCCGATCCATGATTTGCATGTATCCGTCGGGATCGATGGTCGCGACGTCGCCGGTGTGAAACCAGCCATCCGGCTCCACCGCCGCGGCGCTCGCCTCGGCGTCCTCGAAATAACCGCTGATGATCCAAGGTCCACGTACCAGCAATTCGCCCAGTGATCCGCCGTCATGCGGCTGGGCCCGGCCGGCATCGTCGATGATTTTCAATTCGACGCCGAAAACCGGCCGGCCCTGCTTCGATTTGACTTGCATCTGCTGGTCCGAATCCGCGCCAAGATGTTTTGCCTTCAGCGCGGCAGTTGTGCCAAGCGGGCTCATTTCGGTCATTCCCCAGCCTTGCCGGATCTGGATGTTGTGACGTTCAAACGCCTCGATTAGGGATGGCGGCACCGCCGAGCCGCCGGACAGCAGCCAACGCAGGGTTGAACAGCGCGCGCCGGTGGCGGAAAGGTGTGCCTCGAAACCAAGCCACACGGTAGGCACACCGAGGCTCACCGTTACCCCTTCGGCCTCGAACAGTTCATAAAGGCTCGGCCCGTCGAGCCGCGGCCCGGGCATGACGAGCTTCGCTCCGTTCATCGGCGCTGTATAGGCGGTACCCCAGCCACAGGCGTGAAACAGCGGAACGACAGGGCAAACCGTGTCGCGGGCTGACAGCGGGATCGCATCGGGCAGCGATATTCCGAAAGCGTGGAGCACCGTCGAGCGGTGGCTGTAGAGCGCACCCTTGGGCTTCCCGGTAGTGCCGGAGGTATAACACAGCGACGAAGCGGTCCGCTCGTCGAAGGCGGGCCACTCGAAATCCTCGTCCTCCACCTCGATCAGCTGCTCGTAACAGGCAAGTTTCGGGAAATTGGTTGGAGGTTCCGCGCCCTCCTCGGTCATCAGCACGATTAGGCATTCAGGCGGCAGAACGGGTGCCAATCGCTCGATCAGCGGCACAAAGCTCGTATCGACGAAAAGAATCCGATCGGCGGCGTGATTTACGATGTAAGCGATCTGGTCATCGAACAGTCTGGGATTGATCGTGTGGCAGACCGCACCGATGCCCGAGATGCCGTAATAGAGCTCGAAATGACGATAGGTGTTCCAGGCGAGAGTGCCGACCCGGTCCCCGGGTCTGATCCCTAGGCGGATCAGCGCGTTGGCGAGCCGCTTTGATCGGCTCTCGGCCTCGGCGTAGGTGTAACGATGGATCGGCCCTTCGACGGTTCGCGAAACGATTTCCGTATCACGGTGATAGATGGCCGCGTGCTTGATGATCTCGGAGACGAGGAGCGGCCGCTCCGACATCAATCCCTGCATCGGTTCCTCCCGGGCTCGCCATGGCAATTTTCACAGCGAAAGTAGAGCCCGACCGCAACGCCGCGGCAAGAAAATCTGAGAAACCGGAGGGCGTCTGTTCTCCTCGAGCAAAACGAACCACGGGAAACTCAGAAGCGTCGCATCAGCCCTACGAGACGGCCCTGAACCTTGACGCGGTCGGGCCCGAAGATCCGGGTTTCATAGGCCTTATTGGCCGGTTCAAGGGCGATCGAGTCACCGCGGCGGCGCAGCCGTTTGAGAGTGACCTCCTCATTGTCGACCAGAGCGACGACGACGCTCCCGGTTTCCGCGGTGTCGCAGCGCTGAATGACCACGGTGTCGCCGTCGAGGATTCCGGCGTCGATCATGCTGTCGCCGGCTACTTCGAGCGCATAATGCTCGCCGCCACGCCCGAGGAGGCTCGCCGGCACCCCGACTGTCGCGTTCTGGTCGCGCAGCGCCTCGATCGGTGTGCCGGCTGCAATCCGGCCATAAAGCGGGAGATTCATGGCCTC
>Ga0209526_10001464_pt1 | contig 15840 bp, 15 predicted proteins | sample JacPinW_OM2H0_M1_FD_188566 | JGI IMG/M metagenome (GOLD analysis project Ga0209526, IMG submission 188566) | Forest soil microbial communities from Algoma, Ontario, Canada - Jack Pine, Ontario site 1_JW_OM2H0_M1 (SPAdes) (version 2) | ecosystem: Environmental > Terrestrial > Soil > Boreal... | reverse complement strand
CCGGGTCAGGGTCCCATAGCGGGCTCCTGTCATAAGTGCGGCTTGTACGAGCAAGCGAAAGTCGGAGTCGCATGCGTTAATTAATCGCATGGCTTCTGCCATCGTCAGATATCGAATAGGCCGACAATCGGGCAGGTCGTTTTCTTGGAATGTTCTGTGAGTTAGCTCACACAGCTCCATCGCGCTTTATCACAGGATAGCCATACGACATGTCATGAAGCGGCCAACAGTCGCTCGAAACGGGAGGCAAGGATGACCGTTCTACTACAGCTTGCTCACTCCGAGGCGTCAATCACCAAATGCTATCTCGCTTTGTCGCCGCGAGAAAAGGAAGTTCTGCAATGGGCCGCCGAGGGAAAGACGGAATGGGAAATCGGCAGAATTCTCGGTCTTTCGGAGCATACCGCTGACAAGGCGATACGTTCGGCACGATCCAAGTTGAACGCGAGCAATAGAACACAGGTCATCGCTCAAGCCATCAGGTTAGGTCTCATTGACTGACCGGCTCCGGCAACGGAAGAACCGCGAGAGCGGCCTGTTACTTTGTAGCTGCCTCCGCAGGCTCTGTCCGCGGGCGGCGACCTGCTCGATCTGCTTGCGAAGATCGTCTCTCACGCGAGATTTGCGACCGCTCCGCGTCCACATTCGCGTCAGATCCTGCGCGCGCTCAGCGCCACGAAAGCGTCTTGCTGGACTTAGAAAACGGGACTGGCATTGCCGCCAGCAAGGGCTTTTCCTTGGCTCGATCCCGGCTGCCCCTAGACCGGCCCGCCTTCGTCTTCGCAGCATGTCGCATCGGTTTCTTTATCGCCGATTCGTCAGTCCTCAGTACAATGCGCTCCAGAAGTCGTAGGACATTGCCAAGAAATTCGGTATTCATCGGGAGTGTGGCTGAACAAAATGCGGCTAAGGAATCCTCGAAACTTCCCTTTGCTGCCTCGAGTTCGCCCCCGTTCGCTGCGCGAAGAACCTGAAGAGCGGCAGAAGTCAGAACGGACTTCCGAGTTTCCCATTCCCTATATATTTGTTCCAATTCACCTCTTTTAAAACTAGGGTAGATGAGGTTTATGTTTCGCGGTTCGTTCAATCCCGCATCCGTGCTCATCCACAATACGAACTCCAATTCCTGCAGCAGCTCCGATACTGCCTTCGGTAGATCACGTGGGAGAGTTGCACGGATTGTCTCCGGTGAAAATTCACTGGACCTTCCTTCGAGAAAAAGTGAACGGTACATCAGGCCGACCGATATGGCTTTGAGCAGCATAGTAGTAGTGGGATCGCCATAATCGCGAGACTTCACTTCTACAACATAGATATGAAGCTCCATAATGCCGCTGTAGTAAACAACGCTGCGCCCAACAAACAATCTGAAAAAACGTGTCCGATCCGACGACGCAAGAAGTCGTCTGTTCTCCGCGAAATTATCTCGTTTGGCCGTGACGACAAGCGACCTGATGATGTCGGTCCAGGCTGTGGTGGTGTCGTCATGCGGAATCTGCTGAATAAAGCTACCCCAGGTGATTATCTTTTCGGGCGGGGGGCCGATTCTGAATACCTCGAAGCTTCGACCCATGAATTCGACGGTCGTCTCCGGCGGCAGGTCTCCGAAGCTCTCGATAAGGGCGTTGGTGGGGAGACGCACTATGATCTTTCGTTCAGGGTATTTCTCTATGAACACACGCCTCTGAAATTCGTCAAAAAATATCATGTACAATCGTTTCGCGCTCTCCTTGGCTTTTTTTCGGAAATCTTCCGCGAAGTCGTCGTCGAAGGGATGAAGGGTTTGCACCACCTCCTTCAGACGCATGAACAATTTCATAAGGGGGTTTTTCGCTACATCCGTCTCCAGGCTATCCAGGAATCGCTGTCTATTTTTTAGTGTGTCCTCATCTACCAAGAAAGGAGTCAGCGCCCCTGTGAGGTTCAGACTTTCAATATCCGACAGCGCCTCTGGTATCCTCTCCAGCACGCCAATCGGGATGATCAGACGTTCCGACGTAAAGTGCCTCATCTTCTCCCTGATGCGCTTTGACGCACTGAAGAATCCGACCTCAAATCCAGTATACGAATGGCTAAATTTTTGACGGCCAGTTGCAACAATCAGAAGAACGTCTGCATCGGCAAGCGCCTCTTCCAGCCGGCTGCGCCAGTCGACGCCAAGCTTCAGCTCGGAGTCCAAGGTCGTTTTTATGATGGCCTGGCTGAAGGCGGTTTTCAGTTCTGCATTGATCGCCTGCGCGAGAACCGCGTCTTCGGAGGCATAGCTGATAAAGACATGCAGCTTGGGCAGCTCGACCCTTCGACCTGCACGCGAACGCGGTACCATTTATTGTCTCCTCTCCCCTGGTCTCTCCTTTTTGAACTACTGGCTAAGCGCAACCTGCCGCCTCACGCCAGCGACAGGTAGTCCGCACCTTAAAACAAGAATAGATCTTAAACGCGAGCAAAGCAAGGTACGCGATCGCGTACTGTCAACCGCGATCGAGTTCCAGATGCTTTACAGTGATCTTGTTGAAAACCGTTCCTATCTGACCGCCGCGCGTAGTTGCGTCCGGCAGGGCGTGTGGAGAGATCTTAGAAAGGCCGTGGGCCGACGAGCAGCGGCCACTTACACGATCGCGGAGGGAATCGGCATACTCAACCCTATCGCTCAAACAAGGCACCGACTGTCACATCGCCGAGTCTCGCCTAATACAGCATGTTCAGTTTCTCTAGGTTGGTCCTGGCGTCCGGGTCGCCCTTCTCAGCGGCCCTTCTCGAACCACTCGCGCGCCTTGGCATAGTCCTGCACCCCGCCCGTACCGCTGCAGTAAAGCAGTCCGAGGTTGGTCATGGCGCTCGTGTTGGCCTTATCAGCGGCCCTCTCGAACCGCCCGCGCGCCTTGGCGAAGTCCTGCGCCACCGCCAGACCGTTTGCGTAAACCACGCCGAGCTGTCCCATCGAATTCGCGTTGCCGTGGTCTGCGCCCGCCTTGAAGACCGCGAAAACCTCTTTCCTAGTGTCAATATCCATTTGATTTTGCAATTTCACGATGATGCTCGTGGCGCTCGTAAGGACGCGATCTACCTGTCTTCTCTGCTCTTCCGCGACTGCTTTCTGCTCTTCCGCGACCTTACGTAGGTTATCTGCTCTTATTCGTTGCTGTTCAGCGCTCCAGGCGAGCAATCCTGCGAGCACGACCATAATGCTCACGACAACCAATCCAATATTTCTGACCCTCGCCCGTTTGCGCTGCACGTCCGCAGCCTGCTTCAACGCTTCTTCGGCTTTGCGCAGGGCCGTCTCGCGCTCGGTCTGGGCCGCAGCCATCGCCTCGAGCTGCTTGCGTTGGGCACTCGATCGCGCCTCCGTCTCCTCTTCGCTCGCGCGGATGAAGGCGAGGTGAAGAGCTGTGGGTTGGGGCGCGCTCTTGGGCTGCCGCGTAGCCCAGGCCTTTGCCTCAGCAATGTCGTTGCCTGACAGCACCCGGTTCGCTGGCCGGCCACCCCTCTAGAGAGCTTACGCCCTCCGCGGACGCGGATGGCACCACGGACTTGTCGCCTCCACTAGGGGCAAAACAGCTGTGTGGGGTAGTTCACACAACGAAGCTTAGGCGATATGGCACAGTGCGGTCTGAACCACACAGTGTCCCAGCTTGCCTCGTGCTGGCATGTGGGAGTCCACATGGCGCGCATTTTTATCAGCCACTCGAGCCGTAATAACGACAAAGCCATCGCCATGCGCAGCTGGCTGGCCCAAAACGGCTGGGACGATGTGTTCCTGGATCTCGATCCGCAGTCAGGGCTCGCACCTGGCCAACTCTGGCGCCAGGCGCTCAGAGAGGCTGCCGATCGATGCCAGGTGGTACTATGCTTGATCACGCCAGAATGGCGAGCGTCGACCTGGTGCTTCGACGAGTTTTTATTGGCCAAGCAACTTGGCAAGTGCGTCTTGCCAGTCATCGTTGGTAATCTCGACCTTGCCACGTTGTCCAAAGAGATCACCGCCGATCATCAGGCCGTCGACGTTCTACACGATCCCCATGGATGGGAACGGCTCAAAGAAGGCTTGAAACGGGCTGGGCTCGATCCCGAGACGTTCCCGTTCGAGCCAGGCCGGCGTCCGTTCCCTGGGTTCGAACCCCTCACCGAACAAGATGCCGCGATCTTTTTTGGGCGCGAGGCGCAGATCGTACGTGGGATTGACCGGCTCAGAAACATGAGCGAGATCGAGGTCGAGCGCATGTTCGTCATTCTCGGCGCGTCCGGGGCCGGAAAATCCTCCTACCTGCGTGCGGGGCTGTGGCCGCGACTCAAACGAGAGGACCGCAAATTTCTGGTGCTTCCGTCAATCCGGCCGGAACGCGGTGTGCTCACCGGAAAATACGGACTATGGGCTGCGCTGGAGTCCGCTTTTGTGGAAATGCGCCCTGCGGCCGAGGTCGTCAAGGACCTGCCGCGGTCCCGTGGCGCGATCGCTGATTTCATCCATGCGGAAAAGGCAGGGCTTGTTCGACTGTTGGATTGCTTGCGTGCTGCGCGCCTGTCGACCCTTCTTGATACCGGGGCGTCGCCGCCGACCGTGGTCATCCCGATCGATCAGGGCGAAGAACTCTTCAACGAGGAAGGCCGGCAGGAAAGCGAGCGGTTCATGGACCTGCTGGCCACCACCTTGGCGCAGGACCGGCGTATCATCCTTATTGTTGCGATCCGCTCGGATTCGTTTCCACGGCTTCAAAATGAACCGAGACTCGGCTCGATCGGCAAGGTGCCGTTCGACCTGCCGCCGCTGCCGGTCAGCTCGATGCGACTGGTCATCGAAGGCCCGGCGCGGGTTGCCCAGCCGCCTATCAAGCTTGACCCCCAACTCGTCCAAGCCTTGCTCGAAGATTCAACCGGCGAAGATACACTGCCGCTCCTCGCCTTCACGCTGGGACGGCTGTTGCAGGACTATGGTGCCGAGGGAAAACTCACGCTTGCTCAATACGACCAGTTGGGCCGCGTCCGCGGCGCCGTCAGCGCTGCCCTTTCCGATGCGCTGGAGCAGGGCAAACGGCTCGGGGCGCTACCAAACGAGCATGACAAGCTCGACGCACTGTTGCGCGAGACCTTCATCCCGCACCTCGCACGAGTCAACAAGGCGCGCCAATTCGTCCGCCGGATCGCGACTACAAAGGAATTGCCTGCTCGCTCGCAGGCGTTAATCGATCTGTTTGTGGAGAAGCGGCTGCTGTTGCGAGATCGTCGGGCTACCCGCGATGGCAGCGTCGATATCGTTGAGGTTGCGCACGAAGCATTGCTGCGCGAATGGCCGGCACTGCGCGGCTGGCTCGAAGCCGATCGCGAGTTCCTGGTCGGAAAGGAGCAGCTTGCGGAGCAGATCGCCAATTGGCGCGACGCCGATGTCGATCAAAAGAGCGAGGCACTGCTCAGCGGGCTCAACCTCACCCGCACCAAACAATGGCTCATTGAAAGACAGCCGCAGGACCTCACTGCCGAGGAGCGCGAATTCATTGCCGCAAGTATTGCGCGAGCCGAGGCCATCGCCCGACGACGTCGTCGATGGACCGTCGCGGCCGCCTGCGTTTTGGTCGCGATCACCGGTGCAGCTATTTGGCAGCGGAGCCAAGCCGAGCAGGGCCGCAAGGATGCCGCCATAGCGCGCGATATCGCACAGAACAGGCTCGGTCTTGCCCAAGCAAGCGCGGAGGACCTGGTGAAATTCATCGCCACCGATCTCCGTACCGTGCAGGGAATTCGGACCGACACCCTCGAACGGCTGCTCAAAAGGGCGAAGAGCTCATTCGACGAATTGTCCTCGGCTGTGGGTGATGATCCGCAGTTCCAGCAGTCGCGCGCGCAGATGATGAGTGAATTCGGGGAGACGTTTCTCAAGGCCAAGGGGTTGGACCAGGCGAGCAGCGCCTATGAGCAGTCTCTTGAGCTGTACCGAGCCCTCGCGGCAAAGGACCCGAACCAGATCGCTTGGCAACGCGGAATCGCCGACCAGACGGAGCATATCGGGGTGGTACGGCAGCAGAAGGGCGACATCGACAAGGCGATGGAGAATTTCCAACAGGCCCTCAACCTCCGCAAAGCAATTGTTATCCGCGAGCCAGACAACGCGATCTCTTATCGCGATCTTGGGTGGGCGAAGTACAATACCGGCGAGATACTGATGGCGCGCCGAAAGGCCCAGGAGTCGCTCGACAGCGATACCGAGGCGATCGAGAATATGCAACGCGCCATCTCCATCGACCCGAGTGATCTCAATCTTAAGTACAAGCTTTCCCTCATCCACGTCAGCATCGGGGTCGCACACGAAGCGCTCGGTTCCCCCGACAAGTCGCTGGCCAGCTATCTGACCGCTCTCGAGATCCGGAAGCACCTGCATGAGGCGAACCCCGATAACGCCGACTGGACGCGGATGCTCGCATGGGCCTACTCCTGGATCGGCACCTACTATCTGGACAACAGAAATGTGACTGAGGCAATGCGGTACCTCCAGCCGTCCCGGTTGCTACGGCTCAACCTCGCCAAGACAGATTCGGGCGATCTCGTTGCAAAATACGATCTTGCCTGGGCCTATCATTACCTCGGCATGGCGTTCCAGCAGCAGAACGATCTCGAGGCGGCGGCTCAGAACTTCGATGAAGCGTATAAGCTGCGCAAGGAGCTGGTTGAGCTCGACACTGATCAAAGAAACGCGAAGTGGCGCAAAGACCTTGCTCTCTCATACGAATCGCTCGGCGACTTGGCCGTCGCGGGGCAGGATCACGCTTCAGCGCTCGACCATTTCCAACGCGCCATCAACATATTGGAGGAGCTGATCAGCCGTGCGCCAAATAATAGCGGCTGGCGGGACATTCTCGCCATCGTCTATAACAAGAGTGCAGCCATCTGGAAATGCCGCAGAGAAATCGACGACGCGCTCGTCGCGTACGAGAAAGCTCTCGCGATCCGCGACAAGCTGCTCGCCGAAAATCCGGAAGACCTCGCCTCCATGCTGCGCGTGGCCCGATCGGAAAACCTGGTTGGCGAGGCGCTACAATTGCGCGGTGAACCCGAGAAGGCGCTCGACCACTCTCGACATGCTGCGGAGCTAGCAAACGTCATCCTTGCGCGGCGTCCGGAGGATACGGCTGCGCTTGATGTGCTCGCAACGGCTAAAGATATGCCTGCCACGGTCGCTGGCCCAGGTGAGGTTCGCGCTTGCGCGAAGACCCAGGTCGGGGGCCGATGAAAGCGAAGTTCCACGTCTTGTGTTTGACAGGCGCTCTTCTCGTCGGACCGAGTTGTGACGCCGAGCCGCGCCTGCCAGCGGGGTTCATTCATCTAAGGGACATCGATCCCAGCATCATACAGGACATTCGCTACGCTACTGTGGCCAATTTCACCGGTCGGCCGGTTGACGGCTATGAGGCTGGCGAATGCATCCTGTTTCGGGAGACTGCCGAGGCCTTGAGACTGGTGCAGTCCGACCTCGAGCCGCGTGGGCTCTCGCTCAAGGTCTATGACTGCTATCGCCCCGTGCGCGCCGTGAAGGCTTTCATGCGTTGGATGCAACAGCCGGCCGACGCGGGCGACGCGCGTTTTTGGCCGAGGACCATACGAGGTGACCTCGTCAAGCTAGGTTACATTGCGGCGAATTCGATCCATTCCACGGGAGCGGCCGTCGACGTGACGCTCGTTTCTCGTCCGTTGGTGCCGGCAACGGCGCTCAGTCCCACCGCGGCCTATGGAGCCTGTAATGCTGCAGGCCCTTCTCGCGAGCCCGACGACAGCCTGGACATGGGCACAAGCTTTGACTGTTTTGATCCCATGAGCAACACGGCGAGCAACGAGATCACTGAAGAACAGCGCAAAAATCGCAGAGTTCTGGTCGCCGCCATGTCAGCGCGGAAGTTCAAGAACTACGCTCGAGAGTGGTGGCATTTCACATATGTCGGATTGCGCGGTTTTCCGAAGGCACAGGATTTCGTGATAAACAAGTAGGCTTCTTGCGGAAATCCGATGCGTGGTTGGTAATTTGGGTATCCATTTGATTGAGAAGATTTGACAGTTCCACGACGCCTTGACTGCTCTTGCCCGGAGGATTGCCCTTCGACGCGACATATAGATTGAGCGCGAGGACTAGTTCGTCCCGCGACCATGGTGGGTTTCTGGTTTGGCGAGTGTCGGGCATTTATCTTTCCCCTGCGGCTGGCTAGTTCCATTGCAAAATCATCGACAACGTCAATGTCGGCGGACGAAAAGCCGCAGGCCCATGCACAGACCCGAGAAGCCACTCAATCCTGCGGCCAACTTGTTCATTTCAGCGGAGAACCTGATGGCGGCGTAGAACGGGTCGCTTTCTGGAGTTTGGCCCCAATATGCAATTATCGGGGGTATCTTCCCGTAGGCTGAGAGAAACCAAAAACCGAGGCGACAAGAGCGAATAAAGCAGCACCAATGTCCAACCACTTTTCCATATGGGTCTTACTCCTTCACTTCGTCCAACGACCGAAGGCTCGTCGCGCCAGATAATTGAATGCCGTGTGAGCATCGTCGATGAATGCTTCAATGCCTTCATAAGTGCGGATATCCTTACCGTTGTAGAGCACTCTTTTGTTCTTGCGGTGCTCTTTGCGGTTCTCAGGAAAAAAGCTGTGTGCGAATGCATTCCGTATAGTGTTCACGCGATGAATAGCACTTGTAACATCCTTGGGCAGCGGCTTGATAGCATGGATGAGTGCCATCTTTTTAATCAGGAAAATCTCATCGAGTATGTGATGGGTAAAGGTGCTGAACTTTTTGGTGCGCCAGAGTTTTTGAAAATGGATACTTTTTTTCGGCACCTTGAAATAGTAGCGTGCAATGAGGTCGGATAATATTTCATCTATCAGCGTGTATCGGATGACAATCTCAGCGACAACCATGCGATTAATTGCCATGCGCAGGTGAACGAGCCGAAATTGATTGTCTATCTCTTCGAGGTCGGAAATATCCAGTTTGGTCAAATCCGCAATTGCCTGCGCCTCCTGAAGCAAGGTTCGTTGTGCTTTTGTGAGCGGCGCAGTCCCTGTGGCCATGGTTATGTCCCAACTGCCCGAAATGAACCCGAGTTTGACAATATCACCCGATGAAGGACGGCTTGACTCTTCGTTCCTGTTCTGTTCCAATCAGTCCCATGACTGAATGGGGCGAGCTTTCGTTCAAAGTCGTCCGGCTTGAACAAGCGGGGCAGGAAGTCCTCGCACGAGCGGGGAGGCGCGCGAAATCGTCGACGCCGGCGGCCTCGTGGTGTTTCCGGGCGTGATCGACGTTCACCTTCATCTTGGGCACGGCCGGGATATCGCGCGCCCGCGCGTACCGGAGGATGCGGCCTCCGAAACCGCGGCCGCCGCCGCCGGTGGCGTCACCACCATGATTCCCTATCTCATGGCGACGGAGCCGTTCGAGGCGATCTTCGACGATGTGCGTGCCGTGACCGAGGCCGGCGCCCTGATCGACTTCAGCTACCACTTCATCATCGCGACCGAGGCCCAGCTCGCCGCCGTGCCGCGCTATGTGCGCGACATGGGCGTACCGTCGTTCAAGATTTTCATGAACAACCGGGGCGGGGAGGGCAAGGGCCGCATCGCGGCCGGGTTCAACGCCGATTTTGCTATCGTCGACGTGCGGGCGGAACATACTCCGCGCCGCGACAATCTCAAATCCAGCGCCGGCTATTCGATCTACGAGGGCGTGCCGCTGCGCGGGCGCGTGCGGCATACGCTGGTCGGCGGACGTTTCGCGCTGCGCAACAATGAGCTTGTCGCCGACGCAATCGGGACCGGTCGGTTCATCCCGCGCCAAGCCGGGGGGTGACGGGGTGGCCTGACAAAAGGCGCATTGCGGCCGCGACCACGGTCGAGGACAGGAAGCTCGGAATTCCAACCAACTGGCGCCACTGGAAAGAACGCCTGGTCGGACCCGGCCGCGCGATCGCCCTCAAGGAGCTTTCTAACGATCTGCGCGTCGGGCAGACGAAAATCGAAGAAGTCGGCCAGCACAACCTCTGGATTGCCGGTTTTGGTGCGGAGGTCCGTCGTGAAGGTGGCCAGGCGGTGATCGGAAACGTGAAACCTGCGCCGTCCCCTTCTTCGTAAGGAGGTGGGGCTGAAGCCTTGCAATGCAAATCTGCCAGCCGAGACCACGGAGACGCTTGAGACCTTCTCAACACATGGTAGAAGTGTAGGTTGCGCCGTGTGAGTCAGTAATCGACCTTGACGGAACACCGACCACGAACTGCGGCTCGTCGAGCGGCGCGTTCGTGGCCGACTGAGACGCCGGTCCTGACCGATATCCTCTACGAAGGAAAGAACGGTGGCCAAGACTGACGACGTGTTTACGGTATTCATTAGCCACAAGCACGACGATCACGCACTCGCGGTCGAGGTGAAGATCGCCTTGGAAGGCCTCGTCCGACCGAAGCTCATCGACTGCTTCGTATCTGGTATCGACATTACGGCGGGCATGGACTGGAGGCGCGAGATCCGCAGCGTCCTCGCCAGGAGCCACCTCCTCGTGCTGCTCTACACCACCCCGTCGAATAATTGGGACTGGTGCTTGTACGAGACTGGCCTGTACACCCGCTTCGAAAAGGACTCGAAAAACGAGGTCAGCTCCGTCGTTTGCCTGTTCAGCCCCGGTCAGGCCTCGCCGAGCGCGATCGCCGACCTGCAGGGCGTGCCCGCCGAGACCGACAAGGTCCGCGACTTCCTCAACCTGTTGTGCCGCCAGACGTGGAAGATTTCCGACGACTGGCGCCAAGGGGCACTGGCGCCCGATGTCGAGCCCAAGCAAGTGGACCACGCGGCTCGCGTCATCGAGAAGGCATTCCGCCGTTTGGGAGCGACCTCGACCTACTTCCCCTGTCATCGGGTGGTGCTGTCGTTTTCCGAGTCCGACAATATCGCAAGCGGGATCCCCGAGAGCGCGCTGGTGATGGAAGGGCCAAATGACACCTCGAGCTACACGCTGTCATTGTTCGACCTAGCCAGTGGACCCGGCAAGAGGACGTGGGGCGATCTGTTGCAAGCAGTGCAAGGGATCCATGCGGAATGGCGCAAGGAGCTCGACAGCCACTTTCTCCTCGCCCTCAAAGAGGAACTCTTCTGGCCGATCAAGGGCTGCATGCGCGCCGGCGGCAAGAGCCGGGTCGGGGAGCGGCTCTACCGTCCGATTCTCTACAACATCGTTCACGGGCCCGCAGTCGGGCAGGTGTCGGACGATACCGCCGAGACCTACCAGCGGCCCCGCTCCGTGACCATCGTCCTCATTCCCGAGCCGCTTGCCCAGGGCGACACCACAACCGCCGCCGGACAGTGACAGATGTGACAAGCAGGCGAGAATCTTCATAGTGGACCCTCCTCACGACTGTCGCAAGATCTGGCCCACCCCGAGAAAAACGCGACCCCCCGCATTGCTGACACAAGCGGCCGTTAGCTGGACGCTCGCTGCCGCTGCGGCGCTCTGTGGACGATCGTGCAGTTGGCGGAAGCCTGCCGGCGAGATGGAACCAGGCACTGGAAGACATTGCGATGGTCTCGAATAAGGCAGAAGTTCAACTTTGTAGCCTGCGGTTGTTGCCCGCCTCGCAGCTTTGGCGCTCGCGACAACCAACTTTTCATATGGGAGGCTGCTCGGAGTGGCAAAGCTTGACCCTATTTTGCAACAATTAGATGCACTCTTGGATCCCGCCTCGATCTTGCCGCTCATAGTCAGAAGCTGCGCGTTGATCACATCGAGGGGCTCATCCTGCAGCTCGGCGATAGCGTCGATGTGCTGAGCGGACGGTGACGTCGTGATGGAAGGGGTCGGCGATGCCGATGAGGCTCAACCAAGTAAAAGGGCTTTCGGGAATGTGCGGAGTCTTTCTCACGTATCGTCCTCACCATTTTCGTAGAGAGATAGCCAATATTTGCACGATGAAATGACTCAAGGTGTAAGCGTCCTTGCGACACGGAACCCGACAAAGCTACGCTGATTGTTTTTCGCGTAGTTGTCGCGAGAGCCCGAACGGGCGGTCTGTGGAACCTGCCACACGATCCAGGACCCGCCGCGAACGACGTGGTTAATGCAATCGTGAATAATCAACGCCGAACCGTCCTTAGGTGCTCCATTGTAATTGCTCTGATAGCAATCCTCGACCCATTCCCAAATGTTGCCATGCATGTCGTGGAGCCCGAACGTGTTGGCAGCAAACGAGCCGACTGGTGCTGTTTTTCCATCATCTGCCCATTGGCTGCCGCAACCACTGCAATTTGCATGCCCCTGTCCGATCTCGTCGCCCCAGGGATAGGCGGTGTTAGTGCCGGCCCGTGCCGCGTACTCCCATTCGGCCTCGGTGAGAAGCCGGTAGGTTTGTCCAGTCATCCTTGAGAGCCATGCCACATACTGCTTGACCTGTTCCCATGTGACGTTGATTACCGGCCGTGTCCCATGCCCCCAGGCGCTGTCAGAAATATTCTGAGCGCAGTCACCGTACTTAACGCAGGCATCCCACTCGTCCCATGTCACTTCAAACTTAGAAACGGCGAAAGACTTCGCAATCGTGACCTCATGCTGTGGACCTTCACGGGCGAGACGGCCCGTTTCGCTCTCGGGCGATCCCATCGTGAAGCTGCCTGCGGGAATAACGATCATCTCGGGACAATCCTTGGCGCATTCACGAAAGTTTGCCAGCGGCTTGAGCATCCGATCGGCCTCCGGCCGGAGCACGTAGGGGTCCACGTTCGCGACCCGGTAAGGCTTCACATTCCAGTACCAATTCCACTCTTGCTTTATGAATGACTGATTGATCCAGGCAATGAGTCCAACGATACTACCACCCACCAGCACTGCCAGCCCCCCCAACAGCCATGCGATATGCCTCTGTTGCTGCGCCGTTGCCTCTTGCGCCCTGCGTTATCACCTCGAGCTGCGCGCGCTCCTTCCCGAGTCGCGCGGTCTCCGCGTCGTCACTGGCTTTGACAAAGGCGCGCTGGGTATCGGTGATCGCGGGCGCCACCGCCTTGCGGGCGCCCACCCATGCCTTAGCCGCATCGAGGTCATCTCCGCGCAAAAGCAGCGATTCTGGGTGTCCGCGCCCGTCCCAGCGGATCGCGAGCTCCCCCAGTCGCGTGTGCTCGCGGATCCATTGAAGGTCGACCCGCAGCGCCTCAGCAAGCTGCAACAATGGCCTCGCAAATCCCGGCCCGCTATCGAAGCGCACGAATTGCAAACGCCTGAGCTTTTCGGGGATGTCATGTTCCGGGACCGGTTTGAAGATAACCGGCAGGAGCCGCTTCGACAGCTCAATCGTCCGGTCCCCCTCCCAGGTGCAGCGCTCAGACTTGACCGCTTCAGGCGAGACGACAAATACGACAGTGTCGGATTGTGCAATCAGGCCGCCTAGACGCGCCTCCCAATCTTCGCCAGCCGCGATGTCGTGTCTATCGAGGAACGGCGCGAAGCCGGCAACTTCGAGTCCTGCGACCAGTTCGTCAGCGAATGCAGCGGAATCTTTGCGCGAATAGGAGATGAAGATCTTGAGCTTCTCCCCTGCGCCAGCTTCGGCCATAGCGCGTTCCATTATGGGTTTTTTGGAGACCCCACTACGTGGGCCAGGTTTATGTGGAGCGCGGCTACGAACGCACCCCCGCCCGTATCGGACCGGACCCAACCCCAATTCATAAGTTCGCGACCCCAGCCTCCTTCTACGGTGTTGAGTTCGTGTTCAGTAAGTTTGGATGCCCGTGTTCTCATTTTCATCTGTAATGGCCCTGGCCTCTTCCTTGCTGCTGTTCTCATTTCTGTGTTTTTTCATTTTCTGTTGTTTACAGTCACATGCACTGGCACTCGAACATGTAAGCTAAAGTGCCGCCATCCGTGTGTGACGTATTTCACATATTTGCGTGGCGCGCGGGACCGTTCTGCTTGCGTCTCGCAGGGAAGACGGCGAGCACACAGGCAATCGCGCAGCAACGGCAAAAACCGCCCCAACATCCTAGTTCATCGATTTCGAAATTCGAATCATATCAAGCGGCCTGATCGAGCTTATAGGACCAAGTGTGGACGACGGGATTGCGATTGAATTCATCCATGGCGGCCATGATGCGGTCCTTAAGTTCCTGTTTGGACGCGACGCGGATGTGGCAGCACTGAGCGGCCGAGCTTGGAGAAGAAGCCCTCGACAAGATTGAGCCAGGAGCCGTGCTTGGGCGTGAAGGTAAATTCGAAGCGGCCGACCGGCTGATCGGCGAGCCAAGTCTTGGTCTCCTTGGAGATGTGTGCGGAATGATTGCCGAGAATCAGCCTGATCGCCGTGTGGGCCGGATAGGCGGCGTTGATGAGCTTGAGGAATTCGATGAATTCGCGGCTGCGGTAGATGCCGTCGATGGGCGGCAGTTGTTCAGCACCAATGCCCCGGACCACCAATATCAAGCGCGCGTTCTTCATGAACGGGCGACGAACCCTGGCGCTCCTGATCGGTGATGCCGAGCAAACCGCCGGACGGGAAGAACGCGACACGTTGAGCGTTTCTGAAGTGCGGTTGCTCGACGTCCCGCCGAACGACAAGCCGCGAATTGCGGACGCCAAACGAGCGGTCCCGCGCTGCTTCACGCCCGAGCAATTCGAGGCCAATTACCTACCGAAGGAGCCGCAGGGCTGGTGCATCGAGATGGCGAAATGGCCGTATGACATATCCGAATGGCAACAATGGCTCGCCAAGAAGCGCAGAGGTGAAAACCCCAGCATGCCGGATGTGCCACCGAATGGCGAGAGATAATTTCGATGAGCCCCGGCGGCTGCTTCAATGCGGGAAAGCGGAAATAGGGCGCAGTCGGTCCGCCGTGCGCACAAGATGTCGAGGCGCGGCTCCCCTTCTCCGTCCGCCGATAAGCAAAAGGTCTGGATGCCGCCTGTCGTCGGGGATACGTTGATCAATCGCGACAGTCGCTCGCAGCCGCGGATATGTTGAGCCCAGTCGGAGGTACCGATGACCTCTCGCGATCAGCCCGTCAGATCTCCTCGCAAGATTTTGCTCTTCAGCGGCCACATGATCGACGCCCCGGGACGCAGGCACCCGCGCTTTCCGCCGGAAAAGGAACTTATTGCAGCGGGGGCGATATCAATGACGCTTTCCCGGATAGACGCCGGTCCGAGCGATCTTGCGATCTGCGGCGGAGCATGTGGCGGAGACCTGCTGTTTGCCGAAGCTGCCTTGGCGCGCGGGGCAACGCTCGAGCTCTACATCCCATTTGACGAGCGAACATTCCTCGCAAAATCCGTGGACTTCGCTGATGCCCATTGGCGCCGCCGTTTCTTTGCGGCGAAGCGGAACGCGAGGCTGCATGTACTGCCCGTCGAGCTCGGCTCTCTGCCCACGGGCGAGGACCCTTACGAGCGCAACAACTGCTGGATGCTGGAGTCGTCAATGCGGTTCGGCGCCGAGAAAATTGACTTCATTTGCTTGTGGGACGGGCGGGGCGGCGACGGGCCCGGCGGGACAAAGCACCTCATGCAGGAAGTCCGAGGCAAAGCGGGACGAATACATTGGCTGGACACCAATCACCTGTGGCACGACTTGTCGGCAGTTCAGGAGGGTCTTCACGAGAAGGAGTGTGACTAGAGTCCTTGACTGAATGAAACATGATGCAGATGAGTCAAGTTGGAATATGGGCACGAAACATCCCTTCCTCAGACGCGACACATCGCGGAGGCAATCACGAATCGAACACTTCAGGCGGGTGCCTGCGCTCCGTTTGCGACGCTGGATCAGACGGTGAGTGCCTTGAAGGGCGATGTCCCCGGAGGGAGCCTAGAACGACTTGGCGAGCCAAGCCGTTATTTGAC
>Ga0209526_10001463_pt1 | contig 15840 bp, 10 predicted proteins | sample JacPinW_OM2H0_M1_FD_188566 | JGI IMG/M metagenome (GOLD analysis project Ga0209526, IMG submission 188566) | Forest soil microbial communities from Algoma, Ontario, Canada - Jack Pine, Ontario site 1_JW_OM2H0_M1 (SPAdes) (version 2) | ecosystem: Environmental > Terrestrial > Soil > Boreal... | reverse complement strand
GGCGCTTGAGCCGGGAGGCTCGCGTGCCGTAGCGATCATTCCTCTAGGTCCAGATTCGCATCTGGACTCCAGCAGCCTACCCGAGGGTCCTAACGAGCCGGGCCGGCTCTCCCCTCCTATTTGGCCTTGCACCACGCGGGGTTTGCCGTGCCGTCCCGATTGCTCGGGACGCGGTGGGCTCTTACCCCACCGTTTCACCCTTACCGTGCGCTCTCACCTGCAACAGTTCACTCGCGTGAGCCGTCGTCAGGCCTGCTGAAGGTTTTCCTTCAGCCGGCCACCGAGGCGATTTGCACCGGCGGTTTATTTTCTGTGGCACTGTCCGTGGCCGAGTCCGCGCCAAGCAGTTATTGCACGCGAAGCCAGCCCCCTGGCGTTACCAGGCGCGTTGCCCTTTAGTCCGAGGCGCCCTGCGCCGAAGACTTTCGTCCGTGACGCCTGACGTTGAGGACTACGGTGTCCGGACTTTCCTCCCGGCCTGCCTTCTTGCGAAGGCCTGCCCAGCGATCACCCGGCCTGCCCGCCGATCAGAGTATAGCCTGAGCGGCGGGGATTGGGCCAGAAGGCGATCCAAAGCTTAACCGCCCACTGGCAACACCATCTAATCCACCGTCCGGGGCCAGTTGTTAATTCGATCCTGTCGACGAAGCGGTCAGCGGCTTCGCAGTAAAGACGTTGATCTCAACGCGCCGGCTTGCCTCGCGCGCCTTTTTGCCCTTGCCCTCGTCAATTAGCTTTTGTTCGCCCAATCCCACCATATGGATTCGGTAAACAGGAACATTATGCTGGCCGACGAGGTAGGAAATCACCGCATTCGCGCGCTCCCGGCTCAACTGGTCGTTGTAGCTCGGCGACCCCGTTTGATCCGTGTATCCCTCAACCGTGATGAAATAGCGCTGCAAGCTGGCGATCTGCATGGCCACATCGTCCAGTTTTGCCTTTTCATCCTTGGTGAGCGTGTCTTTGTTGACGCCGAAGTGCACGACAGCTTGATTAGCGGGCTTGTAGTCATCGATATTGGCAACAACATTGCGAAGGTCGTTCAAGTCCTTTGTATTTTGGTTTGCCTTAGCCATCGCCCCTTTGGACTGGCTGTCGGCGGTCTTCGCAATCTCGCTTGTTGCGTCGAGCTTCTTCTCATCTTCATCCACAACTTGGTTCGTCTTATTAATGTCGGCGACCTGTGTTGCATCGCGCTTCTGCGAATTTTGATCGACTTGATCCACCTTCTGCTCGACGGGCGTGACAGTCTTCCGAACATAGCCCTTCGTAGCGCAGCCTGCGATCAAGAGTGAACCTACGGCTAGTGCAATCGTCGTTGAAATACTTGCCTTACTCATTTTGCTATCTCCCCCATTTTTCAGTCTAGGTCTGCCGGACACTTTCGACATGACCCTCGCGTCTCCTAGTCGCCGGAGTCTAACAGGGACTACGGCACGTCGCTGTCCATAATGGAACACCACAGCTGCCAACTGCAACTCCGTTGTTAACAATGCAATACGACCAATCCATCGCAGGCACCCTCTAAATTCGGCACTTCCAAGTAGCGTATTCTTTACACGCGTGTTTCAAATAGACACACTGTTAGAAGTAAAATGAGTGATCGCTTTTCATGGAAGCCAAAGTGCCAAAGAGGAATTTTAGAACAGGGACCGTTCTGGCGTTTTCTTGGACGAGGATTTCTTCCTGCGGGTCTTCTGATTCGAGCTCTTTTGCATCCGACCGTTCTGCTTTGATTTCGGTGAAGCTTTCGCCGATTGAGTTTCTTCCGTTAAAACTTGCAGCTTCCCCGCAAGTAGTTTCTCGAAATCATCCTCATTCAAAATGGTGACGCCGAGCGAGCGGGCCTTGGCATGCTTCGAGCCGGGATCAGCGCCGACCACAACGTAATCGGTCAGCTTGCTCACTGAGCCTGACACTTTGCCGCCGTGACGCATAACCTCCGCGCCACCCTCGTCGCGCGAGCGTCGCGCCAACGCGCCCGTGAAGACGAAAGTTTTCCCGGCGAGGCTCATATCCTCCGGCGCCTGGCGCTTTTCCGTCATCCTCAAACCTTCGTCCTTGAGGCGCTCGATCAACTTTTGATTTGCCGGCTCGGAGAAAAAATCGGCGATGCTCTGCGCGACTTTGGGTCCGACCTCCGGAACTTCCACGAGTTCTTCCACGCCGGCTTCGGCAAGCTTCGGAAGCGAAGAAAAATGATCGGCGAGGAGTTGCCCCGTGCGTTCGCCGACAAAGCGCATGCCGAGCGCGTAGATCAGTCGCGCGAGCGAGTTGTTCTTGCTGGCCTTGATTTCTTCCATCAGGTTTTGCGCCGATTTTTCAGCCATGCGCTCGAGCGCGGCCACATCTTCGAGCTTCAATTCATATAAATCCGCAAAATCCTTCACCAGTCCCTTATTCACGAGCTGATCGACAATCTTCTCTCCCAGGCCATCGATGTTCATGGCGTGCCGGCCGGCAAAATGCAACAGCGATTCTCTGCGTTTGGCCGGGCAACTCGCGTTGACGCAGCGGTAGGCGACTTCTTCCGGGTCTTTGTGAATTTTGCCGCCGCATTCCGGGCACTGCTCGGGGACGACAATCTCGCGGCGCGGATTCCCTTCCTTGACGACGTTGATCACATGCGGGATGACATCCCCGGCGCGCTCGACGATCACGGTATCGCCGATGCGCAATCCCAGCCGCTCGATTTCATCCATGTTGTGCAGCGTCGAACGGCTGACGGTGACGCCGCCGACTTCGACGGGTTCGAGCATCGCAACGGGTGTGAGCGTTCCCGTGCGGCCCACTTGGAAACTTACGTCTTTCACGACCGTCGTTTCCTGACGCGCCGGATACTTGTACGCGACCGCCCACCGCGGCGCCTTCGACGTGAAACCCAATTCCTGCTGCATCGCAATTTCGTTGACCTTGACCACGATGCCATCGATTTCATAAGGCAGCTTTTCGCGCTTCCCTTCCCACGAATCGATAAATTTTTTCACTTCGTCGAGCGAGTGACACAGCCGCCGGTCAGGCGAAACCCTGAAGTGGAGCTTGCGCAGCGATTCGAGGGCTTCCGAATGCAAGCGCGTGGGTACGCGCCCGCCGGCGAGGAGCAGATACGCATAGAAATCGAGTCGTCTCGCTCGCGTAATCTCCGGATCGAGGACGCGCACCGAACCGGCCGCCGCGCTTCGGGGATTTGCAAAAATCTTCCCGCCCTGCTCTTCCTGCCGCTGATTCAAGTCTTCGAAGGCGCGCAGCGGCATGATGATCTCTCCGCGTACTTCGAAATCCGGAGGCATGCGCAGTTTTTTCAGCTCCGCAGAATCCACACGAAGCGGAATCGAGCGGATCGCACGAACGTTCGCAGTGACGTCTTCGCCGGTCGTGCCGTCGCCGCGCGTGACGCCACGCGCGAGCACTCCGCCCGCGTACACGAGCGAAATACTCAACCCGTCGAACTTCTGTTCGGTAACGTAATCGATGCGGTCGCGGCCCGCGAGTTCTCGCACGCGGCGATCGAATTCATCGAGCTCTTCCATCGAATACGTGTTGTCGAGACTCATCAGTGCGGGGGAATGCTGGCGCGTTTCGACGCCTTTGCGCGGCGCCCCGCCAACGCGTTGCGTCGGAGAATCCGGCGCGATGAGCTCCGGATTCGCGGATTCCAGCCGCTGAAGTTCCTCCATCATCCTGTCAAATTTGACGTCGGAAATTTCCGGTTCATCGAGCACGTAATAGAGATACTCGTGCTTGCGGAGGTCTTCGCGCAGCTTTTCGATCTGTTTGGCGGTCTGCGTGCTCTTTACCATTCGGCCTCGTTGAAGCGAACAAAACGAACGTTTAGTATACAATGCGTGTCCCGGCCTCGAAACTGGATGTCTATGCGCAGCGCGAATACGGTCTTGCAAGAGAACGGACAGGATGACGCGTCTATTGAAGTTCGAGATGCGGTGTTGATCCTCAATCCCAACGCGGGTGGTGGCCGCCGCGTGCCGCAGCTCGACGAGGCACGGCGCATTTTTCGCAAGGCGGGAATCGAAACGGAACTGCAGTCGACAACTGCTCCCGGCGAAGCGACCGGCCTGGCTCGCCGCGCCGTTGAACAATTGCGCCATCTCGTTGTGGTCTGCGGCGGGGACGGCACGGTGAACGAAGCCGTGAACGGACTCGCCTGCAGCCAGGTTCCGCTGGCGGTGTTGCCGGCCGGAACGGCCAATGTCCTTGCGAAAGAACTTTCGCTTCCCTGGAATTTGCCCCGCGCCGCCGAGCACATCGTCCGTGCAAAATACCGCCGCATTGCGCTTGGACTTGCAATTCCCGAAGAGTCCAGCGGGGAGCCTCGCTATTTCCTTAGCGTGGCGGGAGCGGGCCCCGACGGGGCTCTGGTTGCGGCCGTGCGCCCCGAGGTCAAACTTAAATCAGGCATCATTGCGTATTGGCAGGAAGGCTTTCGGCAATTGACGCGTTACGATTTCCCCCGTTTCCGGGTAACCACCGGCGATACCACGATCGACGCCACGCTCGTCATCGTGGGACGCACAAAGCACTATGGCGGGCCGTTCAAGATCACTACCCAGGCCGATCTTCACCGCCCGGAATTCGAACTCGCGTTCGTGACAACGCAAAGTGCCTGGCGCTACATCGCCTACCTTCCCCTGATCTGGACGGGCCGATTGCGGAACGCACGGCACGTGCATTTCTGTAAGGCCACTTCTCTGAAATGTGCCGCCATCGATTCCTCGCCCGTGCTGATTCAGGTAGACGGCGAGCCTGCCGGGTGTCTTCCCGCCGAATTCCGCATCGTACCCGATGCGCTCACACTCGCCATGCCTGATCCGTTGTAGTATTTCACGCGGCGCGCGCGGCTTTAGCAGCACAGACACTCTTGCCTGTGCAGTCCTTTTGTGGAGTATGCGAGGCGCACAGCCAAGAGTGGCCGTGCACTCCCAAATTCACTCACTACCTCGCGTCGATGAGGTTTACATCCTCCCCAATGGAACCAGTCACCCACGCGCTCACCTCCATCGCTCTCGGACGCGCCGGGCTGAACAAAATATCGCGGATGGCGACACCGATGCTTCTCGTCTCTGGCTTGGCGGCCGACGCCGACTGGGTTACCCGTTTCGGCGGCGCAAGCGCATTCCTGCATGGCCATCGCACGGCAACGCATTCCTTGCTTGGAACCGTTGTTATCATTGCAGCGGTCACCGCGGGTTTCTGGCTCGCCGGACGTAAATATCCAAAGCTCTCAGTCGGAATGTTTCCCTCGCTGCTTATTTGCGCCTTTGGCGCGGGAGTTCATTTGTTCCTCGATTTGCTGAATGGCTACGGCGTGAAACTGATGTGGCCCTTCGGTACGAAGTGGTATGCGTTAGATATTGCGGACTCGGTAGACGCCTGGATGATTTTTTTCCTGCTGGCGGGATTGCTGCTGCCGGAGCTGTTCCGGCTGGTCCTCGACGAAATCGGATCCAAACCCGGGAAACGCGGGCGGCAGCACGGCGCGATCGTGGGCTTGAGCCTTGTGACTGTATTTATCGCGGGGCGCGCGGTGGCGCACGAGCGGGCCTTAGCGCTGCTCGATTCGCGTGAATACCGCAGCCAGGTCCCACTTGAGGTGGCTGCCTTCCCGCGTCCCTCAACGCCGCTAGTCTGGTCAGGTGTAGCGGAAACGGACAACGCGCTCGTCAACGTCAACGTGCCACTTGGACCCGGCGCTATCTTCGACCCGGACCATGCGGACGTGCATTTCAAGCCGGAAGAATCGCTCACGCTCAAGAACGCCGTAAAAAGCGCAACGGCGATCGATTTTTTGAATTACGCCCGATTCCCGCTCGCCAGCGTACAACCTGAAGGTGATGGCTACGAGGTTCGCCTTCGCGACATGCGTTTCGCAACCGAATTACCCGGCCGGCGCGGCGTCGTCGCCGTGATCCATTTGAACGCGCAAAGCATGGTGATCGACGAGCGCCTCGAATTCGACAAACCTCCGAATTACTGATCACTGTTGGAGCACCGCAGAGCACAGCAGCTTCACAAATTTAGACATATCTACAGGTACTCACTTCTTGGTAGAGACCAATGGCACGCTAGGGGCGTTGATCTCCCGGGGGAAGCAAGTCCTTCAAAATTTTGCCGTAGCCACGCTGCGATGCCTGGCGCAGCAGAGTGCTTTCGACCCCATGCGTGTCTTGGTAGCTTCGGGGGCCTCCCTCCTCGTCCATCACAATCATGCCGTCATAAACACGAATTTGTGCGGGCAGCGCCGCCATATGTTCAGGGTTGGACAGAACGAAACCACGGTAGCCGAGCCCACTGTCCGCTCTTACTGCCTGGACGGCAGGAAGATCCTTGAGCATCTCCACCACTGCTCTGCTCTCCTCGGCAGATAGTTTCCAGGCAGGGTTCGGCCTGCCGCTGAATACCTCTAGTTCAACAGTCATCGCAGCCTGGCGGCCTCGCTCCGCAGGACAACCGGACAACAGGACACTCGTGACAACCATTACGAGACCGTTCCGCCAGAATGTCACCACACGCGCATTCCTGTCGGCGAGAACCGATAGCCGCAAAAAATTGTATACGGCCCGCGGTTGCAATTCGCCGGCGTCAGTTGGACTCCGTCAATCAGTTTTCCGGCGTTGTCGACGTTCCGGGCGGCAGTCCCCCCGGCTTATGCCCCCAAAAACCTTGGCTATGTCTCCGATACCAATGGTAGTCAACACCCGGCCAGATCACCAGGGCCACGTTCTTATTCGAGCCAAAGCATATCGTCCTGCAGCCATCCCAGCTTGCCGCGGTTCCCACATTTGCGCATGCCGGTGGCGGAATGTACTGGTGTCCCGAAATGCGCCCGGGCTGGGCAAAAGTGTCCGACCGCCAGTTCATCGCGTAATTGTAGCAGTTGTTATGCGAGGGCAAACGGAATCGCCGGGGAAAGACTGTGGGAAAGCCGCTCCCACAGTCACGACGACGGCGGCCCATCAAGCTTAAACCGGACATATCGTGCGCTACGAAAACCGGACATTTTAATTTGCTAACAACAGCCCACTCTCTGATTGTGAGGTTCTTTGGAAATTTCGGGTGAGAGGATGTGGCTAGTCACGCCCGCGTGAGGTCATCTGCGAGATATTGAACCCGACGCTGAAGGAGATCGTGTTGAGGGCGTAATGAACGCTGCGGTCAAGTGCAAGTGTGAGATCGATGAAGTGGTTGGGACTAAATGCGACGGAAGCATCAAATCCATCATCGCTCACCAGGTTAGCGCCGCCAACTTGTCTTTGGACGGTTTCAAACGTCCGGTTGTGCTTTCCGCCCTTCCCGACCGTGCCTGGCCGGACGAGCCTGCTGAACATAGTCTGCGGCCCCCACGGCACGGCTTTGTACGCATCCACACTTACTGTCCAGCGATCCGTAAGATGAACTTCAGAGCCAACCATGAAGTTGGCGACTTTACCCAGCGTTAGATATGGCCGCTGCACACGACGATACGTGCTGCTGCCACTGTTCAAGCTGTTGCCAACATCCACATCGAAAAACGGCGTGAGGAGCCCCAATTCGTGATCAAAGCGATTGTCGAAGTCATAGGTCACGGTGCCGGTGCTGAATCCCTTTGTCGTGCTGCCGGTTGGGAACGTGATAGTGGCAGTCGGCGAATAATTCACCAAAGGCAATTCCAGAGACAATCGCCCGTCCATGGAGAAATTGCCAAGGCCCGTCGTGGATGCGGCAAATCCATTCTTTTGCGTGGGTGGCAGGACAAAATAGATGGGAAGAGTGAGATCCATGCCGAACTGGCGCGTGAAGTCGTAACCAACGGTATTGCTCATACTGAAAACGGACCCGGAGGAGCTACTGCTACCTTGGAATGATTCGTAAAGACTCATTCCCTGGTTCGCTCTGCCCGACGGCATTGCCTGTGCTCGAGCCGCACATGCACCGCCGCCGAGCATTGCGATCAGGAGGCATGCGCACGCTATCCGACGGTAAGACCTCGATGGATTCGTCCCTCTCATGGACAAATTTTCCCATCAGGAAGAGACGGATACCATGGTACCGGGATCAGTTGTGCTAAATGGAGTAATACACTTTTAGGTCGAGAAAGGGTTGGAAGGTAGCCAGGTCTTCACTCAGGAGAAGCCGGGCACCTAAATGCTAGATGGGACGCCAGATAGAGCACCAGGACAACGCCCAGGGCGATTCCGGCAACCTCGATCTTGTGTGACAAAAGAAACTCACTCCCCTGATTCCCATATTTGACGGCCAGGAAGCCTTCCGCAAAAAAGCGCAAGCCGCGTGCGACCATCAGCCCGAGAACAAACGTGCGCACTGGCATCTTCAGCGCACCTGCCGCTATGACGAAGACCTTAAAGGGCGTCGGAGGAGGCAGGAGCGCCGTCAACAGGATGCTGACAAAACCATTCCGCTTAATCCATGCTTGAATCCGTTCCGCGCGGGGGCCCGCGTTTTTGCGAAACATCGCCTCGCCCCCTTTTCGCGCAATGTAGTACAGGAGCAAACATCCCCCTACGGAACCCAGCGTCGCCATCGCGGCGTAATAGGGCATCCGCGCGGGAGAGTGGATCGAAAGGTCAATCAGGAGCAAATCGTTTATGACCGGAAAAGTGAGAACCGAAGAGTCCAGAAACGCAATCAGGAACAGCCCCAGCCCGCCAGTTGACGCAACAAGGCCCTGCAGCCAGCGGGGCAAATGAATTTGAGGTGTCGGTGATTCCATAAAGAGTGTTTGAAGATTTTGAATTGTAACAGAGATATTCCACCGCGATGGGTGTCGTGATCATTCCTGGAAAGGTGCGCACTGGAAGGTTGTGGGCCCCGGCACGCGCGCGGGCGTCACAGTTTACAGGATTCTTGCTTGACACCTTTCGATGCGGATTGGATCATGGCGGCTTGCAAACCACGTGGGGTTGGAATCTACGGAAAATTGAGCCATGCCGCACCTTGATTCAAGCTTTCAAAATCCGGCGCCTGAGAGGAATAAAAATGAAACGATTGATATGGATTTCATTATTTTGTTTAGTTGCTCCGATGGCCTCGCGGGCGCAGATCCCGGCGGACAATCCGGTCTCGACAAAGTTGCGGCAGATCCTCGACAGTTACTCAAAAAATCTAGTCGCCACTGCTGAGTTGATGCCCGCCGAGAAGTACAGCTACCATCCCACGCAGGAACAGATGACGTTCGGGAAGTCGATCGATCACGTCACCGAGGTGAACAACTTCGCGTGCTCGAAAATCTCTGGCGTATCGGCGCGCGAGGGCGCGAAGCTCAACGAAACGGACAAGGACAAGCTCGTCGAAGCACTCAAGGCCTCAATGGATTTCTGCAAACAGGCATTCTCAAAATTGGCCGACTCCAGCTTGGGAGAAACAGTTCCGTGGTTCGGTGGCAGGCAGGTGACGCGCGTTTCGGCGTCCTTGGAGGTCACCAACGACTTGATCGATCACTATGCCGCGCTAGCGGTTTACCTTCGCTTGAATGGCCTTTTGCCCCCAACAGCACAGCGGAAATAATAGCCAAGCAGCGACTCGTTTCTCCGGAAGTCCCAAGGCGCAGATGCGATTGATCCGGCAGCCCCGGCGTCCGCCGGCTCCTATGAGCGAGTGGCGGACCCGCTTCAGAGAGCTGTTGAGCATTGGGTGCCGCACTCTTGTGGTCAAGGGTGCGGGTTTTCTCACCGAAAAATCCGCACCCTTCACAAAAAACCGTGAAGGGTGCGCCACCCGAATTTTGGGAGTGGACGTTTGCAAGAAGAATTGGCGATTTTAAAGTTCCAAGGAAAACCAAGAGCCGGCGAAGCTCTTCCGGGATTCCGCTCGCCGCAACCTTCGTACCCGGCATCTAAATCCGCTGCGATTTTTCCTCGAGGGCGATCACTTCGCGCAGCCTCTGGAGCAGGACGTGCCTCGTGAAGGGTTTTTGGATGATCACGGCATCCAGGTTCGTTAATCCGTAGTCGCTGAACCCCGTGTAGCCCGACATGTAGACGACTTTTATTTCAGGCCGCGACGCAGTTAGTTTCTCCGCCACTGCGCGGCCATTCATTCCCGGCATTACCACGTCCGTCAAGAGAAGGTGGATCGGCCCGCGGTGCTGAAGGGCGATGCGGACAGCCTCGCTGCCGCAGTTGGCCTCCAATACGGTGTATCCATTGTCCTCGAGCTGGCTGCGTGTCAGGGTCCGAAGAGATTCCTCGTCTTCGACCAACAGAATCGTTTCCGCCCCCCGGATTTGCCCTGTGACCGCATCAATCGGATGCGCATGATTGTGCGGGGCTGCTTCCAGGGACTGCGGCAAATAAATTGTGAATGTAGATCCCACTCCGGATTCGCTTTGGACCCAGACGTACCCGCCGCTCTGTTTCACGAAGCCATAAACCGTCGCAAGGCCAAGACCTGTCCCTCGCCCTTGTCCTTTGGTCGTGAAAAAAGGTTCGAAGATATGCGCCTGTGTCTGGGCGTCCATGCCCGAACCGGTGTCGCTCACGATCAGCATCACATAATCGCCGGGAATCGTAGGCGGATGCCGCATGGCGAATTCCTCATCGAGACAAGCGTTTCTCGTCTCGATCAGCAGCCTCCCGCCTCCCGGCATCGCGTCCCTGGCGTTGACGGCCAGATTCATGATGACTTGTTCGATCTGCCCCTGATCGGCTTTCACGGGGCCCAGCGCGGGATCGAGCGAGGTTTGCAGCTCGATATCTTCGCCGAGTAAACGCGACAGCATCTTGTCCATTTCCGCAACGATCGTGTTCAGGTTCAACACCTTCGTTTCCAACACTTGCTGGCGACTGAAGGCGAGAAGCTGGCGGGTCAGCGCGGAGGCGCGGTCGCCCGCCTTCTTAATTTGTTCAACCGGATTGTGCAGTGGGCTGTCCCGGCCGATCTGTTCCGACACAAGATCGCTATAGCCGATGATCACCCCGAGCAGGTTGTTGAAATCGTGGGCGATTCCACCCGCCAGCCGGCCGATGGCCTCCATCTTTTGCCCTTGCCGCAATTGCATCTCCATGATTCGCCGCTCGGAAATATCCTCGATAAAGCCCTCCAAATATTCCAAGTTGCCGTTACTATCTCTTACGACGTGTGCATCACAACGAATGGCGAACGGCCTCCCGTTCTTGCGTTTCCAATCGACTTCAACGCCTTGCACGGAGTCTTGTCTCCGACACCATGCGGTTGCGCCTTCGCGTTCTTCGGCGTGGCGATAAACATCCGTGTCCATGCGCAGACCAAGGACTTCCTTTTCGGAAGCGTAACCGAGCATTTTCACCAGCGCGGGATTGGCTTGCACGATTTCGCCGTCCGGAGTCGTTCGCACAATGCCGAAAGGAGCATTCTCCACAAAAGATCGATAACTTGCTTCCGACCGCTGAACAGCGTCCTCCATAAGCTTTCGTCCGGTAATATCCCGCAGGATGCCGGAACTTCCCACCATGCGGCCGTCTTGATCTCTGATGGGCGAAATGGTGAGGGCGACGTGAACTAGTTTCCCGTCCTTTCTTACACGAATCGACTCACGGCGCACCACGCTTTCCCCACTCTTGAGTCTCGCTTGATTCTCGACAACCTCGTTACGATGATCCGGATGGGTGACCGTCGCAAGCGCTTTCCCGATCATTTCGCTTCGTGAATAGCCCAGCATTCGTTCCGCGCCGGCGTTCCAATTCGTAATGATTCCGTCCAGCCCGATGGCGATGATCGCGTCGTCCGAATATTCAACAATCGCCGCCAGTTGGCGATTTTCTTCCTCCCGGGCCCGCCTGTCGCTTACTTCCTGTTCCAAGGTCTGGACCGCCCGAGCAAGTTCCTCCGTCCGTTCAGCCACTTTCTTTTCAAGGTCTTCGTTAAGCTTACGAATCGATATTTTGGCTCCTTCCGTCTCTTGTATTTCCGTGGTTAGTTTGCGCGTCGCAAACACCGCGATCCCGATGGCCACGACAATAGCCATGATGATTAGGAAAGTAGAGAGCTGCCGGGCCGTCGCGTAACTTGCCTTGGTCTGCTCCCTGGCCAGGTCCATCTGATTCTCTTCGTATTGCACGAAAGCCATCCAGGCATCCCGGTACTTCTCCATGGCGGGCAAGGTTTCATTCACTGTCATCTTTCTTACTTCGTTTGTTTTTCCTTGATTCACAAGCAGGTCAAAGAGTTTGTGGAGACTCTTATTGGCAGGTCCTCTTGACTCATCGACTTTGGCAAGCAGTTCCTTCTCCGCATCCGAATCAATCATTGTTTCGAGCTTTTCTCGGGCCCCAGCAACTTTCTGCCTGTTCTCCTCTCGTTCGACGGGGAACAAATCCGCTCCCGTCTTGACGGTGTTCTCCGTCAGAACAGTTTTCATCGTGATTCGGTAGGTCGAATTTGAATAGAACACCGCTTGCCGGGCCAACTGCACTTTCGCCCAGCGTTGGTTAAAGAGCCTGCTCACTTCGGCATTCACTTGGCCCATCCGGCTCAGTCCGTACCAACCGACTCCGATCAGCAGCGAAATGAGGAATCCGAAGGCGATACCCAACTTGACACCCGTGGAGTCCTTCTTCATTTACCTTGTCTCCTGTCGGCTCAGCACCAAGGGAGCGCCGCACTTACGGTCATCGAGGGTACTCACGCCAGATGCGGCACGAATGCGCGTCTCTTTCACGCTCCAGCGGGGGCGCTGTTACAATGTTTTGATTGTGCCCCACTCACTTGCAGGGTCAAGTTGCGGGAGAAGGCAAAGCCCCTGAAGAGTTACCCCAACGTTAATTGTGTTCCGACGGAAATGGCATATATTGTAATGATCGTGCTGGAGTCAGTAGAGCCGGATTCACTTGGCGCGCGGGGTTCGGAGGGTTTTACCAAGTGCGCACCGCCATGTCGAACGGTTTGACCCCCTTGGTCCGGCCATGTTATAAAAATGAGCCTTGTGTCAACCCTTATGCGGCTCTTGGGTGTCTCTAATCCGCGGTAACGCGGGCGCGGAGTTTGTTCGCTGCGGCTAAAGGAAGTACACCTGTCCAGTCTTAAGAGGCAGCCTGTAGCAAATCCGGTCAGCCATCCATTCCACGCCCTGAAGAACAAACTCCAGGGCAAAATGGTGTGCCGGAAGGCGATATTTAAGGGCAGATTTAGAGTTGCCCTGTTTGAGAATTCTTGATGGAGGATCACTGATGCGCACCTGGCTCGCGGGCGTTCGCCCGCTTCTAGGCCGATTTGCGAAGGCTGGCGCCGTGTGCGCCGCCCTAATGTTGTTGAGTGGCACGGCCGTTCTGGCCCAATCCGCCCCGGACACCGCCGGCGGCGAGGCCGGCCTGAAGCTTCCCGATCTCTCCCAAGTCTCATTCCTCGGCATGGACGGCCACAAGCTGCTGACGATCGGAATTCTCTTTTGCATTTTTGGACTCATTTTCGGTCTGGTCATTTACAACCGGCTGAAGAATCTGCCGGTGCACCGCTCGATGCGCGAAGTTTCCGAACTCATCTATGAAACCTGCAAGACGTATCTCGTAACGCAGGGCAAGTTCCTCCTTTTTCTCTGGTTGTTTATCGCCGTCATTATCGTGCTGTATTTCGGCGTCCTGTCTCCTGTTCCCGATAAACCGATCAGCACCACGCTTCCCATAATCCTGCTCTTCAGCTTGATCGGAATTGGCGGGAGCTACGGGGTGGCCTGGTTCGGCATCCGCGTAAACACTTTCGCGAATTCACGGACGGCGTTCGCGGGGTTACGCGGGAAACCGTATCCGATCTATCAGATTCCGCTCGAATCCGGCATGAGCATTGGCATGATGCTGATCAGCGTCGAGCTGCTCATGATGCTTTTCATCCTGTTGTTTATCCCCGGAGATTATGCGGGGCCGTGTTTCATCGGCTTCGCAATTGGTGAATCCCTCGGGGCAGCCGCGTTGCGAATCGCCGGCGGCATTTTCACCAAGATTGCTGACATCGGCTCCGACCTGATGAAGATCGTTTTCAAAATCAAGGAAGACGACGCGCGCAATCCGGGCGTCATCGCGGATTGCACTGGTGACAACGCCGGCGACTCCGTTGGGCCGAGCGCTGACGGCTTCGAAACCTACGGGGTCACAGGCGTCGCGCTGATCACATTCATCCTGCTAGGCGTCAAGAGTCCTACCGTGCAGGTCCAATTGCTCGTCTGGATTTTCGTAATGCGCATCGCCATGCTGGTGGCGAGCGCCGTGGCCTACTTCATCAACGCCGCGGTGGCCAAGGCGCGGTACGGCAACGTTGACAAAATGAACTTCGAAGCGCCGCTCACTTCCCTGGTCTGGCTCACTTCTTTCATTTCCATCGCGATGACTTTCGCCATCTCCGCCGTCATTATTCCCACTCTTGGTGGGGACAGCACGCAATGGTGGAAGCTGGCGTCGATCATTTCCTGTGGAACCCTCGCCGGCGCGGTGATCCCGGAATTGGTGAAGGCTTTCACGTCAACAGAGTCAAGACACGTCAGGGAAGTCGTGACTTCGGCCGAAGAAGGCGGCGCGTCACTCGGCATCTTGTCCGGCTTCGTCGCCGGCAATTTCTCAGCCTACTACCTAGGGCTCGCCATGGTCTTCCTGATGTCCGTCAGCTATCTTTTCGCCCTGCAGGGCCTCGGGGCGATGATGATCGCGGCGCCCGTTTTTGCCTTTGGCCTCGTGGCCTTTGGCTTCCTCGGAATGGGTCCCGTTACGATTGCCGTGGATTCTTACGGCCCGGTCACGGACAACGCCCAGTCGGTCTACGAATTATCGTTGATCGAGCAAATTCCAAACATCAAGGAAGAATTAAAGAAGGACTTTAACTTCGACGCCAATTTCGAACGCGCCAAGGACCTGCTCGAAGAAAACGACGGCGCAGGCAATACGTTCAAGGCCACAGCCAAACCCGTGCTTATCGGCACGGCCGTGGTGGGCGCAACCACGATGATTTTCTCGATCATCATGGCGCTGACAAACGGACTAACGGTCAACGTCGAAAAACTTTCCCTGCTCCATGCGCCGTTCGTTCTGGGCCTGATCACGGGCGGGGCGATGATTTACTGGTTCACCGGCGCTTCGACGCAGGCTGTGACGACTGGCGCTTACCGCGCCGTCGAGTTTATCAAGGCTAATATCAAGCTCGAGGGAGTGGAAAAAGCGTCTGTCGAGGACAGCAAGAAGGTGGTGGAAATCTGTACCAAGTATGCGCAGAAGGGCATGTTGAACATCTTCATCGCGGTGTTCTTCGCCACGCTGGCATTCTCTTTTCTCGAACCGTTCTTCTTCATCGGCTACTTGATTTCCATCGCTATCTTCGGCCTCTATCAGGCGATCTTCATGGCCAACGCCGGCGGCGCGTGGGACAACGCGAAGAAAATCGTTGAAGTGGAAATGAAACAAAAAGGCACGCCACTGCATGATGCAACCGTCATCGGGGATACGGTGGGCGATCCATTCAAGGACACTTCGTCGGTCGCATTGAACCCTGTCATCAAGTTCACCACGCTGTTCGGACTGCTGGCAGTGGAACTGGCAGTGAAGCTGACCGCGCAGACAGGTGGCATGCTGACGCATCTGCTTTCAGCGGCCTTCTTTGCCGTATCCTTCGTGTTCGTATACAGGTCGTTCTACAGTATGCGCATTCGCCAGTCCCAAAACTAGACTTCGCCTCCGCAAAAGTGGTGAACGGGGCGTCCCCGGGAAGGCCGGGACGCCCCCTTTCGTTTTTGAACGTTTGCTTAAGTTGACTGAAAATTGCGTCTCTTTACCATATCGTTTGACATCAAACGCCGCCTTTGCTAAGAATCACCCATACCATCACGCATTTGGGAGGAAACCGATGAATCCGAAGGAATACGGCCGCAGGCGC
>Ga0209526_10001462_pt1 | contig 15846 bp, 10 predicted proteins | sample JacPinW_OM2H0_M1_FD_188566 | JGI IMG/M metagenome (GOLD analysis project Ga0209526, IMG submission 188566) | Forest soil microbial communities from Algoma, Ontario, Canada - Jack Pine, Ontario site 1_JW_OM2H0_M1 (SPAdes) (version 2) | ecosystem: Environmental > Terrestrial > Soil > Boreal... | reverse complement strand
TATTCGAGCTGTGTGATTCCCCAATAAGGGACGGCGCCCCTGGGGCCGTCGCCACGCACGCCGGCTGGTTGGTGGTTCGCTGCGGAACTGGGACGCGGATATCGACAGGAGGCGACAGCGTTGTACGCCTCGTCCACGGTGCTTACATGCGGGAATATGACCCCATAGACACCGACATCAAGGACTTGTTTCACGATCCACTGATTCATTTCGCCGCCGTTCGCGGGAACTCGGACGAGCGGCGTCACGGCAGGCGCGAGAGTACCGGAGTCCAATATTTGCCGGCGGTCCAGCATGTATTGTAGGCAGTCGCGGAGAGCGTGGATATCATATGGGTAGTGTTCCATATCGAATGCTACGCCGTCATACGGAGCAGCATTGATGGATTGTGCGAGGCTGATTTCGGGTGCGGCGAACGTTGCAAAGGCCGGGCGGCCTGTTTCCAATGCAGCGATAACGCGATTCAGTCGAAAATTTGTAGCCATTTTTTTTGTTGTTGCTCCCATTTCTTCGATCGGTATCTCGGCAACGATGAATTTTACGGTTCGCGGACGGATCAAAGTTCGGAACACAGTTTTAGCGTATAGGTTAGGTCGTCTCGGTCAAGGTAGATTGAGATTTCTCTTCTAGATTCTGTGCGGCGTTTATGAAAAACCAGATGAAGCTGGGTACGACCGTTATGACCGCAGCGACGTTCAAGGCTTGGCTCCATCCGAAGCGGGTAAGAATGTGCGCGGTGATAATCGGCGAAAAAAACGCGGCGATGTGCGCGACGGAATTCATCAAAGCGGATAGCGAGCCGGTATAGTTCGGCATCAAATCGATGCAGGTGGCGTACCACGTAGGAGTGGGGAAGAAGTTAAAACCCGCGGCGCAAGCTAGCAGCGGGATTGCGACGAAGTCGTTGTGAATATGGGTACCGATTAAGAGTAGAGTTGCCGAACTGATGCCTCCCAGGCACACCATCGCGTGACGTCCGCGTCGTTTGCCGAAGCGCTGCACGGCACGGTCAGAGAGCAGTCCTCCAAGGAGTGCAAGCAAGGTCATGGCTATAAAAGGAGTCGAAGTCCAGAGTCCGCCCCGAGTTCCGCTGAGTCCGCGAGACCTTACGAGATACATGTGGAACCAATCGTAGTAGACATAGAAGGAATAGTTCTGAAACGAGAAGCTCAGGAGCAAACCCCAAACTGAGAGACTGGAAAACATAATTTTCCAGGGCGGCGCATTAGGGCGCTTGCCAGCGGTAAGACCTGGACGTTCAGAAACTCCCGAAGCGTAAATACGATTGAGTTCCGTTTTGCTGATACCGGGGTGTTCTTCCGGGCGGTTTCTCACATAACGCCACCAAGCGAAGGCAACGATAAATCCGATAAGCCCGCATATATAAAACGAAGTTTGCCAACCCCACTTGCGTATCGTCCACGCCATGAAGAGAGGAGTGAGGATTCCTCCCAGACCGGCACCAACGGACATATAGCTGCTACCAGTAGCGCGACGAGCCTCCCCCATCCACTTGGAAACGATTTTGTTTACGCCTGGTGGCGCCGCTGCTTCACCGATCCCTACCAGAAAACGAATCACAGCGATGGACCACGCAATAGAGAACCACGGTCGGACGAAGTGAGGAGCGAAGCCTAAAACGAGAGTAAACAATGACCACCAGATAACGGCCACAGTGAGTACGATTCGTGGGCCGTAGCGATCGGCAGCGTAACCCCAAGGCAACTGGAAGATGGCGTAACCGAGAAAAAAAGCGCCAAAAACGAAACCCATGGTCTGGGTAGTTAAATGAAATTGATCCTGAATGGTTGCCCCGGCGATGGACAGGTTCAACCTGTCTAAGGCAGCCACTGACATGAGTAACAGGATTAAGCCAAGCACACCTCGCCGGGCGTGGGTCTCAGCCGGGCCGAGTGCTTGCGAAGCGCTGGTTACGGTATCAGCCCGACTCACGCTGGGCTCCGGCTACCAACGCCAGTGCGCAACTGAAACAACACGGCGCAGGGAAGATCATTGTCGCTTTGTTTGTCGAATGAGAAACCAAGAACATGCGGCTAGGTATGGTCAATTACCACATTACCTTCAGGGCGAACTGAATTTGTCGCGAAGGTGTGGAGGTGGCATCCAGCGAGCCGGCACCAGGAGTTGGAGTCCCGCCCTGATCGAAAATAGTACTGTTGGCGATTGGGGGATTGAAGTTAGCTCGATTGAAAACGTTAAAGAACTCCGCCCTGAACTGGATATTGAAAGTCTCGGAGATCCTCCTGATATAGTTGTTCTTGTAGAGTGAGAAATCAAAGTTCTCAAGACCCGGACCAGTCAGGGAGTTACGCCCCGCATTGCCGAGGAGCGTGCTCGGATTGGGGTAAGTGAAACACGAGACCTTAATGTATTGGTTAGGGTTGCCAGAGTTTACCCCAGTTTTGCAGCCCGCGCCTACGCTACGATTCGGGAAATCCCAGGGATCGGAACTGTTAAGCCCGAGGGGGTCGCCGCCCAAAATTGGAGTAAACGGTATGCCTGTGCTGGCCTGGAAAATCCCCCCGACCTGCCATCCGCCGAGCAGCCAGGTCGCGGCGCCCGGCAATGACTTCGGCGTGGGCACCTGCCAGATGTAATTAATGACCAGATTGCGCGCGACGTTGAAGTCAGCTGGACCGCGTCTCAACTTGCGATCAAAAAAGAACTCACTGGAGATTGAATTCTGAAACGCATCGCCGGCAATCGAGTTCGAACCTTCATCTATGGCCTTGCCCAGAGTGAACGAACCCTGAACTTGGAAACCGTGACTGATCCTTTTTATAACTTGCATTTGAAGGCCGTGATAGAACGAATTTGATGACCACATCACAGAATCCATTCGCCCGATCGAAGGGTTGAGCGTCGAAGTGCCTTCGCCTGTATTCGTGCAGATGCCGGCTACAAATCCTCCAGTGCACGGCCACAAATAACCTTGGGGAGTGAGCGTGGGCAGGGTGATATTAATGTCATCTGGATGGAATGGTTGATGGACCCCGCGCGAGCCAACATAAGCCACCATAACCGTCAGATCGGGAAGTAGTTCGCGTTGAACATTGAGGTTCCACTGCATTACATAGCTGCGGTGCGGGTTTGGTTCGATATATGGAGTCCGTAGAAGTTTTGACACTCCAATGAGATCAAAGGCGTTTGTTGGGAAGGCGCCTTGGGATAATGCAGTGGCCCTGCCCTGCAGAAAGAAGGGCGCATCCGAGATTTCGGGAAATATAAATATGTATGGCAACGGCAAGACGTCAAACATTCCAAATCCGCCTCGCACGGAAGTCTTCCCGTTACCGAACGGATCCCAGGCAAAACCCACGCGCGGTTCAAAATTCCGAAGAGTGGGATTGGAGAATAACGGATCACCGAGATGCGGAGCGGTATCCGTGATATTTCGCAGCGCCGTTAGCTTGCCATGGACTTCTGTCGGTACAGTCGACATTTCATAACGAAGCCCTACGTTTAAGGTCAGGCTAGGGCGCCAACGAATGTCGTCCTGGATGTAACCCCCGAAGATCGTTTGCCGTAGACCGCGGGGAGTGACCGCCGAGGGTAGAGCAGCGACAAAATTGGTGGGCCGGTTGGTCAAAAACCTTGCCAGGGAACCGAAGCCGTACTGACCGCCGGGACCGACGAGCCCGAACAAATTGAAATCGATGCGTTCCACCGCGATGCCAAACTTAATAGCGTGAATTCCTCTGGTTAGGAAGGCATCGTCATAGCCTTGGAAGGAATTCCAGTAATATTGGTAGTGGGATGCGGCGTTGAGCCCGCCAAAAAAGAATTGGAGTCCGCTGACACCTATTTGCGGCGCGTTTTGTCCCGGGACCGCACCCAATGCCTTGTCCGCGGCGAGAGGATTCAGTGCCGCGACGCCATAAGCGTTCAGTGCAACTACTCGATTAAAACCAACCCGGAAGTTATTGGCGAGTCCAGGGTTGAAGATGTGACTCTCTTCGATGCTGGCAAAATGCCGCAATGAACTGTTGCCGTTAAGCGTGGTGTTCAAGTTGTCGGGCAAAGTAAGCAACGCTTTGTCGTATTGGTAGCTAACGAAAATACTGTCTGCGTCCGAAAACTTGTGATCTACTCGAGCGGTAACGAAATTCTCGCTAGTGACCTGTTGATGTGAAACGAAAAAATTGCCGACATTGCCAAAGCCTATGAGGTCTTGTGGCGCAGGAACAGGCCACAGAGGCAGGTAAGGCTTGACCAGAGGATCCACGGTGACTGAGCACTGGTTCGGGATCCCGGTGGGCGTGCAGTCTTGTGGGAATTGGCTGGGATCCGCGAAGTTAAGGATTCCGTTGCGTGCCCCCGCAGAGGGCACTATGTCCTTGGCGGTGACACCCAGGGATTGTCGGATGCCTTCGTAGTCTGCGAAAAAGAATGTACGGTCCCTGCGGATCGGGCCACCCACCGCTGCGCCAAACTGGTTACGCTTGAAAGGCGGAATCTTAGGCCCATCGAAAAAGTTCCGAGCGTCAAAGGCGCTATTGCGGAGCAACTCGTAAACGTCCCCGTGAAAGGCATTAGTACCGGAGCGCGTAACCGCGTTGATCACACCACCCGATGTACGACCGTACTCTGCAGAGTAGGTACTACTAAGCACGGAGAATTCTTGAATCGCGTCCACACCCAGAGTGGAACCGAGCACGCTACCGGGTCCGCCATTGGAGTAGTCATTCACCGAGACGCCGTCGATGCGGTAATTATTCTGCTGAGGCCGCGCGCCGGAGATTGCCAACTGGGTCCCGTAGCCCCGGTTTCCCCGGTTATAGCCTGAAGAAACGGCCTGCTGTATAGATCCCAAGGCGTTGATCCCGGGCTGGAGAGCTGCCAAAAGTGTCCAGTCGCGTCCGTTCAGTGGCAGTTCCCGAACGGTCGTCGGGTCCACCGTGTCGCTAATCGTAGACGAGGCCAGCTGCACGGCTGGCGCCTCACTTGATACCTGAACCTTTTCGCTTAACTGTCCGACCTGCAATGTGTAATTTAGGACCTGTTGTGCTCCTACCGTCAGTGTGATTCCCGTTTGCACCCGCATCGCAAATCCTGGCGCTGTGGTCGTGACCTCGTAGTCCCCAGGTGACAAGTTTGGGGCAGAGTAGAAACCTGCGAAATCCGTTGAAACGGTTCGTGTGACCGAGGTCGCCACATTGGCGATAGTTACTTCGGCTTTCGGAATAAACCCGCCCGACGGGTCCGTTACGGTACCAGAGAGCGTCGCTCCCGCAACTTGACCATAACTGTTGTCAGCACCAATCGTAGCCAGTAGCAGCGCCGTTAAGGCGATTGCCCATATTGTGCGGACACCGAAGTGCTTGAACGATCGAAAACTCATGGGACCCTCCTACGGTGAAGTGGTTATCCCACCTAAACGTCCCGTGCGTACCGAACGACGAAATAGTCACGAGTTCGGCCTATCTTGATGTCGAAATCCAAGCTTTGCGGTTTGTCGTCGGGGCGCGGCTAGAAAATGCTTCAAATGAGCAACAAGTGTCAATGTCATTAGTCCGAATTGGCCTACCTGTCCGTACCTGCTCGATTCATTTGTTTAATTACAAGAGGTCAATAGAATCACTCACCGGAACCAAAACCGCAGCTCGGAGGCATGGGTGGGTGCTTTACAAGAGATTCGGGTAATTGATGCGGGAATGATGTTTGCTGGTCCTGGAGCAGCCGCTCTATTAGGCGACTTCGGAGCTGATGTTATTAAAGTGGAGCACCCGCGAGGCGATCCAGCTAGAGAAGTTGGACAACATAAAGATGGAATTGGGATGTGGTGGAAGGAAGTTGGCCGGAACAAACGCGCTATAACGCTAGATCTCAGCGTGGCGAAGGGACAGGAGTTAATGAGCGGAATCGTGCAAACCGCGGATGTGTTGATCGAAGCGTTTCGTCCCGGCACATTAGAGCGCTGGAACCTGGGTCCAGAGGCGCTGCAGATATTAAATCCAAAGTTGATAATCGCGCGAGTAACTGGATTCGGACAATTCGGCCCATACAGCAACCGCCCCGGTTTCGGAACTCTTGCAGAAGCGATGAGCGGCTTCGCCTCGCTCACGGGTGAGAAAGACAGGCCGCCGACTCTGGCACCTTTCGCTCTTGCAGACGCTGTTGCCGGACTTGCCACGGCTATGGCAATACTGATTGCCTTGCATGCGCGAACGAAAACCGGCAAGGGGCAAATTATTGATACGTCGATAATTGAGCCGATTTTTTCTATGTTGGGTCCGCAGGCGATGTGCTTCGATCAGCTCGGCACAATTCAGAAGCGATCGGGAAATCGATCCATAGCGGCGGCCCCGCGCAATGCGTACAAGACAGCCGACGGTTACTGGGTGGCTATAACGGCGCCGGCATCGAGCGTAGCGAAGCGTGTGATGGAAGCGGTGGGACACCCGGAAGTAATTAAAAATGGATGGTTTGACTCCCGCGCAGAACGCGCCAAGCACTCTGATGAAGTGGATGAGATGGTGGCATTGTGGATCGCGCAGCACTCGTTCAAGGAGGTGATCGAAACTTTTGCAGAGGCTGGTGCGCCAATTGGGCCCGTTTATGACATTAAACAGATCATGGAAGACCCACAATACAAGGCACTTGGGTCGGTTACCACGGTCGATGATCCAGACCTCGGTCCGTTAAAGATGACAAACGTTATGTTTCGTTTGTCCCAGACCCCGGGATGCATTCGATGGGCAGGACGCCGGAAAGGCCAAGACAACTTACAGGTATATCAAGAACTATTGAATCTCGGACCGGAGCGATTGAAAGAGCTTTCTGAAGAGGGGGTCATCTGACTCGACTCGACCAGCATTTTTTAAGAAATACAGTATTGCGGCTCCCAATGGAACTTCTGCAGGAATGCGCGACACGAATTTGTTAACGGAGGAGAAATGAAGAAGTGGTACGTCGTCTGGTGCATCCTGTCGTTTTTGTTCACGCTGAGCACTCATGCGCAGGGTGACCCGCCTCTTCGGCGTGTTCATACAACTTTGTTGCCGGGTTATGTCGGCGATTTTGAACATTTTGCCGTGGACATAAAGAACAACCGTCTATTTCTGGCAGCTGAAGATCATAAGACTGTCGAAGTTCTCGATCCTCGCAGTGGTGAACGAATCAACACGATCAACGGATTCGCTCAGCCGCATGCAATTCTGTATCTGCCGGACACCGACAGACTTCTAGTGACAGATGGGAATGACGATGTCGGAGCAGTGAAATTAGTCAGCGGAACGGATTACAAAATCCTGGACGCCATCAAACTGCCAAACGGAGTGGACGGCGCCGTCTATAACCCGGTTAACAAATACTATTACGTCGAAAGCGAGAGCAATGAATCCGGCGGCAAAACACACGTGCTTAACGTCATCGATACTCAGAATTTCAAACACGTCACGGACATCACCTTACCGGGCACTCACTCCGAGGCAATGGCAATTGATCGTGCCGGTAAAAAGCTTTTCGTGAACTTATCGGGAACGAACGAGGTGGGTGTAGTTGACCTGGAAAGCCGAAAGTTAATTGCCAGATGGCCGTTACCTGACGCTCAAGCGGCAAATGCGCTGGCTCTGGATGAAGCGAACCATCGATTGTTCACCGCGTCGCACAAACCACCTAAGCTTATTGTTTTCGACATCGACGCGGGCAAAGTCGTCGCCAGCCTTCCCTGTGTCATCAACAACGACGACATGAGCTACGACACGGCACGTAAGCGGATTTACGTTACGGGAGATGGCGCCGTGAGTGTTTATTCACAGCGCGATTCGGACCACTACGAACGCCTTTCGGATATCCCGACCGGTTATCGCGCTAAAACTTCAATTTTTGTCCCGGAATTGAGCCGACTCTACATCGCGGTGGCTAGCCGCGGTAAGCGTGCGGCTGGAAAACTTGCAGTTGCGGAGCCCGGATCCAATGTTGAGGTTCAGATTTATCAGGCTCGACCGTGAGAGCAATTATTTGAAGGATATTTTTTGAAACGGTTATTACGTTCAATCACCGCTTCCCGGCGAAGCATCTCCGGAATGCGGTATGGGGCAGGAGAAAAAATTGGCTCCTAGCGTAAAACTAGCGGCTTCCCGACTTCTTGAGGGTGTACGGGTCATCGAGTTTGGCAGTTTTCTTGCCGGCCCGATGATGACCAGGATATTCGCGGATTTTGGCGCGGAAGTCATAAAGCTTGAAACTCCCAAGCGTGGAGATGAGAACCGTAATTTCGGGAAGAAGGCCGGCGGCGCTTCCTATTCGTGGTTTCTCCAGGCTAGAAATAAGAAGAGCGTGACCTGCAACCTTCATCATCTCAAAGGTCAGGAGCTTGCTCGGCGGCTGGCAAGTCTCTCCCACATTGTGGTCGAGAATTTTCGGCCGGGGCGCATGGCTTCCTGGGGACTTGGCTACCAAGAATTGCGAAACCTGAACCCGCGTCTCGTCATGGTTCACGTCGCAGGCTTCGGCCAGAATGGACCTTACCATCAGAGAACTGGTTTCGGCTCCGTGGCGGAAGCAATGGGCGGAGTGCGCTATCTGACTGGAGAGCCTGGCCGCCCATCGGTGCGCACGGGTTTCGCATTAGGCGACACGCTTGCCGCGCTCTACGGAAGCTTCGGAGCGATTTCGGCCTTGCGACATGCGGAACGAACAGGGGAAGGACAGGAAATTGATGTTGCGATAACAGAAGCCGTGATCAGCGTGCTGGACGACATCATTCTAGAATTCAGCGCGCTCGGACTTGTCCGCCAACCGCGTGGTCCGAATCTTGGCGGTGGTGTACCCAGTAACACTTATGAGTGCGCAGACGGCCGTTCGGTGGTGATCGGCGCTCATTCGGATTCGATTTATCGCCGGCTGATGGGAGTTCTTGGCAAACCTGAGCTTGCCGATGATCCGAGATATTCCACGAATGCACAGCGTGTTAAGCATCGCGATGAGGTTGACGGTGTAGTTGCAGCATGGACGAGGCAACACGATTGCGCGACAGTGGTGGCCAAACTGAATGAGAACGGTATTCCCTCCGGGCCGATTTATACCTCCGCTGACATTGTCAAAGACCCGCACTACAGAGAACGTCAAGCGGTCACAGATGTGTGGATCCCGGAAGTCGAACGCGAGTTGACCATGCAGGGAATCGTGCCTAAATTTTCAGCTACACCAGGCTCAATTCGTTGGACTGGGCCTAAGCTAGGTGCGGACAACGATGAAATCTACCGGGGACTGCTCGATTTGAACGATTCTCAGATGGCAGAGCTCGGCGCCGAAGGAGTGATCTAGTTACTCTCCGACATCCTATGCAGCCAAGCTCATCAGAAATCATCAGGCCCGATTCAAAAAACACGCTGGGAAATGCCACTCGCCCAAGCCACGTTCGTTGGTTCATTCTAGTGCTGGTCACCATCATCATGGCCATGAACGGTCTCGACCGTTTGAGCCTTAGCGTAATTGGAAAGGACATCCAGGAAGAATTCCGCATTAGCACTCAGGCGATGGGTTGGGTGCTAGGAAGTTTTTTTCTAGGATATGCATCGTTTCAAATCCCTTTCGCTTACATTGGCGAGCGTTTCGGGGCACGCTTGATACTGACGCTTGCAGTTCTCTGGTGGTCTTTCTGGACCGGCGCTATCGGACTCATTCCGCATTCCATCCTAACGAGTTCGCTCTCCGTGGTATGGGTGCTCGCTAGCCTTCGGGTGCTCGCAGGACTTGGGATCGCGGCCGCTCCGCCCAACACGAATAAGGTGATCGCTTTGTGGACCAGTCCATACGAGCGCGCCATGGGCAGCAGTTCGGCGCTCTTAGGAACCGGAATTGGAGGAGCCGTTGCGCCGGTGTTCCTTGCATGGAGCATGCAGATGTGGGGATGGCGAGTCGCCATTTACTTGTGCGCGCTGATGGGCTTCATAATCGCTGCGGGATGGGCATTTTACTCACGCGATAAGCCTGAGCAACATCCTGCCGTCAATGCCGCAGAACTCGCTCTCATAAAACTCGGCAGGAAGGAAACTGATTCCAGTATTCCTCGTCCCACATGGCGCCAGTTGTTAACCACCAGATCGGTTTGGGGCCTCCTGTTAAGTTACTTTTTCCAGGGATACACCTTCTATATCTACGTATCTTGGTTTTTCATCTACCTGATTCGGGCCCGCGGCATGACCATGATTCAAAGCGGTCTCTGGTCTTCCACGCCATTTATCGCCATCACTGTGCTTTCGCCGGTCGGCGGCTGGGTCTCTGACAAATGTGTAGCGAGATTTGGTAAGCGTGTTGGTCGGAGGATGGCCGTATGGATCGGGATGGGTACTGCGGCATTGTTGCTAGTGACCGGCAGTCATACCGCAAATAACACCGCAGCCATTTTGTTAATGGGTACCGCTGCTGGTTTTATTTTGTTTGCCGTCGCTAGTTGGTGGGCGACCTGTATCGATCTCACTCCCAATCATTCATCGATTTTGTCGGCGAGCATGAATACCTGCGGCAGTCTAGGCGGTTGGATTTCTCCAATTGTTACCGGCTATATCGCGGGCAGCTTTGGTTGGACGAGAGCTCTCGATGTAGCGGCACTGATAACCGTGGTAAGTGGGTCGTTGTGGTTTTTGGTGGACGCTACGGACAACTTGGAATCGCCGGCGGGGACAGAACTTGCTCGCACAACATAACCTCATGAACGTTGAGATAACAGATGTTGCTCCGCGTGACGGTTTGCAAAATGAGCAGAGTTTCGTCACAACGGAAAATAAACTGAAGCTCATTGAAAAGCTGGTTGCTGCAGGAATTCAGTCCATACAAGCGACCAGTTTCGTAAATCCAGCGAAAGTGCCAGCGCTGGCAGATGCGGAGCAAGTTGTCGCGGGCCTTCATCAGTTTCCGCAATGTACATTCTCCGCCTTGATTCCCAATTTAAAGGGCTACGAGCGCGCTCTTCTCGCCGGCATCTCACATCTACATTTCATGGTCTCGGCAAGCGAAGAGGCGAATCGTCGAAACGTCAACCGGAGCCAGGCCGAGTCTTTAGCGGTTTTCGGTGAAATTTCAAAACTATCGCAACGCGATGGTATAAGTCTCGAGGTAGGAATTGCGCGCAGTTTTCACTGTCCGTTTGCCGGCACAACTCCCGTCCAAAAAGTATCGGAAATAGCGAAAACGATACGTCAGCTCGGTGATTTTCCAATCAGTTTAGGGGATGCGGACGGTATGGCATTCCCGTACCAGGTTGTGGAAGCAATAAAGGTGTTGGAAGCCGATGTCGGGATTGCCCCCCATTCCCTCAAACTGCATTTCCATGACACATATGGTCGCGCTCTAGCTAATGTGCTTACCGGTTTGCAGCTAGGCGTGCGGAGATTCGACGCTTCTGTAGGCGGTCTCGGAGGATGTCCCTTTTGCCCAGGATCAAGCGGCAATGTGGCGACGGAGGATCTCCTCGCATTCCTCGAAGGCCATGGGTTTTCAACCGGGGTACAGATGGAGAAGCTTCTGGATGCGGCAGAGTTTGCAATTCAATTTTCTTCTCGGCCGTATCAAGGCCACCTGCTGCGGGCGATGCGGCCAAGTAGCATGATGCACCACTGAAAATGGTGCGCTGGTCGGGTGATTACATTAACCCAAAAACGTGACAGCTCGCTGAATTTTCCGTCGCGTTATTTTTATACTTCGTGACGGTCGCAATGGAGCCGTAGATATAGATAGCGAAGGGTTGATATTAAATCTAAATGTCTTTCACCATCTTCATTACTGCGAAAACGTTGGCTCCTTCCGGCATGGAGCGATTGAAGTCTGCCGGCTGCACGCTGCTGTTCATGGAGCGCGCAAACTCTTCAGACGAAGTCCGCAGCATTCTGCAAAGCCAACCGATAGACGGCGTAATTTCCAGAAGCGTAGATCTGTCCGGTGATGCTATTCGAGCGTGTCCGACCCTGAAAGTAATTTCCAAACACGGCGTCGGCGTTAACAACATTGATGTCGAAGCTGCAACTCGGCGCAACATTCCAGTTTATATAACTTTGTCTGCCAATACTCAATCGGTAGCCGAGCTTACCGTTGGTCTGATGTTGGCAGCTGCCCGCAGAATTTCTTTTGTCGATCGTGAACTGCATGCGGGCCGCTGGTCCCGTTTGCAGGATGGCTTACAGCTTGCGGGACGCAGGCTGGGCCTCCTCGGATTTGGCCAGATCGGTCAGCGCGTAGCTCGTGCATGTCTCGCTCTAGGCATGCGCGTCCTCTCCTTCGACCCAGCTCTCAAAGGTCCAAACCCAATTCCCTCCGTCTCGATAGTTTCATCGATGGAAGATTTGCTCAGACAAAGCGACATTCTGAGCCTGCATGTGCCACTGACCGCTCGCACGAGAAAACTGATTGGAGCCGGGGAACTAGCTCTTTTACCGCCACAGGCTATCTTGATTAACACCGCGCGCGGGGAAGTAGTCGATGAAGATGCTCTTGTGACCGCCTTAAAAAGCGGAGCACTCTTCGCGGCTGGCTTGGATGCCTTAATAGAGGAACCACTACCCGCAAATAGCCCTCTTGCAAGTCTTCCGAACGTAGTTCTTACGCCTCACATTGGCGCGTCCACCTCTGCGGCCCTGGACGCAATGGCCGAGGGCGCAGCTGCCAATATTCTAGGATTTTTATTCGGAAATACGGTCGATGCCGCTTATTGCGTCAATCCCCAAGTCTTAAGTAATAATCAAAAGGAGTCTGCAGAATGACTACGAATGAGGCCGCTGCCAAATGGCCCGCCGGTTTTGCTATCAATCCTCGATCCGTTCTTCCCGATCTAAAACTTGTGGAAGAATTTCGCACTGTTCCGACAGCGATCGCTAGCGATTGCCTCGGGCGAACCGTCGGCTCAATTGGCCTGAAGTCTTATCACAACTCGTTTACCCTCGGGATGTGTGGTCCCGCACTGACCGTTCGCACACGTCCTGGCGATAATTTGATGATCCACAAGGCCATCGGTATTGCGCAGCCCGGAGACGTCATCGTTATCGATGGAGGCGGCGATATCAGTCAGGCATTGATCGGAGGATTGATGCGAATTCTGGCCATCGCGCGCAAGATTAGCGGATTTGTTATCGACGGCGCCGTTCGCGATATTGCCGAATGGGCCGAAGGAGTGATCCCTATCTACGCTCGCGGTCATACCCATCGCGGTCCAAGTAAAGACGGCCCGGGTGAAATCAATGTACCTATCTGCTGCGCCGGTATGGCGGTGGGACCTGGAGACTTGGTTCTCGGTGACGCTGATGGAGTTGTATCTATTCCGGTGGCACAGTTGCCGATGTTGTTGCCACTGGTCCGAGCGAAAGCGCAGCAGGAAGACGCGATACGCATAGTTAATTCAACCGGCGAGTTTGATGACCGTTTTAATTTGCTCTTGCGCGCTAAGGGCTGCCCAGTCTGAATCAATAATCGCCCGCGACTTGTGGGAGGTTTAATTTAGGTTTTTGCCGCTGCGCTGCGGTCGAATAAATTCTTCGCACGCTCCACAATAGGCTTGTCCACCATCTTTCCTTCGAACATAAAAGCTCCTTCCCCGCGTCGTGTCGCCTCTTCAGACGCTGCAATCAATCGCGCTGCTCGCTCCAACTGTTGCGCGGAGGGCGAAAATGCTTGATTGAGTACAGGCACCACGCTCGGGTGCACACAAGTTGCTCCATCGAACCCTAGAGTGCGTGCTTCTTCCGCGGCATTCGCAACCGCGTTCAAATCTCCGAAATCCGCAATCGTTCGCAATAAGCCGAAAGAGAGAACGGAAGCGGCTTTTGCGGCAAAGTGCACAAGAAGTTTTGGCAATCGCAGGAAATCCGGCGTTGGTTCTGCATTCATTGCTGTGGCGAGATCTTCACTTCCTGCAATCAACGCAAAAACCCTTGGGCTAGCCTGCGCAATCGATCGTGCATCAAAAAGAGCGTTTGGATCTTCTATCACCGGAACAATTTTCGTTTTGCGGGCCGACCCCATCTGGCCCTCGACGCGGTCAAGCAGTTCCGCAAGATGCAGAACGTAAGCCGGATCCTTTGTTTTTGGCAGGAAGATACCAAATGCTCCGGCGCGACATGCCGCCTCGGCATCCTGTGACATAAGATCGGTTGAGTTTACCCTGACGAAAACCTTGGCGTGATTTTGCCCTACGAACGATACAGCCTGGGCGAGCCTCTCGCGAGCGTCGCGCTTTTGGTCAGCAATAACGCCGTCCTCAAGATCCAGGATTAGCCCATCCGCACCCCGCTGGTGTGCTTTGGAGATGAATCGTTCTGAATTCGCTGGAACAAATAGCAGCGACCGTATCATCGGCCATCTCCCATCCAAGGCTAGGCCTTGTCGACCCGCATTTTATCCAATCTGCGCAAATCCTCAAATATTTGTTGCATGAGTACTGAAAACGGTTTCTTAAGCTCGCCGAACAAACAATTGCACTCCGTAACACCAGGTCGAAGTCCACATGCACAAAGCTACTTGCTTCATTTGTTAAGACTGAACTATCATCTGCCAACTATTCGCATCATTCGATATATGTCTTTATTCGGGACGAAGTACGTCTGCACATCTGTCGGCGGATCGCTGGTCGATCTTAGTTGCTAGTTTAGTAGGTACTTGTCACATTCGAGCGAAGGTCGAAGGACATTCACAATGCCTTTATCTCATCTTTCCATCCATCCATCCGATTATCAGGTCGCAATTTCAGACGATTTCCTGGCAGGCCTTCGAGACGATTATGCCGCTCGCCGAATTGACAGCGGCACCGCGCGGTTGGAATGTTATTTGGCTCAGACGGAATCGTTTGATAGCACGCAAAGGAATGCCGCTGCGTTTCTTGGCCATCTAGCGCAGTGGGTTGAAATGGGATTTGGCAACGCAGCCCTCTTGAAGGACATGCTTTGCCGTTTTCCAAAAAATTCGGCGACCACTCTTCCATTGTGCGATTACGTCCACCTCCGCATGGCGAGGGGTTTGGTACACATGGCGGATGAAGAATTCGATCAAGCGATCTCCTGTCTCGAAATTGCCTCGGCCTTAGAAAACCAAGTTGGCTTTCAGGATCTGGTGGCAATTTGTCACTATTGGATCGCGAAATGCTTGAGGAGGTTGTACCGCTTCGACGATGCACTGCGCCACATCATCAAGGGACAGGAATTAGCGCTTACGCTTGGCCAACAGAAAATGGTAGCGGTAATGCGGGTTCTGGAAAGCTGGCTTGTTTTTAAGAAAGGCAAACCTAAAGAAGCTACAAGAATTCTTCGGGAAGCCGAAGCTGTCCTATTCGAGACCGACGACTTCACCATTCTAGGGAACATTCAATCAGCTTACGGTCGGATTGCCAGGCGTGAAGGGAGATATGATGCGGCTCTCGCACACATAGAAAAGGCCGTTGATGAATTCAAGAGACGAACGCCTCCTCCGTACCGTCATCTCGCCGGTTCTTTGACGAATATGGCATTCCTGAAGCAGTTAATTGCACTCCAACTTCAGAATAAAATGGACCAACGAGTTGCTCGTCGCCGCAGAAATCACGAGCAAGTGGATCACAGAACCGCGACGAACAAATCTTTGGAAAGGTCGCGCATTTCGCGTCTTCGCGAAGAAGCACAACAGCACTTGGCAGAAGCCGAGCAAATGTATGCTGATGCCAACGACAATCGCGGCATCGGAACAGTGCATCTAAATCGTGCGCAGGTCCTTCTCGATAGCGGCGAATTGGACGCCGCGGAATCTGAAGCTCACAAAGCCTACCAGTTGGGTCTCAAGAAAAACGATTACCTCCTTTTAGCGCGCGCCCGAATACTCGAATCCTTAGTCGAAAACGCGAAATTTGAGGAGCAGATCGAGGAC
>Ga0209526_10001461_pt1 | contig 15856 bp, 10 predicted proteins | sample JacPinW_OM2H0_M1_FD_188566 | JGI IMG/M metagenome (GOLD analysis project Ga0209526, IMG submission 188566) | Forest soil microbial communities from Algoma, Ontario, Canada - Jack Pine, Ontario site 1_JW_OM2H0_M1 (SPAdes) (version 2) | ecosystem: Environmental > Terrestrial > Soil > Boreal... | reverse complement strand
CGTGCAACTCCTCCTTCAGCGGACGTGTGGGCTGCTTCGGCAAGCCCCTCGATAGCCTCACCAAGGCCACGACGAGCACGCCGCAAAAGCCTCCGACCATGAATGCGGCCAGCACCCAGAAAACAGAAAACACTTCACCTTCCATGGTTTAACTCCAACGCTGCCGACATTCCAGCAGCCTGTGCTCGACTCCGACCGTGCCGCAAGTTCGAGAAGCGTAATAGTTCCAGGCCGAGATCGCAGTAGCGAGATTTACGCCCGCTTAAAACGATACGCAGTACGCCAAATTCTCGATGCCGTATGTCGGCTGTTAGACATAGCAGGGACTTTTTTTGAACCCGCAAGTTCCCGCTGATAGACACACGCTGACGATCCGCCCAGAGTCGTTGCTTCGCAAGATCGTGGATCGTGTGGCTCCTTGAGGGTGAGAAAGCCGCCTTGTTCTGGGGGGTCTTTTAGTTGACGTGTTGGCAGAGTGGGTTCCCCGTCACCCGAGCGCGAGGAGCAGGTTGGGAAGGCCCATCCGGAAGCGCACCTCGTCCAACAGTTGCGCGTTGCGCATCGGGAGGGGGATGTCGAACTTCCACAGGTCGCACGGCGGCGCCGCGACGCCGGATACGGCCAGGATGGCGTTCGTCGCCCGTCTCGCTGCCTCGTTCGCCCCTTCCATCGTGGCAAGGTCAGTGTGGGTACGCACGTAGTCGGAGGCCAGGAACAGGTTGCCGACCTCCGTGTAGGCCTCCGGGCGAGCGGCCAGCGATCCGACACGATTGATGAGCAGCGGCTCGAGGTTGGTGACCGTGCTCGGATTGGGGAGCTGAATGTCCGGATCGAGGAACCAGTCCACCAGATTGCCATCTTCGAGCTGCACGTGGCCGGTCGCGTTGAGCGCCGCCTTCAGTTGCGCCCAGACTTCGTCCTTGATTTCCTCGCGCGAGGTAGCCGCCATCGCCGGCTTCCCGTTGAAGTTCCCCGGTGCTGTCCAGTTCGAGATGTCGACCGAAAGGACTCCACCCACGCGTCCATCGCCATACGCCGACAAATCGTAGTTGCGCCAGAATTGCCGCTGCGAGATCGACGTGAGCGCCCAGTTCGAGTCGAGGTAGACCGCGTGCCCGTTGGTGAGTGGCTGATCGGTCGCGAGGTAGAACTGGATCCCGTTCATCCACTCCGTACGCAGCTCGCCGAGCCGCGCCAGCGACGGTGCTGCGTGCATTAACTCTGGTGTGACCAGGCGCTGCATGATCTCCACCGGCATCGCCGCGACATAAAAATCCGCGGTCACCTCTTCGAGCGGCCCGTTGCGCTCAATCGACACGCTGCGAATCCGGTCGCCTGCGAGATTGAACGAGCGCACCGTCGCGTTCGGCACCAAGGTCACACCCAGCTGGTCGGTCAAGTGCTTTCGCCATGGATCGATCCACACGTCGTTCGTTGGTCCGCTCAGCAAACGATCGAACACCCGTCCCGGAACGAGGATGCCGTAGATAAGCTGCAACAGGATGCGCCCCACGGTGCGCGTGCTGCTCTCTTCGGCGCGCATGGCGACGAGCGAACGGGTCATTCCTTGCCCGAGGTATTTGCGATAATTCTCGGACCGTGCGGGGGCCCCGATGAAATCCCAGAACGCGATCTGTTCGTATTCTTCGTTATAGCGCTCCTCGCAACTCGTCGCCAGCGCCAACAGTCGCGTGACGAAGAACACCAACTCCTGATGCGGAATGTCGAGATTGTCGAACAGTGCCAGAAAGGCGGTCCGGAAATCGTCCAGGGTCTCCGGGAATCGGGCGACCCAGATGGGATCAACCTTGCCCTGGCGCGCAAGCAGGATCCGCGTGGCCTGCACCAGGTTGTCGCGACAATTGGCGCCGCCCGTCCCGAACGGGATTCGGTTCATGGTATCGGTGACATGCTTGTAGAACCCCGGGAAAAAGCGGAAACCGTGCTCTCCCGGAAGATCCATGCGTCCGCCGCTGCCGCTGCCGGCTACCGACACGCTGCGAGCCTTGCCGCCGAACGCGGCATTGCGCTCGTACACCGTCACCGCAAAGCCGCGTTCGGCCAGCTCGTGCGCCGCGCTGAGTCCGCCCACCCCTCCGCCGAGGATCGCTACCGACTTTTTCGCTGCCATGGCTACGTCCTTTCGCTTCCAAAACGATTAATATATCCGGGCTGGTCGGGCCGTTTGCTCAACGATCCCAGCAATCCGTCGCACATGCTGCCGCAGTACCTAACGGGCGGGATTCATTCGAACAACGCAGGCCATCAGGCAATGGCGGATGCGATCAACCTAAATCTGTTTCAATAGAAATAGTCGCGAGTATCGATGGTGGCGACCCCGACGCCAGAAGTACAAAGGCTTTATTGAATAATCGGCCAGCATTGCTGACTGATTCTTACCCCAGGAGGAAAGACATGAAACACAAGCAACTCCTATTGGTTCTTTTTGCAATTGCAATGTGCGCCATCTCCTTGTCGGCGGCCGCGGATCCCGCCCTGATCGCGGCGCGGCAAAAGGTCTTCGGGATCGAGAATGTCGACGCCAATACCGGAGCCGTCAAGAAGGATAAGGTCATTTTCTCCTGGTTGACGAATACGACCTATGCGGTCTCCGTGTTGGGACGAGTGATCATGCTCGATTCCTACGTCACTCGTCTCGAGCTGACGCCGGGCAGGACGCCGTTTGTCATTCAGGACATGGTGAACCTCAAGCCCGAGGCGATCCTGCTCGGGCATGGGCACTTCGATCACGCAGACAATGCGGCCTACATTGCGAAGTGGACTAACGCTCCGATCTATGCTTCGCCGGAAACGTGTGATGCGATGCAAGCGGACGTGGTCAGGATGTTCAACGATCCCAACGCAATCAATGGAGGAGCCAAAATAATTCCGGATGGCGACCCGGTCAATTGTATTCCCATTGTGTCGCGCGGCTCAACCCCCGGGACCGAAATCACGCGGCTGAATTTCCTGGAACCGCTGGCCTGCATCGTTGGCTTCAAGCATATGCACTCCAATGCGGTGCCGCCCGATCCTTCGTATCCCCCCTTCACGTTTATCGTGACCGCGGATCCACGCGACACGCAGATGTACCCGCGCGGCACGTCGCTCACGCCTCCGACCAATCCTGCGAACAGGGTACCAGGCCAGATAAACACTGCGACGAGTGGTTCCGGCGGCCCCGGTGGTCCCATTGCCATGTTCTACGATTTTGTGCTGCGCAGCGGCTACAACTTCACCTTCGTCTGGCACAACAGCACCGGCGCGCTCAAGGAAGGCCTCGCTCCGGACGGAGCATGGGGTCCGGCTGTAGGGCAGAATGTATTCAATCTATTCGCCGGTTTGCCTCCCACCGATGTCGAATTGGGCTCGGCTTCGTCGGCGAACACTGCCAACAATGGGCACCGGGACATCGTCTTGTACCAGCTCTACCTCCAGCCCAAGGTATTCATTCCCGGGCACTTGACGACGGGGACTAATGGCGTCGCGGAGAGCTCTACGCAAGAGCTGTTCTTCATGTACCGCAGCGCGTTGGCGAACATGGGCACTGTGCAGCCGATTTATACCCCCGAAATTCGCTGGCTGGTGGACCCGACCGACTACATTCGACCGATAGTGTTTACTCCAGGCGATCCGCGCTGGTCCAATCCGGCCAAGGCCGCGCGAATAGCGCAGTTCTGCAGCTAGGCTATCGTTGTTGCTTCGACGCTCGCGCGACGGCAGGTCTGGCTGACTGTCTTCGCGCGGCAGCGCCGATTGCAATATTCGTCAGAGCAGCCCATGAGCAAAAGGTTTGTCGTTCCACTGCTGTTTGCACCGGCGCTCGTCACCTTGGTCTTTCTCAGTGCTGAGATCGCCCATTCGGTCGATGCGTTTCTGGCTAAAGATCCCGGCGTGCGCGCGGGAGCCGGCGCCGGAAATCCTCTTCCGAATTTGACTCCTGTTCAGTTGGAGTTTTTCAACTTGGGCAAGGTGTCCTTCGTGGAAGCGGAGACGGTCGCCGACGGCCTCGGACCGCGGATGAACCTGGACAACTGCGGCGGTTGCCACTCGCAGCCGGGATTCGGTGGAACGAGCCCGTCACAGAATCCTCAAATTGCGCTTGCCAAGTTTAACCGCGTGAATCGCGCGGGCAACTTGCCCGCGTTCGTGTCGCCGGATGGGCCGGTGCGGGTGGCGCGGTTCGTGAGAAATGCCGATGGTAAGCCGGATGGCGCTGTCCACGCCTTGTTGACCATCGCCGATCGCCCGGATGCGCCGGGCTGTTCGATCGCGGAGGTGGATTTCGCGACGGAGCTTGCAAAACATAATGTGATCTTCCGTATTCCCACGCCGCTCTTTGGCGCCGGCCTGATCGAACAGATCCCGGACAACACGATACGCGCAAACCAAGCTGCGAACGCCGCGCACAACAAGGCGCTTGGAATTCTCGGTCATCCGAACATCGTTCTCTCCACCGACAATACTTCCCACCGCCCCGGGGCTGGCGTCATCGTTGGTCCGATCGCGCGCTTTGGATGGAAGGCGCAGAATGCATCGCTGCTCGTTGCCGCGGCCGAGGCTTATCACGACGAAATGGGTATCAGCAACGAGCTGTTCCAGACCGAGCGCAACGAATCCGCGACATGTCAATTCTTGTCCAGTCGCAAGAGCGATATCAAGTTAGAGGACCTGCCGGCGATCGACTCGATCCGCAGATACCTCAATCCGTTAGGACATCGCTATCCGCTCGACGTCGGCGAGCTTCGCGAGCGCGCGATTGCGTTCGCGGCCCGCAACCCGCCGGGATACTATTTGACGAATACCGACGGCCAATCGCCTGTCGACACCGTCAGCAGCATTGAAAAGTTCGCATCCTTCATGCGTTATCTGGCGCCGCCGATGCCTTCCGCCGATACTCCCGGCGGAGCCGAGTCGATCACCAGGGGCGGACATCTATTTGGCGATATCGGATGCGCAGCGTGTCACACACCGACACTGCTTACGGGAAACGCTGGGGTCGCGGCCCTGCGCAACCAGCCGGTGAATCTCTACTCCGATCTTCTGCTGCATGACATGGGGCCGGGATTGGCCGATGGAGTCACTCAGGGGAAGGCGGGTCCGAGAGAATTCCGCACCGCTCCTTTATGGGGTCTCGGGCAGAGGATTTATTTCCTGCATGACGGACGCACGCGCGACTTGCTGCTCGCGATCAAGGCGCATCGCAGCGGCGGTTCATCCAGGGAGGGTGGGTCGGAAGCCGATACCGTGATCGGTCAGTTCGAGGCGCTCCCGGAGAGTGGGAAACAGGACGTCCTCAATTTTCTGCGCTCACTTTAAGTGCTGCCCGTGTCGGCGCGAGGCTGGCAGGCTCCGCGACTGCACCCCAAAAGCGTCGGCGTGAAGAAGGCCGTTGTCGTCGCGCAACCCCAATGCAACACTCGCCCATCGATCCGCAGACCTCGAAGTCCCAAGTACGAGAGGAGGCTCCAGCGGCGACTGACAATGTCGTCGAACTTTCGGGCGTACGTTTTTCGTGGCACCCGGCGTTACCTCCCGTCGTGGCCATCGACTCGCTGCGTGTTGCCCGCGGAGAGCGGCTTCTGCTGCGCGGGCCGAGCGGCAGCGGGAAATCGACGCTCTTGAGCCTGCTGGCCGGAGTCTTGAAAGCGCAGAGTGGCTCAGTGCGGGTCCTGGGGCGCGAATTGGGTGCGCTCGCCGGAGCCACGCGTGACCGCTTCCGCGCGGACCACATCGGCGTCATCTTTCAAATGTTCAACCTCATCCCTTATTTATCGGTAAGGGAAAACGTGTGCCTGCCTTGCGCCTTTTCGAGCCGGCGCCGCGAGCGCTGCGAGCAATCCGGCGCAAGTGTCCGCGAAGTCGCGGCACGACTTCTGGACCACCTCGACATGGGGGGCCATGAGATGTCGCGCCGCCAAGTGACCGAGCTCAGCGTCGGCCAGCAGCAGCGCGTCGCCGCGGCCCGCTCGCTGATGGGCTCGCCGGAGCTCGTGCTCGCAGACGAGCCTACATCGTCGCTCGATGCGGATCGCCGCGCAGCGTTCCTGGAGCTCCTGTTTCGTGAATGCGCGAGAGAACGCGCGACTCTGATCTTCGTCTCCCACGATGCAGCGCTTGCTCCGCTATTCGATCGCACGCTGGAATTTGCCGACCTCAATCGCGTCGCCGGTTCATCGCCGGTCACAGCGATCGGTAGCGAGGCCCGATGATCCTTCCCCTGGCCATAAAGAGCGTGCGCAACCGCAGGTTTACCGCCGGGTTGACGGTGCTGTCGATCGCGCTTTCGGTCGCGCTGCTGCTTGGCGTGGAACGCATTCGCCAGGAATCCCGGGAGACTTTCGCGAGCTCGGTTTCCGGAACCGACCTCATTGTCGGCGCCCGCAGCAGCCCGGTGCACCTGCTGCTGTCGTCGGTGTTCAGGATCGGCAATGCCACCAACAACGTAAGCTGGGAGAGCTACCGAAGGATCGCCGCCTTGCCGGAGGTCGCCTGGACGATTCCCCTGTCGCTGGGTGATTCGCACCGCGGATTCCATGTGCTCGGCACGACGCAGGATTATTTCGACCACTACCGGTTTGGCCGGGACCGCAAACTCGAGTTGGCGCAGGGCGAGCGCTTCGCCGATGCCAATGGCACGGTCCTCGGCGCGGAAGTCGCGGCAGCGCTGGGATATCGCCTTGGCCAGCAGATCGTCATCGCGCATGGCTCCGGCGACGTGGCCTTTGCGCTTCACAAGGATCATCCCTTTCGCGTGGTGGGAATACTCGCGCGTACCGGCACTCCTGTCGATCGCGCGATTCACGTCTCGCTGGAAGGCATGGACGCCGTACACGCGGCTGAATCGGCGGAAGGCGGCGGCGACCCCTTGGCGGCCGCAATGCGTAACGTGATGCAACGCGAGATGCAAAGCATCGGCCGCGATGACCACGATCGCGACCATGACCATGGTGAGCATGGCGCTAGCGCAAACGAGGCGCAGAAGCGCACGATCACCGCGTTTCTCGTTGGGCTCAAGTCCCGCGGCGGTGCGCTGTTCTTCCAACGGAAGGTGAACGAGTCGCGAGAGGAACCGCTCACCGCGATCCTGCCGGGTGCGACGCTGCTGGAAGTCTGGGATATCGTGGCCGGGGCCGAGAAGACCTTGATCGCCATCTCCGCTCTGGTGGTCGTCATGGGACTCGCGGGGATGCTGATCGCGCTTCTCACCAGCTTGAGCGAGCGCCGCCGGGAAATGGCGGTGCTGCGCGCAGTCGGCGCGCGGCCGTGGCATGTATTCGCGCTGCTGCTCGGCGAGGCTACGTTTCTGACGCTGCTCGGAATCGCGCTCGGCGTTGCCGCGCTTTACCTCGGATTAGATGCAGGGCAGCCTTGGCTCGAGCAGCGTCTCGGGCTGTTTGTCGCGCTCCGCTGGCCCTCGGTCACCGAGTTTGGGCTTATGATGCTGGTCGCAGTGTCTGGAGTACTCATCGGGTTGATCCCTGCGTACAGAATCTACCGCCTGTCGCTGGCCGATGGCATGACAATTCGAATTTGACGAGGTGCGATTTTTCATGATGAAGAGATTTTTTTGCCGTCTCCTGATTCCTTTCTGCGCATGGTGGATGACGGGCGCTCACGCCGAGGAACCACGCACACTCGGCTGGGAGGATCTTTCCGTCAAAGTATCCGCCGCCGACAATCCCTTTGCGACTCTATCCACCGAGCAGCTCATCGCGCTGAGCGACGTTGCTGGTCTGCGCGCCCGTAAAGCGCGTGGCGTTACGCTGACGCCGGAGGAAGTCGCCATAGAGAAGAAGGCATTGACGAAGCTGAAGCAGGATGGCGTCGACGCCGATGGGCTGCTGGCGAAACGCGATACGATCGCCGAGAAAAAGCGCGCCGCCGCCAGCACCGTCAACCCGGCGATCGACGGGAAAATGATACGCATACCCGGCTATGTGCTGCCGCTGGAGTTCTCGGGCACGAAGGTCACCGAGTTCCTGCTGGTGCCGTGGGTGGGGGCATGCATCCACACGCCGCCGCCTGAGCCCAACCAGATCGTGTACGTCAAGCCGGATAAGGCCTTCGACATACGGCGCATGTTCGACGCCGTCTGGGTCACCGGCCGAATAGCCGCGACCGGGAGCAAGCGGTCGGTGGAAATCGTCGATGGATCGGCCGATATCGACGTCGGGTACTCGCTGCGCGCGAGCCTCGTGGAACCCTATCAGGAGTAGCTTGGCCGCGAGGCTAATCGCGATCCTGCGTGGCGGTGACGTTGGCCACTGGTGCGGCGCAACAATCGAAGCTTCAAATTTTGTCGAGCTGCCCGTTGTCGATTGCACACGCTGCAACTATGATGACGGAGCCCGGAGAACATGGTGTGGGCACCGATCGTGAAACACCAATATGAACGCAGCCGACTGCCGCCGAATGGTCGCAGTCGAAAGCATCGAACGCGGAAGGATGAAGGGAGCCTATGCGCGATTGTTAATTCTCCCGTCCAAGCGCGGTCATCGAATTCAAGAGGAGGTCACGTAATGAATCGCGGAAGAGTGGTACTCGCCGGTCTGTCGATGGCGATGTTTTTTTGGACTTCAATCGCGTTGGCGGCAGCCGACCCCGCCTTGCTCAAGGCGCGGCAGAAGTTCTTCGGGATCGATAACGTGGATGTGAACACGGGGGCGGTAAAGAAGGACAAGGTCATCGCCTCCTGGGCGACGAACACGACCTATGTCACGTCGATTCTGGGACACGTCATCCTGCTCGACAGCTACCTCTCGCGGCCCGAGCTGCCGACCACGCCGATCGACAAGCGTTATGACCCGGTCCTGCCGCAGGACCTCATCGACGTGCACCCGGAAGCGATTTTCCTCGGGCACGGGCACGGTGACCACGCGGACAACGCCGCCTACGTTGCGAAGTGGACCAACGCGACGATCTATGCGACGCCCGAGACCTGCGACGTGATGCAGGCGGACGTCACGAGGATGGCCGCCGACCCGAATCCCCAAAACGGCGGCGCGCCGTACGTTCCGAATGCCGATCCCGTCAACTGCATCGGGGTCGTGCCGCGCGGCTCGAGGCCCGGCCAGTACGACGAGGGCCCCAACGCGGGGACGGGGAAGAGCAGCGCCACAAGGCTTTCCACGCCGCTGGATTCGCAAGTCTGTGTTCTCGCGTTCAAGTTTATCCACTCGGGAACGGCGCCTGTCGATCCGTCCTTCACCCACACCACGCTGAGCGATCTCGCCGATCCGCGCTATGCGGGCCGTACGATCACCACGCCCACACCGGCGATCACTTACCCGGCGATGTACCCGACGCTCACGCCCTTCACCCCGCCTACCGATCCCACGCTGAGGGTAGCGGGACAGCTCAACACGACGACGACAGGATTCGGCGGCACGGCGGGCCCGTACGAGGTCTTCTATCAGTTTGTCCTGCGCAGCGGCTATAACTTCACCCTCGTCTGGCTCAACTCCGCTGGCCCGGCGAAGGAAGGCATCGGCGTGGACCCCGGGTTCATTACGCTGGCTCAATACAACGACCCGACGTTCGACCCGGCGAGAAAAGCTCTTGCTGCGGCGATCGGCGCGGGGCTGTACTCCCTGATGGATACCCTGCCGAACGCCGACGTGCTGCTCGGCTCGATCGTCAGCCTCGGGGCGGCTGCCAACCAGGAGCGCGACATCATCACGGTCCAGCAGCACCTCAAGCCCAAGTTCTACATTCCGGGCCACCTGACCGACGTTGCGCAAAAGGGTTCGGGAATCTATCACATGATGAGCTGGCGTGAGACGGCGCTCAACATGGGCTTTCCGCAGAGCGATTGGCCGGAGTTCCGCCTACTGATGGACCCGTTCGACTTCCTCGTTCCGCAGGTGTGGACGCCCGGCGACCCGCGTTGGTCCAACCCGGCCAAGGCGCCCCGCATCGCGCAGCTCTGCAGCTAGGAAGTTTCCGACCCAGGACGCGCACGCAATAGTGAGTCAGCGTCGCCGCGTCCTGGGTTGACGTCCGAAATCGGGCCGACTTCTCGGCCGATATTCGGGGAGTTACTAGAATTGGCAGATGGGCGTTCCTGCGCGGTCGAAAGCCGAAGCTTGCTGCCGAGAAGGCCGCCTCGAACCGGGCAAAAAAAGCCCGCGCATGCGCGGGCCGGATTCGACTAGCCGTTTTAGTCAAGTCGTCGAAGCGCGACGTCTTGCTAGTCCAGCGATGCCAATACCACCCAGCAGCAGCGCGAGGGTAGTCGGCTCCGGCACTGCCACTGCCCGGACCGAGATATTGTCGACATTCAGGAAGAAGCTGTCGTCCCGCAGCCCGATCGAGAGCGCTGTCGACGAGGCCGTCGCGATCGGGTCGATAACGATCTGCGTGTAGTTGAAGCCGAGAATGTCTGCCGCCGAGTACACTGGGATCCCGCCCCAGAGAACCTGAATTGCCGTGCCATCGGCGAAGCCACTGAGATTCGCGAGCCAGAGGTGGATGTTGTAGTGCTGTCCTATGGTTGTCGCGATGTTCTGTGAAATGAATCCAGGCGCTCCAATCGCGCCGCCGGCAAACGAATGGCTCCCGCTCTCGGCATCCGCCGGATTGGTGTCAATGAGGTAGTCGAAGCCTTCGGACAAGAAACCGGACACCGTCCAGCCGGAGCCGGCGATCACCGACGTGTTCTCGAAACTGCCATTCGAGACCAGATTAGGCCCAAACTCCAACGCCACGGGGAGCGCAACTGCTCCCGAAGCGATGGCCGCGGCGAAGGCGAATACCAGCCCAACACGCAGAGTCCTAGCCAGATTCATGTGCATCCCCCTATTTTGCTTACCCGGTTACACATTCCGGATAACTGCAGGCAACTTTTGCGCCATCCCAGGATTTTTAAAGTAATTCCAGCGGTTACAAAAAAGTCAGGTGCAGGGTGCGTGGACGACTGTAAAGTAAACCGACAAGCCACTCGATAAGCAAATCGCGAACGAGCGCTCGTCGCTACGGTTCTGGCAGGCTCACCTCGGCAATTGCAAGGGACTGAAAGGCGCCTGTCGCAAAGCATTCCACGACGCCGTTACCACGTCTGCACCAGCGTCACCCGATGTGTGCCATCGAACCGAATATTTTTGTCGACGTAGCGCCAGGTCTCGATGCCCGGGTCAATTGGCTCATCCTGAACGGCCTCCAGCGGCTCGCCCAGGATCGCTCTGACCTCGTCGGGCGTCATTCCGATGCGGGGTTCGCTTGGATCGACCGATTTGACGATCGATGCAACATTGACGGGCGCCGCGTGCGCCTTTGCCTGGCGTGAATCGAGGGGCGCTAGCGTCGTCTTCGCGGCCGGATTCGATGGCATCCAACCGATCGAGTCAAACTGGCAAGGGAAATTCTGGTACAGCGCCGTTCCGTCCTTGGCGACGCACTTGAATATTTCCGCTGACGCCAAGGGCGCAGCACAAAACGCCGGGAGAATCAATGCGACGAGCGCGCGACTGTCACGTAATGGATGGCGCACGTGGTTCCCTTCTTCGAAGAATCCGCTCTCCCTGCGGGGGGGAATATATACCTGAAACTATTCAGATTCTTCCTCTTTTTTCTGATCCTCGGCCGGCACTCGTCTTTTTTCCCGCAACCGTTTCAGACTGACTCGCGGTGGTCGTAAAAGTCTTCCACGACTCGTTGCGTGTAATCGCGCGCGAGGATCCGTCGGTTGTGCGCGCAGCCCCTAGATGCACTGGAACCGAATCTCCCGCTGAGCCGATGAATTCGAATCAGCGGAGGACATACCTTCAACCGGCAAAAATTAATTGCAACTGAAGCTTGCTGCGGCGTTCACGTCCCCGCCCACATAAGTCAATTTCTTGGGGTACAGGCACAAGAGCCGACTTCTCGTGGCGTCGGTGGTCGTCACTGTGATTGTTGACGGTGGCGTGCCGCTTTCAACCCACTTCGTCAGCGCGTCGTACGCTTGCGTCCCCTGAAGCAAAGGTGGATTTGCAGGCGGACTTGCGACGCCATTTTCGGAATTCACGCCGGAACAATGGCCCATTCCCGGGACCAGGAAGAGGCGGTAGAACTTCTGCGTTGCCGAATAGCCGCCGACCAGAGCGGATACTTTCTCGTAGTAGTTTTTCGAACTCATTGCTTGGGCGACCAATGGGTCAGCCAAACCGTGATAGCTCAGCATCTTTCCGCCGGCCGCGTTGAAAGCAGAAAGGTCCGGGTTCTCGGTGTCGATGTTTCCGAATGCGTTGTTCAGGGCAGCTCCTTGGGCGAGTTGGTTCGCGAACCCTGCGTAACTGAGGGTCATCCACGCATTCTGGCCGTTGCCGGTCGCGTTCATGAAGGCCGGACGGGCATAGATCGAGTTTTGCAGATTCAGCGCTATCTGGTCCGTTGGATGCGTCAAGCCGTAACTGAAAGCCTGCGCGAATTTCGCGCCCCGAGGCTCTCCCCACCAAAGCTGGTATGGCGAGCGGAAGACGTTCACGCCGTTGTCCGCGACGGGTGCAGGCGCGGAACCATCCGACGTCGGGCCGTACCACGCCTTGTTGAACGTGTTCGCTTGCGCCGTACTAACGCAGCTCGAAGTGTTGTTCGTGCCACCGCTCGCCGTGCATAACACAGAGGCGTCAGTAGTCGGATCGTAGTTGCACGTCGCCGGGTCAGCGATATAGCCGTCATGTTGTCCGGTGAGCGTCGTGTCACAGGCGCTAACTGCGGACCCAGAAACCAAAGCAAGCTGATCGGCGGTCAGTGCAGTGTAGCTGCCCAGGTCTTTTAGTTGGACAAAGCCCGGATACAGGTCGGCGGGGAAAAATCGTGTTTGCGCGATTGACGGCGCTCCAGCAAGAATGCCGTTGTAGTCGGCCGGGAAGCTTTGCGCCTCGGCGAACCCCTGTCGGCCACCGCCCGAGCAGCCGTCAACATAGGCGAACGATTGAGGGGTCAGGTAGTAGGCGGCTACCAGAGCCTTGGTCTTCAGGGTCATCTCGTGCGTTGCGCGAGTCGCCAGGTCGGTCCACAGCGTCGTATTGATCGTTCCGTCCGGATTCATCGCGAACGATCCGGTGGCCGCGGGGTCAGCGTGTCCGCCATCGTTAACCGCGCTCACGGCGCCTTCGTTCATGGCGATGCCCCATGTAACCCCCGTCAGGAACGGAGCAGTGCCGGCGGTGATCAGAGATGTATTTCCGATGATGGCGTTGCCACCAAATCCACCCAGAGTAATGTTGTGGATGCGCTTGTTCCAGTTGGCCGGCGACGGAAGCCACATTTCGATGTGGATTCCGGAAGATGTGGACAGAGCACCGGCTGGCCCAGGGTTGCCCGGTCCAATAGTGAGCTTTACCAGGCACATGTCGTTTGCTGCGATGGGGGGAGGTGGTGACGCTGGCGTTCCGGCAAGCGCCAAGGGATCGCCCTTCTTGAACGCTTTGACCAGGGTGACCGTCGTGTTTGCGTCCGGCTTGAACGCCGTGATCATGGAGTCGTCGCAGGTCAATAAGACCGCGTTGGCTTGGCTGATCGCCAATGCGGCGTCTTGTGGCAGCAGGAGCCGTTGAGCGACCAGGCTGTTCGCCGCCGCCGTCACCTTGGCAACATAGTCCGCATGTGTCGGATAGCGTTCTTCCAGCGAAAGCCGCGGATCACCCGCCGCAATGCGTTGCGCCTGCGTGCGGAAGAACGGAATATATCCGCCGGTGAGATCGCAGGAATCGCCTTCGCTGAAGCCTGCCTTGCGCACATTCCAGCCAGTGTAGGTTCCCATCGGCACCTGGACATAAATGTTGCGCAGACCGTCGATGGGATTGCCATCGGCGTCGACCTGCGGCAGCAGCGTGTAATACGTCCCGCGCACGAAGGGGGGCTCGTCCATCACGCCCGAGACATCCGCGGTGTTGAATAGCGGGCCGCGATCCAGCACGTTCTTCACGTTCGTAACTTGCGCAAGCGAGAAACTCGTGGCGGGAACGTACGGAAAGTTAACCTGTGACACCGGCGCCAGGCTTCCCACGCTGAGTCTCGAAATCATGCTGGGCGGTGGTTGGGTGCCATTGACGATCCATTGCCGAAGCGCGACCAGGAGCGCCCGCTGCGCCGGGATGAACGCATTCGGATTCGTCGGCAGCTGACAGTTCACCGGCGTGCTCGGCACGAACCCTGGCAGTTGAGTTGGATCGCCGCCGCCGTGCATGGTGCCCGACAACTCATAAATGCGCACTTCCGGCGGGATCACGACGTCGCGCTTGCCGAAGAGGTCGGTTGTATTGAGCGACATCATCGCCTGCGAATACTCGGTATCGGTGTTGGTATGGAAGATCTTGGGACAGGTATTCGAAGCGCGGCAGCGGTCGAGAACGCCGCCAGTGATGCCGGTGAGAGGATCGAAGCTCGGCGCCCAGGTCGACGGCGACTCGGCGCCGGGATATTGCGCCTCGGTGTGCTGGGTGCCGGAAAGACGCGTCGGTTGCGCAAAACGGACGTTGAACGCGCCACGGTTGGATGCCTTGTGCGGAATCGCGCCTTCGAACACGAGTCGGTGAGCTTCGTCCTGATTGAAGCCGAGCTGGATGAAGGTGCGTATCCAGCGGCCGCTCTGCGACGAACCGTAGGTGATCGCGTTCTGCACCCCGCCGGCGAGCGGGTTGGTCACGCCCGCGCTGCCGTAACGCAGGAACGAGACCAGATCCCGCGTGGCCGCGAAGCCGAGACCCATCACGGTCGGATTCTTGGCCGTGTAGACGAGCTCGTAAATGTGATTGGTATCGAAGCCGCCATTCAGGCATACCTTGGTCGTGCTGGGCACGCCAGGGAATGGCGTCACGCTGCAGTCGGCGAATGCGAACTGGCTGTTGGGGATCGCCTCCTTTGGATCGTGCTGATGCACGCGACGAGTCAGCGTTGCGTCGGCGTTGCTGGTGCTGACCGCCTCGTAGACTGGCGGCCGCGTCAGGTCTTGCGTCGACGTGGGCGAGGTGACGATGTACTCGGAACGCACGCGTCCGGTGATGATGCTGCCGTCCGCATTTCTTGCGACGGGCAAGGTAATGCGCAGACCCGTGTTTATGTCACCTTCCCATCCGTTGTCCACCAGGGTGAAGCCCTGGTTTTCGAGGAAGCCGTCGCCGAGGTTGTTCGCGTCGCCGCCGATGTTCATTTCCGGGCTGCGAATTGCGCCGCGATTGGGCACATCGTGGAGAATCGTTCCGTTGCCTTTGCTCAAGTCAACCGGCTTGGTGATCACGACGTCCATCGAGTACTCGACCATGCCGCGCGAGTTCCTTGGCGCAAGCTGGACGTCGGTGATGACTGCATTGAGCGGATCGGTGGGATCGACCTCACCCGACGCCCTGCCGATGATAGTTTCGTATGGCCCCACAGCGCCAAACGACATGCCGCCAAAGGCGGGCGTCTGGCTGGTGATCTGGAGTTGTGTAATGCGGGCGTCTGCCGACTGGCCGAAGCCGACGAGCGCAACTGCGATGACGCCGTACACAGTTGCACGCACGTGTTCGTGACGCGCTCCGAGCGATGCCATGTCGCGGAGCGTCCTGAATTTCTCGCTCATTTTGATTCCTCCTAGATCGCTGGAACCATTGGCTCCGAAGGCCAATTATTTATACAAGTCTGCCCGGACCGAGCGTTTGTACGTCACGTTTTGTATATAAGCTACGACTTATGGCCTGGAAAAGTCAACCAGAAGAGGATGAGACGTTACGCTAAGCCCCCGGCCACACTCGCCCTTGTTGGAGGGGCTCGGGTTGACCCAAAGCGCTACTCAAACGTCGTATCTAATTTAGGCCCAATTTCCCATGAATCTCTTAGAACAGGCCGCTATTTTCCTTGTAACAGCGGTGATCGTCGTCCCGCTGTTCCG
>Ga0209526_10001460_pt1 | contig 15866 bp, 30 predicted proteins | sample JacPinW_OM2H0_M1_FD_188566 | JGI IMG/M metagenome (GOLD analysis project Ga0209526, IMG submission 188566) | Forest soil microbial communities from Algoma, Ontario, Canada - Jack Pine, Ontario site 1_JW_OM2H0_M1 (SPAdes) (version 2) | ecosystem: Environmental > Terrestrial > Soil > Boreal... | reverse complement strand
CTGCGATGAGCCCGGCCCAGCCAGGACTCGTGGGGCTGAACCCAGGCGCGTCCTTCGGATTAATGTCGCGGCCACCTTCCGCCGCCACAGCCTGCCGAACTGCATCTTCGATCGTGACAACCAAAAAAATTCTCCTACTGAACGTGCGCCTGCCAGGTACACCCCGCCGTCACCGAGCCTGAAAAAATCGGGTCCAGTTCCACGACCTGGTGATTCGTCGCCGTCGCTACGGGCGCGTTCATCGTCGCCGCTCCGTTGATCGTCTGCGTCGAGAGCCACGGCGTCAGTACCCACGGTGTGGCGTTCGTGTTGGTGATCATGGCGTATTCCGGCTGGGTCTGCCCGATGCAGCTTTCCAGATAAAAAATCGGCCCGGCAGCCGCGCCGCCGAGGATGAAATGGTCGTCCGCGTCCACCTGCTGCGGGCAATGAATCGTACCAGCCACGGTTTGCGCGCCCAGTCCGGTGTTGAAATCATAGAACGTGATAGTCGTTGCAGTGTTGGACCGGATGTACCAGCCGTCTTGCCCTGCTGGAGTGTTGTAGCCTGCAGGCGTCACGCCGGCGACGGTCACTTGCGAACCAGCCACGCACGGCCCGACCGCAGCCACCGTGATCGTAGCCAAGTTTCCAGCTTCGCTCGCGGCTGTCGTGGCGATCGTGTTGGTGCCACTGGCCGTGTAGGTGTTCGCCGAGGACCAGGTTTTATTCCCGAACCAGCGATTCGTTTGACGGCCTACGACCGTCGCCGCATTGTTGAAGAGTGACGTTGCATTAAAGTGTACCCCGTCCTGAAAGTAGGTTACATTGCTGCCATTTCCATCGGGGCCGATGTTCAAGTCCTCGGCAACGTCCACTAGGATGGGGCACCAAACTGGATTGGGACAACCAGCCCGCAGGAAAGCATTTAAGGCATCGCGCTTGGCGTCAAAGCCCACCGACGAACGAGTAGGAAGCGTACAGAATTCAGGCGTAAAGCCTGCGGCCAGTTCACGCCACCCTACCAGTTGGTACTGCTGAAAATCAGCGCCGGCACTGATGTTGCTCAAATCGTTTCCGTAACAGAAAAACATCACATTCCTACCGCCTTTAGGCCTGAAAAGAGGGTCCGATCCGTAGGGTGTGGACTGGATGAAATTCGCGGCTGTGTTCCCAGGCTCGGCGGCGTTCACCATCGTCCACGGGCCACCGTTCAAGACAACCGTTGGGAACCACGTTGCAGCGTTGGTGATGAAAACGGAGTCAGTAAAGAGAACGGTCTGATCGCCCGTGTCATTCCCCGATTGAAACGAGCCCATACAGCAGGGCATGGTGGGGATGATGGAGGTTTGCCCGGTGAAATAGTTCATCGTCAGCGAGTTCTGCATGATCTCGCCGGCCGACAGGATGCGGTTGTAAATCGCCATGCGGTAGAAACTCATCGCCGGGCCGTGAACCGCAAAGGCAAATCCAGTTGTGGGCATGCCGATGAAAAAATTCCCGGTGAAGGGCGCACCGCTCGCGAAATCGACAGAGTTCCAGTTGCCCGTCCCCATCAGCCGCCCGTTGATGTAAAAACTGTCCTGCCCCGCCGGGTTGCTGACATAGGTCAAGACCCCCGTGCCTGCCCAAACCGTGTTGGTATCGGCCCACACCACGTTGCTGGATGGCCCTGCCTGCGTCTCCATGCCATTAATCTGGTAAGCGGTGTCGTTCAGTGTCAGGTTTCCAGTGGTGTTCACCAAAACGATTCCGCCAGCGTGCGCCGAGGATCCGTTTCCGTTCGAGCACAGCAGGCAGTAGTAGGCGTTGAAGACGTTCTGGATCGAGCCGTCCGTGGCCTCGAAATAGAACAGCATCTGGATCGTCGCGCCGGTGGCCGAACCCAGTGTGGCATTGAGAGAGGCGGGCAGCGATATGCAGGGATTCGTGTTGTACACGGCGAATCTCACGCCCGGACCAGGTGAGAGCCATGTGGGAGCCTGTCCGCCCGCGCAGAAGGCCGCGGTGTTCTGCCCCGCGGAATCATTTATCGTCGTGCCGCTGCCCTCGAGAAACCGATAGTCGGACACCAAGCCGTTGGCGATCAGGGAGTTGGCATTCAAAACGGTCGCGCCGCTGGAGGCTCCGTTGTAAATGAAGTTCCCGGTGGCATCGACACAAATATTTTGCTTCAGTTGGTTGTTGGTGGGGTCGCGAGTGGTCCCGAAATTGGTGGGACTGGATCCCGCGGGGCAAGTCGTTTCGTAGACCTGGGCTCGTGCGGTAGAGCACGCGGCCAGGGCGATTAAGAAGCCGGCGATGATGAAAAGTTTTTTCACTGTCTCACCTTCCGATGGGAGTTTTCTGGTGCGTGGCGACTACAAAAATAAAGTGCGCGAAGCCCATGCCGAGGTAGTGCTTCAAAAAAAAGAGGCGCACCGGCTGGTAAGCGATCGCGGCCGCCCAGGAGCAAACGACGGAGATCTCCGGCCACAGCGCTCCCAGGATGTTGAGAACAAAAATTGCGGACCGGCTGAGAGGCGAGCCTTGCGGGATCATCAGTCACTTCCCTGCTTCAGCATCGCGGCCGCGGTCATGCGATCTTTCTCCGGGACGAACTGGATGATCACCAGGCAGAGAGCGAGGTATCGAGTGTCTTCTTTTTTGGCCACTCCGTTCACTTTGCCGCTCACTCCCTTGAGATCGTTTCGAACGCTCTGGAATTCCTTGGCGTTTTCTTTTTGCGTCAACCGAACCGTGGCCCAGAAAATTCCCGCGCTGAAAATAAGAGTTCCCAACCAGATCGCGGCGCTGAGCATTTCGCCTCACGAGGGAGTCAGACGGACGTCCACGAAGGGCTGGGAGGCGTTCGCGGCGACGCCGGCAATCCAAACTTCGCCAGTCCACTGGAGCTCCACGACGCCGGCCGTAGCGTCGAAAGTGATTCCCTGGTTGCCTTGAAACGGCAGCGGAGTGGCGAGCTCGTCCTGGCTTCTCCCGATGCGGATGAAAACGCCGGTCGGGCTCAGGACCTGCACGGCGAGTTTGCTTGGCGTGTAGGCGGTCCCGCATTTTTGAGCCGGTCCCGTGTTCGGAATGGATCGAATCGACATGATTTTTCACTGTGACCGCTATACGAGCAAGCCAGCCGTCCCGAGCTGGTCCATGTACGTTCCGCCGCTCGTGGGAATCGTGACGCCATTTGGTCCCGTTCCCATCGGCGTGATTTCAAACGTCGTCGCCGCCACCACAGGCGTCGCCTGGGGATAAATCCCACTGTCCGCGGGGATCACGCAGTAGACTTGACCATCGGATGCGTTGATAGCCGGGGTTGTGCCATTGCTGCATTGGTACATCCCGGAAACATCCGGAGCGAGGCCTTTGATGAATTGCCCCGGCGCAGAAGAATCGAAAACCGGAAGCCCGGTCGGTTGGTCCACTGCGACGAAATTAATTCCTCCAGAGCCCGCGCCCGGCTGGTGGACCGGAGCGTTGCCAGCCGCCACAGTCTTGCGGTTCATCAGCGCGAACAGAAGCACCCCGGCGATGATTGCAAAAATCAAATAGAGTTTGTTGTTCATACGATTTTCGGCTTACTCCCTCCTGGAACCGTCCCCCCAAAAGCGACGCGATGCGGAATTAAACCTATCTGCGAACCGGAAGGGGTTGTCGGCGATGAGGGACTGCCGTAACCTGGGCCTCCGGATCCGGGATCCCCAAAGTAAACGGGAGGCCCGATCGAGCCCTCACCAGCGGCGCCGCCATACGGAATGCCAGCCCCGCCGCCCCCGAGGGATATCGTGACAGACGCGCCGCTCTGCTCGCGCAACTTCGCCAGAATGAAAAGGCCCGCGAGAACTGCGAAAATTGTTTTCATCACAACCCCTTGAACCACGACGCGAGAGAGTCGTTCACCGAAGCTCCCACGTAGGAAGCTACGTTGTTGGCCCACGCGCCGGTTTCGGTTAGCGTCCAATGCGCCGCCATCTCCGCAAACGACATCGCCGTGTTGTAGACCTTGCTGGTCCCCGAAAAAATTAACCCTAGCTCGTGATACAGCGCGCTCCAGCCCTCTTCCACGCTGCCATAGACCGTGATGCCTGAGCCGATCGTGCCGTGCCCCTGGTCGCCCCGGACGAGATCTCCGGGATTGTTGGCGAGCGTGGGGATCGCGCCCTCGATGCCGAAACCCTCGGCCTGCGCGATCGCTGCGGCGAGCTGCTGAAGTTTGGCGCTAGGGAGAGCGGTCCCACCCGGAGCTGGGACCGCCCCTCCGCCCCCGGACGACGAGTCGCCCGATCCGCCGCCGGAACTCGAATTCAGCAAAAACAATGCGACTCCAATCAGAACCACTGCCACCGCGATCGCGCCGCCCATGCCGTTTAGTCTCGGCCGGCCTGCAACTCAGGCTGCTTTGCTCCTGCCGGCGCGTCTGGATCCGTGGATCTCGCCGGCGGATTGCAGAGCGGACATTTCGCGTGCCCGTCCTGCGTGGGCGGTTTCTGAGAATCGAAAAGAACGTCATGCTTCGGGCAACGATGCGTCGCCATGTGGTGCCCCCTTTTTTGCGCGTGCCAGTTGGTAGAGGAACAGCCTGGTCACGACGAGTGCCAAAAAACAAATAAACGCCAGCCCCAGAACTTTTTCGAAGTCGATATCGAGCAGGCTGGAAACCGATCGCCGCGGCCGCTTCTCCAGAGTTTTCAAGCGTTCGTAGACGTCCGCGCGAAAGTTCGAAAGCTCTTGCTGTTGATCGGCCAACACGCGGAGAATTCTGTCTTCGAATTGTTCCGCGGCTTTGTCCGTCATCGCAGAGCCCCCGCAACAGCGCGCGTGTTTGGAGCGAAGCCGACGATCGCCAGGACCGCGATAATCAAAATGGCCAGGCCGATCAAAAGGTTCGAACTGGCCGACAGCCCGGTTGAGACTGCACTGGTCAGCGCGCCGCTGACTCCGCTTCCCGATCCGCCGACGCCGGAACTGCTGAGATCGGGTTGTCCAGTCGATTGCGCGGACCCGCCTGGCGCCGTCACGCTGGGCGCTGACGCTGCCGTTGGGTACGCGCCCGTGACTTGATAAAAAGCATTCTCGACGATCGAGAGAACGTCCGACGGATCGCCAAAGTCGCTCGGGACCTGTACGTCGAGAGTGGCTTGAAACGGGAAGTTGCTGCCGATCCCGAGAATCTGGTCGAGCACTCCGGCCGTTTGCGTGGACACATTCCTCACACCGTAGCCACTCTGCACCAAGAGTGAGGAGACATGATTTACGACGTCGTCCGGCGACGAAAAAAAAGTCGTGGTGCTCGTCACCTGACAGCGAACGACGGATTGGGCCGAGACCATTGACACGGGCGACTCCTACTTGCGCAAAACGAAAACGAAAACCAGCGCGATCAGGAGAATTATCAGGATCGAGCTTCCCCCGCCGGCGCTGAGCAGTCCGCCACCTGTTCCGAAGACGCCGCCGGTGTTCACGATCTGCCCGCCCGCGGCTGGTGGCAGATAATACGCTCCAGGACTGCCGGGGAGCGGTTGTGGAACGCGCGGACCGATGACGGCCGAGGCGATGTTGGTCCCCGCGGTGGCGATCCCTTGAAAAAAATCTGTCCAGTCCATCGGATCCCTCATTTCTTTCGAGCCTCCGGAGCCGGCGCACGGGGCCGGCCCCGCAGCAATTGCAGCCGCACATCGCGCGGGTTAGGAGCCGACAGGAACCGGCATGATGATCGGCGAGCCCAGCAATTCTTCCTGGATGCGCTCGCCGCCCTGGTTGGCCGCGCCAACGATATCGCCGTCCACTTCAAACCGGCGCGCCGACGTGAGCCCTTGCGATGGGAAAGCGCTCAACACGTTCATCCCCTCAACCCAATCGAGGACCTGATAGCCGGCCGGGATGTTGTTTTGGTAGAAATAGCCGCCGTATTCGCGCATCTCCAAGTTGGAGTAAGGATTTTTCAGCGGCTTGCCATCCAGCGCCGGGAATGCGCGCGTGATGATGCCGTTGGAGAGTGAAGCGAATGCAGCGACGCCGGCCGAAGTGGCGGTTTGCAGCGTCCCGGTTTTGAGAATGACTCTCGTCGTGCCCTTGCCGATGTTGAGATCGGCGATTTTCTGTCCGGTGAACGATGCGCCCTGGAGCAGCGGCGCGAGATCCGTGTAGCTCTTGAAACAAATCGCCGGCGTGATGGCGTTCATCAAAGCCACGGTGATATTGGGACGGATCAGAGAGACACTGAGCTGGCCGTTGCCCGACCCCGAGCCGTAAGCGCTGAACGTGATGTTGACTGCCGTCGTCCCGAGAGACGTTCCATCGGCCACGTCCATCGCCAGGTGAAGATCTCCGGGCCACTCCGGACCTTTCAGCGCGCCGTTGACGATCTGATCGGCGAGCGGAATATCCGCCGGTGGAAAAATGAGAGTCCAGATCACGTCACAATCGAACGCGGTGCTCGCGGTGCCGTCGAAAGTTCCGGCTACGCCGGCTTTGAGAACCGACGCCGCCGGAGCGAAACCCTTTCCAAAAATCTGCGCGTAATCGCGCACGCTCGCGCCGCGCATGCGGAAAGGAACTTGCGCGCCCCACTTGACGTGCGTGCCGTAGACGCGAAATTCCTGGATGAGATTCCAGAGAGCGTTAGGCAAAGGCGTGAAGCCCGCGCCGCCGGTGGTGATGCGCCCGTGGTAGCGGACCTGGATCCCCCAAATAAACTTATCGGTTTTCAGCGACGAGGGAAGCACGGTCGTTCCCAGCGGCGCGAAAGCTACCTGCTGTTCCTGCTCCGGACCCTGTAGCCTGGTCAGGCGCTGTAGCACTTGCCGCGGCGTGAGCATTTGCGTGAGTGGAGCTGCTGCGGTTGCCATGATTTTCTTTTCCTCTTTTCCTTAAAGTGTGAGACCGGCCTGAAAACTAGGCAGTCTTTATCCCCGTCACTCCGGAGAGCAACGACGCGATGTTGAAGCTGCCGCCAAACATTTTCGCGATCGCGACTCCCACGGCGATCGCCAGAGCCAGGTGAAGAATGTGTTTCGCCATTTCCGTTCCCTCTTTCCTTGTTGAGTTCGATCCGCCGCGGGGGCTAGATCGTGATGCCGAACATTTTCAAAATCATCTGGAGCAGGGGATACACGATGATGATGGCCAGCGCTGCCGCGCCCGCCACGATCAGGAATCCCTCGCCAGACTTTGCCGAAATTCCCTCAGCCATTTGCGTTCACCTCTTCTTTTGATTTTTCCACGCGCTCCGGCGTGATGTATTCACGCCAGTCCGCGGGGTTGGTGTTGACGTAAAACTGTTCGGCCTCGACGGACCAGCACGCGAAATGATGCGTGGCAAGCTGCTGAACGCGCGCGGCGAACTCCGGCGAAGTGTAGCTCTCGATTTTTTCCAGGTCGCGGGGATGGATGGTGTGGAAGAAACAGAACGAATCGGCGAGCGAGAACGCAATTCCGTGGAGATCTTGCGGACGGTGAGCGGTGAGGAAAACGTCGAGCTCTTTGGTTCGGCCGAGCCGGAGAAGTTTGTCCAGATCCGGATGGATCCGTTGCGGCGAGCCCAGCAAGGAAACCTCGTCCACCAGGACGGCGAGCTCGCGCCGCTGAAAAATCACGTTGAAAAAGTCGGAGAAGCCATCCCACACGTCGCCGGCACAGCGGTAGGTGACCAGATTTCCCGGTTCATCCAGGCTGGCTTCGAACGAAATGGGATCCCAGGAGATGTTCCCGATATCGAATTGCGCGTTGGGGTCGAAGATCGCAACGCCGGCGCGCGCCAAACGCGCGTGATGGTAGGCCAGGCCGCTCTTGCCCTGCCCTTTTCTCCCGGTGATGATTTCGATTTTGTTGGTCATGCGGCCGTGGCCTGGGCAGCGACCGTGCTTTCCGGTTTTGCTGCCGCGGGCGACGGCGAAGCATTGGCGGGAACTTGTTTTTCTTTTTGCTCTTTGTGCATTTTCACCATCGCGTGCGTGATAGTGAGCTTGGTGATCAGCACAGGGACGAGCACGAGGCCGAGTTTTATTTCCTTCTCGTACCGAAGCAGCCACTCGGGGGCGTGCTCGTTGATGATTTCCGCGGCCGGGGGAGCGATCAGCGCTTGCTCACCATCGGAAAAAAGCCAAACTTTGGAAAGCGATTCCAGCGGAACGCCGCTGGACATCGAAAATGACAGCGCGGCCAGATGCGCGACCATTTGCATCAGGCCCTTTACGGTGGACTCGCCGATTTGGAACTGCGCCGGCGCGTGGCCTTTACACTCGGACCCCGATTTATTGCAGATGGCACAAATTTTCGGTGGCCGCCCTGGCCCTCGTCTCGGTTCCTCAATGTGATCTATCGGGAAAGCCGAAACTGGAGTTGGATCGTTGCCATTTGTTTTCACCGCGGGAGGCGTCGCCGGCTTTGTGTTGAAGAAATCAACTGTCGGCGACGCAACGACTCCCGCGGTTTTTTTGTTGGGTGGGGTTTTCAAGCTCGTTCACCTACGAAGAAGTCTGGCGCCTTCGGTTTGGGCGCGTCGAAAATTGCCAGTCGAGCTTCCGCGGCGTCGAGCTGCGTTCGCAGAGCCGCGGAATTCTCGCGCAAGATTTCCGCTTCGCCCTCCATCTCGCGGATCCGCGCCTGGAGTCCCGTGTCCTGCACAAGCTCTCGCGTTTCCGGGTTGTACTGCGAACCGCATGACGGACAAGTTACCGGATCCACTACGCCACCTTCGCCTTCGCGTCTTTGAAGACAGCGTTGAAAATTTCCCGCTGCACCCACAGACCGTTCAGGTGCTCGTAGGATTCCCCGAGGTTCACCTCGAGACCCATGGGGAAAAGCCCCATCGTCAGCTCGCCGACCATCAGCTCGGCCGGTTCGCGGAACTTTTCGGGTACCTTGACCAGCTCGCCGATCATTTCGGCCTGGAGCGTTTGCAGGCCATCTTTCTCGACGACGTTGGGAGTGCCGAAGCCGGCACTGAGCTTTCTGATTTTGATGAGCACGTCGGGCAGGCTACCCGATCCGGCGGAGTCGATGCAATGCTCAAGAAGTCCCCCCCGTGACTGAGACAACACCCGGATGGAAACACAGGACTTGCGGGAGGCCAGATCGCTGCTCAGAAAGCTATAACTTCTTGAGCGCGCATTTCGGTCGCAGAGATCTCTACATCGGAAATTCATAAAAGGAAAAAACCCGTTTAATTAAACGCACAAATTCCTGGCAGGAGCTTCCTGCTCTGGAGAATGCTGGTTTCGTTGCACTTATATAGAGGGGTTTTTCGACTAGGAATTTGCGGGCCGCGACCAGATGATTTCCCTGATTGTGTCTGGATCGCGTCCGCAGTTCGGGCACGCGTTCGGAATTATGATCGCTCTGAAGGGGATGCAAAAAGCCTCCCCGCACGCGCCGCACCGCCACCAGGTGAAAGGAAGGTCGTCGTTTCCTATGCGTAGAAATGCACCGCTCACCGCTGCACCCGCCGCGATCCCTGCAAGATCGCGAAGACCGTCGCCTGGGAACAATTGTGCAGGCTGGCCGTCTTGCGAAGCGAATGAAGCGCGCGGTAGTCACGGCGGATCAGGTTCTCGTCCAGATTGGCCGCGGCACGGCCCAGATGCTTCCCTGCCGCACGCGCGGCCGCTTGGCCAATCAAAACCCTTTCCCGGATCATGGAGCGCTCAAACTCGGCCAGAGCGCCGAGAAACGTGAAAACAGCCTTGCCCATCGGCGATGTGGTGTCCAATTTTTCCTGGACCGAGACAAAGTTGATGTTGAGCCGTTGAAATTCCTCCAGCGACCGGATCAGGTGAGAGACCGATCGGCCGAAGCGATCGAACTTCCAAACCACCACCGCGCCGAACTTCCGCGCGAAGGCGTCGCCCATGAGCCGCGAGAGTTGCGGCCGCGAATCGTCGGCCCCGCTGGCCTGGTCGAAATATTCTCCGGCCAGACTCCAGTCGCAGGCCTCGACGTAGCGGCGCAGCACGGCGAGCTGTGGCTCGGGATCCTGCGCCGCGGTCGAAACTCGCGCGTAGACCGCGGCGCGCATTTTATTTTCCATGACAGCCCCCAGTTCCCTACTCTTGCGGCAGCGCTTGCACGGTCCCCGCGGCGATCGCGGCCGCGACTCCCGGAGCTGCCGGAATTTCCGCTTCGACCGCCTGCTGAATTGCCGCGGGATCCGGAGCCGCTGCCGGCGCGGCGATCGGAATGGGTGCAGATTTCGCCGGCGAGATGACGGCGGTCGGGAACGGAGTAGGATTCGCGTCCTCCGTTGAAATTCCGGCCACGCCGCCCACCAAACAATTTCCGATGTCCGCGATGATGCCTCCAAGTTCCTGGCACTTCTGATTGAAAATCGCCAGTTTCTCGGGAGCTATTTGTTTCCCGGCGACGATCTCGCTGGACATAACGATCTGAGCCACGTAGGGACCGATGGCGCTGGCCTTCTGCGGTCCGGATCCCGGTCCCATTACTTTGCTGATCATGCCCTCGGCCAATTTGACGAGGTTCCAGATCTGAGAAAGTTTGTCCAGCACGGGAATCGCTTGCCCGGCGGACGATTCTAAAGCCGTCGTCACCTGCGGGATGATCTGCGCGCCTCTGAGCACGGCCAGGCCAAAGTTTTCCAGAAACGAGACGAATCGATTTGCCATTGGGGAACTCTCCTTTTTTGTGTGGGCGACACGGGACAGGCTGCCAGACACTATGCGCGTGATTCGCTTCCCCGCGCCGATTTTTTTCGAATTTGTTTTTCTACTGGTCAACGCGAGCTCCTTTTCGCGGCTTCTTCAGAGATCGGGAGCATGTCCTTGTTGAATTCCCATAGCTCAATGCGGCGTTGCTCCCTCCCGATCGTGATCTCTACCTGCTGCACTCCCCGAGGGCCGGTGAGAAATGTAAACAGGACCTTGCCGTTGCTCAGTGAAAAAGTTTCGCTCATCCGATCGTGCTCCCTCTTCAAACCGGCGAATCCTTCGCGGCCTTACCGCTCTCGTTCAAGCAGAACCGCTTCGCCTGGGAGTATTCGGAGCTCTCGAAACATTCGTCGAAGCCTCCGAAGTTTCTCCGGATCTGCCGCACGACGTGGGTTTCGAAATAGCCGGCGAAGAAAGCTAGGTTGCAGGCGATGGTGCGCCAGGCCTCTTCCTCAGTCATTGCGAACTCGCGGATGTACCGCGCGACTTCCTGCTCCATCCATGCATCGGCCTCTTCTCCTTTCAGGCACGTTAGCGCCGAGTAAAATTGCTCCCAGTAGCTACCCTTGCTTTGCGGCGCGCGCGATGTGGATGCCATCGCTCACCGCCTCGTCAGCTTTGCCAGGCGCGTGCGCATCGACGGTTTGAACTGTTTCGGCGTCCGCGGCGAAGCGATCGCCTTTTTCAGTCCGCGAATCTGCTGCTCTTTCGTCAGTTTGTGGCGTGCCATCGAGCTCCTCCGGTTCTGACTGCTCCAAGATTTGAAAAAGTCCCAACTGTACTCTTTCCCGCACGCGCTTGCGGTTCGAGCCCACGCAGCTAATCCAGTGCGGCGCGAGTCCGATGTAATCGAGCGCCACTCCCTTTTTGCCCGGAGTGACCCAGTACTCAACCATCGCCGCGCAGCCGGCCACTTTGCACGGGATGCGATCGCTGAACCTCCAGCCGCGGTCCCACAGCATTTTCCGTTTCTCTTCATCGGTCATAGCGCACGCGGTCCTTTGGCAGCAGCCAGTATTTCCGGTGGATGGCCCACTGCGCGAAAACTCCGCCGAACAAAAATCCCAACACCACGCCGAGAATCAGTGACCCGGTTTCCATGAGCCCCCCTTGAACGAGTGCTTTGGCGTGAGGATGAAGTGTCTTCCGATTTGCCAGGACATCGAAATGCGGCCGATCAACACGCCGATCAGCACGCCGCCGAAAAACACTTCGAAGAAAACTGTCCAGGCGAAAGCGCTCATCAGCTTGCCTTCGCCAATTGCTCCGGATCGCGCGGCACCACGCGCAGAGCTTTGTGGGCGCACTTCGAGCAGATGAAAATGCGCTCGCCGGCCGTGGATTCGAGCCACACTCCGTCGCAGACGTGGCACTGGCAGACGGACAACGACTTCGCCAGGTAGCCGTTGAAAAATATTTCGACGAGCCCTTGTTCGGTGGAGACGTTCTCGCAATGCTCGCACTGCTCTTCCCCAGGCCGCGAGCAGACGTGACACTTTTCCATCATGGGCGACTTTCCTCCTTTTGTTTTTTCAAACGCTTCTGCGCTTCCTCTGATACCAAAAATGAAAATGTAGCCTTACGACAATGGGGGCAGCCGCATACGAACTCGCGCGACCCCACCCGAGTTCCCTCGGTAATAATTTTGTCCAGCGTGAACTGGCTCGGCAGCCGGCAGCGATCGCACCAGGCCACGAACGATAGGCGATCCTCCGCGTTCACGGCGCGCCTGCTTTCTTGGCCAGCTCGCGCTTTCCTGTCGAAGCTGGTGGCGCATAGTTCTGAACCAGGTGATTCCAAATTTCGCGGTCGCTCTGGTTCTTCGGTTGCTCTTCGTTTTCGCTGAAGAATTTTTCAACCGCTACGGTCCAGTATTTGAGGGAGCCCGGCGGAGTGTTGGCACGGTTGTAGATTTTACGGATTGCAAACCGCACGTCATGGACGTCGAAGCACCTCCCCATGCGGTCGGTTTTGCCTTTGAATTTTCCTAGCAGGAAGCGGGTAAGTTTGTCGTCGTCCTTCAGGATTTCCCTCTCAAGACGACGACTCTTATCCACACCATTTCCACCGGAATTCAACGGAGACCCCCCGGACATCCGGAGATCTTCGGAAAGAGTGGCTCCCCGTGAGCCCTCTTTCGGCTCACCCTGAGCCGTCCGGGCTCTATATGAGCCCTCTTTTTCTGAGAAAGAGGGCTCATAGTGAGCCCTTATTATCAGCGAGCGAGGACCTCTGCGAGAAATGTGCAAAAATCCCTTAGAGCGCAAACTTTTAATCATCCGCTTAACTGTTGCCTTGCTTATGCTGCAATCCGCAGCGAGCTGTGAGAGGAAAGAAGTGCACTCCCCGTTCACCGAATTCCCTTTGATGACCATAGCGACAAGTTTTTCGTTGTTGGTGAGATCGCGGCGGCGATAAATCCATTTCCACCAGTTCGAAGGGATCTCAATGGGCGACGTGGACAATTCAGCGGCTCCCTGGCCCGGAGTCGCGCCTACGATTTCTTCGCCGTGGTCGCGAAGGATGTGCGCTAGCTCGACAAAAGCGCTCTTTTCGATGAGCTGGTGGATGGAATCCCGCAAATCGCGCTCTAGATTCGAGACGCGACTCTGCTGGACGATGAGGAAATTCCCAAGCGAAGCCCGCGAACAGTTTACGAGGAATGAAACTAGCTCTCTTGCTTCCGGTTGTGTCACACGTCCCCCTTAGTGATGCCGTAAGAGCGACGTGTTTACCATCGAAAGTTAAATCGGAGGGGGATTTGTTGACAGAAGAGCGACTTGCCTGAGCTATATTATGTTTATAAGCGCTTTCCCCGCACGAATGCACTTTCCCCATTGCCAGGCTCATATCCATACTAGGCGACCCTGCTTGTCGTTCCGGCTTCCCTAAAGAGGATTTGCCGCACCATTTCTGACAAATTCGTGCGCCGCTGCTCTGCCAGACCTCGAAAAATCTTCTTTTCTTCGGCTGACACCGTGATTATGATGACGGCATCACGCTTCCTCTTTGGGGCTGTTCGTTGTGTGCTCATAACGTGCAACAAAATATCTGCACTGCTGATATATGTCAACTAGTATTTTTGAGGGGTGAGATGTGAGTTCATTTAGTCCTTTTCACTGGCTCGTTCTCATGGGAATCATTTTCGCATCTGTGTTCGGCGTGCTGTGGTTCACCTATAGGCACGGTAAGAGGGTTGGAGATCAGATCGGATACATTCGAGGCTACAAGGAGGGTCAGAAAGTTAGGGAGTAAGAGGTAGAATTCGCCCAGCCTGTCCCGTGTCGCCCACACAGTGAGTCGCCCTGTGTTCCGCGCCACGGGATTTTTTTTGAAGGGATAGTGCGGGAGTGGCGAAATTGGCAAACGCAGCAGACTTGTAATCTGCCGGTGAGAAATCACCATTAGGGGTTCGAGGCCCCTCTCCCGCACCACATGTAAGTGTATCGCAGAAAAACGTCGCCCGACGTTGCAACGATCTCCGTTGCAGCGGTCGGGCATTTTTTTTGGGGAGGCAATGGGGGCGTAGCTCAAACGGATAGAGCATCGACCCGCTAAGCCGAAGATGCCAGTTCGAGCCTGGCCGCCCCCATCACCACAGGAGAAAAGCACCGACCGCTTAAAGAAGTTTAGCATGGCCCGTCCCGTGTCGCCCACACAGTGAGTCGCCCTGTGTTCCGCGCCACGGGATTTTTTTGGAAGTGAAGTTGGAAGTGAAGTTGGAAACGGAACCCGGTGGGCTTTGCCAAGCCCACCGGGCAAACGCAACTCCCCAGGTGAGGGGAATGTCGCGCACGACGTGGACATTCTACCTCATCTGGGCGCGTCGCCCAGAAGAGAGTCAGAATGTTTGCTGCGCTGTGTACCGTTTCGATCGTGGCGATCGTGTTCGGTATCTACTGCATTTGCAAGGCCTCTTGGAAACGGAGCGAGATTCTGCTACAAGCTCTGTCCAACATGACGTGCGCGCGGTGCCTTCGGGAGATCGAGAAAAAGCATCGGCGCTGCCCGATCTGCCGCAAAAATTATCACTGGGGGAAATGCATTCGAGATCACCGAAAAGAGCACCGCGAGGATCCCCGCAAACCATTCAACTTCAGAAAGTTTTTTTCCTAGGTCCTGGGAGTCATGCCGATTCGATTGCGTGCGTCCTGGAGGAATCTAGGGCCTATTTTTTTCGGACTTCCAGACGAACCACGCGTACGCACTCGCAGACCACAGCAAACCGACATCGAATACAATTTTGTGCGCGGATTGCCGAGGGATGTGATTCAGAAGAGTCTCTGCCCAAAGAGGCCACCCTATGCCCACGACAAGCCATGCGTATTTCAACGCGCTTTTCACGGTTCCCTATTTTTTTCGGAAGATCCACACCAGAAACCAAATCAGCGCGAACGAGACGATTTGCGGGAAAAGCATTCCGAGATTGATGGCGGCGACGGGCGCCGGCGTTAGCGGTTTCGGTTTCAGGGTAAGGCCAGGGGTTCGCAGAAGGTCCGGATTTTCGAGTGCCACGTTTCCCCCTTACAAAAGAAAAACTAAAACCAGCAGCAGCAGGATCCAGACGAGAGAGCTGCCGCCGATCGCGAATGCCGCGGGAGCTCCGGCCGGCTGAGAGCTTATGGGTGTCCCAGTCGCGGCCGGAGCAACCGAAACAACTCCAGGCGGGTTGAACAAAGGGACAGGATTGGCCATGACAGGGCTCGCCATCGCGGCGTAGCGCCCTTTTTGGTAGATGATCATGACGTCCATCCCGATCAGCAGCTCGCAGACCGCGCTGCAATAGGGGCTGTGGCTGTCAGAGGGCGCCAGGAACGCGGAGACTTGCGAGTAGAGCTGATCGAGGCCCGCGATCGCCGCCTCGGGCGTCATTTGCTGGTTCTGCACGGCCTGCTCGATCAGCGCGTAAGAATTGTTGAACGCCGCGATCGCCGCGCAGCCCAGTTGCTGTTCTTGCTGCGCGGCCGCGCGATGGTGCGCCAGAATCGTGTTGACGATCCCAACGACCGCTCCGGCGGCTGCGATCACGCCACCGACTACGGGGATGGCCGCCGCCGCAAGCACATGCGCCCCTCCCAGGATCCCTACGCCGGCCGAAGCCGTGCCCAGAGCGAAGCCGCTAACCGTCTGGAACAGATTCAGGTGCTGCGCTTGCTGCTGAACGCAAGTCGGCGAATAACCGGCCGCGTCGATCTGCCCGGCTGCGATGAGCCCGGCCCAGCCTGG
>Ga0209526_10001458_pt1 | contig 15875 bp, 16 predicted proteins | sample JacPinW_OM2H0_M1_FD_188566 | JGI IMG/M metagenome (GOLD analysis project Ga0209526, IMG submission 188566) | Forest soil microbial communities from Algoma, Ontario, Canada - Jack Pine, Ontario site 1_JW_OM2H0_M1 (SPAdes) (version 2) | ecosystem: Environmental > Terrestrial > Soil > Boreal... | reverse complement strand
GTTTCCAGGTTATTTCGGCGTTTTTTACGAAATTGATCGTCCGACCAAGAATGCTCTCGAGCAAAAATGGATCGAGGCCAGCCGAGCAAAGACTGGCAATGCGACTGATCTGGAAATTCTGCAAAAGACCTTCGATCGGATGAAGTAGAGTACGCTTCATCTTCTCCCGGACATCGAGAGCCGCGGCCATGAAACATCGTGAGTTTCGCAGCTAGAAGCTGCGGCTACTCTACTTTTCAAATAACGAATCTTCGATTCGTAAATCGCAGGTGATCAGACCGGGCGCGGGAGGTTCACACGGTTTGCCTCGTGCGAAAAGCGGTTGATCCGTTTCGGTAAACCGGTTTTGATCCTTGGGAAGGATGAACTGTGCCCTCACTTTTTCTGTGTCGCGATTGAAAATGGTGACAATTAAAGGAGTTTGGATCGGTAGCTGCGGGTGCAAGGCCGGATAAAGCGCAGAACCGCGGAACCGCAAGCCGACGATCAATTCTCGTGCTGAAAGGGAGCGAAAAGGTAGTTCGCGGCCATTCACAAAGACTTGGTGTTCCCGATAAAATTGAGCGTTCGCGGAAAATTCCAGGAGAGTTATCGAGGTATCGACGAACCGGCTCGTGGTTTGGCCTTCGACCGGAGTATCCGCCAACAGCGGCCACGCCTCTAGACCCTTGCGGACGGCCAATCCTTCCCATTGAAGAACTGCCGGAAAGCGCCACTCCCATATCTCTCGGAATAGTGCAGGATCAAATGCGAAGCCAAATTGGGCCAACTCGGTGAGCACATCGGTCAAGTCGTTCCAGAGCGTGGTTGGCAAGAAGAACCGATCATGCAGCTCCTGCCCCCACTGCTTCAGGGCCGACCGATATGGCTGCTTGAGCAAATAGACAATAGTCGCGCGAAACAGCAATCCGACTGCGGTTGCCCACTTTACTTCCGGTAGACTTTCGATCGCCCGAAATTCGAGTAGACCCCAGAATCCAAGTGGAGCCGCCCAGAATTTATCGACGCTGATTTCGCTTCGATGAGGATTCCCGCTCGGATCCGTGTGGAGGTGGCGCAGGATCTCGTGAATGCTTTGCCGTTGATCGCCGGGGGGCAAGGATTCGAGCTGACGGTAGGCAAGCTCAAGGTCCAGTAGATTGTGTCCGCATTCGTCGGGTCGTGGGGCTTGAGCAGAACCGCCGACGTAGATCCCAGTAAAGAGGTAAGAGAGAGCGGGATGATGCTGCCAATAGCGACCAATGGAAGCTATCCAACCTGGGCGGGTGAACAAAGGGTTGCGCTCCACCGACGGTCCGCCAAAGAGCAAGTGGTTGCCGCCACCCGTACCCACTGTCAGACCGTCTTCCTTAAAGCTGCGCAAACCGAATCGCCGTCCGATCGATCCGAGACACTCCAGCCACGATTTGTAAGTCTTCCAATCAGTGCAGGGGGGAAGATTGACTTCCAGAACCCCAGGGTCGGCAGTAAAGGAGATTTTTGACCAATCCGAAGGTAAGTCGACCGGCACATAACTTTGCCAATGAACGGCATTAGGGTGTTCGGTTGCACGGTAAATCGTTCGGATCAATGACTCGAATTTAGCAGTAAGGAGAGGGGGAAGAAACCAGTCGAGATGCGTCGACTGCACCTCGATCACCATTGCTCGTTTGGTCAGATTATCCGGTAACAAATGCAGCGGTAGCCTTAACCCCGCCGGCCCGCTGGCTGCAGTGAGCTCAAATTTGCGTAGGTTCCAACGCTCGCTTTTCCATTTTCCTTCAGCGAAATCCAATGGGAGCACCCAGACCTGCTTTTTGGGCTCACCAGGATCGGTCGCTCGCATCCAGCGATCTTCGATCTGCAACTCCTCGACCAGCACGTCTCGCAGTTGCTTGAGGCCCTTTTCGTCCGGAGGCTTTATCTCCTGTTTGGTGAAGACCGGAAAAGGTTCGGGTGATCGCAAAACATTGAGGGCCCAACGAGGATCGACCTCTCCAGGATAAAGCTTTCCTGGGGTGTAGAGAATGATTGCTCCGGGCAGAACCGATTCGACCAGCGCGTTGGCGAATTGATAGGCGTACCCAATTTTGGTCGGTCCGACCGCCGCCACGTTCCACTCGGCGCCCTCTGGACGCTCCGGCACAAACGTTGGTTCGCCTCCCATCGTGAGGATGACGTTCTCTGTCGCTAGGGTTTTTTCGACATTATCTGCGAGGCGGTCGAGATCTTTTTCGACTACCAACTCAAGTTCGAGCTTGGCCTGAAAATCCGAGGGTACTTTTTCGTTTCCGAAATAGCTGCCTTCCACCGATGCGATGTCGGACATCAAAACCCCGGCAGCAGTAGGAATGAAGCGATGGTCACAAAATGTACCGTTCGTCGGATCGATGCCGACCCAACCGGCTCCTGGTAAAAAAACCTCAATCCAGGCATGAAGTGCGCTATCCGCTCGACGGTCCCTTACATCGATCTGAAACTCGCAGAGAAACCCGCCCACCAAGCGAACCGCCAAGCCCATCTTCCGTAAGATGGACGCCGCGAGCAGAGCGGTATCTCGGCAAGCGCCCGAGCGTAGTTCTAGGGTCCGCGACGGAGGGCGCGCTTCGCCGTCTTCCCGGACCTCATAGCTGATCTCAGAATGCAACGTCTGAGCCAAGTCGACCAAAGCGTCGACTGTGCTTCGTTTTCCATCGAGTCGCCAGATTTCATACGAATCGACTTCGTCGGCCGGAAGAATTTCGCGGTACGGTGCCAAAACTCTCGCTTCCGGTTGGGTGTACTGAAGCGGAAGCTCCACCGCGTACGGAGCCAATACAAAGTGGAATGGGTTCCTCGGCCAAAGCTCCACTTCAAGTTGGATCCTCAATTCCAAAGTGTTGGCCGGCTCAGTGAAAAAGCAATTGGCAATCAGGTTGTCGTATAGATCTCGCCGGTACTGCACATCGCTCGGGAGATTGGTCAGCGTTTGCAATCGATGAGTGACGATAGTTGGATCGGTTCGCGGGTAGAGACGGATCTTGTGCGGCGAGAAGCTTACCGGCTTCTCGTACGTGTATCTGATCCAGTTCTCTATTTGAACGCGCATGCGCCGACTTCAATCAGCTTGAAAATGTTTTTTCGTTTGGTTGGTTCGGTTTGGATCCGTTATCGGCGATGACGGCGATCTTGACGTTATCCTCGCCGGGTCGCGTAACCGTTTTACTTTTACGCGTACTTTCAGGGTCTGTCTGCCGCCGCCCTTGAAAGTCCCGCGAATGGGGGCAGCGTCTCGCGCATCTCGACCGAACGAAACAGCGATGTGTTGCTCGCCGCACCAGCGATTGTTCGTTGGATCCAGTGCGACCCAAGTCTGGCCGGGAATAAATACTTCCACCCACGCGTGGGTGGCAATTGATCCAACCAGTCGTTTACCGGATGCAGAACTGGGCGGGGCGGTTTCAATGTACCCACAGACATAACGAGAAGGAAGGCCGGCGGTGCGCAGAACGCTGAGCATCACATGAGCGAAATCTTGACAAACACCTCGGCGCTGCTTCCAGACAAAGGAAAGATCGGTGGAAAACTCTGTGGCACCCTTTTCGTATTCGAAAGAGTCCCAAATCGCTCTGGTCAGCTCTTCCAGACCTTTTCTGAGAATCATCCGTCCGCTCAGATAGCGTCGAGCCCATTGAGCCGACTCTCGACTGATTTTCACCATCTCGGTGGGCTGTAAATAATCGAATACGAATGGCAAAGCCGAGCCTAGTATTTGGCGCGCTTCTTGGACAGACAGTTCGAGGCTCTCGGTCGGTAACGGAGGCTCGGTTGTTGCCACCAGCGCTTCGCTCGAAATCTTCAGTCGCAAGTGTCTATACGGCAGCGAAATGAATGAGACCTGATTCCCAAAATAGTCCTCGTAGTTGGAGACTTGCACGCTCGGCTCTATCAACAGGGCGTGTTGTTTTACTATCTGATCGCGACGACTTTGAGGAGTGAGCCGCAATTCGAGATATGCTTCCGCGACCGGCGCTGGGTAATGGTAATCGGTCAGGTGAGAAACGCGGAAGAGCATGCTATCGGAGGCACTGATATGCCACGTCAAAGGCGGAAAGCAAATGGCGCGGCATAGCCCGAATACCGGACGCGCAATACGGGAACAGAGAATACCGGGGACGGAATGCCAGGACTTTCTGTTAGCGATCGTAAACGGCAGTCCGGAAGTCTGGCCCGCTTTTGGCGCCTCCATCACTTCCGATACGCAGCGCGCATCAAACCGATGCAAGCATCGCTCAGCCAACCTGGGCTGATTCCAGGGACCTTCTCACCGGACGCAGTACACGCTTTGGATTTGGCGGCGATTCGACTGGATTAAGGCCTCCGGTCGCTGCTAGCCAATCCGCTATGTACCCGACCTGGTCTTCGACCGAGCGCTCGGTGACATCGATTACCAGTTTCGGAATAACCGAGCTTTCGATTAGCTTCTCTATGGTCTGCTGGTCCCGGATGAAAATCGTCAGATCATCGTATTGCGATGGGTTACTGGAGATCTTGAGGCGCTGTCTGCGAGCTTCCGCAAAAGAATCCGGGTGGCGCCAGCAAAATATCAATCGAAATCCGAGAGCTGCCAAGCGCGACTCCAACCATCCGAACTTATATCGTACACCCCGGTAAGTTGCCTGCCACATCTGAGTTGAAATGTGGAAACGATCAATGATCCAAGAGTAATAGCGGTAAAGCTCAAATAAGCTTAACCAGATTCGATAGGCCTCCATCGCTTGCATTTCATATTTTGCTTCGAAATCGATGAGGCTGGAACCGTATGGATTCTTAACAAACCCATTCCACTCTGCCGAAATAATGGGTGAGTGGTATCGATATTTCCTAACACCCACGATGCGAGGGTTCTCGTTCAAGGCCAAGGCCAAGTCTGTCTTGCCACTGAGACGTGTGCCTTCGAGAATTAACTTTGGACAAAGCTTTGTCACCATCGGGCTCATGATTAACGAACTTCAGATTCTTAATGTTAATAAATGCTGTGCGGGAAATTATTTCTTTGGACATCAACAGCTCTTCGAGTTTTTGGCCAATAAGTCCCTAAACCGCACTCGAACCATTGTGCATTTCTGATAAAACGTATTACGAATAGGCATTAGCTCCATAGTTCTGAAGAGCGAAACTGCGGTGTTCTTTTTGACTAGCTTTAAATTGCACTTCGGGTGGTGTGAGAATTGCCCATGTTGGTAGGGCGAAAGACCGACTACGCAAAAGCTCCGGCGCGCCCTGGCTGTAACGCAGTGCATGTCTCAGGGGGTTGGCCGTCACGAAGCGTTTCGCGTGTTTTGCCCTACCACATAAAAAAACTCTGCGGAGGTGATACCCCGCAGAGTCTTATCGAATTAGAGAGCTAAGCCCTCAATTTTGTGCGGTTAACTGATCTGCAAGGCCTTCAATGTCCGATCGTCAATCCGGCCAGTGATGGACAGCTTGTCGACGGATTGGAACCAACCAATCGCTCTTTCGGTTTGTGGGCCAATCAAGCCATCGATCGGACCGTGATAGTAACCGAGTTTCGCAAGCTCCTTCTGCACGGCAACAATAGTCTCCTGAGAAGGCATCACGTCGGCTTGTGCGTATTGCCCATCGGAATAGTCGCCGTTATCGTAGTCATAATAGCCGTAGTACGGATAATCATACGAATAGGGATCTCCGTACCCAAAGGAATCTCCAAAAAAGAAATCTCCATCGTGCCGGAAATGATCTCGGCCCCGGAAATGATCTCCGTGCGCAAAGTGCGCTCCTTGATGTTCTACGAAGCTATGGCCGGCAAAACTATGCCCGGCAAACCCAGCGAAATGGCCACCGGCACCAGCGAAATGGCTACCGCCTCCACCGAAATGGCCGCCGCCGCCACCGAAGCCTCCACCATGGCCGCCGCCTCCTCCACCATGGCCACCGCCGCCTCCACCGCCTCCTCCACCATGTGCGAACGCGGCGGTTGGCGCGAGCGCCAGGATGCCGGCCAGAACCAGACCGGCGAGTGAACCCTTAATTAATCTCATAAACAACCTTTCTGAAGGGATTGTCATCCCTGTCACCCGACCGCGATAATCGAGTATTTCGATCGCATATCAGGCCAGCTGATGGGTTTAGCAGCCGGTCAGGGAGGGCGTGCCGCTCCGCGAACGCCGAGCGACGCCCTGCTAGGACTAAAGGCTGCTAAACGGGAGTTTGCGTATCCGATAGGAAAAATCCCTGGCTCTGGACCGGCTGCTCTGGGTGGACACTCACCGCGGATAGCTCGCTACGGATCGAATTGGCAAATTGATAGAACTGGCCGGCTAGCCCGCCAAGTTCGCCGCTGGGAAGCGCCCAAGAAAACATCCGCTGAATTCGCAGACCGGGAATTTTAATTTGTCGTACCAATCCCATGGCAATTTCCTGTTGGATTTCCCAACAGGAAAAGAAGCCGACGCCGAGGCCGGCAATGACGAGCGATTTGATGGCTTCACTGCTTCCGAGTTCAAAACGCTGATCCAACTTCTTCGGGTTCACTCCGCCCTCCTTCAATACGCTTTCAACCACAGTTCGCGTACCTGCTCCAGACTCGCGCCAAAGTAGCGGCAAAGCTTCAAGGTCTCGAACCGACTTCATTCCTTCAATCGCGCGACGGAGCTTTGGATCAGAAATTCGAGCGGCACAAACCGGAACGATTTCATCAGGCATGAACTGCTCAAGGCGCACACCCGGACTCCGCTGATGGCCCTCAACCAGGCCGAGTCCAACCCTCTGTTGTCGAAGATGCTCCAGCACTTCTTCCGTATTTCCCACGATCAGCTGAAGAGCGGCTGCCGGGTGGTAATGATGGAAGCGAATGAAAATCCTGGGTACAAAATATCTCGCCAGAGTTGTGCTGGCTGCGAGAGTCACAATTCCAGTTACTTCACGCGTCTGATCCAACTCTCGCAAAATCTGTTCGAGCTCAGCAAAGACATCTTGCAGTCGTTCTCGGAGATGGCCTCCTCTTGGGGTCAACGAAACGCCTTGGGCCGAGCGAATGAACAGGGTTGTTTCCAGGTCGGCCTCCAACCTGCGGATCTGTCCGGTAACGGCCGGTTGGGATAGATGAAGCCGGCGAGCCGCTTCCGAGATTTGGCCCGCTTCAGCAACGACCAAGAAGGTCTGTAACAAAGCCGGAGGTATACGGTTAAGGTCCATTATATGAGTCGTAAGTAATTGAGTATAAACATTTTAGTGCACAGTGTGACAAAAAGAGTGACGCGGTAGCGGTTTGTGCGCAACATAAGCAAGTACATGGCAAGCATCTACAGACGACCGGAAACCAATTACATTTGGATCACCTACAAGGGCGAAGACGGCAAGCGAAAGCGGGTCAATACCGGCTACCGTTGGGACAATAACATAGAACGCTTCCAAGCCGAGAAGCTCGCAAAAGCGAAGACATTCGAAGAGCTGAAAAACAAGCCGATCAAAGAGCGCGGCGGTTGGGACTGGATTCCGGAATTTATCGAGGCGCGGTGGGGTCAGAAGAAAAACGGAACCCTAAACTTGCGTAAGAAATACTATTTCACGTTCCGGAAATTCGTCGATGAAAAGGGAATCGCGATTCCCGGCGCGGTACGCCGGGAACACGCCTCGATGTTTCTGGAATGGAGAAAGCAGCAGGGAGCCGGACGAAACACGGCGATAGCCGAAATAAAGGTAATGGGAACGATTCTAGAAGAGGCGGTAGCACGCGGTTTTATGACTGCTAATCCATTCCGCAAACTCGGCTTTAAGCAAGAGGAACAAAAGCGCAAGGTGCCGTGGACTCCTCAACAAGTCGAGGTGGCGCTCGCGGCGGCGGAAGAGGTCGAGCGGTTCGGATGGTTGCACGTTGCTCTTTTGCTCGGTCGCTACCAAGCCATCCGGCTTAATCAATGCCAAGTTCCGATTGTCGATGTAGATTTACGCAGCCGGATTATTCACTATCCAGACTGGCTCGTTAAAGGCGGTAAAGGGTACTCGCAACCAATAGACCCGGAATTTTATCCGATCCTTTGCGATATGGTCGAACACCGTCGCAAGCTCGGTAAGTCTACCTTGTGCGATCTGCCGCTGTGCTCAAGCGTTTTGATCCGGCGTTTTCTTGATGGTCTGTCGGAGCGTGACGGCGACGGCGGCTTTAAGCTTCTTTGCCACCACGGCTTGCGTGCAACGTGGATAACGCAAGCCGCGTTGGCTGGCATCCCTGAGACGCTCGCCAAGCGGTTTGTGAACCACGCATCGAGTGAAGTACATGCGATCTATCAGCGGATCACCGCAGACGATCTAATGCCGATGCTGGATGCGCTTGTGTTGGCGAGGAACAAGCAAGCGGCGTTACTGCTTGAGTAAAAGCTGAAGTTATTCACAGTCTCACATATCGCATTGCTTCGTGATGCGAACTATTCCCGACAATAATGATGACATTCAATCGCACTTTTCGGAGTCTAGATGACATGTCTTCATCGTAGACTCTTCGGAAATATGGAACTTACGCAAGCTAATGAGTTCATGTCATCATTCTAGATTCTTTCGAAATCGAATTTCAAGCACTTACGCAGACTCGTTTTGAGATTTTGTCCTAAATCTGTACGAATCTCCTCGTTTATGCTCCTTCTAGGCAAACAAGTCTCGCGACGCAAGAAAATCGAGCGATACAAAGTCAGGACAAAGTTTCAAATCCAAGATTTTCGGCATAGCTGATGCTTTTCGCCGCATTCCACTTGCGACACGCTCACGTCACGCGGTGAATAACCTGCGGTGTTTACGTTCGCCCACGTCACGCGAAAAGTTCGGGACTTTCCGGGTTCGACGGAAAAAGAACCTATGATATTTTTCGCGCTAACAAGGGTTTTAAAGGGGACCGAGGTTTCGGTCCACTCGGCTCGATCTTCCCACAGAACGGACTTCATCGAAGCCGCGCAAGCTTGCTAGCCAGTTCGTTCACCTTAGTTTTGCCCTGGGTGGCTCGCTCCCGCAGCCAAGCTTTCAGGTGTCCCGGCGTCGAACGGTTGCCGAACTCAAACTGGTAGCCTTCCTCACGCCACCGAGCCACCGTCCACCGGCTCACGCGCAAAGCCTGCGCCAGTTCTTTGGCGTTCACAACGACATCGTCCGCAAATGACTGAGTGATCATGCGGATCGGGGAATTGTCACCCGAGCGCCTTTCATGTCGGTCCATGTCGCCAGTTGACTCGGCGTGCAAAAGCATATGCAACTTCTTACAGAGTCAGAGATGGCGGCGAGGCTATCGGTCACGCCGAGAACATTACGGAACTGGAGATCTCAGCGGCTCGTTCCCTTCATTAAGGTCCGAAAGGTGATCCTTTTCGATCCGGCGAAGGTTATCGCTGCACTCGAGAAATTCGAACGCGGAGCCGGATCACGGACGGAGGCGATACGACGATGAGCGCCGAGACGCCACCGACAGAAAGGGAAAGCGCCCAGACCCGCAGAGATCTGAGCGCCGATGAAGTAAGCAACAACGACGAGACGGTCATCTGTGGTCGCGATGGTCGCATCGCGACCATACCGACACCGGCACCAGGGGAAGTCGCTCAGGGCAAAGCCGAGGATCAACCCGAAGATTGCTTTGCTGAACCGCAACGCTCCAAGCACTGGCGGGACAGTCTGCGGCACGGCAAACCACGTTGGAAGCTCAACGGGAGGTCATCACGATGATTGCAAGGATCCTAACTTGGCTCGAGTCGGACCTCGCGCAGAACCTGACCAGCTTACTGGTCGCAGCGGCTCTACTGCTGCTGTTCAGCTAACCACCATCAAACCACGGTGAACTGGTCGCTAGGCCGTCACCAAACCAAAAATAGAAAGCACGAAAATTATGCTCGAAGTAAAAGCAACAAGCAAAAAAGAAAGCCGACCAGGGGCACTGATCGGCTCAGACACAAACGAAGAACTACCAACCGCACAGAGTCAACTACCACAATGCACACTCGGCTATCTCGAGCATGGAGCGCCAGAGGGTAGTCGCAACGCCGAACTTCACAAGCACGCATGTCAGTACCGGGACGCTGGAATAGGCTTCTCGGAAGCATCAGAACTGTTGGGCAGACGTGCGAATCTAGACGGACTGTCCAGCGGTGAGATAGAGCGCACGATCGCGTCAGCATATCGCGGCGAGCAACGAGAGCCGATTGGACGCGGTGCGAAGTACAGCCAACCGCAGGCGCGACGAACGCCGAAGTTCAGGAAGATCGAAACCGAACCCGAAGAGCTGCCGGACAGCATCGAGAGGGGAGATATAGAGCTAATTAAGGCTGCGTTTAAGCCGGGAGAGTTCATTGCGATCTCGGGCATACTTAATACAGGCGACCGACTCATTCCCGACTCGGACCGCATACCGGCATTGTTTGATCGAAGCCGACAAGGGATCGAAGGAAGAGCAGCTCGGAGCGTTGCGAAGGCTCGGCTTGCCGATAACCGCAATCATCGATTCAGGTAAGAAGAGCGTTCACGCCTGGGTTCGGATCGATGCCAAGACAAGAGAGGAGTACGACGAAAAGGTGGCGCTAATTCATCAATTCTGCTCGCAATCAATCGGCCTGGACGTTGACCGGCAGAACAAGAATCCGTCACGTTACAGCCGAATGGCGGACGTTCGGAGAGCCATTGACTTTGAGACAGACGAGAAGGGCATCACTGTCGTGAAAAATTGGGGTCAGCAGCGGCTACTCGAGCCTGAACGTTCCCGGAAAGTCGTGGAACGAGTGGGAATCGGAAGTTCGAGCGATGGCAGCGGAAGCCGAGGACGAGAAGACGTTCACTGTTAGTGGACTCCTCGACTACGACCTGGAAAATGACCCGAAGAGCCTAATTGGTAATCGATGGTTGTGCGAAGGTAGTTCGCTGCTGATCACCGGACCAACAGGAGTCGGGAAATCGTCCTTCATCATGACTCTCGCGGTAGATTGGGCTCTAGGAGAGAGGCCGTTTGGACTCGCTCCAAAAAGACCGTTAAAAACCCTTATCATCCAAGCGGAAAACGACGAAGGGGATTTAGCAACTCCGCTGCAAGGTTTACTTTCATCTCGCGACCTAAATAAGGCGCAGATTGGCGAGCTAAACAAGCGGATCATTTTCAAGCAAGTTGCCACAAAGACCGGCGAAGCGTTCGCCGACTACCTGCGAGCACAAGTAGAGAAGCACAAACCGGATATAGTGATTGCCGATCTGCTACTCTCCTACGCTGGATGCGGTTTGTCCGATCAAGAGGGAATGTCGAAGTTTTTGCGAAGTGAGATTCAGCCGATCCTGAATGAGACGGGAGTCATTCTGGCGTTCGTTCATCACACCAGTAAGCCACCAAGACCAAACGGCAGTAGTAACAGTGATAAGGAAGAGCGCCGATCAATCTATGATTCGCTCGGAACAACCGATCTTACTAACTGGGCACGAGAGATAGTTACCATCAGTTACGAGGATTGGGAGAACCGCATCTTCAAGCTGGAGTTCCAGAAGAGAGCCAAGAGAGCCGGGATCGTGGGCGAGGACGGGAAACCGATCTACAGCCTGCGGATCCAGCACTCGAAAGACCGTGTCGCATGGGAAGTGGTTGGAAACGTGTTTACAGGGAAGGCGACCACAAAGGCGCAGGCGCAGCGATCAGGCAGAGTAAAGGAAGTTCAGGACTGGATGCGCGAAACCATCATTGAGTACGGTGACATCTCACAGTCTACGCTAAAGATGAGAGGAGGCGCAGATCTCGGACATCCGCAGCAAATGTTTGTCGAGGCTGCGGAGATGCTAGCAGAGCACAACAGCGGAAGCGATCCGATCCGCAAGTACAAGGACAAAGAAGGTAAGGTTTGCTACACAACCAGTGCAGAGCCGGAGAGTGAGACAACACCTACGCAAGCACCGCAACCAGTTGAGCCTAAGAAGCAGAGAGCTGCTCGACTCGTCCGTGAATACATTGTGTCCAAGGGATTCGTTACGATGCCGGAGCTTCGAAGCTGGAGAGTAGGAGCCTCTGGGGCTCCATCTAGAGATGATCTCAAGGACGTTGTTGGGTGGCTTTGCGAGGACGGACAGGAGCCGACGATCTTTACCAGCAAGGTCCAATTGAGCTATGATGGCGGAGGACAGCCGACACAAGTCTTTTCTGTCGGGAAACCTCCGTGGGAGTGCGGCGAAGAGATTATGACAAGACAAGGCTCCTGACACCTATATGTCATTAGTTATATGGTCGCCAAAAACACGTCAAAACTTGTGATTTTGCGTCATTTCAAATTCCGGCTGGAGCAAATTCCGGCTCAGGATCAAAACGACCGAGCCGGTATTTGCCGGAATCTAGGAACTTGGCTTCTAGAGCCAATCCGCACCATTGCAAAAAGCAAATTCCAGGATTTTCGATCATTCTCCAAAATACTGCCTCTCACTAAAAGTGAGAGAGGCTACAGAAAAACGGGAAAGTTTTTACGACTCGTGTTTTTTCGTCGTACATATGCGTGAAGCTTTTGACATTCCGGCTTCAATAGTCGGGCAGCCCCGACACCCAACCAACAAACAACACCAATGAGCAGAGAGTATATTTTGAAGATGTGGCCGGAATGCTCCAAGAGAGCGCTGCGTTTCGGGATAGAGAATCCAGAGATGTTCGTGGAGCTGATTGCGGTAGGAGTCAAAGTTCATCGCAGGATGGAGCGGGACAAAGCCAAAGGCAGAGCAGCGAGATAACAGCCCCGTAAACGCCTCCCAGAACGTGTTTGCCTGCGATCGGGTGAAGCATCGACGAACGCCAGAAACGATCTAAGGCGCTAACGTCGAAAGGATCCTGGTCGACTTAGGCGATCAGTCGATCGAGGCAGGTAATCGCGAGGGCATCAGTTACCAAATTCTTTTAGCGATAGCGTGTTCGAAACTTCGATAGAGCCGTCTTATTTGCAGAGCGGTTAGTTCAGGAAAATGATTTCTGACGACAAAGATAAAGCGAACGTCTGATTCGTTGTCGAACTGTTCTTTGGTTGCACCGATCCCTAGCTGGTTGACTGTGGCATTACGAATAGTTTTCCATAGCTTACGCGGATTGGACTGATCGAAAGCAAAGCGGGTTAAATAATCGATGATTCCACGCTCGTAGATATTGGTGATTGTACCTAAGGCTAGTTTTGGCGATCTTTGCCGAATAAGTTCAAGAGCCCGGTTTACTTGGGCGTCCATCCCTCTTTCGTTCGCTGCTGTAGATGACTCCGGCTGTAAGGGCATGAAAACAATTTCTCCAGAACGAGCGCGAGCAAATATTATAGCGGCGTACGAACGGCAGCACCAGGCAGGTGTTATTGCGTTGAGTTCGGCGATCGAGCGAGTGAAGGCCACCAAGACCACAGACGGCAAAGCGAAAACCGTTTCCGTTCCTAAGCCATCGCCGGCGGAGCTGCTCTTGGCTGTGCGCGAGGAATAAGGTTTAGACCGAGCCCACTTAGTAAGTGGCAATGATTAATCGCAGCAGCACCAAAGTAAGCGTCGTCGCGACTCCGATTGTCAGGATGGCGAAGATGTCGTAAGATCGTTTCATCATACAAAGACGCTGGCGCAGCGTTTTTTGTTTCTCCCTGGGAATTTCTGAAAGCATTCTTGGATATGCCGATTCGACTGTTAATCGATCATCTGATACCAATCGCGTTGGTCCTGTATAACCTGCTCAAGGGAACGGACGTGATTTTCTGTTTTCGCCGCTGGAATCTGGAAATTCACGGTTTTCCGAACCGGTTGCCGCACGACTTGTGTCTGATGCGCCTTTGATTTAACAGGCGTGTTAGCCAATCCCACAGTGGGGCTCAGTACAAATGCTAGTGAAGCGGCTGCGATTAACAGCGGAAGGGTCATTTTATTTGTCTTCATGGCTAAACCATGGCACAGGCCGACGAGAACATATCAGTGTATTGCATGATAATATATCAGATCTACTGATACTCCTCGATTCGTGTTCGAGGATCTGAACGTGACCGATGGGTGAGCGGCGATGTAGACTCTCGCTTAAGCCGGTGAAAGGAGAAATCGATTCGGTTCCTGCGCGAAGGCGATTTGTTGGAACCAGATGTCTCGCGGCAAGAAAATGAGCCGGTAGCGTGTTCAACCACTACCGGCTCTCTGACATTTAGAAGAACAGAAGCTCGGGTGTAACCAGCTTCCGATCATACGGGTTTAGTCAAACAGGAGCACCGCAGCGGCGAATGTCACCTGCCTACGCGTTGACAGTTACGCGTACGATGATAACTGAATATTTCACCAAGCATTCGTTGGCTCGGGCTGCAGGATTGGACCCGAGATGTAAGGCGATCAAAGCTCTTCCGCCGGTCGCATACCTTCACTACACGGTCGGGAGCAAAATCCCGCTGTACTCGTTTGAACAACTCACGGAGATTGCAATCAAGTGAGTAACGACATTAACAAGCTCGAGCCCGTCGCGCCATCCGTTGAGTTCGTGACGCACGCAGGTAACCGCAGCGGACGAACAGCCGACTATGCGCCCTGGATGCAGGATATCGAAGATAGGCGCAAACGTTCGGCCGAACTTGAGGCTAAACGCCAGCAGGTGAAGCCTGAGATCAAGGTCGAGTTGAGCGCGATTGATGAGGTTTTGAACGCGTTGGATTCAGCTACAGAGGATTTCGAACAGACGCGCCTAAAGCCCAATCTTCCACTGATCGAAAGCAAGAAGATTGTGGCCGAATTGACTCAAAGACTCGCTGTAGAGCAGGCAAAGTTAGATGCGATCGAAGCTCGCGGCGATTCGGTCCAGAGACTAACAAACGCGGTTCGGAGCGCAGAACTGCAGTGGCAATCGTTAGTTAGCAGAGCGGAAGCCGAGGAGGTTAGTCGGCTAGCCGAGGAGCACTATGGTTGGCCGATTTCTCACAGCAAGATAAGCACTGAAATGAAACGAGAGTTTGCTTTGCATCATTCTGTGATCGTGCTGAAAACTTTCTACGTCCAGAGGTCGGTTGTCTTTCCGGGTCAGATCCCGAGCGTGGATGCACTGCAAGCACAGTTGCAGATTGTCGGAGAGAAGCTCGTTGTATTACGAGAGCACCTCGAGAGTTGCATCAAAGCTCCCTGATTCAGGAGCTGAACGCGCAGCAAATAGCTCGCAGATCTACTGCGGGAGCAGATCAACAGACGATCTGCTTCCGCCTAACAACACGAAGCGATAGCGGCAAGACAGACCTGTTTCCCTTTCCCTATTGGCTCGGGTCCTTCCAGAAGTTTCGAGGGTACGGGTGCTTTAAGATCCCTGATTCAAATCAGCTACGTATTTTGGAAAATCGATTTCCCAGCACAATGGGAGGTTTTCTCCTGGGAGATTGTGGTTTTTGGCGGAAAATCGAGGCGATTTTTACTACCGTCTAACTGATCGAGTGATCTGTTGTTAGCCGCAGCAAGCAAATTACTTGCTACCGATAATCGTCGATCACTAACTAACAAAATCAAGTGCTATCATGCAAACCTTCATTTCCGCTTCCGGTATCGCGAGCGCAGGAGATCGCTGTCTTGGAGTTGCCGTGACGCGGAGACATTCAAATCAAAGCTGCGAGACTACGCGACCATCGAGCGGGAAGAGGAGGGTTAATTGGGATCCGTTGAGCTCGAAATCGCTCGCATTTGCCCCACAACCCCCACGATTTCTGTGGTCGGCCGGTGAATTATCAGTGCCAGAAAAAGAGAGAACGCCTACCCGATGTCTCGACTATCAAGTAGGTACCGAGCCTTTCGGCAACTAGGAAACTTTCTTAACCAATCCCAGGTCGGTTTTGCGAACGAGGGCTTGATAAACGTTGCTGTCGATAGTCTTCAGCAAATGTTGGAAAAGCGCGGCCATCAAAATCTTGGATTCTGGACCGTACTTTAAATAC
>Ga0209526_10001456_pt1 | contig 15884 bp, 15 predicted proteins | sample JacPinW_OM2H0_M1_FD_188566 | JGI IMG/M metagenome (GOLD analysis project Ga0209526, IMG submission 188566) | Forest soil microbial communities from Algoma, Ontario, Canada - Jack Pine, Ontario site 1_JW_OM2H0_M1 (SPAdes) (version 2) | ecosystem: Environmental > Terrestrial > Soil > Boreal... | reverse complement strand
CACGGGACCTAGATGCCGACATCCGCACCTCATCGCGGCAGAAGCGGACACCGGTCGCCGGCACTGCGGCTGGCGATGCCTCGGCTATGGTCATTGCCCATGCACGACATGCCCCTGTGGCTAGGGGACCATCAACTGGCGGGAGGTGGCGACCGTGAGCCGGCAGTGCAAACGACCACGCAGCCGCCGCCGTCACGGTGAGCCTGCCGTCGAGCAGGCCCATCCCATCTGGGTGGATGTCTCCGGCCGGCGAATGTTCGTGATCGGCTTCACGTCGGGTGGCGCCCCGTACGGCATCTTCGAGGACGAGATGGACGTCGATGCGGACGGCCCCGATAGGACCGGCAGCGATCAGCCTTACTGATGCGTCGACTGCACCGAACGCGGCAAGAGCGGATATTCGCGGGTGGATGCGGAGAAATTCTGGCATCCTCGCGGCATGGCATCGTGGCGCGATACCGCTTCTCGCCAGGCCCAGGCGGATCTGGATGCCCTCCTGAACGCCGTCCTTCCGTTCGCCGAGCAGACGCTGTCGAAGTACGGCGAGATGTTTCCGTTTGGGGCAGCGGTCTCGTCAGAAGGCGGGCTGGAGATGCTTGCAAGCGACCCAGGCAGTGGTGAGCTACCCAAGTCGGAGGTTGTACTCAGGGAGCTGTACGACGGTGCGAGGGCTTCTTCCCGCACTCGCCGGGCCTTCGCCTTTGTGGCCGATGTCCGTGCCAATGGGACCGACGCTGTGCGCGTCGAGCTGGAGCACCGGGAGGGCACAGCGCTTGTAGTACTGGTGCCGTACAACCAGAGTCGGCAGAAGAAGGTCACCCTGGGCCAGATCAGCGGTCGTATGGGCCAGCCCAACGTCTGGACAGCAGACTGACGGCAGCGTTTCAGCCTGGACTCGCTGAACGCGTAAACCACGGTCGTCACGGCAACAACGCGGCTCGCGGCACCCATGGGGGAGCCGTCATGATGGCGTTATGGCGGAGCATCAAGGCAGCGGAGCAAGCTGGAGCCGTCGCTATAAGACGAACCTTGAGCGGCTCAACAGCGGAAAGCGTGACAGGGTAGCCGAAGTAGTGCGCGAGCTGAACACACTGGAACGTCGCCACGGTCTGAGCGTCGGCGAGCGACGCATGCTGCGCCGTGCTCAGCAGCTCATGAACGAACCGCCGGGTGAGAGAGAGGGGACAGGCGTCCGTGAGCCACGCCGGCCCCCTGCGCCTTCCGACGCCGGCGCGGCCGCCATCACCATGCCGGTCGACCCTTAGTCCGACTGGATTGCCCGGGATCCTTGTGATCAGGGATTCAGGTTCCGGGTCGCGGCAAAAGTGTGCGCCTCGGGTCACGTTTGATCGGGATCCGTCGCGGGGCCGTCCCCTGGCAGGGACAGGGCCAAGGCGTGGATGGCACGTTCGAGGTCGGGCAGGTCGTCATCAACGGTGGCCTGCAAGATCGCGTGAGCGGTGTCGAAGTAACGGTGGGCCAGGTGGTCCCGCATGCGGGCGATCTGCTTCCACGGGATGGACGGCTGAGTGTCGAGCAGATCGGCGGGCAGTGCCTTGACTGCCTCGCCGATCTCCAGCAGCCGGATACGGACAGCGTCGAATATCAGGCCATCAGAAAGGTCTCCCCGCTGCAGGTGGGAGCGGATCGCATCGATCGCGGCCTGGATGTCTGACAGCCGCTGGCGTTCCCGGTAGCTCACAGTGCCACCAGCTCATCCTCGACGCGCGCGCGGACGCCGGGCTTGAGATCCTGCGCCGGGACCAGATCCACCCGCGTGCCAAGGATCGCTTCCAGTTCGTCCTGCACACGCCCTAGCCCGAACAGGCCCAGGCCGGGCGGCAGATCCACCAGCAGGTCCACGTCGCTGTCTGGACGGTCCTCGCCGCGGGCGACACTGCCGAACACCCGCAGGTTCCTGACACCGTGGGCGGCCGCGGCTGCGACTAGGTCGTGCCGGCGGCGGCGCACCCGGCGGCCCACCGGTCCCGACAGGCGGCCCATGCGGCGTGGCTGCCGCCGCAGGCCCATGACCAGTTCGTAGCCTGCGGCATCGGCCAGCGCTGCGAGGGCAGGGATGGCAGGCTGGCGGTGCCCGGACTCATAGGCGCTGATCACGCTCTGCGTGACGCCCGCCCGGGCAGCCAGCTCCTCCTGCGACAACCCAGCTCCTTTCCGCGCCTGGCGGAGCAGAGCCCCGGCTGTGACCGTTTCGGAAACCACAAACCAAGTATAGCGGATCGTCGATATTCTCTCACTGCCAAGCTCGCTCGCTCATCGGCATCATGCAGAATCGGATGTGCCGGCGTGGCCTTTGGGGCTGGCCTGCGCCTGGTGGCGGCGCAGGTCTACGGGAGGTCGATGGCGGGTAGCTGCGGGGTACTCCGCAGGTCGATCGCGGTCATGAGCCTTGCTGGCAGGTCGCTGCCCGGATGGCGCGGCATGTAATGCGGCGCGCCAGTTGCCCGCGGTGTCCTCGCGCCGCTTCCCTCCTCCCAGGGATCGGGCCTGCCAGCGGACAGTGGCGGGACCGTGGCAGGACCGCGCGGACCGGTCCTGGCGTGCCGGTCCCGGGCTCGCCCGGGAATCTTTGGCGGGGGCGTGAACGATGGCCGTGCAGATCGGATTTCCAAGGTGGGACAGTATCCGGCGCATGTCTGGCTGGGGGAGTACGGGCATCGGCTGCGGCAGGCCGGTGGCTCAGCGGCGTGCCTGGCCGGGTCCAGGACGGCGGTGGGACAATGAGATGCAGCTGGACTCAGCTGGACTTGATGGGACATGATCCAAAACCTGCGTCACGCTGACCAGGCACACTCCGGGACCACGGACGCCACACGGGCAGAACGCGGTATTCACGCGGCGGGAAATGGAGGAATAGCAGTTCAGCGGCTATTCCGATGGGTTGGGATCGGCTCACCGTAAAACCGTCGGCTTACGTCGGTTCGAACGTGACACCCGCCGCCGCCAGCGCGTAAGGTCTTTGGGCGCTATCCGGCCATCGGCCCGGGGGGGAGAGAGGTAGCCCTCGATGACATCGGCTCCGTCCGCTGTGGTCACTGGCGCGGGCTCGGGGATCGGGCGAAGCGCCGCCAGGATCCTGCTCGCGCACGGATGGCGGGTCGCGCTCGCCGGCCGCACGCCCGACTCGCTGCGGGAGACGGCTGGGGAGTCTGATCTCGCGCTCACGGTGCCGGCCGACGTCACCGATCCGGACTCGGTTCGTGGCCTCTTCGAGGCGGTCACGACGACGTTCGGGCGGCTCGACCTGCTGATCAACAACGCCGGCACGGTCGGGCCGCAGGGGCCGGTCGACGAGATCAGCTATCACGACTGGTCGCAGGCCATCGCCACCAACCTGACCGGCGCGTTCCTGTGCGCGCACCACGCCGTCTCGATCATGAGGGCACAGCGGCCGCGCGGCGGCCGGATCATCAACAACGGCTCGATCTCGGCGCACAGTCCCCGTCCGGGCAGCGCTGCGTACACCGCGAGCAAGCACGCGATCACGGGTCTGACCAAGTCGATTGCCCTCGACGGCCGGGCCCATGACATCGCCTGCGGGCAGATCGACATCGGCAACGCCGCGACCGACATCACCAGCCGCATGGCCCATGGAGTCCCGCAAGCTGATGGCCGGATTCTGCCGGAACCGACCTTCGACCCGGAACACGTCGCCCGGGCCGTCCTCTTTATGGCGGAACTGCCGCTCGACACCAATGTCCAGTTCCTCACCATCACCGCGACGAAGATGCCGTTCATCGGCCGCGGCTGAACGCCCGACCGCGCACGGGCTGTTCGCTGCTCCGACACGGGGCGCCGTGGTTCACAAGCGTGCCAGCACCTCGTGGAGCTTGGCGGCGAACGCCTCGGGCTGGACGGCGAAGCCCCCGTGGTCGCCGGGGAACACCACGGGCTCGGTGCCAAGCCGCTCGGCCAGGGCGAGCGTGGCACCGCTCATCGGCGTGCCTTCAGACGCGTCGCCCACCGCCGCCACGACCCGCGCCGGGGACGCCTGGAGCGCGGTGAAGTCAGGGATGTACCTGGCGACCGGCGGCACCTCATAGCCGATGAAGAACTCCATGTTCTTCTCCATCGCCAGGCCGATCTCGGCGAGGTGCGCGGCCGTCTCGGGGTCCAGGTCGGCCTGTGGTTCCTGGTCGGTCGCGCCATCCTCGGCCTGTGCGCCGCCCTCGGCCTGTGTGCCGCCCTCCTCCTGCTCGCCACCGAACCCGGCATTGAAGACCTGCATCGCAGGCCCGGCCCCCTCCTTGGCGAACGTGTCCTCCGCGGCCTTGATGACCTCGCGCCAGTGGTCGCGGTCGGGCAGCAGTTCGAAGATGGGTGGCTCGTGGGCGACTATGGCCCGCACCTGCGCGGGGTGGCGGGCGGCCAGCTCCAGCCCGAAGATCGCGCCGGAACTGTTGCCGAAGACATAAGCGGGCTCGTCCCCTGCGACGGTCGTCAGCAGGCGGTAAGCGTCATCGGCATGAACGGCGATGCTCTGCTGTTCCGGCGCCCCGTCGAGCGGGCTGCGGGAGTTACCGCGCCGGTCGTAGGTCAGCACCGTGTACCGGTCGGCCAACTGCTGGGCCAGACCGGCGTACGTGCGCGCGTCATAGATCCCGCCGCAGATCAGCAGCAGGATGGGCCCGGAGCCTTGGACCTCGTAGTACAGGGTCGCGCCGGGCACCTTCAGGGCGTCTGCCTTCGTCGATTCCATCGTGATACCTCCAGGGTGACCGGGGCCAGGCGGGCGGCCCGGCCTTCCAGGTAGCGTTGTTCGGGCAGGCTGGTCGTGCGGCGCGCCGCGCACCGCGGCGAGCCGGTGATTGTCGGCCAGGCTCTTGTCGTCGTCCAGGACGGCGAGCAAGTCGAGGCCGGCGCGCGGCACGTCCACCATCGCGACCGCCACCGCCTGGTTCAGGGTGATGCGCAGCAGGTCCTGACGCCGGCATCGACCGTCGTCACATTTCTGCCCCGGACTCATCCATGATCGGCCGGATCTCGATGCCGCCGCCCAGCCGCACGTCCGGCCACCGCGCCGCGATCTCGGCGGCCCGCTGGGGGCTCTCGCACTCCACGATCACATAGCCGCCGAACTGTTCCTTGCTCTCAATGAACGGTCCGTCGGTGACCGCGGGCTGGCCTGCGCGCAGGCGCACGGTCCGCGTGTTCGACGGGTCGGCCAGCGCCTGGCCACCTACCAGCTCGCCGGACTCGCCGAGCTCGGCCATAAGCGCGTCGACCTCGCCGAACAGCTCGGTTCGCTCCTGCTCGGACAGTTCCTCGCCGAAGCCCGGGCGAGTGTAGATCAACAGCATGTATTTCATCGCATCGTCCCTCGTTAGAGCGTGTGCCCAGCGGGCGCGTCTCACCCCATAGTCGGAGCCGACGTCGCGTTCTGGACGTCCGGCACGAAGAAATCCAGAACTTCCCGGCCGGCATCGCCGGCGTGGTGGCTGCGTCCCGCCTGGCTGACGCGCCCGAAGCCGGCGCGGCCGGTCTCCGAATGCGTGGCTGACGAAGTGTCCGCATCGCGTTCAGGCCGGGCGCTCACCATTCGACCAGGGTCCAGATCTCCGGTCGCGGCGGGCCGCCGGGGTCGACGGCGGCGAAGCCGCGGGCGGCCTCCTTCAGGTGCTGAAGCGCTGCTTCGCGCTGGCCGCTGGCGTGCAGCAGGTCGGCGAGGTTGGTATGCAGCGCCGCCACCCGGTGCTGGTCGCCGAGTTGGCTGCCGAGCGCGAGCGCCTCGGTGGCGAATTCGAGCGCCTCGCCGGTGCGCTTCGCGTCGGCCAGCAGCCGGGCCAGGTTGTTCAGCGCCGCGACTGCGGCACTACGGTCGGGCAGCAGCCGGGCCTGGTCCAGGCTTTCCCTGAGCCGATCCTCGGCGGCGCGGTCGTCGCCGGTCCGGGCGGCCAGCATGCCGAGCACGTTGAGCGCCTGGGCCGTGGCCGCGGTATCCCCGGCCCGCCGGGCGGCGTCCAGCGCCGCCCCGCCCAGCTGGCGGGCCGTGTCGCTGGTGCCGCGGCGGTATGCGACGACGGCCCGGTCGGCCTGCACCCGGGCTCGCCGGCCCAGGTCTTTGGCGGCCAGCAGGTCCAGGGCCACGCCGAGATGGGCGTCGGCGAGCGCCCAGTCGCCGAGCCGGTGGTGTACCTCGGCGAGCTTGTGCTCGATGATCGCCAGCGTGGCGTCGTCGTGGCCGCTGCCCGCCGCGGCCGTCTCGAACTCGGCGAGCGCCTCGCGGTAGCGGCCGAGGACGGTCAGCACCTCACCGAGCGCGATGGAACCAGGTACCGGCGGGTAGCCGAGCGCGACGGCCCGGCGCAGGTACGCGTTGGCTTCGGTGTGCGCGTACAGCTCGCGGGCACGCTCGGCGGCCTTCCACCACCACTGCGCCGATTCAGCGTCACGCCCGGCGCGCTGCAGATGTTCAGCGATGGTGGCCGCCCGGGTGGTGACCGGATCCCGCTCGTACCTGCGGGCGAGCGCGTCAGCGGCGCGGCCGTGCAGCAGCCTGCGCCGGGCCAGGGTCGAGGACTCGTAGACGACGTCGCGCATTGCTTCGTAGGGGAAGTGGTAGGTCGGCACGCCGCGTTCCCCGGCGGGGGGCACCTCGGTGATCAGGAACCGCCGCACCGCCTCGTCAAGCGCTTCTACGGTCTCCGCCTCGCCCCGGCCGCTCACCACCCGGAGCAGATCCGCGTCGCAGCCGCTGCCCGCCACGGCCGCCGTGGACAGCATCTGCAGGGTCGGCTCGCTGGCGGCCTCCAGCCGCCTGCGCAGCAGATCCCGGACGGAAGCGGGCGGCCACCCGCTCTCGCCTGCTCCGCCGCGGCCAGCCACCGAGCGCAGCGCTTCCACGTACTCGCGGACCAGCATCGGCAGCCCACGCGTCTGCGCGAGCAGCCGGGCCACATCCACGTCCTGCACGCCGGAGTGCACGAGCAGGGTGTCAATGTCGACCGCGCCAAGCGGGGCTGGCTTGATCACCTCGCCCCGGGCCGCGGCGGACGCCTCGCTGAGGGCAGACCGGAGCCCGCGGAGGCGGTCCACATGCTCGGACGCCCAGCTGACCACCAGCAGCAGTGGCCAGTCCGCCAGGCGGCGCACCAAGTAGGCCAGCAGATCCAGGGACGGGCCATCCGCCCAGTGCACGTCTTCGACCAGCACCACCCCGGGAGGTGCGCCTGGCCCGGGCAGGCTCCGGGTGGCGGCCTGCAAGGCCTGCCCGATCGCCCCGTACAGCCGGGTCAGCGCCACCGGGCTGTCCAGCGGCGGCGCGGGTGTGTCCCGGTAGGCGACGGCTAGTTCGGGAGCCAGCCGCCCGGCCATCGCGGCCGCGTGCGCCGGCAGCCGGGCGGACAGGTCGGGACAGACCGAGAGGGCAGCGTGCAGCAGATCGGCGGCGGCGGCGAACGGCAGTGTGCTCTCGCCGTCGTGGCACCGGGCGGCCAGCACCACCCCACCCGCCCCCTGGACGCCCGATCGGAACTCATCAACCAGGCGGCTCTTACCGCAGCCGGCCTCGCCGACCACGGCCACGACCCGTCCGGCCTGGGCCACCTCGCGCCACGCGGCATGCAGCGCGCGCAACTCGGCGTCCCGGCCGACGAGCGGCCAGGTGGCGGCGCGGCTCGGGCTGGCGGGCGGCGGGGCGGCCTGCTGCGTGGGAGGCGGCGTGAGCCGGCCGGCCCGCACGTCGTCATAGAGCCGCGTGGTCTCGGGCAGCGGCCGCACGGCCAGTTCGCTGTCCAGGATCCCCACCAGGGTGCGGTACTGGTGTACCGCGGCCGATCGTTGCCCGGTCCACGCCTGCAGCCTGATCAGCGCCTGATGGGCCGGCTCGTGCAACTGGTCGAGGCTCAGCCAGCGCCGGGCGTGGTCGACCGCGTGGGCCAGGTCCCCGTCGGCGACGCAGGCCGTGACCAGGCGCTCAAGTGCCGCGGCGAGTTCCTGGCGGAGCCGGTCGGCGGTGGCGGTCTGCCAGTCGTCGAACTCCGGGCACCCGCGCAGGGCGAATCCGGCGAGAAAGTCATCGCGGTAAAGCCGGACAGCGCGGTTGAGCGGATCGACACCGGGCCGGGCGGAAAGCATCTCGAAGTCGGTGACATCCACCCGCACCCGGCTGGGCGCGAGCGCTACCGCTGTCCGAGTGACCTTCAGGCCCCCGCCCACGGCCGTCGTGGTGACCGAGAGCGTGCGGCGCAATGAGGCCCGCGCCCGGCTGGTGTCGGTCTCCGGCCAGAGCAGCGCGGCCAGCCGTTCCCGGCTGAGCTCACGGCCCTCCACCGCGAGCAGCGCCAGCACCGCGGTCGCCTTCTTGGTGTCGAAGCTGACCGGCCTGCCGTCCCAGGTGATCACCGGCGGCCCGAGCAGGGCCAGGCCCAGTCCCGCCACCGCCCCTCCTGCCTGCTTTGTCTGGCCGTCGAGCCTCACCGTAACGCAGCAACGTGAAATTCGCCCGGCCAGGTGGACTTGCCGTAACGATCTCGTATCGTCGGCTCCATAGGGTGGTGTTACGCCTGATGAAGTAGCGCGGGGATGCGGAGTGTGCCATGGCTCAACGGCTGGGGAGGGACACCGCCGGCGGCAACGGGGCCGCCGCCGGCGCTGATGCCGTCGGGACTGATGCCGTCGGGACTGAGACTGATGCTGCCGAGACCGGGGCTGAGGCCGCGGGGACCGAGGCGGCCGCCGTCGCGACTGTTGCGAACGGGCACAGGAGCTGGCGGCGGCGCCGGGCGCCCAGCCCGGCCGTGCCCGCCGTCGCGGTGACCGGCCGTGTGGACCAAGGGCCCGAGCTCGACCTGGCATCCAACGACCCGTTCGTCGGTTACCTGCTCAGCGAGGCCGGCGTGGTGGACATCACCACGCTCGATCTGGACTCACCCGCGTTGGACCGGCTCAAGGCCGCGGGCGTCGCCCTGGTCGTGCCGCTGATCTCCTCGGGTGACCTGATCGGCCTGGTCAACCTGGGGCCCCGGCTCTCGGAACGCGACTACTCCTCCGAGGACCGGCGGTTGCTCAACGCCCTGGCCGGGTACGCGGCCCCGGCCCTGCGGGTCGGCCAGCTGGTCCGCCAGCAGCAGGCCGAGGCCCGCAACCGGGAACGCATCGAACAGGAACTCAAGATCGCCCAGATCATCCAGCAGCAGTTCCTCCCCAAGTCCGTGCCTGACCTGGCGAGCTGGCACGTGGCCGCGTTCTACCGGCCGGCCCGGACCGTCGGCGGGGACTTCTACGATTTCATCCAGCTGCCGGACGGGCGCGTCATGTTCGTGGTCGGCGACGTCACCGACAAGGGCATCCCGGCCGCCCTGGTCATGGCGAGCACGCACGCCCTGCTGCGCAGCGCCGCCCCCCGGCTGATCTCGCCCGGTGCGGTGCTCGCCCACGTCAACGACCTGCTCTGCGCGGACATCCCGGCGCACATGTTCGTCACCTGCCTGGCCCTGGTCCTCGACCCGGCCACCGGCCAGGTCGAGTTCGCCAACGCCGGGCACGATGTGCCCTACGTCCGCACCGCTGGCGGCGTCGCCGAACTGCGCGCCAGGGGCATGCCACTCGGGCTCATGCCGGGCATGGACTACGAGGAGAAGAGCTTCCGGTTCCAGCCGGGCGACTGCGCGCTGCTGCACAGCGACGGTCTGGCCGAGGCACACGCGCCCGACCGGGAAATGTTCGGCTTCCCGCGGGTGGCGGAACTGGCCGGCCGGGGCGCGTCGGGTGAGGCACTCATCGATCTGTGCCTCACCGAACTCGGCGCATTCACCGGCCCGGACGCCGAGCAGGAGGACGACATCACGCTCGTGAGCCTGGAGCGGACCATGTCGGCCGTGTACGCGGGAGGCGACATATGACATCGGTGGCCCAGCCGGACGGACGCCGGCTCGCCGTGTTCGCCGTGGCCAGCGAACCTGGCAACGAGCGGATGGCGCTGGCGCGGGTCGCGGAGGCGGTGGCCGGCCACGGGCTGCCCGCCGCCCGGCTGGAGCGGCTCAAGACCGCCGTGGCCGAGGCCACCATGAACGCCATCGAGCACGGCAACCAGGGCCGTCCGGAGATCCCCGTGGACGTCGAGGTGATCGAGGATGGCGACGACATCGTCGTCACCATCAGTGACCTCGGCGGTGAGCACGCCTCCGCCGGGCCGGTGGAAGACCCGGACCTCGCCCTGAAGCTGGAGGGCGAGCAGCGAGCCCGCGGCTGGGGGCTGTTCCTCATCCGGCACATGGTCGACGGCATGGATGTGACGACCGACGGCCCGCGCCATACGGTGCGGCTCACCATGCGGACGGGCGTCCCGGGCGTGCCCGCGACTGAAGGAGGCGGCCATGAAGAAGACCTGTGAGGCGAACGTCCGCGCGCTGCCCGGTGCGGCGGTCATCGAACTAACCGGTGAGGTGGACGGCGGCGCGGCGGGAGTGCTCACGGCCGCGTATGAACGCGCGATCGCCGATGGCGACCCGGGCACGGTGGTGCTCGATTTCGCCCACGTCGGCTACATCAACTCCACCGGGATCGCGCTGATCGTGAGCGTGCTCGCCCGGGCCAGGTCGCAGGGCCGCAAGGTGGTCGCGAGCGGCCTGTCGGAGCACTACCGGGAGATCTTCGATATCACCAGGCTCTCGGACTTCATCGAGCTCTTCGGAGACCTCGACGCGGCCGTGAGCCAGCTCACGGGATTAACCGACTGACGCCCGCGGGGTCAGGGACACAAGGGGCGGGGTCAGCGGCACACCAACAGGGTCAGCAGCGCAAGGGGAGGGACTGAGATGGACGGACCGGTGGTCACGATGGACGTCCGGCATGTCGGCGATGCGGTGGCGGTGGTGGATATCAAGGGCGAGGTCACCTCGGCCTGCGAGCCCATCCTGATGTCGGCGTACGAGGAGGCCGGTGGCCAAGGGACAAGCCGGCTGGTGCTCAACTTCATCGGCCTGGAATACATGAACAGCGGCGGGATCGGCATGCTCGTGACGCTGCTCGTCCGCGCCAACCGGCAGCGGCAGAAACTGGCGGCCTACGGCCTGAGCGACCACTACCGCGAGATCTTCGAGCTCACCCGCCTCGACGAGGCGATCACCATCTACGACAACGAAGCATCGGCGCTGGTCGGTGTAGCGACCTGAGGAGGCCGTCATGGCAGAGCCCGCACGACCAGAGGCAGCAGGGCCGGAGCGCGTCACCTCGGCCGAGCAGATCGAAGTGAGCGTCCGGGAGGCGCAATCAGACGTGGTGCCAAGAGACACTGGCCGCTGGGCGGCCAAGGTGGACCGCCTGGAGGTCGAGCAGCGGGCCGGCATGCGCGGCACCAACGTGGCGGGCCGGCGGCTGACCGGGCCGGTCCAGGGCTTCGGCAAGATGTGGCAGAAGACCTACCGGATGACGGTCGGCGACACGGTCACGCCGGAGGCGGCGATCGCGACCTGGAAGGCGCATTTCCCCGAGTTGTGGCCGAAGGGAAACCGGTTCGCGGGCGCGCTCACCGGCATCAGCCCCGGCGACGTGGCGCTGCTCGACCTCGCCATCGGTGGCGGTGTCAAGCTGTCCACCGGCGTCTTCGTCCTCTACGCCGACGATGACTCGTTCACGCTGATGACTCCGCAAGGGCACATGTTCGCCGGCTGGATAACCTTTTCCGCGGAACGAACAGAATCCGCGACTGCCGTCCAGGCGCAGGTGCTGATGAGGGCGAACGACCCGCTGTACGAGGTGGCGATGACCTTCGGCGGCCATCGCAAGGAAGACCAGTTCTGGGCCCAGACGCTGACCGCGCTCGGCGAGAAGCTGGGCGTGCCGGGCACGGAAGTGCAGACCCGTACCGTCTGCGTCGATTCCAAGCGTCAGTGGCGTAACGCCGGCAACATCTGGCACAACTCCATGGTGCGCAGCGTGCTGCAGACCCTCGCGGCGCCATTCACGGCGCGCCGCAGGCGCGCACAGCGCGCCGACTGAAGCACGGCCCCAAAAGCACGGGGCCCAGGGGGGACCATGTCTGGTGACGTCGATGTCCGGTGATGTCGACGCGGTCATCGTCGGCAGCGGGCCGAATGGCCTGGCTGCCGCCGTGACGCTGAGTGCCGCCGGGCTGCGCGTGCACGTGATCGAGGGTGCCGTCATGCCCGGCGGCGGCTGCCGGACCGAGGAACTCACGCGGCCCGGCTTCCAGCATGACGTGTGCGCGGCCGCGCATCCGCTGGCGCTCGCCTCGCCGTTTTTCCGGCGGTTCGATCTGGCGACGCGGGGGGTCCGGTTCGCGCATCCGGAGGTGGTGTTCGCGCATCCCCTCGACGCTGGCCGGGCCGCCGCGGTGACCCGCTCGGTCGCGGACACGGCGGAGCGCCTGGGCCCCGATGGCGCTGCGTACCGCCGGCTGTTCCGGCCGCTGGCCGACGGGAGTGAGGCGCTGGTCGACGCGATCCTGTCGTCGATGCGCTGGCCACCGTCCCAGTACTCAGCTGGGCTCGCCGTGTTCGCCCGGCATGGGCTCCGGCCCGCTGCTGGCGTGGCGCGACGGTTCCGTACGCCGGAGGCGCGCGGGCTCTTCGCCGGGGTCGCCGCGCACGCGATGATGCCGCTGACCTCGTCGCCGACCGCCGGGGTGGCGCTGATGTTCGGTGCGCTGGCGCACGCGGTCGGCTGGCCGGTGGTGGAAGGCGGTAGCGGCCGGATAACCGATGCGATGGTCGAGGCCATCGTCGCCGCCGGGGGAAAGGTCGAAACCGGCCGGTGGGTGCGCTCCCTCGATGAACTGTCTTCGGCCCGGGCCGTGCTGCTGGACGTCACGCCACGCGGGCTGCTGGCGATGGCCGGCGACAGACTGCCGGCCGGGTATCGCAGAGCGCTGGAAAGGTTCCGTTATGGCGCGGGGGTGTGCAAGGTTGACTTTGCCCTCTCCGGACCCGTTCCGTGGGCCAGCGATGCCTGCCGCCGCGCAGGCACAGTGCATTGTGGCGGCACGTTCGCGGAGGTGGCCGCCAGTGAAGAGCGGGTAGCCGCGGGGGGGCACCCGGACTTCCCCTATGTGCTCGTCGTCCAGCCGGACGTGGCCGATCCGACCCGCGCGCCCGGCGGCCAGCAGACACTGTGGGCGTACTGCCATGTGCCGTCGGGGTCGACGGTGGACATGACGCCGCGCATCGAGGCGCAGATCGAGCGGTTCGCGCCCGGGTTCCGCGACCTGGTGCTGGCCCGCGCCACCCGCACCGCGGCGGACGAGGAGGCCGACAACCCCAATTACGTGGGCGGGGACATCTCGTCCGGCATGCAGACCGTCCGGCAGACGCTGCTGCGCCCGGCCGCCCGCTGGAATCCGTACCGGACCCCGATCCGCGGCGTGTACCTGTGCTCGGCGTCCACCCCGCCCGGGCCCGGTGTGCACGGCCGCTGCGGCGAGCTCGCCGCGCTGACGGCGCTGCGCGACCTCTTCGGCGTCCGCTGCCCGCCCGACGTCGGCGTCACGCCGCCCCTGGCCGCGGCCGTCGCCGCCCCGGGGACGCCATGACGGTTCCCTCGGCGGCGAAGGGCCGGACGGCCATGACGGGGGAGGCCGCCGCGGGCCGGCTCTGGCTGGTGTCCCCGGCCACGGCGCTGATCCTCGGCGGCCTGGTGCTGGCGTTGACCGTAGCCGACGTGCCGCTGAGCGACATGGCGCACCAGCTCAGCGTCTCTGCGGCCGTCTCGGCGGTGGTCGCCCTGGTCTTGGCCGGGGTGGGGCTGGTGGTGGCGTGGCGCCAGCCGCGCAATCTGATGGGCTGGATACTGCTGGGGGGCGCGGTGTTCCTGTGCCTCAACAACGACGCCTCGCTCTACACGGCGCTCGTCTACCGGCTCGGTCACAAGCTTCCCCTCGGCCCAGTGGCGGTGCTCGCGCAGCCCAGCTGGGCGCCGGCCATCGTGCTTCTCGGGCTGGCCGTCCTGTTGTTCCCCGATGGCCGGGCCCCCTCACCGCGCTGGCGCTGGGTGCTGGCCGTCTACCTGGTCGTTGCCGTCTTGTGGATGGCTGGCACCGTGGTCTTCTCGGCCGGCGCCATCATCTCCCGCGATATTCATGTCGATTCCGGCGGAAACCTATTGGTTCTTGCTCATCCGACCGGCGGCGCGGCGTGGTGGGGCGTGGTCCAGAACCTGTTCTTCCTCCTGCTCGGGGTGTTCTGGCTGGCCTCGCTGGCTGGCCAGGCGCTCAGCTACCGGCGCTCGGCCGGGGAGCGCCGCCAGCAGCTGAAGTGGCTGATGAGCGGCGCCGCTGTCGCCTTGGTCGGGGCGTTTTTCACCATCTCGCTGTCGGTCAGTCACGGGTTCTTGCAGGTGCTGAGCGGACTCGCCTTTGCTGGGATTGCCGCGCTGCCGGTCAGCATCGGGGTGGGGATCCTGAAATACCGCCTGTTCGACATCGACCGGATTATCAGCCGAACGCTGGCGTACGCGGTCATGACCGGGTTGCTGGTCGGACTGTACGCGGGGCTGGTGCTGCTGGCCACGCGAGTGCTGTCGGTGCACTCGCAGGTAGCGGTGGCCGCCTCGACGCTGGCCGCGGCGGCGTTGTTCAATCCGCTGCGGCGGCGGGTGCAGCGGACCGTGGACCGGCGGTTCAACCGAGCGCGGTATGACGCCGACCGGATGGTGGCGCAGTTCGCGGCCCGGCTGAAGGACGCCGTGGACCTGGACTCGGTCCGTGATGACCTGGCTGGTGTGGTGCACGCGGCCCTGGAGCCGGCCCACGTGTCGGTGTGGATCAGGGGAGGGGGCCCATGACGGGGAACGTCGCACGGGGCCGCTTCCGCCTGGCATCGCCCACGACCGCCTGGCTGCTCGTCGGGCTGGAGCTGGCGCTGATGGTGGCGCTGTGGCCGCTCGGCAGTCTCGCCCACCAGGGTTTCGGCACCGCCGGCGGGGGGGTCTTGCCCGTTCCGTTCTTCGGGGTGGTGGGCTTCGTGCTGGCCGTGCGGCGGCCGGGCAACCCACTCGGCTGGCTCATGCTGGGCGCCGCTGGATTCCTGGTCCTCAGCGGCGACGCCGGGGCCTATGCGGCGGCCGACTACCGGCTCCGTCATGGCGACCTGCCGCTGGGCTGGGTGGCGGTGCTCCTCCAGCCCGGCTGGGCACCGGCGATCGCTCTCTTCGGGCTGACCGTCCTGCTCTTCCCGGACGGAAGGCTGCCGGCCGCGGGCTGGCGGTGGGTGCTGTGGGTCTATGCCGCCGTCGCCGCGGCCTGGGTGGCGGGCGTCGTTTATATCTCGGCCGGTGCCATCATCGGGCACAGCGTGCACGTCGATTCCACTGGAAACCTGCTCGCCGTTGACCATCCGTCAGGTTCTAATGCGTGGTGGGGCGTGGTGCAAGGGGTGTTCTTCCTCGCGCTGGGGGCGTTCTGGCTGGCGACCGTGGCCGCCCAGGTGCTCAGCTACCGGCGCTCGTCTGGCGAGCGCCGCCTGCAGCTGAAATGGCTGGTCGGCGGGTCAGCTATCGCCGTGGTCGGTGGCGTGCCCGGGGTCTGGCTGTCCAGCAACCCGTCGCGGATCGTGCAGGTCGTGGGCAGCATCGGCATACTCGCCGTTCTCGCGCTCCCGGTCAGCATGGGCGTGGCCATCCTGAAATACCGGCTGTATGACATCGACCGGCTGATCTCCCGGACCGTGGCGTACGCGGTGGTGACGGGCTTGCTGGTCGGGGTGTACGCGGGCGTTGTGCTGCTGGCCACGCGGGTGCTGTCGGTGCACTCGCAGGTCGCGGTGGCCGCGTCGACGCTGGCCGCGGTGGCGTTGTTCAATCCGCTGCGGCGGCGGGTGCAGCGGGCGGTGGACCGGCGGTTCAACCGGGCCCGCTACGACGCCGACCTGACCGTGGCGGCGTTCGCGGCCCGGCTGAAGGATGCCGTC
>Ga0209526_10001455_pt1 | contig 15885 bp, 14 predicted proteins | sample JacPinW_OM2H0_M1_FD_188566 | JGI IMG/M metagenome (GOLD analysis project Ga0209526, IMG submission 188566) | Forest soil microbial communities from Algoma, Ontario, Canada - Jack Pine, Ontario site 1_JW_OM2H0_M1 (SPAdes) (version 2) | ecosystem: Environmental > Terrestrial > Soil > Boreal... | reverse complement strand
TTTAATCAGCGCCTCTTGAGTTTGATGCAAAATAATAAGGAGATTTAATGGGGCTTTTGAGCAAGCGTTCGGGATCTGGCAAAATTGAGAGGGAAGTGACTATCGTGAACAAGCTTGGTCTCCACGCACGCCCCGCTGCCATGTTTGTCCGCATTGCCAATAAACATCGGGCCGAAATTTGGGTGGAGAAAGACGGTGAACAGGTTAACGGAAAGAGCATAATGGGCTTGATGATGCTGGCCGCCGGACAGGGGTCTAAGTTGATGATTTCAGCCGAAGGATCGGATGCGGAACAAGCGGTTAAAGAACTAGAGTCGTTAATCGAGCGCCGTTTTGACGAGGAATAGCCCGAATCGGTCACAGAACCTTTTGCCGATTTGCCATCGATTCTTGAGATCCGCTTTTTTATTCGAAACTTGATCAGGTTTGATTAGGCTCTGGTCCGTCAATGAGCGATCAGGAAGTCACACTGCGGGGAGTAGGGGTAGCGTCCGGAATTGCCCACGGAGTCGTCTTTCTGCATCACCCCGATGACGAGGAACCACCCAAACGCAAACTGGATGAATCTGAGATCCCGGCCGAAATAGCGCGGTTCGAAGCAGCGCTCATTGCCACGCGCGCCCAAATTCTGGAAATGCAGCAACGCATCGCCGAGGCGATCGGGGCGAAGGATGCCAGTATTTTTGACGCCCACCTGATGGTCGTCGAAGACCACACCCTGATCGATGAAGTATTGCGGGCGTTGCAACGCGAGCGCTGGAACGTCGAGTTTATCTTCAGTGAAGTGGCGAACCGGTACGCCAAGACACTTAGCGAAATCGATGACCCCTATTTGCGAGAGCGTGCCTTCGATATTTACGATGTGACACGACGTGTGATCAGCAATCTCCTCGGCCGTTCTACGAAAACGCTGGCTCACCTCGACGCTCCCCACGTTATCGTTGCCCACAATCTGACCCCCTCCGATACCGCGATGCTAAACCGGCCAATGGTCTTGGGAATTGCGACCGATGTCGGTAGTCGGACTTCGCATACTGCGATCATGGCGCGGTCCTTGAATATCCCGGCAGTCGTCGGGCTGAAGGACGCGAGCACCACACTGAAGAATGGCGACCACGTCTTGCTCGATGGCAACAAGGGCTTGGTAATTCTCAATCCTGCTGATGAATCACTTTGGGAATATGGTGAGCTCGAGGTGAAGCTGGAGGAGGTCGAGGAGCAACTCACCGTGTTGCGGGATACCGCCAGCGTTACCGCCGATGGCAAACAAATAATCCTCTCCGCCAATATCGAATTGCCCGAAGATGTGCCGCTGGTGATTGCGGCCGGCGCTCAAGGCATCGGTCTTTACCGAACGGAATTTTTCTTTCTCAACAAGACCGAATTACCGGACGAAGAAAAACAGTACCAAGCCTACCGAGCGGTCGCGGAAGCTTTGCTTCCACAACCCGTTATCATTCGAACGTTGGATTTGGGTGGAGACAAATTTCTTAGCCATTCGCATCTGCCGACCGAAATCAATCCGTTTTTAGGGTGCCGAGCCATTCGGTTTTGCTTGGAACGTCCGGATGTGTTCAAAGCGCAACTTCGGGCGATTCTGCGGGCAAGCGCCATTGGCAACGTTCGCATGATGTACCCCCTGATCTCCGGACTTTCGGAGCTTCGGCAGGCAAACGAAGTGCTAGAAAGTTGCCGCTCAGAACTGAGAGCGGAAGGAGCGCCGTTTAACGAAAATCTCGAAGTCGGCATTATGGTCGAGGTGCCCAGTGCAGCATTGGTTGCCGAGGCCCTGGCGAAAGAGGTCGATTTCTTTAGCATCGGCACGAATGATTTGATCCAGTACACGATCGCAGTCGACCGAGTGAATGAGCGCATCGCGCACCTTTACGAGCCAACGCATCCGGCCATTTTGCGCCTAATGGAAATGACCGTAGCAGCCGCCCATGCCAACGATATTTGGGTTGGAGTCTGCGGTGAAATGGCCGGAGAAATCACCCTGACGCCGCTCCTGATCGGGTTAGGAGTCGATGAGTTAAGCGCGAGTCCAGGCTTGGTACCGCGCGTAAAGAAGGCGGTTCAAACTCTCGATTCCAAAGAATGCGCAGCTTTCTTGGCCGAGGTTCGTGACCTCAGCTCGGCAGCGGAAATCTTCAGCCGCTGTGAATCCATTGCTCGTAAGCATTATCCGGAGCTGTTGACATAAATGAAGTCGGCGCACTCTTTGTTATTTGCGACTGGGTTACTGGTGGGAGCTTGCGCACAGACCGAACTATCGCAGCAAACCGATCTTTCGATTGCTACCTATAGGCCGACGCCTAATGCGCTCGCGATTGCAGAAACGCGGGCGAAGCAATATTGGGCGAAACACCGGGATGAGATCAATCGAGGTACGAGATACCTGGCGATCGAAAGCGATACGATTCCTTCAGCCAATATCCCCGACCTCTATTACCGATTGACCCATTCACCTGGAGTCAACGGGAGCGACGTCGAGGAGTACCGAGTCAACGACGATATCGACATTTTCTGTATCAACATTTTTGACACTCGAATGGGGAGATTTGTCAGCCCCCAAGGTTACGCGGTAGTCGATGAGCCCGCGCGCGGGAGTGTGGCTCGCTTTGGAAAGTACATCGCTCTGTTTATCGGGACCGGGGAGTAGTACCAATGATGGGCGTAGCTTTCGCCCTACCCTCCTTATGCCGGATAGCTGCCGGTGATGTATCTTTCCAGATGATCGATTGCTGCATCCTGCTCGGAGATCAGCCATTTCAATAGATCACCGATTGAGACAACACCTGTCAGCTTTGATCCTTCCAGCACCGGAAGGTGACGGACGCGGCGTTCGGTCATGAGGCGCATACATGCGCCGATATTGTCGTTCGGCTCCGCCGTGATGAGCTCTTGTGTCATGATGTCTCTAACCGGGGTTTCTTTCGAAGACTTCCCCTGCAGAATGACTTTTCGAGTGTAGTCGCGCTCGGAGATAATACCAAGGAGTCGATTATTCTCCAGCACTACTAAGGCCCCTACGTTCTTCTGTGCCATCAGTTTGATTGCATCGTACACCATAGCCTCTGGCGCGATCGACCAGACGGAGGAGGAACCCTTCCGTTCGAGGATTCGGCTGACTGTGCCGGTAACTTCCATAGGCTGGGGGGGAGTGGGAGACCTAAACAAACTGCCGCAATTTGGTTCAACATTCAAAGAGAAATAATTTCCAGAGTCAAACGCTCTCATCGCCGAGAACGCCAAACCCGGCGATGACGGTGCTCCGAGCTATTGACTAATTCCTTCAGCTCCCATCTTTCCAGTCATCGGAACAAACCGCACGGCAAGTATAGAGTGCTGCTCGACGACGTTCCCATGCTTCCGCAAAAGATGAAGAGATTGATTACCGGGTTCGCCAACCGGAATGATCATGCGTCCACCGTCGCGCAATTGTTCGATCAGCGGCTCCGGGATGTGATCGGGGGCACAGGTTACGATGACCGCATCGAATGGAGCATACTCAGGCCATCCTTTATATCCGTCGCCGACGCGAACAGTGACATTGTCGTAGCCAAGTCGCTTGAGGTCAGCCATTGCGCGGAGCGCGAGTGGCTCGACTATTTCAATCGTGTAAACGTGGCTTACTAATTGCGATAGAATAGCAGCTTGATAGCCGGAACCGGTTCCGATTTCCAAGACTCGGTCAGTGGGCTCCAGGTCGAGCTTATCAGTCATGAACGCCACCAGAGATGGCTGAGAAATCGTCTGACCAAAACCGATCGGGAGCGGCTCATCTCGATAGGCGAGATTTCGTTGCGATTCAGGCACGAATTCGTGGCGAGGTACTGAGCTCATAACTTCCAAGACCTTTCGATTACTAATACCTCGGTCGGAGGCGGCGATCTGTTCCTCCACCAACTTCCGACGGGCGCTGGCGAATTCGGCCTGAGTCAAAGATTGCGACTGACACACTTCCGCCGCTAGATGAACCAGTAACGTTGCCGCAAGAGCTCGACCGGTGAAGAATAGGTAATGCGGATTCACAGAGTGCGCCGCCGCGACCCCTAACCTAGCTCGACTTCACTTAACTGCCAAATCTAGAACTACAATAGCATAGGGGTTAGCCATAGATTTTGAACCCGCGTCGTCGGTTTACCGGATCCAAGATTACGCCGATTGGAGATGCTCAGTCATTGTAGGAAATGTCTGCACCTGCGCGGGCTCTTGATTGACGCTCGGCCTGCAAAGACATCATTCTCTGACCGAATGAAAACTCTCAACGCTTTGCTGCTTGCCTTGGCGCTAATTGCAAATCCCTCTCTTTTCGGAGAAGAAACCAAGGCGGCAAACCCAGATGAGAGCAACATCAAAGCGATCGCGGAGCGCGAAAACAAGTACACGGACGGTCTATTGAATCGAAACTTTGAAGAGCTGGCGTCGCTATTCGCCGACACCTACGTGAATACCAGCCCTTCGGGGCAACTCAGGAGCAAAGCGGAATTCCTGGCCGCCCTCAAAGCCGATACGTCTCGGATATCTGAGATCAAAGAGAGCGAGAAACAGACGCAGCTTTACGGCGATACTGCGGTTGTCACGGTCAAATTCGAGGTGCAGGGGACCGATCAGGGGGAGGCCTTCGAATTCAAAGGGCGAGCCACCGACATCTGGGTCAAGCAAAACGGTCAATGGGTTTGTGTCGCCGTACATTCATGCTCAACCAAATAGAGCCGCTGAGCGTCTCGAAAAACGGTCCCCAATAGTTGAGTCAACTCGAGTGCTCGACCTTAATGGAAAGCCCACGCTTCAGCGAGTTGGATACGGCTTGCGCATCAGGGCGAACCGAGCCGGATCTCTCCCGGCCAAAAAAGTTGTAGGCTCGACCCGGTCCGAGGAGGATAGGATCTCCAATAGTGAGCTTAAATGAACGATTGCACGCCGGATTTGTTCCCAAAGCTTGCACGAGCGGCACATAGGCTTCATCGTTAGAAGCATGGCGCCGCATTCCCCCGCGGACATCCGCAACCTTGCTATCGTCGGGCACGCGTCATCCGGCAAGACGATTCTCAGTGAGGCTATGTTGCTCTGCAGCGGCGCTATTGGCCGCATGGGGCGTATCGCCGAAGGTTCAACCGTCTCCGACTATCATGTGAGCGAAAAGCAGAGGCAAATCTCTACTCAGACCTCTCTGCTGCACGCCACGTGGATGGACAAAAAATTTAATATCATGGATACGCCGGGTTATCTCGATTTTATGACCGAGGCATTCGCAGCGTTACGGGTAGCCGACTTCGCGCTGGTCGTCGTTCACGCCCAGCACGGGATCGGAGTAGGTACCGAACGCGTTTGGAATTACGCTACCGAATGTGAGATCCCGAAGATCATCGTTGTTAATGCCATGGACAAGGAACACGCAAATTTCAATAACGTCCTTGCCGATGCCCGTGCGCAATACGGTGCACGTGTATTTCCGATGAACGTGCCGATGAATCCCGGGCCTGGCTTTAATCAGATTCTCGACGTACTGCGCAACGATGTCGTTACCTATGAGGCCACTGGCCGGGGCCGGTTCACGGAAGAGCCCGCTAAAGGCGACTGGAAGGATCGCGTGACTCAGCTTCATAGCGAACTGATCGAACTCATTGCTGAGTCCGATGACACATTGCTTACGAAGTTCTTCGATCAAGGCGGACTCTCGGAAGAGGAGTTTCGCAGCGGTATCCATGCGGCTGTTCAAAGACAACTTTTCACCCCGTTGTTCTGTATCTCGGCTGAGACCGGTGTGGGCGTTGCGCGCTTGATGGATTTCATTGCGAAATATGGTTCCTCGCCGGTCGATCGACAGAAGGTAACCGCCTTGGATGGCAGCGATAAGCAGATCGAGGTTGCTCTCACCAACTCCGAAACGACGGCGCAGGTGTTCAAAATAATGAATGAGGAGCAATTCGGTGAGCTCTGGTTTTTCCGCGTTTATTCCGGCGCAGTTAAAGCCGGCATGGATTTGCTTAATAGTACTCGCAACTCGGCCGAACGGATTGGGCAGATCTATTTTCTCAATGGTCGCAATCGCTCCGCCGTGAACGAGCTCCGTGCCGGGGACATTGGGGCCACGGTTAAGCTTAAAGGCACCTATACTGGCAACACGCTCTGCTCCGTGAACCGGCCAGTAAAGTTACCGGCTCCGATTTACCCGAAACCCACAGTATATTCCGCTCTCCAGCCTAGAGCTAAAGGTGAGGAAGACAAAATCGCTGCAGGACTTGCCACGTTACATGAGGAGGATCCCGCGTTCGTGTTCACGACAGATCCGGAATTGCACCAAACGATCGTGGCCGCGCAGGGGGAGCTACATCTCGATGTGTTAGCCGAGCGGCTCCGTCGGAGGTTCAAAGTCCACTTCGACTTAGTGGAACCGCGGGTGCGCTTCCGGGAAACGATCAAGATACCCGCGGATGCGAATTATCGTCATAAAAAGCAGACGGGCGGCGCCGGGCAGTTTGCTGAGGTGGCGCTGCGGATAAAGCCAGTCGCACGCGATTCCGGCATCGGCTTTAGCGAGTCTCTCTCGGGACAATGCGTGGATCGTGTATTCGTTCCTTCCGTTGAGCGTGGGATTCAGAACGCATGTGTCGAGGGCGTTCTTGCCGGCTATCGGGTGGTCGATGTGGGAGTCGATTTTTACGACGGTAAAATGCATCCCGTCGACTCGAACGATATTTCCTTTCAGGTGGCTGGCTACTGGGCATTTAGAGAGGCGTTCCTCAAGGCGAGGCCGTGCCTGCTGGAACCGATCCATTCCCTCGAAATCCGCGTCCCGGAGGACTGCATGGGCAAGGTCATCGGAGATCTTTCCAGTCGCCGGGGCAAGATTCTGGGAATGGACACCGACGGTCATTTTCAGATCGTCCGGGCTCAGGTTCCGGCCAGAGAACTTTATCGGTACGCCACCCAACTCCGCTCATTGACCGGCGGCCGTGGTCTGCACACCGAGGACTTTAGCCACTACGAAGAACTACCGCCTGAGTTTGAGCAGCAGGTGGTTGGGGCTGCGAGAAAGGCGCGAGCTAATCATTAACGGTTTTCGCGCTACCGGTTGTGCTCGCGCAGCTCAACTAACCAGACGCAATCAACTGATCGACCTCGTCGCGATAGGGCATTGAGGGAGCGGTGCCAGGTCTGGTCACCGATATTCCAGCCACCGCGCATCCATATCTCGTCGCTTCGACAAGCGATTTACCTTCGGCCAAAGCCACGGCGAAGCCTCCGGCAAAAGCGTCTCCAGCCCCGGTCGTCTCCACAACTCTGCCTACCAAAAATGCGGGAACGAATTCGCGAATACGGCCGTTTTTGATAAACGCTCCTTTTTCGCCAAGAGTCAGCACGACGTTCTTGGCGCCGGTTTGGAGCAATCGATCAGCTAGAGTATCGAAATCTTGCGGATCAATCGAAGTATCGCCGCCGATTAACCCCAGCGCCTCGCTTTCGTTAGGCGTCAAATAGTCGACTTTAGCCAATACTTTGGATGGGATAGGGAGAGCGGGCGCAGGATTCAGAATGACCGGGACGCCAGCTTCATGCGCGATCTCGATGCCGCGAATCGTCGGCGGAATCGGAAGTTCAAGTTGAGTTAGAAAAATATCTGCCGACGCGATCACATCACGCACGGCTTCGACTTCGGCAATAGTCAATTTACCGCATGCGCCTGGTACAACCACAATCGTGTTCTCGCTAGTGGCGTGATCGACTAAGATGGTAGCGGTCCCACTGGACTCTTCGACGTCCTCGAGGACATTATCAAGGCTCATCCCTTGATCGCGATAGAACTTGCGTGCCATATCGCCGAAAGCGTCTCGACCGAGTTTGGTGATGAGACGAACGTCCGAATTGAGTCGGGCTGCCGCAACGGCCTGATTCGAGCCCTTACCGCCCGGACCCATTTTAAACGCTTCACCCAGAATAGTCTCACCCCATTTTGGCATTCGCGCGGTTCGACAGGTGAGATCGGCCACGAACGCACCTAATACGCAGACTTTTGGCTTCGGCATACTATTTCGGAAGAATTACGCCCTTTTTGACGATAACACAGCCGTAGGTGCGTTGTTCACCAGTCGCAATGATTGCAAAAGCCTCCTTCGCGCGTTCATAAAAAGCGTGTCGCTCGATTTTGACCAGCGGAACATGTTTGCCCTCTTCTTGATCGATCACTTCTTGGAACTCATTTTGAACCTCTGGAATCTCATTCGGATCGTGGACTACCTCCATCCGCAGCGCAGGATCATCGACGAAAGTATCGAGTGGAATGAGCTGCAGACAGGCCTGGAGAGCCGCCGGTGCAGATACCCCGTCCAAACGGATGAGCCTTTTTGCCATCGAAACCGCCGGGAAATGAGCATCTACCACGACGATGTCGTCGCCGTGTCCCATGGAAGCAAGCGTGTGCAATAGTTCTGGAGTATGTAACGGGCTTAGGTTTTTGAGCATAGTGGGTGACAGGTAGTTAGCAGTTAGCGGTCCGACGGACGCGCGGTCCGTCTTCTAGATTCTAGCTCCTAGCTTCTTCATTTAATCGCTCCCATGGTGAGTCCGCGAGTCAGATACTTTTGAAGGAACGTTGCCAGCACCAGGGCAGGAACGATCGCAATAATTGCCGCAGCTGAGATCTGGCCCCAAAGGATTTCGTGTCCGCCGGCGAACTGAGCGATGACGACCGGTAACGGCGTAACGCGGGAACCGCTAAAGATCACCGCGTAGGCAAAATCATTCCAAGCAAAGATAAACGTAAAAAGTGCTACAACTACCAGGCCGGGAGCCACCAGCGGGACAACGATGTTCCGAAAGATCTGAAATCGCGAGGCTCCATCTACTTTGGCCGCCTCTTCGATTTCCCTTGGCAGATCCTCGATAAAACCTTTCAGCATCCAGATAGCAAAAGGCAGGTTGAATACGGTGTATGATAGGACTAGTCCAGCATACGAATCGACCAGTCCGGCGAACCGGAAGATGACGAAGAGGGGGAGAATCGTAGCGATCGGCGGAAACATCCGAATCGAAAGAATCCAAAAAGCGAGATTTTTTTTTCCGACCTGGAATCGGGCAATGGCATAAGCCGCGGGCGTACCAAGCAGCAACGAGACTAACATCGATGAGAATGCGATCGTGAAGCTGTCAGTCAGCCCCTTGGCTGTTCCACGTCCAAGTGAGTCCGGATAATTTGACCACTCGGCATGCGACGGGATCCAAATGGGTGGACGGGTGAAAAATTCGCCTCGCGCTTTCAGGCTGCTGGAGATAATCCAGAACAACGGGAAAAGGAAGAGTATCAGTATGCTGAGCAAAGCGATCCACCTCAGCGAGCCGAACAGAAACCGTCGGCGCATGATCAAAAGCCCTCCCGTTTTTGCATAACCCCAAGAAATGTCTTGGCCGCGACCGTGATAACCAGCAATTGGATAAACGACATCGCGGATGCATAGCTAGGATTGAAGAACTTGAAGCCGACCAGGTAAGTAAAAAAAGTGAGTGTCTCGCTCGAGTTACCGGGGCCACCCTGAGTCAGGATATAGACAAGATCGAACGTTTTAAAGAGGTCGACGCCACGGAGCAGAATACCGATTCCGGTAACCGGCAAAATCAGAGGTAGCGTAATTCGGCGAAACATGGACCATCCGTGCGCACCATCGAGTCGTGCGGCCTCGATCAATTCCTGCGGTTGGCTTTCGATGGCAGCCAGGATCACCAATGCAAGAAAGGGGGTCCATTGCCAGGTATCAGTAAGAAAGACTGACACCAGAGATGTTTGCGGGGAGGCCAGCCATGCCGGTCCCTGGATCCCGAACTGCGCCAAGATAGCGTTCAGCGGACCGTAGGAGGCGTTGAAGATCATCCTTCCTTGCCACCCGGCGACAACCGGTGAGATGACGGCCGGAATCAGAATCGGGGTTAGCAGCAATGCACGGTTCCGCCGGACCCGGGACAGCAGCGAAGCGATGAAGTATCCGATCACAGTTTGAGTCGCGACTCCTGCCAATACGAATAACAGGGTTCGCACTAATGCGCTCTGGAACCGGGTATCCTTCGTGACCAGCGTGAAGTAGTTATCGATTCCTACCCACCGTATCGGCTGCGGACTACTGAACTGCAGATTGGTAAATGAAACCCCAAGCGAGAAGACCAGAGGCGCGATCGTAACCAGGAAAAGCACGGCGACGGCCGGACCTACCATCGTCCGGGCAAACCTTAGGTCATTGGTGCGCCCCGACCCAGTTATCGGTTCGGGGCTCACAGTCGAGGATCGGGAGTTGGAGGCTAAAGGTTGCAGATCGGTATTGGCTATCGGCTATTACTTCAGCAGCCCGACGGCTCGGTAGCTGGATAACGCATCATTCCAGAATTTCTTCTGGTTGTCCGCTCCGAGCCGCTCAGTGATTCCTTTCCAATCCGCGGCCACACCATCCAACGCCGTCTTCGGGTCGCCTTCTCCGGAAAGGGCTTTGGTGACCGCGACGTCCAGAGCGTCGATGTATTGCGCCGCACCAGGAATATTCAAATCCGGAAACCCATTTTTCAGATTCGCTTCGACCGCCGCGACATAAGCTTTGGTTGAGGCTTCATCCGGGAACTTGTAGTGTGAGGTGTCGGTGAAATGACTGATCCGGTAAGGGTCTTGCCCGCTCCAGTTCGCCGCTACCGTGATCGGGCTCTTGTCTAGAGACAGGTATTTGGCGACCCAATAAGCAGCTTCCTTGTTCTTCGATTTCGCTGGCACCGCCAAAACCCGGCCTACTGGCATCGGCGCCTTGTGCTGGACCTGACCGTTCACTTCGGTGCCCGGGACCACGGCGAACCCTGCTTTCCCGACAATCTTGCTCAGCTGCGGGTCGGCTGTCTTTTTTCCGACGTCCGACCACTGCACAACCATAGCGAGATCACCGTTAAGAAAGGCATCCTTGAGTTCGACGTATCCATAGCCCAACACATCAGGAGGGCAGAATTTCAGAGTGTCGACCATGTTTTGCAGGCCTTCAACGGCCGCCGGCGTATTGATCTGCGGGTTCATGTTTTCATCAAAATAAATTCCACCTGCGCCAGCAAAACGAGCCAGGAACCAGCCGTAACTGAATCCGCGCGCTCCATATTCGGCGGCCCCGTAGAAAGGATGATCAAGCTTCTGACCCGCCAAAGTGTCACCTTGTTTTCGGGTGAAGAATTCCGCGACCTGTAACCATTCTTTCCAAGTCGCGGGCGGAGCTAGCTCCCGATTGTACTTCTTTTGAAATGCGGCTTTCTCGTCGGGGTTATCAAAGAGATCTTTGCGGTAGTAGAGCATCAGCACGTCGCCATCGTAGGGCAACGCGTAGGTTTTCCCCGCCCATTTGCAGTAGATTTCCCGGTAAGGCGGTTCCACCTCGTCCAGTTTTGGATCCCAAATCGAAGCCGGGGTCTTCTTCATGTACTCATCCAGTGGTTCGAGGTAACCGTTTCCGGCAAAGTCGCCAATGTAGGACGGATAAAAGATCACCATGTCGTACTCGTCCGAGCCGGCGACGAAACTCGTTTTGAGCTTATCGTAGAGTCCAGTGAAGGTCGCGCCGACCTGTTTGATGGTTACGCCGGCTTGGGTGAGATCATCCTTGTACTTATTAAGCGATTCCATGTTCTGTCCGGCATCACCGATAACCGTGACGGTGACGTTGTTGAAATGGGGTAGCTCGGCCAAGCCAGGACTTGCGGTCAATAAAGCAAGCCAAAGGGGGAAGAATTTGGATTTCATAGTTGAGGGAGGACCATCTTCTAAGGGGAACGTGAGGAGCCGTTGTAACCGGTAGCTATGATCTTCTGCCGGAGCAAGACGACTCTGACTGGCATTTAAGCCCAATGCTCAACTGTTGTAAATTACAACTTTTGCTGACCGCGCTAAGCCGCTCACGCGAAAACGCCAAAGTGGACAAAAGATATCGCGCCAAGACGTGGATGAGGAAGAAGGATCTCACGCCAAGACGCCAAGGAAGGAAAAGGCACAAACTTTCAGATATTGATTGCATTCGGTAGCCGCGACTGTCCCGCTAGGCTCCTCCCGCCGTCAGGCCCGGAACAGCTTCCCGGAGTTTTCGGTATATTCCGACCATGAACCGCAGTCGCCATCCGCGCCAAGACCATGGCGACTGTGCTTCACGACCGGGTTGGCCAATAGCTCCGCGAGCCGCTCAGAGGCGGATTTCGGGGCTTGGCCCAGCGGGACAGTCGCCGCTACCGAAGAATCCTTTCTTCTTTCCTTTGCGTCTTGGCGTGAGATTCTTCTTTCTCATTCGCGTCTTGGAGTGCGCGCATATGCAGGAGTTGTCAACATTTGTGGTTTGCTCCGACGATATCGTTATGACAAGCTGAGCTCCAGGAATGAACGGTTGGTTGGCCATGCTGAAATGGTGAGTAAGCGAAAAACTCGATCGCGCGTCACTGCTCCCCGGGTTTCGTCGGAAGAGCAACGGGAGCATTTAATGGTGCAGGCAGCGAAGCTCTATTACGATCTTGATCGTACCCAGAGCGAGATCGCGAAGCAGCTGGGACTCACACGCTGGCAGGTAGGAAGATTGCTGCATGAGGCTCGCGAGCTCGATGTCGTCCGGATCGACATTTCTCCGCGGTCGCCTCGACGACCCGATCTGGAGAGCGCCTTGCAGCGTCGGTTTGGTCTCCGGGAAGCGGTGGTTGTGCCGGTCACGGTGGATAACGATGGTTTCATTCTGGATGCGGTGGCGCAGGCAGGTGCTCGTTATCTGGCGTCCTTAAATCCTCGGCCCAAGACGCTCGGTATGTCTTGGGGCCGAACGATGGCAGCGATGGTTCGGTGGATGCCGCACAATTGGAATCGCGGTTTGCACGTAGTAGTCCTAAATGGCGGAATCGGCCGGACCAGTTCACCCAATCAACCCGTCGACATCGCGGTCAGAATGGCTGCCTCTGCAGACGGATTTGCTACCATCATGCCTGTCCCGGCAATCCTGGGTCTTCGTAGCACAAAAGAAGCGCTCGAACGCGATCCAACGATCTCTGGTGTTCTTCAGGCTGCGCAAAAAACACCCATCGCTTGCTTTACCGTGGGAGCGTTATCTCAACAATCGGTTCATGTGGAATCGGGGCATTTGACGACAACAGAGGTGACCCAGCTGCGCCGCAAAGGCGCGGTAGGAGATATCTTGGGTCGCTTTATCGATCGTGACGGAAGGATTGCTGACGAAGCGATCAATGCGCGAACGATCGGGCTCGATCCGAGAGAGTTGCGGGACAAGGAATGTTCGATTTGTGTTGCCGGTGGTAAATCCAAGCATGCAGCGGTGCGCGCTGGGCTGATTGCGGGATATTACAACGTGCTGGTGACAGATGAACAAACGGCCAGCTTTCTTTTGAAAAAATGAATAAAGAACGATTTTAGCGATGGGCGAGTTTTTCGCTCCGGGAGGTCGGATATGACAAAACCATCAGCTACCATGCTCGCGCCGTATCGAGCAGCCCATGTTCCGCTGCAACCTCATAATCGAGGTATGTCGCTGGATCTCGATTGGGTAAACGACGTGCGGGTGAACCTGAGCGCGGTGGAGCGTCGAGCGACCAGCTTGCTGGGGCGTCGGACGGTGAAAAAGCAATGGCAGGCAGCATGGTTGCTAAAGGCAGTAAGCTGTATTGACCTGACTACCCTCTCGGGAGATGACACTGCTGGCAAAGTTCGCAGACTCTGTGCGAAAGCGCGTCAACCGGTTCGACTCGATTTGCTCCAAGCGATGGGTGTCGATGAGATCGGGCTGACGGTGGGCGCCGTTTGTGTCTACCCCACGATGGTGTCCCATGCGGTAAAGGCTCTGCAAGGTTCTGGGATTCCAGTTGCTTCCGTCGCCACTGCTTTTCCGAGCGGTTTGAGTCCGATGCGGCTTCGGCTGGAAGAGATCCGCTATGCAGTTGGCGAAGGAGCGGCGGAGATCGACATCGTGATTACGCGGGAGCATGTCTTGAGTGGTAATTGGGGGGCTTTGTACGAAGAAATAGTCCAATTCCGCGAGGCCTGTGGGGATGCACATCTCAAAGCGATTTTGGCGACGGGCGAGCTCGGGACTCTGCGCAATGTTTACCGTGCCAGTTTGGTCGCGATGATGGCGGGCGCTGACTTCATTAAGACATCGACCGGCAAGGAGACTGAGAACGCAACGTTACCGGTAAGCCTGACGATGGTTCGTGCGATTAGGGATTATCTTCAAAGGACTGGTCAGGTGGTCGGTTTCAAGCCGGCTGGAGGAATTCGCAGCGCCAAAGACGCACTTTCATGGCTGTTCCTTATGAAAGAGGAATTGGGGAGGGATTGGGTCGAACCCGAACTATTCCGATTTGGCGCCTCCACGTTGCTTACCGATATCGAGCGGCAGCTCGAGCATTATGTAACCGGTAGGTATTCAGCGGCCCATCGACATCCCATGGCCTAGTTATGAGCGCCGACGATGCCATGAACGAGAGTAGACGCACCTTCCAGGTGCGGAACGCGCTGCAGCACGCACATCGCGCAGCTAGCAGCTGCGGCTACTATGTTCCCCGCGTTACCATTTTATGAGCACTGTTCGCGAAATTTTTGAAACAATGGAGTACGGTCCTGCACCGGAAGCGCCTGATTTGGCACTGGATTGGTTGAAAAAGCATCAACACCGCTTTCACCCATTCATTGACGGCCGGTTTCGAGACGCGCCAGATGCACCGACCTTCGAAAGCATCAATCCCCGCAATGGACAGCCGATCGCGAAACTGACTCAGTGCGGCCAAGCCGAAGTAGACGCAGCCGTTGCTGCTGCCGCCGCTGCATTCCCTGATTGGTCTGGCCTGACCGGCCACTTGCGGGCGCGCTATCTATACGCCATTGCCCGACAAATTCAGAAACATTCCCGACTATTCGCCGTATTGGAAACCCTCGATAACGGAAAGCCGATCCGCGAATCACGCGATATCGATATACCGTTAGTCGCTCGTCATTTTTATCATCACGCCGGATGGGCTCAATTATTGGCCGAGGAGTTTCCTGGCTACGAACCAATTGGGGTCTGTGGCCAGATTATTCCTTGGAACTTTCCATTGTTAATGCTGGCCTGGAAAATAGCCCCGGCATTAGCGGCGGGTAACACCGTAGTACTGAAGCCGGCTGAGTTTACTTCACTTACCGCGCTGCTCTTTGCCGAGGTTCTCCAGCAAATTCGTTTACCGGCTGGAGTGGTTAATATTATTACCGGCAACGGTTCGACCGGCGAACTGTTGGTCAAGCATCCAGAAGTTCAAAAGTTGGCTTTCACTGGATCTACCGAGGTTGGGCGTATCATCCGCCAGGCGACGGCCGGAACCGGCAAGAAGCTCTCACTGGAGTTAGGCGGTAAATCGCCGTTTATCGTCTTCGAGGACGCTGATCTGGACAGTGTAGTTGAGGGTGTAGTGGACGCGATCTGGTTTAATCAAGGTCAGGTTTGCTGCGCTGGTAGTCGGTTGTTAGTCCAGGAGGGTATTGCGGAGCGCCTGGAACAAAAACTGCGAGCGCGGATGGAAGCCTTACGGGTGGGTGATCCCCTCGATAAAGCAGTCGACATTGGTGCGATCGTCGCCCCAGTCCAGTTGCAAAGAATCGAGAAGTTAGTCGAGCAGGGAAAATCCGAGGGAGCAACTTGTTGGCAGCCGAGTTGGGCAGTTCCTCAGGAAGGATACTTTTATCCGCCGACGCTATTTACGAACGTCGAACCGGCTTCGCAGATCGCCCAAATTGAGATATTTGGTCCGGTTCTGGTGAGCATGACTTTTCGGACGCCTTCCGAGGCGATTGAGTTGGCGAACAATACGGTTTATGGCTTGGCCGCATCAGTTTGGACCGAGAATGTGAAT
>Ga0209526_10001454_pt1 | contig 15886 bp, 12 predicted proteins | sample JacPinW_OM2H0_M1_FD_188566 | JGI IMG/M metagenome (GOLD analysis project Ga0209526, IMG submission 188566) | Forest soil microbial communities from Algoma, Ontario, Canada - Jack Pine, Ontario site 1_JW_OM2H0_M1 (SPAdes) (version 2) | ecosystem: Environmental > Terrestrial > Soil > Boreal... | reverse complement strand
GCCAGAGTCTTCAGCTAATTAAGCGGACGCATACCTATCACCGCCTCGAGAGGCTCCGCCTCCCTCCAAAAAGAAGAGGCCGCGACTTGGTCGCGGCCTCATTGTTGGGGAGGGATTGGCTGTCTTGTTAGGGAGCCACGGCCAGCTTCGGGACTGACTCAGGCTCGAGGGCCCAGGTCAGGACCTGTCTGACGTTGCTCGCCAGGTGGATTTCAATCTCGTCGCGGACCGCCTCCGGCAGGTCGTCCAGGTCGGCCTCGTTCCGCTGCGGGAGGATGACCTCCTTCAGCCCGGCCCGCTTGGCCGCCAGCACCTTCTGCTTGACTCCGCCGATGGGCAGGACCTTGCCCTGCAGCGTCACTTCGCCGGTCATACCGACCGTCGAGCGCACCGGCCGTCCAGAGAGCAGCGAGACCAATGCGGTGGTCATCGTCACCCCGGCCGACGGGCCGTCCTTGGGCACCGCGCCGGCGGGCACGTGGATGTGCACCAACTTGTCGCCGAAACCGGCTTCGAGTCCAAGCTCGTGGGCGTGCGATCGGACGTAGGAGAGAGCGATCTGCGCCGACTCCTTCATGACGTCGCCCAGCTGCCCGGTCAGGGTCAAGCCTGACTTCGGCTCTCCTGGCATCGAGGTCGCCTCGATGAACAGGACGTCGCCGCCCGCGCCGGTCACCGCCAGGCCTGTCGCCACGCCCGGCGTCTCCGTCCGCTCGAGGATCTCCTCGAACTGGAACCGTGGCTTGCCGAGAGCGTCCCGCACCAGCGGCGGTTCGACCGCCACAGGAACGGTGGCACTGCCGGAGTCGATCCGGGTAGCCACCTTGCGGAGCAGCTTGCCCAGCTCGCGCTCCAGGCTTCGGACGCCGGCCTCACGCGTGTAGTCGGAGATCACCCGCTCCAGGGCGGAGTCGGAGATCGAGACCTCCCCCGCGTCCAGCCCGTTGCGCTCGAACTGACGAGGCACCAGGTGCCGGCGGGCGATGCCCAGCTTCTCCTCCTCCGTGTAGCCGTCCAGCCGGATCAGCTCCATGCGGTCCAGGAGCGGCGCCGGGATGGTGTCGGCCACGTTGGCGGTGGGGATGAAGAGCACCTCCGAGAGGTCCAGGTCGACCTCCAGGTAGTGGTCGCGGAAGGTGTGGTTCTGGGCGGGATCCAGCACCTCGAGCAGCGCCGAGGAGGGGTCGCCGCGCCAGTCGGCGCCGACCTTGTCGATCTCGTCCAGCATGATTACCGGGTTCTTGGTTCCGGCCTCCTTGAGGGCGCGCACTATCCGCCCTGGGAGAGCTCCAATGTAGGTGCGCCGGTGCCCACGGATCTCGGCCTCGTCGTGGATGCCTCCGAGGGAGATTCGCGCGAACTTCCGTCCCAGCGATCGCGCCACCGACTCGCCGAGCGAGGTCTTGCCCACTCCGGGCGGCCCCACCAGCGTGATGATGGCGCCCGAGCCGCGGCCGCCCTGCTCGGGGATGCCGCGCTCCTGCCGCCGCTTGCGGACGGCCAGGAACTCGATAATGCGGTCCTTGACGTCGCCCAGGCCGGTGTGGTCCTGGTCCAGGATCTGTCGCGCCTTGATCAGGTCGAAGTTGTCCTCGGTCCGCTGGTTCCAGGGGATGTCCAGCATCCAGTCCAGGAAGTTGCGGATCCAGCCGTACTCGGGGCTCTGCTCGCTCATCCGCTCCAGGCGGTCCAGCTCGCGGTCGAACTCCTTGCGGGGGGCGTCCGGCATGCCGGCGTCCTCCACCCGCGTCCGGTACTCGGCTACGACGTCGTTGCCACCCTCGCCCAGCTGCTTCTTGATGGCGTCCATCTGCTGGCGGAGGATGAACTCGCGCTGGTTCTTCTCCATGCGCTCGGAGACGTCGGTCTTCAGCTGCTCCTTGAGGGTCAGCTCGGCGAGCACTTCCTTGTACCAGGAGACCAGCTTCTCGAGCCGCTCTTCGACGCCGATCGTCTCCAGGATCTCGACCTTGCGCTCGAGGGAGAAGTCTGGCGAGTAGCCGGACATGTCCGCCAGGTGGCCGGGGTTCTCGATGCCCCGCAGCACCTGCGCGATCTGTTGGGCTCCGCGCAGCTCCAGGATGTTCTCGACCACGGCGCGGTACTCGTGTGCGAGCTCGCGCGCGCGATCACTCCAGCTCGTGGGGTCTGGCGACGGCTGGACTTCTGCAAACAGGGGTCCGCCGGGCTCGGGCGTCACAGCGCCGAGGATCGCGCGCACGCGGCCCTGGACGACGACAACCTCGGTTCCGTCGGGCAGATTGCCACGCTCGTCGATCTTGGCGATGACACCGACCGTGGAATAGCGCCCCTCCACCTTGGGGAGCAGGAGAACTAGGCCGTTGTCGCGTTGGGCGGCGTTGACCGCGTTCTCCACGTCACCTCCCTCGATGGGGATGGGCGCGTTCATGCGCGGAAGCACCACCGCCTGCGTCAGCGGAAGGACTGGCAGTCGTTGGGTTCGGTCTGGCATTTGTTGGTTCTTATCTCCTCTAGCGGGCTTACATTCCGTCAGCCCATGACTTGATGTACCCCACTCAGCTAGATTGAAACCGTGGGCAGATACCGCTGCGGGGCAGGCCAGCTCCAGGTCTTGAGCCTGGTGGGCAAGCGGTGGACATTGCCCATCCTCGTCGCGCTGCTCGACGGCCCGGCCCGGTTCTCCGAGCTCGCCCGGGCCGTACCCGGGCTCTCCGAGCGGGTGATGAGCGAACGGCTCCAGGAGCTGAGCGAGGGCGGCCTGGTCCAGCGAACGATCGAGCCCGGCCCTCCCCTGGGGACGAGCTACCGGCTGACCCCGGCGGGGGAGCGGTTGAGGCCGGCTCTCCAGCACCTGCTCGACGCCGCCCTGGCCATCTCTCAGCCGTGATCGGCCGCGGCGGGGGCCGTATGGCCGGACTGGGCGGCGGACGCGCCGGCAACCTCGGCGGAGGCCGTCCGGGCGGCCCGGAGCCCAGCAGACCGAAGGGACCGGCGCCGGTGCGCCGGATCGTCAGGCTGTTCGAGCACTACAAGGCCCAGGTGGCGCTCGCCGTAGCGGCCATCCTGGTCACCTCCGGCCTGGGCGTGATCAACCCCCTCCTGATCAGGGCGGTGTTCGACCAGGCGCTCTTCTGCGGCCCGGGCGGTGGCTGCCCCAACCTGCCCCTCCTCTACAAGCTGGTCGCCCTCATGATCCTGATCCCACTGGTCACCTCCTTCATTGGGCTCGGCCAGACCCTGGTGACCAACCAGGTGGGCCAGAAGGTGATGGAGGACCTCCGCGACACCCTCTACGGCCACCTGCAGAGCATGTCTCTGCGCTTCTTCACCTCCACGCGGACCGGGGAGATCCAGTCCCGGCTCGCCAACGACGTCGGCGGCGTGCAGACCGTGGTGACGAGCACCGCGGCGACCATCGTGTCCAACATCGTGACCGTGCTCAGCACCGTGGTGGCGATGCTGATCATCTCCTGGCCGCTGACCCTCATCTCGCTCTTCTTCACCCCTCTCTTCGCCGTGCTGACGCGGAGGGTCGGTAGGACTCGGCAGCAGGTCGCCCGGGAGGCGCAGGAGTCCAAAGCCGAGATGAGCGCCATCACCGAGGAGACGCTCTCCGTCTCGGGAATCCTGCTCACCAAGGTCTTCGACAGGCAGCGGGACGAGGTCGCGCGCTTCCGCAAGGAGAGCCGGCGGCTGGCCGAGCTCTCGGTCCGCCAGGTGATGGTGGGCCAGTCCTTCTTCGCGCTGGTCCAGACCTTCTTCTCCATCACTCCGGCCCTGATCTACCTGGCCGCGGGTCTTGCGCTGGCCGGCCATCTCTCGCCGATAAGCGCCGGGACGCTGGTCGCCTTCACGACGCTCCAGACCAGGCTCTTCTTCCCCGTCGGGCAGATGCTGCAGGTCACGGTCGAGGTGCAGACCTCGCTGGCGCTCTTCGAGAGGGTGTTCGAGTACCTCGACCTGCCCTTCGACCTCACCGACCGTCCTCATGCGCGCCGCTTCAAGCCACAGGAGGTGCGCGGGCACGTCCGCTTCGACAACGTCTATTTCCGCTACGACGGCGATCCCAGCCCGGAGGAGCAAGAGCGCTCCGGCCCTCGCCGGAACTGGGCGCTGGAAGGGCTCAGCCTGGACATCAAGCCCGGGCAGCTGGCCGCCATAGTGGGGCCGAGCGGCGCCGGCAAGACCACGATCTCCTACCTGGTGCCCCGGCTCTACGACGTCACCCGCGGCGCTGTGCGGGTCGACGGCCTGGACGTCCGCGACGTCCTCATGAGCTCCCTGGCCGAGGCGGTGGGGATGGTCACCCAGGAGACCTACCTGTTCCACGCCAGCATTCGCCAGAACCTCCTTTACGCCCGCCCGGACGCGAGCCAGGACGAGCTGGAGGCAGCGGCGCGGGCGGCGCTCATCCACGATCGAATCATGGAGTCGCCCGAGGGCTACGACACCCTGGTCGGGGAACGGGGATACCGCCTCTCGGGGGGCGAGAAACAGCGAATCGCGATTGCCAGGGTGATCCTCAAAGACCCGCGCATCCTGATCCTCGACGAGGCGACCAGCGCTCTCGACACCAACAGCGAGCGCATGGTGCAGACGGCGCTCCGCCCGCTCATGCGGGACCGCACCACGATCGCGATCGCCCATCGGCTCTCGACCATCCTCTCCGCGGACGTAATCTTCGTCCTCGACAGGGGCAAGCTGGTCGAGCGCGGGACGCACAAGGAGCTGGTCGCCCAGGGAGGGCTCTACGCCGAGCTCTACCAGCAGCAGTTCCAGGGCGGGCTGGTCGAGGCGCGGTGCGAGGACGGGGTGGTGCTCTCCAGCGGCGAGGTCGTGAACACCCGGTCGGACTGATCTTCCGGACCGGCCGTAGGGATATTCAAAGAAAGGAGCCGTCGTGCGACCAGGGGAGGGGCCGGCCTACACATTCGAGATGACCCCTTCACTGGCGGGGGTCTGGACGCTGCTGTCCATGGTCCTCCTGGCCGCAGCCATCGGCGCCGTCGCCCTCCTCTACGACACACTCGGCCGGCAGTTCTCCGGGGGGCCGGCCGGACTCCTGCTCTGGCCGCTGGCGCTCCTCGTCACGCTTCCTCTCCACGAGCTGGTCCACGCGGTGTTCGTGGTCATCTATGGAGGCCGCCCGCGGTTCGGGGCCGGCGTCAAGGGCGGAATGCCCTACCTCTACGTGACGGACCCCGGGCGCCGCTTCGGCCGCAACCAGTTCCTGGAGATCGCGCTCGCCCCGCTGGTGCTCATAGATCTCGCGGCTCTGGTCCTGCTTTTCCTGCAGCCGACCTGGACCTGGGCGGCCGTGGCATTCGTGGTCAACACGAGCGGAGCCATCGGCGACCTCTGGGTCTCCGGACTGCTGCTTCGCTTTCCTCCGTGGGCTCTGGTCGAGGACCGCAAGGACGGGTTCGCGGTCTGGACTCCCCTCGGCCAGGACGAGGCCGGGCTGCGGGGTGCCGCCCCGCGACAACGCGTGCCGGCTCCTTCCTGGCTGGGGATCTGGCTCTTCGCCGCCTGTGCCATCTTCGCCTTGCTGCCCTTCGTCACCATGACCCTGGCGACGTGGGTGTCGCCGGCGGGCGGCACCCACACGCTGGGCCTGGGGCCGCTCGCGCTGGTCACCGTGCAGCATTCCGGGAGAGGCGTGGCGGTCCAGCTCAACCTCCTGCTGATGTCTGCCCTGGCGGCCGTGCTGGCGGTTCCCGTGACCCTGGCCTGGCGGCGATGGCGCCAGCCCCGGCGAGCTCGCTGACCCGTGTCGACCGGCTCGGGTACTTTATGCGCGGCATGATCGCGGGCATCGACCTGGGAGGCACGCAGGTCAGGGTCGCTCTGGCCCGCTCGGACGGCCAGATCGTCTTTTCGGCGCGCACCCGGACCGCTCTCCTCGGCAGCCCGGAGCGGCTCGTCGAATGGGTGGCGGACCAGATCCGCCGCCGGGACACCGGAGAGCCCTTGCGTGCTGCGGCGATCGGGGCGCCGGGGCCGATCGACAAGAAGAACGGCGTCCTGATCAACCCGCCCAACCTTCCAGGCTGGAGCGAAGTGCCACTCGCCGCGATGCTTTCGGGGCCGCTCGGGTGTCCGATCTACGTCGAGAACGACGCAAACGTGGCGGCCGTGGGCGAGTTCCACCGCGGAGCCGGCCGGGGCTCGCGAACCATGGTCTACATCACCTGGAGCACCGGCGTGGGCGGCGGCCTGATCCTGGACGGTGAGCTCTTCTCGGGAGCGCACGGGACGGCAGGCGAGATCGGGCACATGGTGCTCGATCCCAACGGCCCCCTGGACTCCTGCGGACAGCACGGCTGCCTGGAGGCCTTCTGCGGTGGTGGCTCACTGTCCAGGCAGACAGGCGAGTCCACGGCCGAGCTCTTCCAGGCGGCCGCGGCGGGAGACCGTGAAGCGGCCGAGATCGTCGGCCGGGCGGCCAACTACATGGGCCATGCGCTGGTGAGCCTGACCAACCTGGTCGATCCCGAGGTGATCGTGATCGGGGGAGGGATCAGCGGGTCCTGGAAGCAGGTGGCGCCAGTTTTCATGTCGGTGCTACGTGGTTCGCCCTTCATCAAGGCCGCGCGGCGGCCGCGGGTGCGACGGGGTCAGCTGGGTGACAGGGCCGGCCAGGTGGGCGCCGTCGAATGGGCACGGACCCACCCCTGAGCGGATCCCCGGCGACGCTGGATCCCGCCCTGGCGCTTCTCGGGCAGGCGGCCCGCGAGCTCGGCCTACGCGCCTGGGTGGTGGGCGGCTACGTCCGCGACCACTTGCTCGGGCGCGTCCCCCATGAGCTTGACGTGGTGGTGGAGGGCGACGCTCTGAGGCTGGCCGAACGCTTCGCGCAGCTCACGGGCGCGCGCCGGCCCGTTCTGTTCCCGCGCTTCGGCACCGCGCAGGTGACCTGGCAGGGGCGGCTGGTCGAGTTCGCCACCGCGCGGGCCGAGTCCTACTCTCCCGACTCTCGAAAGCCCAAGGTCCGGCCGGCGACGCTTGAAGAGGACCTGCTGCGGCGCGACTTCACGGTGAACGCCATCCTGATGGACTTCGAAGGCCAGATACACGATCCTCTGGGCGGGGTGGCCGACCTGGAGCGGCGCTTGCTGCGCACGCCCCGCGACCCTCTGGTGACCTTCAAGGACGACCCGCTGCGGATGCTGCGAGCGATTCGCCTGGCCGTTCAACTCGGGTTCGAGCTGGACCCGTCCCTGCTTCCCGCGATGCAACGCCTGCGTGAGAGGGCGCGGCCGCCGGTGCTCTCGGTGGAGCGCGTGAACGAGGAGCTGCGCAAAGCGATGGTTTCGGAAGACCCACGCCGGGCGCTGGAGCTCCTGGACGCCGGCGGCCTCATGGAGATGCTGATGCCCGAGGTCTCCGCCTGCCACGGAGTGGAGCAGGGAGGGTGGCACACGCATGACGTCTTCGGACACACGCTGGAGACGGTGCAGCACACGGAGCCGGACCTGGTGCTGCGCCTGGCGGCGCTCTTCCATGACGTGGGCAAGCCGCCCACCGCAACTCCGGACGGCGCCTTTCACGGTCACGACGAGGTCGGGGCGGGCATGGCGCGAGAGGCGCTCACCCGCCTCCGCTTCTCCAACGCCGAGGTGGAGGAGGCGGCGAGGCTGGTGCGGCTCCACCTGCGGCCCGTCTTCTACAGCTCGGAGTGGGGCGACGGCGCCGTGCGCAAGCTGGCCCGGGATGCCGGCCCCCTGCTGCCGAAGCTCCTGGCGCTGGCCCGGGCGGACATCGCGGCCTCGGCCTATCCTCACGGTGACAAGCTTGATGAGCTGGAAGAGCGGCTCCGCTCAGTCCTGAGCGAGGCGCCGAGCCGGATGCAGATACCGGTCACCGGGCACGACATCATGGCAGTACGAGGCATCGAAGCAGGCCCCGAGGTGGGTCGTTTGAAAGCGCGTCTGGAAGAGCTGGTGCTGGAAGGTACGCTCCCACCTGAGCGCGAAGCCCTGCTCGCGTATCTGCGAGATCAGGAGGAGCCCTGAGACCACGGTTTGAAGATGCCGCTTTGCCCCAGGTGGGCTAGACTGTCGGCCGGCGCCGCGGGCGACGCCCACGCAATCTTGGGGAGTGCAAACAAAATGAAGGCTTTCCGGCAAGTAGCGGTCCTGGCGGCCGCAGCAGTGATCGCACTGGCATGCGGTGGGAGCGGAGGTGGGACCTCTGGCGGAGGCAGTAGCAGCAGCTGCTCCAAGACCTACAAGGTCGGACTGGTCACCGACGTCGGCAAGCTGTCCGACAAGTCGTTCAACTACGACTCCTGGCAGGGCGTTCTCAACGCCCAGAAGGACTCCAGCCTCTGCGTCCAGGCGCGTGCCATCGAGTCCAGCACCCAGGAGGACTACCCGAAGAACATCGCGCAGTTCGTGGACCAGAAGTACGACATGGTCGTGACCGTCGGCTTCAAGCTGGGTGACGCCACCATCGCCGCCGCCAAGGCGAACCCGACCGTCAAGTTCGCAATGGTCGACTACGCCGACTTCACCGACAAGCCGCCGCCGACGAACCTGGTCGGGCTCGTGTTCCAGGAGGATCAGCCCGGGTTCCTGGCAGGCGCTCTCGCCGGGCTGCAGACCAAGTCCAACACCATCGCCTACGTAGCCGGCCTGGAGTCCGTCCCCGCGGTGGTCAAGTACGTGAAGGGCTACACCAACGGGGCCAAGATGACCAACCCCAACGTGAAGGTCCTGGGCATCTACCAGCCGGAGAGCGGGCCCAAAGACTTCAACGACCCGGACTGGGGCCTGCAGCAGGCAAACACGTTCTTCGGTCAGGGCGCTGACATCATCTTCGGCGTCGGGGGTAACACCGGCAACGGAGCTCTCCTCGCCGCCAAGCAGAAGAGCAAGACCTGCATCGGGGTCGACGTCGACCAGTTCGTCAGCTATCCGGACGTGGCGAGCTGCCTGATGACGAGCGCCGAAAAGCACCTGGACATCGCGGTCAAGCAGTCGATCACCAACATGGTCAAGAACAGCTGGCAGAGCGGCACGCTGACCTTCGACGCCAAGAACAACGGCGTCGGCATCGCCCCCTACCACGACTATGACTCCAAGGTGTCGACCGACGTGAAGGCCAAGGTATCCGACATCGCCACCAAGCTGAAAGATGGCAGCCTCGCGACGGGGGTGAGCACACCGTAGCCGAGGCCGCTGCCCCGGCCCTGCGCCTCCGGGGCATCGTCAAGACCTTCGGAGGCGTCAGGGCCAACGACGGCGTGGACCTCGACGTCAGCTGGGGCGAGGTCCACGCCCTCCTGGGTGAGAACGGAGCAGGGAAGTCGACCCTGATGAACGTCGTCTACGGCCTGGTCCGGCCCGACTCGGGCGAGATCATGGTGGACGGCAACAGCGTCGAGATCGGCAGCCCCCTGGACGCCATCCGCCTGGGCATCGGGATGGTCCATCAGCACTTCATGCTCATCCCGCCCCTGACCGTGGCCGAGAACATCATCCTGGGCCAGGAGGGCGAGTTCGCCAGGGGCCTGATCGACCTCGAGCGGGCCGGGGCGGCGGTTCGCAAGCTCTCGTCCGACTACGGGCTGGCCGTGGACCCTCGGGCCAAGGTGGAAGGGCTCTCGGTCGGAGTGCAGCAGCGGGTCGAGATCCTGAAGGCGCTCTACAAGGGCGCGCGCATCCTGATCCTCGACGAGCCCACCGCGGTGCTCACGCCGCAGGAGGTGGAGGGTCTCTTCAGAATTGTTCGTTCGCTCACCGACGAAGGGAAGGCGGTCATCTTCATCACGCACAAGCTGGCCGAGGTGATGGCAGTCGCCGACCGCATCACGGTCATGAGGCAGGGCAAGGTGGTCGACACCCGCAAGCCGGCGGAGGCGAGCCTGGCCGAGCTGGCGCGCATGATGGTCGGCCGCCCCGTGCTCCTCCGCGTCGTGAGGAAGCCGGCCCGACCTGGTGCCGCGCTGCTCCGGGTGGAGGGGCTGGTGGTCCACGACGACAGGCGCCAGGTGGCCGTGGACGGCGTGGACCTGGCCGTACGCGCCGGAGAGATTGTGGGCGTCGCCGGGGTGGAAGGGAACGGGCAGGACGAGCTGGTCGAGGCCATCGTCGGACTGCGCCGGCTCCAGGCGGGACGCGTGGTGTTCGACGATCGCGACGTCAGCCGGAAATCGACCAGGGAACGCCTGCACTCAGGTATCAGCTACATCCCGGCCGACCGTCATCGCCTGGGCATCGTGCTCGAGCTCCCGGTCTCCGACAACCTGGTTCTCGACCACTACGGGCAGCCACCCTTCGCTCGCTGGGTGGTGCGGCAGCTCAAGGCCGTCCGCAGCTACGCGCAGCGTTTGATCAAGGCTTTCGACATCCGTGCGGCCGGCCCTGACCAGCTGGTCAGCGCGCTCTCGGGCGGCAACCAGCAAAAGGTGGTGGTGGCGCGCGAGCTCTCGACCAAGCCCAGGGTGCTGATCGCCGCGCAGCCGACCAGAGGCGTGGATGTAGGCTCCATCGAGTTCATCCATCAGCAGATAGTCAGCCAGCGAGATGCCGGACTGGCGGTCCTGCTGGTCTCGTCGGAGCTCGACGAGGTGCTCTCGCTGGCCGACCGGGTTGCGGTCATCTACCGCGGCCGGATCGTGTCGGTGCTGGAGGGCGAGCAGATCGAGCGGGAGAGGATCGGCCTCCTTATGGCCGGAGTGGCGTAGGCAAAGAAAGAGGGAGGAGGGGAATTGAGCCGTCGCTGGCGGCAGCTGTTGATCTCGGCGGTGGTGGTGCCGCTGGCCTCGGTGGTGGCGGGCTTCCTGGTCGGCGCGCTCGCCATCCTGGTGACCGGTTCTGACCCGATCCAGGCCTATTCCGCCCTGTTCGCGGGCGCCTTCACCAACCACAACGCCGCGGCTGAGACGCTCGTGAGCTCGATACCTTACGTCTTCCTCGGCTTGGGGGTTGCGTTGGGTTTCCGGGCCGGCCTCTTCAACATCGGCGCCGAGGGCCAGTTCTACGTGGGTGCGCTGGCAGGGGTCTTCGTCGCCTTCAGCGTCCACGGCCTGCCCGGCATAGTCGAGGTGCCCCTGGCGCTGCTGGTGGGGATGGCGGGCGGCTTCTTCTGGGCCGGGATCGCCGGGGTTCTGAAGGCCACCACGGGGGCCCACGAGGTGATCACCACGATCATGCTCAACTACATCTCCTTCCTGCTCGCCAGCTTCCTGGTGAACACCAAGGGCCTCCTCCTGGCGCCGAACGTCTCCACACCCCGGACCCCCGACGTCGACCCGGCGGCGGTCCTTGTCACCCTGATCCCGGGCAGCCGGCTGCACGCCGGACTCCTCCTGGCCCTGATCGCGGTCCCCATCGTCTGGTTCCTGATCGAGCGGACCACGATCGGCTTCAGGATCCGGGCGGTCGGCTTCAACATCGACGCTGCCCGAACCGCCGGCATCTCCGTCCGGCGAACCATCGTCATCACCATGGGCCTGTCCGGAGCCCTGGCGGGGCTGGCCGGCATCGTCCAGGTGCTCGGCGTCAACAAGCACATGACGGACACGGTGGCGGCCGGCTACGGCTTCGACGCCATCGCGGTCGCGCTGCTCGCGCGCAGCAACCCCTGGGGCGTGCTGCCGGCGGCCCTGCTCTTCGGGGCGCTGCGCAACGGCGCCAGCTTCATGCAGCTCGAAACGCAGGTCTCGTCCGACCTGATCTCGATCATCCAGGCCTCGGTGATCGTCTTCGTGGCCGCCCCGGTGATAGTTCGCTGGCTGCTGCGGCTCCGTGAGGCGCCGGTCCAGACCCTTCAGATCACCCAGCGTGACGAGGTGGAGGCGACCAGCTGATGGCGGAGCTGCTGCAGCGGATCGACCTGGTCGGCCTGCTCGCGGCCACGCTGGTCACGGCGACGCCGCTCACGCTGGCGGCGCTGGGCGGGATGATGTGCGAGCGCTCGGGAGTGGTCAACATCGCGCTCGAGGGGATCATGCTGACGGGTGCCTTCGTCGGCTACGCGGTGGCCTTCACCACACACAACCTCTGGCTCGGCGTGCTGGCGGCCATGGTCGCGGGGACCGGCATCGCTGCCATTCACGCGGTGCTCTCGATCTCTCTGCTGGTCGACCAGATCGTGAGCGGAACGGTCATGAACATCCTCGCGGTGGGGATCACGGGAGTCTTCTATCGGAACTTCATCGAGCAGGCCACCGTGGCCGGCCCGGGCACGCTGCCGCACTGGAACGTCCCGCTGCTGTCCCAGATCCCGGTGATCGGGCCCATCTTCTTCCAGAACCAGTTCGTCACCTACGCGATGCTGGTCTTGATCGTCGTGGTCCACTTCGTGCTCTTCCGCACCAGATGGGGTCTGCGCACCCGCGCCTGCGGCGAGCACCCGCGGGCGGCGGAGACGGCAGGCATCAACGTCTACTTCGTCCGCTACGTGAACGTCATCGCCAGCGGGGCGCTAGGCGGCCTGGGGGGCGCGTACTTCTCGCTGCAGCAGATCGGCAACTTCCTGCCCAACGTGACGGGCGGCCGGGGATTCATCGCGCTGGCGGCGATGATCGTCGGCAAATGGACTCCGCTTGGGGCCTTCCTGGCCTCGCTCCTCTTTGCCGGCTCGGACGCCGTGGGCAGCAGGCTACAGATCTACGGTGTGCACCTGCCCATACAGTTCTTGGGTATGCTGCCGTACGTTGTCACCATCGTGGTGGTTGCAGGGGCTTTGGGCCGGGCCGTGGCACCGGCCGCCGTCGGGAGGCCGTATCGGAAGAGCTGATGCCCGAAGCGGAGATCCAACCCTTCTAGCATCAACCTGCTAGAGGATTGGAAGAAGACGTGGCCAAGCCGCTCAGCGAGGTCAGGCTGGAGGAAGACGAGATCCTCCTCGAAGGCTTCGAAGCATTGCTCAGGGGCGTTCCGGTGACCGTAACTGCGGTTCTCGAGCGAACTTGCGTCTACCTGGCGCCAGGAGGAGAGCGGAAGCTCGCGAACAAGCAAGACCTCCTGGTGGAGCCGGAGAAGCTCACGATCCGCCGGCGCCGCTCCGGCTGAGGCGTCTCTGCGGCTCCCTGGGGGCCGACGGGCGCCGGATGCCGGTCGGTACGCCAGGCGGCGTTGATACCCGCCGTGCTCGCAGTCAGTAATGTAGGACGCTCGTCCGCTGTCTAAACCTCAATATGTCGCCACAGTTGCCAGACCGACCGGGCGGGGGGAGGCTGGCCCGGAAGAGGGAGCAATGCCGTGCGCCCATCGCCCGCTCCCGGCCATCCCTGGCCGGCGGCGAGGGATGGTAGCGGCAAGAAAATGGCGACCTCGCCGAGATCTGGACCGCCAGTGAGCGGTTCCGATCTGATCCGGCACCCCGCAATCGGTTCTGACCTGAGCCGGAGCGACGTTCCCCGCCGAGGCCTCTCCCTGACCGGTCTTGCGGGCCGCCAGCTGCGCCGGCAAGGTGGATGGACCTCCGCTCTGGCCCTGGGGCTGGCGGCCGCAATGGCCCTGGCCTCGGCCGTCCCGCTGGCCGGCGCAATGGCCGCCGACGCCGCGCTCCAATCGGCGGTGGCCAGCCTGGGCAGACAGGCGCCGGTCACCGTCGCCAAGCAGCACGTGGCCGATCCATCGGCCTTCGAGTCCTTCGAGGCTCAAGCGACGCAGGTGGTGGAGGGACGGCTCGGGCGTTACCTGGACGTGAGCAGGGCACTAGCCACCCTGGGCCCGCTCACGCTCGTCTCCATCAACGAGAATCCTGCGTCCGCCCAGGTGGGGTCGACAGGGCTGAGCGCCGGCTACCTGAGAGATCTTCCGGACCGGGTCGAGCTCGTTGCCGGCAGCTGGCCGCCGGACGGTCTCGGCGGCTCGACCGACGTGGCCACCAGCATGGCCCAGTCGGGGGCCGACGGCCTCGGCCTTCACCTCGGTGACCGCCTCTGCGCAGACTTCGCCGCGGGCGGCGTGCGCGGAGGGCGCTGGTGCGCCAGGATTGCAGCGATCTGGCGGCCGCAGAGCGGGGCCGAGCCTCTGCCGCTGGAGAGTGCGAACCAGGGCCGGCTGCTGGTCGGGCGCTACGACTTCTACCATCTCATGAAGCTGGCGTCGTCGCCCCTTGCCACGGTCGGCAGGCAGTTCTTCCTTGACCCGGGGACCGTCGACGCCCGGAACGCCGGCGACCTGGTCAGCGGATTGCGAGACCTCCGGCGCCACTTCGCCAGCCGGGGGGAGCTCTTCGACACCTCGCTCGATCAGGCGATCAACAGCTTCCAGCAGGCGCAGCGGCCGGTCCGGCTGGCGTCTGAGCTGCTTTCAGCCTCGCTGCTCGTGCTGCTCCTCTATGCGGTCAACCTGGTCGCCGCCCAGTTCCTGCGTCTTCAGGCGCGGGAATCGTCGCTCCTCATCGCGCGTGGCTGGCCTCGCCGGAAGATCCGGAGCCTGCTGCTCCGGCAGATCGCGCTCGTGGTACTGGGCTCGCTGACCGTCGGCGCGGCGCTCACGATCTCACTGACCGCCGCTCTCGGACCCGCCGTGTTTGGGGCCCAGCCGCCCTGGCCGGACGTCTCCAACCGTCTCGGCTTGATCCTGGCGACCGGCGGGGTGGTCGCAGGGCTCCTGGCCTTCTGGACCATCCTCGCCAGGCTGTCCGCTGCGGCGGCCAGTCCCAGGTCGGGTCCGGCCCGGCAGGGTGACGCGGAGCCCCGACCGTCACGGCGCCGACGGCCGAATCCCTGGCTTCTCCTTCTGCTGCCGGCCTTGGCGCTGCTCGCGGCTGCGCGCTGGTTGCAGGGGCTGGAGCCCTTCGCCTCCCTACCGCCTCCCCTGGCAGCAGGGTCGCAGGCAGACTGGTTGAGCGTGGTCGCTTCCCTGGCGGGCACGCTTCTCCTGGTCCTGATCAGCGTCTGGTTCCTCCGGCTGACCGGCCGTCTGGCGCCGGGAGCCTCCGCCGACGTTCCTGGCAGGCTGGCCGCCTGGCAGGTGGGCCGGCGCCCCGAACAGCACGCTGCGGTCGCCTTCCTGGTGGCCTTCGCCGCCTCGGCGGCCACCTTCGGCGGCACGACCGCGGGCCTTGGCTTCGCAGAAGGCAGGGAACCGCTCGTCCTCGCCGTGATCGCCGCCGGCACCCTGGCGGTGCTCGTGATAACGCTGCTCGGCTTCGGTATCCACTTCCGGGCCACCGCCGGCGAGCGCGCCGAAGAGTACGCGGCACTCGTCCTGAGCGGACTGCCGGCGCGAGACCTCCGCCGAAGCCTCGCCCTGGAGCAGCGTGCGGTGATCTGGCAGAGCCTCGCCTGGGGGGCTCTCCTCGGCGTCGTGCTGGCGGCGGCCCTCCTTCCGCTCGACCAGCTCATGACGCACGCCGCGATCGAGGCAGCCGCCGCCGGCTGCGTGCTCCTGGGCTTCCTGGCGGCGGTGCTGCTGACGGGATGGGGAACCCGCGCCTGGCTGGGCCGCCTCGACGCTCGACGTCAGCTCAGAGTCCTGGTGTGAGCGAGGGTCAGGGGACCGCTGGGCCAGCGCCCCCGCTGGTGAAGACCGAAGGGCTGGGTCATGTCTACCGCACGGGCCGCTCCGAGGTCATCGCACTGCAGGGCCTCGAGCTCGAACTGGCGAAGGGGGAAACGGTGGCCCTGGTGGGCCCCAGCGGCAGCGGAAAGACCACGTTGATCAAGATCCTGGCGGCGGTCCAGAGGCCCAGCGAGGGCCGGGTCGAGGTGGACGGCCGCGATCTCGGGAGCATGGACGAGGTGGAGCGCGAGGACTACCGCCGCAGGGTCGTCGGCTACCTCTGGCAGCAGTCGGAGGCGGGGCTCTGGCCGGGCCTGAGCGCCTTCGAGAACGTGCAGGTCCCGATGCTGGGCGATCCCGGCTCGCGCGCCGAACGGCGCGACCGGGCGGCACACCTCCTGGAGCTGCTCGGCCTCCAGGGCCGGGAAGGCAGGCGG
>Ga0209526_10001453_pt1 | contig 15887 bp, 16 predicted proteins | sample JacPinW_OM2H0_M1_FD_188566 | JGI IMG/M metagenome (GOLD analysis project Ga0209526, IMG submission 188566) | Forest soil microbial communities from Algoma, Ontario, Canada - Jack Pine, Ontario site 1_JW_OM2H0_M1 (SPAdes) (version 2) | ecosystem: Environmental > Terrestrial > Soil > Boreal... | reverse complement strand
TGTCGTAGCGAAGGTCCGCGCCACGCTGCACGCGGGTGCGTCCGGCGCTACGGCGCCCGCCCGATGCGCCAAAGAGATCTTCGAAGCCAAAAAAATCTCCAAAGATGTCGTGGAAGTCCTGAAAGATAGAACCGTTAAAATCGGGCTGCGAACCCGAGTTCCGGAGACCTTCGTGGCCGTATGTATCGTAGATCTGGCGCTTCTGTGAATCGCTAAGGACGCTGTAGGCTTCGGTGCATTCGCGAAAACGGATCTCCGCTTCTTCCTTATTTTCAGGATTGCGGTCCGGATGCCATTTCAACGCGGACTTCCGATAGGAGGCTTTAATCTCTTCGATTGAAGCGGTGCGGCTGACTCCGAGCACTCCATAGTAATCGTGAGGCTTTGCCTTGCTCATTGGTGACTGGGCTAAATTCCTTCCTTAAGCTTTCCGGCTTCCACGAGGCATTGTGGTTTACACGGCTTTGCTTCCAGCATCAGGCACGGTGTTGTTTCAAGAAGCCGCGCCTTAGTTCAAACTTATTTTAGATGCGGGACCCGGGTGTACCGCTACGCGCACCAACGCTGGCCGCAATACGCGTCCCTGAAATACGTAGCCCGGCTGGAACACCGCCAAAATCTCCCCGTCAGGATGCTTCGTGGTTTCCTCTCGGTCCATCGCCTGGTGCAAGTGCGGATCAAACATCTGGCCAAGAGGTTCAACCCGCTCGACGCCCAACTTGGTCAGGTTTTCAAGCAACTGCTTGTAGATCAGTTCGAATCCCTTGCGGTAGTTCTCGTATTCCGCTTCACGATGTGCCGCCAACGCGTGTTCAAAGCTATCTACTATCGGAATAAGTTTTTCGACCACGCGGGCAGTGGACCGACTGCTAGCCTCAAAGTGCTCTTTCTCCATGCGCTTCCGGTAGTTCGCGAAATCCGCCTGGTGTCGAACCAGCGTGTTTTTCAATTCATCCAGATCCGAGGAGAGTTTTTTCACCTCGGCTTCTTCCATAGCATTGTCATCGGCCATCGCTTTTGCCGTTCCGGCGGCTTCGCCACCTTCTCCAACAGACTTGTTGATTTTCGCTTCTCTCTCTTCCATGGTCTTTTCCTTCGTCACAAATTTTCGCTCTTCACGAGTCGATCTTTTGCAGCGCTTCGCTGAACATCTGCGCGACATACGCCACGGCGGTCATTGCTCGCTCGTAATGCATACGGGTTGGCCCGAGCACCCCCAACGAACCCTGCATCATGTCGTGGCTCGAATACGGCGCGCTGATCAGCGCCAGATTCTCTCCGGCTTGCGAAATCTCCTTTACTCCGATTTGCACGAACACCGGCTCCGGCGTATCGATGCAAGCATTCAGAACGCTCACCAGCCGGTGCTTCTCCTCGATTGCCACCAGGAGATCCTTGAGTTGTCCTTGGTCCGCAAATTCAACCGTGCCCACGATCTGCGCCGTACCTTCCACATAAACTTGTGGCGCGACGGTCTCTGCGAGAATGGCGGGTTCACACAGCGTGAGCGCGCTACCCACCAACCCATCATAGCGCTCCTGCTCGTTAGCCAGTTTCTGCAAGAGGTCCGTACGGATAGCTTCGAGAGTCCAGCCCGAATAATGGCTATTCAGAAAATCGGAGGTAGCGTCCAGTTCCCGCTGTGTGAACAACCGCGCCGGGCGAAGAATTTTATCCCTGGTATTGCCGCCCGGCGAAATGAGCACAACGACCACTCGGCCGTCGGGCAGCAGCCACATGCGCGCGTGTTCAAGTATCGTCCTTCGAAGTGGTGGAGAAACGATAATTCCCACGCCCTTGGATACCTCTGCAAGCACATGTCCAGCCTTTTCCGTCAACTCCCCCGGAGACTTACCCGCACCCATTTCTCGTTGGATCAATTCCCTGTCTTCAACCGTCAGCGTCGCTTGCGAAGCGATCTCCTGGGCAAAAAACCGGTAGGCGGATGGCGTCGGGACGCGCCCCGCGGAAGTATGGGGTTGGTACAGATATCCGCCATCCTCCAGGTCGGCCATGACGTTGCGGATCGTCGCGGTACTCAATGATTCCTCGAAACGCTTGGAGATAACCCGGGAAGACACAGGTTCGCCCGATTCGATGTACGTTCTTACGATGTCGGCGAGTATCTGCCGGTTCCGCCGTTCCTGCAGAGCTGGGTTTCGCATGGCAGCACTCCTAGACGGGTGCTAACTACCATTCTAGGAACCCTGTCAAGCCCGGTCAATCGGTGCGGTGAGTTAGTTTCCTATGTCCTGATTTTTCAGGAACTAAGCCCTCGTTGAAAAGGAGTCTCCACTCTATCAAATGGTGCGACCCATTCGACTGGCCCGCCGCCAGTAGGTGTGATAGAAGGGGTGCAGAATCGAGAAGGCTCCTAACGATGACAAAAGTAAAAAGCCCTTCCCTCAAACGCCGGGACTTTTTGCGCGGTGCGACGGCCGGTGCTGCAGTGTTGGTTACAACGCCCGGTGCACCGGGAAAACCGCTGACAGCGAACCCCAGAACGGGTCCGCCACCACCGATGTCTCACAAAGCGGAAGTCGAGATTCCTTCCGTCGCAGAAGTGCTGACAGCGGATCGCACCGGGTCCGACTTCATGGTCGACGTCATCAAATCGCTGGGAATCGATTACGTCTGCGCGAATCCCGGCTCGAGTTTTCGCGGACTTCATGAATCGGTGATCAATTACGGCGGGAACAAGAGCCCTGAAATCATCACCTGCCTGCATGAAGAGTCTTCTGTAGGCATGGCGCATGGTTACGCGAAGATTGAAGGGAAGCCGCTACTTGTGTTCGCGCACGGAACGGTGGGCTTGCAGCACGCTGCTATGGCGGTCTACAACGCCTATTGTGACTGCGTCCCAGTCTACATTATTGCCGGAAACATTATTGACGCCACCAAGCGCATGCCACCGGTGGAATGGTCGCACAGTGTGCAAGATGCTGCGGCAATGCTCCGCGACTATGTGAAATGGGACGATCTTCCCATCTCATTGACCCACTTTGCGGAGTCTGCGGTGAGGGCTTACAAAATTGCCATGACGCCGCCGATGATGCCGGTGCTCCTGATCGCGGACGGAGAGCTTCAAGAAAATTCCATTCCCAACGATGCCAAATTGAGCGTCCCGAACCTCGTTTTAGCGACGCCACCGCAGGGAGACTCCGCTGCGGTTTCGGAAGCCGCGCGATTGCTGGCTGCAGCAGAGAATCCCGTTTTGATCGTCGATCGGGCCGCGCGCACCCCGGCAGGCATGGCGCTTCTTGTCGAACTCGCAGAGACGCTTCAAGCGGCGGTCATCGACCAGGCAGGTCGTCTGAATTTCCCCACGCGACATCCGCTAAACCAGACAGAGCGCGGCCGCGACGCGATCGCGAATGCCGACGTGATCCTGGGGCTGGAGTTGAACGACTTCTGGGGCACAATTCATTCTTTCCGCGATCAGATGCAGCGCACTTCGCGTCCAATCACAAAGCAGGGCGCAAAGCTCATTAGCATCGGCTCCGGCAATCTGTTTTTCAAAAGCAATTACCAAAACTTTCAACGCTATTCCGAACTTGACGTGGACATCGCCGCCGATGCGGAAGCCACGTTGCCAGCGTTGATCGAATCGGTGAAACGCCAGCTCGGCACGCGCGGTAAGAGCGCGTTGCAGGACCGCGGTGCCAGATTGGCCACCGCGCACCAACAAACCCTGCAAAACAATCGTGAGGCTGCGACCTACGCGTGGGATGCCAGCCCGGTCAGTACCGCCCGCCTGTGCGCTGAACTTTGGGGACAGATTAAGAATGAGGACTGGTCTTTGGTCTGCACTACAGGTTTCGTCAGCCGCTGGCCCCAGAGGCTCTGGGCGTTTGACAAGTATCATCAGTTCATCGGCGGCTCCGGCGGGTACGGGATCGGTTACGGAGCCCCGTCCGCAGTGGGAGCCGCCTTGGCAAACCGCAAGCACGGGAGACTGTCCGTGAACATCCAGTGCGATGGCGATTTGCTGTACGCTCCGGGAGTTCTCTGGACTGCTGCGCATCACAAAATTCCCTTGCTGACCATCATGCACAACAATCGTGCATACCATCAGGAGGTGATGCAGGTACAGATTATGGCCAATCGGCACAGCCGCGGTATCGATCGTGCCAAGATCGGCACAGGGATCGATGAACCGAGCATCGACTACGCAAAACTCGCGCAAGGCTTGGGCTTGTATGCGGAGGGGCCGATCTCGGAGCCCAAGGAAGTTGGACCTGCCATTCGCCGGGCAATCGAAGTTGTCAAACGCGGAGAGCCCGCTCTGATTGACGTTCACACCCAGCCACGCTAGGGGATCGACCATGAATAATTGGATTTTCCGTAGCACTACTGTGAAAACATCCGTGCGTCGAACAAGAAGCGCGTTTTTCTTTTACCAACTACCAACATCGCAGATTGGGTTTTTCATGGTGCTGGCTTCGACCGTGGCCGTGCTGCTGACCGCAATGCCAACGGAAGCGGGAACCACCGGCGCTCCCAGGCAAGCAAGCAAGCCTGCTATGGGAAATGTGCAGAACGGCAAGCTCGTTTTTGAAATCCAGGGTTGCAACAAATGCCATGGCTCCGAAGGTGAAGGCCTCGCGACGCCGGGGCAAAAAGGAGCAGTGCCACGAATTGCAACTACTTCCCTCGCGCTACCCACTTTCATTCAGCAGGTGCGGAAGCCGGCGGGGCAGATGCCTCCCTATAGCAGTCAGAAAGTTTCAGACGCCGACCTGGCTGATGTCTATGCCTTCTTGCAGACGCTTACAACCAAGCCGGTGGCCTCCAACGCAGCTAATCCGAAAGAAGGCCAGCGTCTTTTCACAACTTACGGATGCTACGAGTGCCACGGGAATCTCGGACAAGGTTCGACACGAACCGGAGGCTCACGCCTTGGGCCTCCGCAGATTCCGCTATCGGGTTTCGTCAGCTACGTGCGCCAACCCAACGGGGAAATGCCGCCTTACGCCAGCAAAGTAGTATCCAACCAAGAGCTCGCGGACATCTATTCGTTCTTGCAGTCGATCGAGCAACCTCCACCGTCAAATACCATTCCGCTGCTGAACCAGTAGTTGCCTTGCGATCTCGGGGATTAGCTGTTATCGATCTGTGCGCGCTGGAGCTTGTCCGAATAATCCACGTACACGGATTTCCACTCGGTGAAGAAATCAATCGAGGCGATGGCGGCTTCCCGGTGGCCGTTGCCGGTCTGTTTTGTGCCGCCGAAAGGCAAGTGCGTTTCCGCACCAATCGTCGGGGCATTCACGTAAACGATTCCGGTGTACAGATCGCGAATTGCGGCAAACGCCCGATTGACGTTTCTTGTATAGATCGAAGCAGACAGACCGTATGGCACGCCATTGGCGACTTCAATTCCCTGCTCCAGACTTTCGATGGGAATCACAGAAACAACCGGGCCAAAAATTTCTTCCTGGGCAATGCGCATCTGGGCGTCGCAATCGGCGAACACTGTGGGGGCATAAAACCAGCCCTTGCAATAATCGCCCTCACTAAGGCGATTGCCGCCAGTTGCCAGCTTCGCACCTTCCTTTTTGCCGATCTCGACGTAGGACATGACCGTGTTGAGTTGCTGCTCGTTGATGCACGGCCCCATCTCTACCGTCGGATCGAGGCCATTCCCCACTTTCAATTTTTTCGCACGTTCCACAAAGCGCTCTACAAATTCCTTGTACACGCTCTTGTGCACTGCGATCCTGCTCGCCGCGGTGCAGCGCTGACCGGTGGTGCCAAAACCTCCCCAGAGCGCGCCATCAATCGCTAGATCCAGATTCGCGTCTTCCAGCACAAGGATAATGTTCTTGCCACCCATTTCCAGACTGTAATGTTTGAAATCCGGCGCGCAAATCTCCGCGATGACTCTTCCGGTGGCTGTAGAACCCGTAAAGCTGATGACGGGAACATCTTTGTGTTTCGCAAGCGGCGCCCCGGCGCCGGGCCCATCGCCGTTTACAAGGTTCAGGACGCCGGGAGGCAAGCCAGCCTCGGCTAACACTTCGACCAGGTGGTAGGAAGACAGTGGCGTATCTTCGGCCGGCTTGAGCACCACGGTATTTCCGCAAACCAACGCTGGCATGGCCTTCCACGACGGAATCGCCATCGGAAAATTCCACGGGGTGATCAGGCCGCAGACGCCGATCGATTGCCGTACGCTCATGGCGAACTTATTCGGTAATTCTGAGGGAGTCGTCTGGCCAAACAAGCGACGCCCCTCGCCAGCCATGTAATAGGTCATGTCAATGGCTTCCTGAACGTCACCTCGGGTCTCGGCTAGAACCTTACCCATTTCCCGCGTCATGTCGCGGGAGAACTCCTCTTTGCGCTTCACCAGCAACTCCGCAGCGCGAAAAAGAATCTCCGCGCGTTTCGGCGCGGGCACCAAGCGCCAGCTTTTATAGGCCTCCCGGGCTGCATCCACTGCGGCATTGACCTCTTTCGGCGAAGAGGCAGGAAAAATCCCGACTACTTCGTCCGTATTCGCCGGGTTGCGGTCTTCGATGATGTCGCTATTGTGTACCGCGACCCACTCGCCATTAATGAAATTCCCGTACGCGCGGGGCGCCGCTGCCGTGGCCATGCATCCTCCTCAGGAATTCTTGAGTCTAGCGACCGTCACGTTACGTCGTCAAACGCTCCGCAGTGTTGGGCAGCTAGGTTTGCTGCTCTACTAGTGCCAACCGCAATGCCTTCGGAAGTTGGCTATTTTCCTATCTCTCTTTCTTGCGTCTACTTAGGAAGGCGTAAATTAGGGTTGCGAGCGAGACGGCAACCAGCCCAATAGCTACAACCAGGACCGGGTGTCGATTTTGCGTGATGACATTGAGCACTTGCCGTCCGTAACGCGCTCCCAGGAACGCCAGGATTGAGTACCGCGCAAGTCGCCCCAGCGTCAGCGCGAAAAGGAATTTCTTCACGGAATATTGCATCGCGCCGGCGACAAGTAGAAGGGGAACAAAGGGCATGGGGGGTGGCAGCAAAGCGCCGACGGCGATCGCCCCAAAACCCCATCGTTCGAAGGTTTTGTAGACCTTCTTTAGAGTCTTGGCCCGCAACTTTCGTTCGAGCGTTTCCTTGCCCCCCTTGCGAGCAATCCGGTAAGTGACGAAGCCGCCGATCACCGAACCAATCGTGGCCATCAACGCATAATAAAGCCATAACTCTTTCTTGCCCGCAGACAAGACGATCGTCAGCACGTCCATGCTTCCCGGGAGCGGAATGACCGAGCTGTCCAGCAGTCCAAGCGGAATAAATCCCAATCCACCGAGGTGGAAGATCCAGCGCCGCATGCTTCGGGCTACTGTGGGCGCGGCGAACGCGAAAATCCGGCGTGCAAGCATCTTTTCAGCGGCGCCACCTATTCTCGCACGCATAAATGCACCAAGTCCTAAAAGCTCATTGGGTGGATCGCAGACCCGCCAATCAAAATTAGAAATGCTTGAAGGAACTCACCAGCGGCTATTTGAAGAAGAAAGAATTGGAGGCGCGGAGCGGAATCGAACACACACATGCTTACACGCATGAAGAAGTCTGCGACATCATGGACGCAGTAGGCCATCACACGTTGCAAGCTGCGCTCATGGTGCTGACGTTCACGGGGTTGCAGTTGGAAGAACTCAAAGGTCTGCGGTGGAGCGACTACGATACAGAGAACGGGGTGTTGAACATCCAACGGACAGTGGTGTTCGGCAAGGTGATTGAGGATACGAAGACGACGAGCAACAAGGCCCCTGTGCCTGTCGTTGGAATCGTGAAGACCTATCTCGACGCTCATTTGAAGCGGAATAGCGGCACGGGCTTCATATTTCATGCCCTGACCGACCCTGAAAGGCCGATTAACTTCGCACACTTGGTGTGGGATGTGGTGATTCCCAACACGACGTCCGGGATAATCTTTTTTCATACTTCTCCTTACGCTGCAATTGCTTCGGCGGCTGCAGCCGCTTCTTCTAATTGTGGTGCCTGAATAAATTTTTCAAATTTTGTGATCCTAGCTTCTCGGTTTACGCCTTCTAAAAACGGGTCAAACGAGGGGGCGTCCGTGACGGCGACCCATTCACCGTAGAGCTTAACTACGGCCTCGCCAAAGAACACCGGGAAAATATGAAATAAGTCATCTTTGCTCGAAGTGAACAGCACGTAAGAATCCGTCTCGACGTAATCGAAGTTGACAATGTTTTTCATGTTTCTCCTGGCACTCATTAAATTTCCTCATGTCATATTTCTTTTATCCATTCGCAAGGCGTTTGCCCCGCCCGTAAAGAAGTTTTTAAACTGCTCACCCGTAGACGAGCCACCGGTCGTATCTAGATTCCCGATTCCGACTAATCCACCGGGGTAGAAATGAATTCAACACTTGAAACAATCCGTGACAGTTGGCTGACGAGAGACCGCGAAGTTGCAGAAGAAAATCGCCACTACCTGCGTCAAAACATTGATGAGATTTCGGCTGAATTCCGCGACAAATTTCTCTCCGTACTGAAGTGGGCGGAGAACACAGAACAATTGGACGACATAGTTGACCACTCAATTAAGCAGTCGGCGACAGATTCCGAGGAAGTACAGTTTATCGAAAGGCAGAATTTGAGTTCTGGGATGGCGGGACCGAATGGCGGACTTCAGGTGCACAGCTCTCTCCTCAGGGTTGTCCTGCACGAGTAAACCAACTTTCGCTTATCGGAAAGCGACATACTTTCATATCACTGTTGGGAACAGCGCTTACCACTGCATATATGGGATTGTTGGTCGGAAGGGGATTTATCGACGTCTAGGACCACGGGGAATTCTTTTCGTCTCAATCGCCTCAGCTGCAGAAAACTTCCGGTCTACGTGTGGCCTAGTGCGTAGAGCCCCTGAACGCATGACACAACGCTTGCCTGCTGCGACCCGACATGTAGGACAGGCAACGGAGGATATTTGTTTGGTCGTGAGTTCGTTCTTTTTCATTCGGACAGAATGCGATAACACCAGGCTGCGAAGCTGCCCAATTTGGAACACGCGGTATTGGGCTCATGCGTCCGTGTGTGCGGGACGACGGGCGGAGGAGCCGCCGTGGCGATCTCCTGTTAGGATAAGGGCGAGAATCCTATCGTCAACGTGGCTGATTGCAGCGGCGAAGTGGCTGCATGAGAATAATCTAGGCAGATAGCACTGCTTCGCGGAGTTGTCCATGCTGAGTCAAGAAAAACTGTTGAAGAAACGGAGAGGTCCACGGTCCTAGCCTAGTTTGATTCTTATGCGAGGCGCGTGATTTTCACAAGCTTGCCGCTCCATTGACTGAAGAACGGTGTCCACATAGTCATCGATGGTTTCGTCTGAGTCGGTGACTTCATGGAGAATTCTGTAGGTCTTGTCGCATGCGGGGCAGGCTATCGGGTGCTGGTACACACGCGCAAGGTCCCAGGAAGCAATCTCGTCCTCGAACTGGTGAAGACAGTCCTCAAGATAGGCGACAGCCCCATATAGTATGGGCACGTTGCACGTCCCCATCCGCGCAAAGCACATCCAGGTAGCCGATAGTGTTGGTTCCTCCGTTTTGGCCGAATAGTTCCCGGTTTTTAGCCCCCGGCCTACCTGCCCAGCTTAAGTTTTCTCCACAGATGGAACACCTCAGGGGCCAATAAACCCGCTAGTCGGTAGGAAATGGAACCACGACAAAACCCTTTCATGTGCCCGGAGATCATTCACTCGTCTTAGCTGAGGATGTCTTGCTGCAATCGGGACAAGGTCGATTCCACGCAAAGATCAGCATCGTTCTGCAAGTGCGCCGACGCGATTGTCTGGGGCCGCTTCCCATCAAAATAGTAGGTTTCCGAGACGAGCAAGAAGGGACAATTTCGACACAAGAGATCACGACGGGCGCTATCGACCCGGCACTAATTACGAGCGGCGAGCTGCCGGGGTGGGAAGAAATCCCAGCACACAAAGACTCGCAGGTCGAATGCTTCTTACGATTCGACGTGATCGAATATCTGCCCGAGGGCTGGGAAAAACCGAACGATTGAGATTGGAGGTAGCGGCGGGACTCGAACCCGCTAAGATCGGTTTTGCAGACCGACGCCTCGGCCTCTTCGGCATCGCCACCAAAATCGTACCCAAATCTATACCCAAAGTTATACCCAAACTGCCCCCGGAACGCCTATTTACGCCTAATCTAGTCCCTGTAACCTATTGATACCACAGGCATGGCCTGATTACTGGGGGTTTTGCAGACCCAGCCTTACCACTTGGCTACCGCGCCGTCCCTTGATCAGATCCGGGAGCAGCGGCAGGAAGCACCTAGGCGCGCCTCCTGCCGCTCTCCCGATTGAACCAGGCCCACATACTCTGGCATGCAGGCGCAGCAGGAGAGGTGGCTGCGTGCAGGTTCACAATCCGATTGCCTCAACGGCGTCCAACTAGGCCCCAAAAAAGCAGAAAACCCGCCAACTGTGTTTCTGGCGGCGGGCAGTAACTACGCTCGGTTGAGAGATCGGTTCTACAGACTCAACCATCCCGCGCCAGAAATCGCGTGCGTGCCACACAGACAGCAGCAACACGTGGCCGAGGTCAGGGTGAGTTGTTTGTTCATGTGAAAAGTCTAGCGAATGCCGGAATCCCAAGCCAACGCAAAATGCAAATGGAAATGATGCAAAATTCTGCACGGTTAGCTGCCTGGCTAGCGCTGAGGCTCGGGTTCTGCTTCAGGGGCGTTTTTCAATTCATCCTGCTGCGCTCGCTTCGATCGTAGACGGTTTGCGGCCGCATTCGGTGGAGGCGTTGGCGCGCCCAGTCCGGCGGTTTCCGAACCCAATCCCAGCCTCTGCAATGTGGGTGCATCCAGTTTTCCATTGGGATTCAAGCCATACTTGGCCTGGTATTTCTTAATCGCTTCCGTGGTGGAATCGTCCCAATTGCCGGTGGATGTTCCGGTATAAAGGCCGTTCCGCGCTAGCGCGTCCTGAATTTCGTTGATGCGATCTGGCGTGGGCGCAGCTTGTCCCTTCACGCGCTTGCTACCTCGCCGCGAGGAAGCAAGCGTAGTCCGCGCAGATTTCTTCGTGCCACTCTTGCCTGTGGATGCCGGGGAACCCGCCTTAACGGTGGAAGTCCCGGATATGGAGGTCTTAGTTGGGGACTTCCTGCCGGTGGATTTGTGCGTCGCCTTCTTACCGCTGCCCTGCGAGGCAGCCGCAGGCGGAATATACCCGCCCACAGCCATTGCCGCGGCGATGACACTAATAATCGTTGCTTTGCAGAGCAGGTTGCGCATGTTCAGTGTTTGTCGTCTTAATGCCGCTGGTTATCCGCCGGAACGACCCCAGAGAGGAAAACGGTCATCACCTGGTCGGCGTCGGCATGGCGAAGTACTTTAAAGACGACGTTTTCGCCGGCTTTCAGCTTGCTAACGGTTTTTCCGTATTCGTCTACGCTTGCAACCGACTGCCCATTAACTTCAGCAATCAAGTCTCCCTGCGCAAAGCCGATATCGTCGGCAAAGCTCGCCGGTTCCACAGCGCTGACCAGCACGCCTTTGCGTCCTTCCATGCCCACGCGCTGAGCGCGTTCTGGAGAGAGGCTTTCTACCCGCAGACCAAATTCGGTCGGGGCCGCTTCGTCCGGCGAGTTGCTTACCCGGCCTTCGGCATTCGGGAAGACCCGCGAACGGTCTTCCACAGTCGCCGCCGTCTCTTTCTGTTGCTTGTCACGGTAGTAAGTGATCTTGATCTTGCTGCCAATGGGAGCAGATGCAATGGGATTCACAAGGTCGTTACCGGTCTTCACCGCAGTCCCGTTGATGGTTGTAATGACGTCGCCACCCTTCAATCCGGCCTTCTCCGCCGGACTGCCCGGAGCGACACCCTCAATGACCACCCCATACGGAGCGCCAAGGGCCTTGAGCGTAATCGTATTGGTTCCGCGATCTTCCTGGAAACTGACGCCGATCGAACCGCGGGTCACGCGGCCGCTTTTGGCGATCTGATCGTAAACGCTGACAGCCATGCTGGAAGGCATGGCGAAACCAACGCCTTCGTAACCGCGTCCACCGGTCAGAATTGCGGTGTTGATGCCAATCACCTGTCCTGCCATATCCACCAGCGGCCCGCCGGAGTTTCCGGGATTAATGGCCGCATCAGTCTGCAGGAAGCGCTGGAATTGCCGCCCGATACCCCGATCCTTGGCGCTGATGATGCCCGCCGTCACAGTCGCATTTAGGCCAAACGGGCTGCCGATCGCCAGAACCCAATCGCCAACCTGCACGCCATCGGAGTTGCCAAGCTTTGCAAATGGGAGTTCCTTGCCCGCGTCAATCTTAATGACTGCCAGGTCGGTGGCCTCGTCCGTGCCAACCACCTTCGCGGTGTACTTCGTGGTGTCGTTGTTCAATTGAACCTGAATCTTGGTGGCTTGATCGACCACATGGTTGTTGGTCAGGATGTAGCCGCGTTTGTCCACGATCACCCCAGAGCCCAGGCTGCGTTCCGCTTGGGGCTGCCCATCCGGGCGGCCGTCAAAGAAATGAAAAAAGAAATCTTCGCTGGGATCGTCCGGGTCCGAGGGCGAGGCGCGGTGCTTCTTAGACTTTCGATCGATCACTTGCGTAGTGGCGATATTGACGACCGCGGGTTCGACGCGATTCACGATTGCGGCGAAAGTGTTTGAGGAAGGAATCGGATCGGGCAACGCAAGCGGCGCCGCGCTCGACCCGGCAAAAGAGAAAGTTTTCATAGCGGAAACTCGGCCGGAAATCACCGTGCCAATCATGATTCCCACGATCAGCGTAATCGCGATGAGCGTGGCCGCCAGATACTTGCGGCGCATTGACTTGTCTGCTGTCCGATCCATAAGTCTTGCTCCTGTCCAATCCTTGCCCGAGTCTACATTTGCAGAGTATAACACTGCACACGGGGCTGAGTTTTATCGCCGGACACATGCGCCCGGAGAATCACTGTCCCTAGGTACGGGGTGGCACTGTGCACGGCGTGTCCCTTATTTGACGCAGAATCCCCTCATTATGTTGTGAGCATCCTTCCCCTGGGTAGAGCTTAATAAAGAAAAGTGGAGACTCTAACTTTCATCTTGACAACGGGCCGCTCTTCCCTCTTAATGGGACTTGCCGTTGTTACGGCATCACGTGGCGATTTAGGGCGACTTGCTCCACGTAAAAAACTGCTAAAGAGCTGGTAGAGTTCACAGGCACCTTCTGAGACCCTCCAAGCTTTTTGGCCCGGGGGGTTTTTCTGTTTTACCCCCGCGCTGCCCAAAGTCAGATACCACGCCATTTCACGTAGCGGCTCCGGCCTTTCATGGCGCTGGTGCACGCGGCGAGGTGACTTATGAAGGAAATCCACTACTTACGATGCCGGGAATGTGGGAAGAAATTCGCCAATGCCCCCTGCTCGTTTTGTGAAGAATGTTTCGCACCCCTGGAGGTCAGCTACGACTACGAAACCCTCCGGCGGGTGGTCCATCGCGAGTCAATGCGCGACCGTGCCTTTAACATGTGGCGCTACTCCGAGTTTCTGCCCCTTCCGGACGGTTTTGTGCCCTCGCTTCCGATTGGCGGCACGCCGCTCGTCAAGTCGCGAAGGTTCGCCGAGCGTCTCGGCGTCAAAAACATTTACTTCAAGAACGACGCCGTTTGCTTCCCTACCCTGTCGTTCAAAGATCGGGTGGTTGCCACGGCCCTGGTGGCTGCGCGTCGCTTCGGCTTCGACACGATTGGCTGCTCGTCCACGGGCAATCTTGCGAATGCCGTGGCCGCGCAAGGCACCCAGCAAGGGTTTGAGACCTGCGTTTTCGTGCCGGCCGATCTCGAGCCAGTGAAAATTCTCAACAGTGCCGTATACGGTGCGCGTATTATCCGCATCAACGGCAACTACGATCACGTCAACCGGTTGTGCACCCAAATCGCGGACAAATTCCGCTGGGGCTTGGTGAACGTGAACCTACGGCCCTACTACGCCGAAGGCTCCAAGACGCACGGCTTTGAAATTGCCGAGCAACTCGGATGGGAGCTCCCGGATAATGTTGTCGTCCCCATGGCCGGCGGCTCGCTTATCGGAAAGATCGCCAAGGCCTTTTGCGAACTCGCCCACCTTGGTTGGGTTGAACCTAAACAAGTGAAGTTTTTCGGTGCGCAAGCTACCGGCTGCTCTCCGATAGCGGACGGCGTAAAGCGCGGCCTTCCTCGTTTTCAGCCGCAGAAACCCAACACTATCGCGCGTTCCCTTGCAATCGGCAATCCGGCGGACGGGCCGTTCGCGCTTCGTCTGATTCGCGAATCGGGCGGCTGGGCAGAAGATCTCTCCGACCCCGAAATTATCGATGCCATCAAGTTGCTGGCGGAGACCGAAGGAATTTTCGGTGAAACCGCTGGCGGTGTAACGGCGGGCGTGGCCGCGAAGTTGATCGAACAGGGCCGCATCGGGCGCGACGAAACAACTGTCGTTTGCATCACAGGAAATGGCCTGAAGACCACGGACGCTATCGCCGCAGACTTCCCCGCCCAGGAGGCGATTGAGCCGCGCCTGGAAGCGTTTGAAGCTTTGCTCGAGCAACATTTGCAACGCAGTGCCAGCGCACAACCGACGCATGCCTGACCGAGGAGAACGAATTACCATGCCTATTACGATAGAGATTCCGACAGCATTCCGCCGTTTCACAGAAGGCGCACCCAAGATTGATTCCGGTGCGCTCACGGTCGCCGAAGCTCTGAACGACCTGACAGCGAAATACCCTTCACTCTCGCGGCACGTCCGCGATGAGCAGGGACAGATCCGCCAATTCCTGAACGTCTATCTCAATGAGGAAGATATCCGCTTCCTCGGTGGAGAGACTTGCCCGCTGAAAGACGGCGACCGCGTGCTCCTAGTCCCCTCCATAGCCGGTGGCTGATCAACTCGCCGATTTTGCGTGTGGGTCTTCAGTCGTTCTTCGGGTGCCCACTCTGCGGTTTTCCGGCCGCTCGGCTGCTCTACCGCTTCCGCCCTAACCGCCAGTCGCAATCCGGCGCGTCGCCGCTGCTATCCTAATCCGTATCTTCTCTGCGTGCTCCGTGTTCCTAATTCCATGGCCTTTGTGTTACCGTCCCTCTTCCTCCGCAACTTGCCCCCGCAACTCGAAGTGCTAAACTACTCAAAGACCCTCATGACACAAAAAACCCTGTACGAAAAAATTTGGGACAGCCACCTTGTTCACCAGGAGTCTGGCAAACCGGCGCTTATCTATATCGACCGCCACCTGGTTCATGAAGGCACTTCGCCGCAAGCTTTCGCAGGTCTAAAGGCCGAAGGCCGCAAGGTCCGCCGCCCCGATCTCAGCTTTGCCGTGATGGATCACTCCGTCTCCACCACCGACCGCACCCTGCCCATCCTCGACAACGACGCCAAACTCCAATTCGAAGCCCTGGACCGCAATTGCCGCGAGAGCGGCGTGCGGCTCTTCGACATGCACAGCAAGCACCAGGGCATCGTGCACATTATTGGCCCGGAGCTCGGCATCACGCAGCCCGGCCAAACGGTCGTTTGCGGTGATAGCCACACCTCTACCCACGGCGCATTCGGCACGCTGGCATTCGGCATTGGCACCAGCGAAGTCGAGCACGTACTGGCAACCCAATGCTTGGTGCAGAGCAAATCCAAAACGCTTCACATTCTTGTCCACGGCAAGCGTCCCAAGGGCGTCACCGCAAAAGACATCATCCTCTCCATTATCGGCAAGATCGGCATCGGCGGAGGCACGGGCTACGTTATCGAATACGCCGGCGAGGCCATCCGTGCGCTTTCCATGGACGGCCGCATGACTGTCTGCAACATGACTGTCGAAGGTGGTGCGCGCGCAGGCATGGTCGCGCCAGATGAAACTACATTCGTTTATCTCGAAGG
>Ga0209526_10001452_pt1 | contig 15887 bp, 12 predicted proteins | sample JacPinW_OM2H0_M1_FD_188566 | JGI IMG/M metagenome (GOLD analysis project Ga0209526, IMG submission 188566) | Forest soil microbial communities from Algoma, Ontario, Canada - Jack Pine, Ontario site 1_JW_OM2H0_M1 (SPAdes) (version 2) | ecosystem: Environmental > Terrestrial > Soil > Boreal... | reverse complement strand
TGATGCGTCGCAATGCCAGGCGACGCATCAATTTTACTCGTTCTGTCAGAGCCTTGGTGACGTGCCGTAAGCCCAAGCCAACGACTTTGCCGGCTTCTTCTGCACTGCAATACGGTTATCGCTTCGACTTGGGCCCGCGCTCTGCTAGATTCTACCCGGAACCATGACCAGGAGCGTGTGACGTGGACGTTGCATTGAGGCTCGATGTGCTGGCGGTGTGTGTCGTGTTTGCGTTCGTCGGGGCTATTCTGCTGGGTGCGTTCTGATACCGCCAACAACAACAAATCTCTCGAACAGTTTCAAACACCGGCGAGCATCCTCGCCGGTGTTTGCGTTGTAAGAATCACTGCAACGGCCGCAGCTCGCCCAGCATCGTCGGGATAAATTCCGACACGGTGGGATGAATGTGCATCGCGCGTTGCATGACCGTGTAGGGTGCCTTGGCATACATGAGATCGAGGATGCAGTGGATGACCTCGTCACCCGCGAGTCCCAGGAGCGAGGCGCCAAGGATCTGCTTGCTGTCTCGATCGACCAGAATTTTCATGAATCCCTTGGTCTCGCCTTTCTCATATGCGCGACTGACGTCCTCCATGGCCATGGTGGAGATCAGCGCGGGTTTGCCGGTCTTGCGGACTTCCGCTTCCGTCATGCCGGCGCGGCCGAGTGGCGGATCCGTGTAGAGCGCGTAGGCGGTAATGCGCTCGCTCACGCGCCTCTGATCGTTGTCGAGGAGGTTGGCCGCCACGATCTCGAAATCGTTCCACGACGTGTGCGTGAACGCGCCGCGGCCGTTGCAGTCGCCCAGCGCCCAGATGCCGGCGGCGCTGGTGCGCAGCTGATCGTCCACCTGGATATAGCCGCGCGCATCGGTGGCAATGCCGGCCTTGTCGAGGCCGAGGTCGTCCGTATTCGGCCGCCGCCCGATCGCGACCAGCACGTGCGTTCCGGCGACCTGTGAAACCGCTCCCGCGGATTCGACCTTCACGGCAATCGCGTTTCCCCTCTTCTCCACGCCGACCACCTTGCTGCCGACGCGCACATCGATGCCTTCCTCCTTGAGGAAATCGGCGACAGCCTGCGAGACGTCCGCATCCTCGCGCGCGATCAGCCGCGGCGCGAGCTCGATCACCGTCACCTCGCTCCCGAAGCGGCGATAGACCTGCGCGAATTCAAGGCCGACGTAACTGCCACCCAGGATGATGAGATGCGCAGGGAGGAAATCGATGTCCATCATCGAGCTGTTGGTGAGATAGGGAACATGCTCCAGGCCTGGGATCGGGGGGATCGCCGCGCGCGCGCCTACATTGATGAAGATGCGATCGGCAGCGAGCTCAGAACCGTTCACTGCCACTTTCTTTTCCGCGATAAAGCGGGCGTGACCCTCATAGACCGTGCAGCCTTCCAGTGTTTTGAGCGAACGCTCGACACCCAGGCGCGAGGGTTCTACGACGGCGTCCTTGCGCGCCTTGACGGCCTTCATGTCGACCCCCACCGGGCCGCCGATGGTCACGCCATAATCGCTTGCACGGCGCGCGAGAAATGCGGCGTAAGCGCTCGCGACCAGCGTCTTGGTGGGCGTGCATCCGGTATTGACGCACGTGCCGCCGAAGAGCTTGCGTTCGATGACCGCAACATCCTGACCCGCGGCGACCAGACGCCGCGCCAGCGCCGGACCGGATTGTCCGGTCCCGATGACGATCGCATCATGATTGCGCATGATCCTCCCTCGCCAACCCAATATTATTCTGCCGCGATCGCAAGATCCGGCATCGACTCGTGCAAGATTACCCCTTCGATCGGGTCAGAGTCTCCCTGCCATGGGGCCTGCACGAGTGCTCGCATCGTGGCCTCATAGCCTGCCTCCCGGCGCATGCGGATTCCTGATGGAGTGAAATCCATATCCTTGGTGTGATTCTCGTTCTCGAGACGCGGTGCCAGAAGGCGGACAACGTGCATCTGCGTCACGCATCCGTAGCCGGCGAGCTCGCGCACACTGTCGCTTTTGCGCACATCGTCGGGCAGGTAGCGGACCAGCTGACTGACGACGTGCCGCAGCCGATGCGTTTGCTGCTGTCGCGTGATGTGGATCGCAATACGGCTTGAATACTGGATGTCCTTCTGACGATGCAGCACTTCCCAGATTGATCCCGGCACGAACCCGGTCGGATTCCATAAATGAACCGCACTTCCGGTCAGAGTCCGCTCGGGTTAGGTCTGCTTTACCTCAGTCCTCCGGTATCGGTGGTGCGCGTCGACATTTCGCGTTCGTGCGACTTGCGGACATAACCGGCCGATTATTCGATGACCGCGTGACGCGCGCGACCAATTTACGCGGCGGCTAATATGGCACGACGAGTTGCGACGGTTTTGACGAACGCTTCGACGTGGTTGGCGAGCCAAAGCTTGTCTGCACGGCTTCCTGTTTCGCACCGCTGATTCAATCACGCGGCGGGCAAAACCAAGCGGTTGATGCGGCCCTGTATCGAACGCCTACTGGACGGGTTCGGGCATCGCCGAAGAGTGGTGGTGAACGATGACCCATTTTCCGTCCCGCAGTTCGTAGATGAATGAATAGCGCGCTTTTACGGTCTCTGTCGTCCCGGGCGGCTTGCCTGAGAGCTTGAACGTGTAAGTGCCGACATCCGATGCCGTGTTGCAGCCGATGCGAATGGTACGGCTGTCGATAGTACCTTGCGGGTTGCGCTCCAAGAAATGCACGAAGTAATCCCTGATGCTGGCGGTGTCAGTTCGCGGCCGGTTCGAGACGGTCGGTAACAGCACGGCGTCGGGCGCGTAGTTCGCCGTCACCTTGTCGGCCTCATGCGTCGCGAGAGAAGCGTTCCACCGTTCGAACAGAGCTGCGATCTCCTGCTGGGTGACAGGCGCGCAGGTCATGGTCGATTGGGCCTGGGCGTTGACCGCACCCAAGGTGAGGGTGCCCCCAATGGCGCAGGCAAGCACAGTCAATCGCATCATCGCCAACCTCGATAGCATGAGAATGAAAAAACTCTGCGCACTTTCCCTGTCTCTGCGGACTACACTAGCTTCTGTCTTCGTCGAGGGAAAGATGTAAATTGATCGAATTGCATCGTAGCTTCGCCGTACCGTGCAATAGCATTCGAAGTTGGCAAAGAATCAGCCAGCAGCCACGAGGCTCTATTCAGCTGCCGCTCTGGCAATCACTTGGGGATCGTAATTGAGCACTGGCGACAGCCACTTCTCGGCCTCGTGCACGCTCCAGCCTTTGCGGACCGCATAGTCCTCGACCTGATCACGCTCGATCTTGCCCACCCCGAAATAATGACTTTCGGGATGGCTGAAATAAATTCCGCATACCGATGCACCCGGCCACATCGCAAAGCTTTCCGTGAGCTTCATTCCGATCCGCTCTCCGCCGCCGAGCAGCGCAAACAGGGTCGATTTCTCGGTGTGATCGGGCTGGGCCGGGTAACCGGGCGCCGGCCGAATTCCGCGATACTTTTCCCCGATCAGCTCGGCGGGATTAAGCGTTTCGTCGCACGCGTAGCCCCACAATTGCGTGCGCACCCGCTGGTGCAGATGTTCCGCCAAGGCTTCCGCCAGACGATCGGCGAGCGCCTTGACCATGATCGCGGAATAGTCGTCCCCTTTGCTCTTGAAACGCTCCGCAAGTTCCTCCTCGCCATGGCCTGCGGTCAGCATGAAGGCGCCGACGTAGTCGGCGATGCCGGTTGTGCTCGGCGCGACGAAATCCGCAAGCGCCATGTTGGCGCGACCTTCACGCCGCGTGAGCTGCTGGCGAAGGGTGTGGAGCGTTGCGACAGGAACGCTTCGGCCCTCGTCAGCGTAGACGAGGATGTCATCACCCTCGGCATTGGCCGGCCAGAAACCGAACACGGCTTTGGCGCGCAGCCAATTCTCCGACGCGATGCGGTCGAGCATTGACTGTGCATCTGCAAATACACTGCGAGCGGCTTCTCCGAACTTGACATCATCGAGTATTGCCGGAAATTTTCCGGTGAGCTCCCAAACCGAGAAGAACGGCGACCAGTCGATGTACTCGCGAAGCTCCGCGAGGGAATAGTCTTCGATCGATTTTGCTCCGATGAAAGACGGTCGCGGCGGGCGATAGCCTTGCGACCAGTCGAGCTTCAAGGCATTGGCGCGTGCATCGGGAAGCCTGAGCCGCTGTTTCGTCTCCTCGCCGCGCTGATGCGCCGAGGCAATGCGCGCATATTCATCGCGCACCCGGGCGAGATAAGCAGGTCGTGCATCTTCGGACATGAGATTGCCCACGACCGCAACAGCGCGACTGGCATCATTGACGTGCACGGTCTGCCCGCGCCTGTAGTTCGGGTGGATCTTCACCGCGGTGTGGACGCGGCTGGTCGTCGCGCCACCGATCAGCAGGGGCAAATCGAATCCCTGCCGTTCCATTTCCGCTGCGACGTGGCACATCTCATCGAGCGATGGAGTGATGAGGCCGGAAAGGCCGATTAGGTCCGCCTCCTCCAGCCGGGCAGTTTCCAGGATCTTGGCTGCGGGGACCATCACGCCAAGATCGACCACCTCGTAATTATTACATTGCAGCACGACCCCGACGATGTTCTTGCCGATATCGTGCACGTCGCCCTTGACGGTCGCCATCACCACCTTTCCGTTCGAGCTCTTCTTCTCGATGCCCCTTTCCTTCCTCTCGCGCTCCATGAAGGGCATCAGATAGGCAACGGCTTGCTTCATCACCCGCGCCGATTTGACGACCTGCGGCAGGAACATCCGGCCTGAGCCGAACAGATCGCCGACCACGTTCATGCCGTCCATGAGCGGACCTTCGATGACGTGCAACGGTCGCTCGGCTGCCAGCCGCGCCTCCTCTACGTCCGTCTCGATGAAGTCGGTGATTCCATGCACCAGGGCATGGGAAAGCCGCTGCTCGACCGGCCACTCGCGCCAGGCGAGGTCGACCTCCCTCTTCTCCTTTCCGTGTCCGTGATAACGCTGCGCCAGCGCAAGCAGGCGCTCGGCAGCGTCTTTTCGCCGGTTGAGGACCACATCCTCGCAGGCCTCGCGCAGCTCGGGGGCGAGATCGTCATAGACGGCCATCTGCCCGGCATTGACGATGCCCATGTCCATGCCGGCCTTGATCGCGTGATAAAGAAACACCGAGTGCATCGCCTCGCGCACCATCTCGTTGCCGCGAAACGAAAATGAAAGATTGGAAACGCCCCCCGAGATATGGACGTGCGGCAGCATACGCCGGATCGACCGCGCTGCTTCGATGAAAGCCACGGAATAATTGTCGTGCTCCTCCATTCCCGTTGCTATCGCGAAAATGTTCGGATCGAAGATGATGTCCTCGGGCGGAAATCCCACCACGTCGACCAGAATGTCATGGGCACGCCGGGCGATGGCGCACTTGCGCTCCACCGTCTCGGCCTGACCTTGCTCGTCGAAGGCCATGACGACCACGGCGGCCCCGTAGCGTCGCACGATGTTCGCATGCTCGATGAATGCGGCCTCCCCTTCCTTGAGCGATATCGAATTGACCACCGCCTTGCCTTGCAGACATTTGAGGCCGGCCTCGATCACCGAGAACTTGGAGGAGTCCACCATCACCGGAACCCTGGCGATGTCCGGCTCGGCTGCGATGAGATTGAGGAAGGTGGTCATGGCCTTTTCTGAATCGAGCAGGCCCTCGTCCATGTTCACATCGATGATCTGCGCGCCGTTCTCCACCTGCTCGCGCGCAATGGCGAGTCCAGCCGCGTAGTCGCCGGAAGTCACAAGCTTGCGGAATTTCGCCGAACCGGTGACGTTGGTCCGCTCGCCCACATTGACGAACGGAATCTCCGGGGTGAGCGCGAACGCTTCGAGGCCGGAGAGTCGCAGCAGTTTCGGGAACTCTGGAATGCTGCGCGGCCGTTTGCCTGCGACCGCACGGGCGATGGCGCGAATGTGCTCCGGCGTGGTGCCGCAGCACCCGCCGACAAGGTTGACCAGGCCCGCATCGGCAAACTCGCCCAGCAGTGAAGCCATGAAGGCCGGGCTTTCGTCATAGCCGCCGAACTCGTTCGGCAACCCGGCATTCGGATACGCGCACACGAGCGTATCAGCGACGCGCGCGATCTCCGCGATATGTGCGCGCATCTCTCCCGCGCCGAGCGCGCAATTGAGCCCGATCGAGAATGGCGCCGCATGCCGCACCGAAGTCCAGAAAGCCGCCGGTGTCTGGCCGCAGAGGAGCCGTCCCGAGCGATCGGTGATCGTGCCCGAGATCATCACCGGGACGGCAAGGCCGCGAGCATCGAGAACATCCGCTATGGCGGCGATCGCCGCTTTGGCGTTGAGCGTGTCGAAGATGGTCTCGATGAGGAGAAGGTCGGCACCGCCCTCGACCAAAGCGTCCACCTGCTCGGCATAGGCGCTGCGCAGGTCATCGAAGGTGATGGCGCGAAAGCCGGGATTGGATACGTCGGGCGAGATCGAGGCGGTGCGGTTTGTAGGCCCGATGGCACCCGCGACAAAGCGCGGATGCCCATCCTCCGCTTGCGCCAGATCGGCCGCCGCTCGCGCAAGCTTTGCACCCTCGCGGTTTAGCTCGTGTACGATCCCCGACATGCCGTAATCCGCTTGGGCAATGCGCGTCGAGGAGAAGGTGTTGGTGCAGACGATATCGGCGCCGGCCCGATAGTAGGCGAGATGAATCTCGCGGATCTTCGTCGGCTGGCTCAGGATGAGGAGATCGTTGTTGCCGCGCACCTCGCGGTTCCAGGCATCGAAGCGCGCGCCGCGATAGCCCTCCTCATCCAGGCCGAGCGCCTGAATCATCGTGCCCATCGCGCCGTCGAGGACGAGGATGCGCTCGCTCGCAAGCTTGCGCAGCACGCGAGCCACTTCCGTCTCTGACCTGCTCCTCATTTTCACCGGCTCCATACCTCCCCCTACAAGGGGGAGGTATTGCGCAGCTTGCTGCACCACTGAGTCCATACGCGATAGAGCCACTCTAGTCCCCATTACCGCGCTCCGGCTGCTATTTTCGTTGCTGCGCCCGAAACCGCCAGCTCATTGTCTTCAGGAGAAGGCCGCAGACCGAGCAGATGACACACGGCGTAAACGAGATCCGCGCGGTTCATTGTGTAGAAGTGAAAGGTAGTGACGCCGCGGTCCACGAGATCGAGAACCTGCTCAGCCGCGACGGCAGCAGCGATGAGTTTGCGTGTCGCCACATCATCGTCGAGTCCTTCGAACCGTTGGGCAAGCCAATCCGGCACCGAGGCGCCACAACGCGCGGCAAAGCTCTTGGTCTGCTTGAAATTCTGCACCGGGAGAATTCCCGGCACGATCGGCACGTTGATGCCGCGTGCGCGAACGCGGTCGAGATAGGCGAAGTAGAGGTCGTTCTCGAAGAAGAACTGCGTGATCGCGCGGGTGGCGCCGGCGTCGACCTTGGCCGCCAGCATGTCGAGGTCGGTTTGGACCGTCGGGCTGTCGGGGTGCTTCTCCGGATAAGCCGACACGGAGACCTCGACATCAGTAAGCCGTTTGATGCCGGCGACGAGATCGGCGCCATTGCGATAACCTCCGGGGTGCGGTGCGTAGCGTTCACCGATGCCGCCGATCGGATCGCCCCGCAGCGCCACGATGTGACGCACGCCAGCAGTACAATAATCGCGGATCACGCTGTCGATCTCATCGCATGTCGCCGCAACGCAAGTGAGATGAGCCGCAGGTATGAGTGCGGTCTCGGTCAGAATGCGTTTGACCGTGCTGTGGGTGCGTTCACGGGTGGAGCCGCCCGCGCCATAAGTCACGGAGACGAAATAGGGCCGCAGCGGCGCCAACCGCGTAATCGATTCCCACAGTGTGCGTTCCATCTCCTCGGTCTTGGGTGGAAAGAATTCGAAAGAGACCCGAATGCGGCGCTCGTCGGGTGCATGCACAAACCGGCTCGGCCGAGGCAAGGTATTCATTCAGGCCACCTGGCTCATGACGGGCTGCGCGATGCTCAGCCGTTGATCTCGCCCCAGCCAGAGCGACACCGCGATGCGGCCTGAAGCCTCAGGTGGTGCAAGCTTCCGGTGCAGCGCGACTTGGAGACCGGCCGCTTGCATCCATTCAGATACCGTCTCCTCGGCGAAGCCAAGCCGGCGGTGGGCGTGCTCATCGCGCAAGAACTCGAGCTGGTGCGGCGCGAAGTCCACGACCAACAAGCTGCCCGCGGGGCGGAGCACGCGCGCAGCTTCCCGAATGGCGCGCGCGCCATCGTCGAGAAAATGCAGCACCTGATGAATGATGACGGCGTCGAACGCATCATTGGCGAGCGCGAGGTCGTAGATATCTCCCTGCCGCACGCTGCAATGGCGCAATCCCGCGCGGTCGAGCCGCGCACGCGCGAACGCCAGCATGTCCAAGGAGAGATCGAGCCCCAGTCCGCGGTCGATGATCGGGCCGAACAATTCGAGCATGCGCCCGGTGCCCGTGCCGAGGTCAAGCAGCGTGCGCATCGGTGCTTGCCCCATCGCGGCATTGATGGCCTCCTCGACCGCCTCCTCGGCGACGTGCAGATTGCGGATCCGATCCCACTCCGCCGCATGCAGGCGGAAATAGTTTTGCGCTGATGCGGCGCGTTGCGTCCGCACGGCCGCAAGCCGCTCGCGGTCCCGCGCGATGGTATCGTCGGTGACATCGAGGCGCGCTATGAGGATGCGGGCAAGCTCTGCCGCGCCGCCCCGTTCGCCAAGGCGAAAGAACGCCCAGGCGCCTTCGCGGAAACGATCGACCAGGCCGGCCTGCATCAGGAGACGCAGATGGCGCGAGATGCGCGGCTGCGATTGCCGCAGGATCGCTGTGAGCTCGGAGACCGTGAGCTCCGCCTCGGCAAGAAGGGCAAGGATGCGCAACCGCGTAGCCTCCCCCGCGGCCTTAAGTGCCGAATTCAGGGGCTCAAACCGCAATTGCGCAGGAGCTGACATTCAGGAGCGACCACCTCGTAATAGCAGGTCTGCAGCGCATGTTCGACGCGCATAACGATATCTTTATACGGTTAAATGGAAACTTCAAGGCAGGGGCGCGGTAGGGTGGGTTACGCCAGCGCGCCGGCTGAAGCCGGCCCGCTGCGTCACAGGTTACTCTCGACGTCATTCCGGGGCGCTGGCAAGTCGGTTTTGCCGACTTGCCAGCGAGCCCGGAATCCATAACCCCAGAGGGGTGGTGGACGCGCGATGTCGCAACGGCAGAACCTGTGGTTATGGGTTCCGGGCTGCGCTCGCGGAGCCTGTGCTCGGACGGCGCGTAGCGCCGATCCGAGTGCTCGCGGCCCCGGAATGACGGCGCACAAAATCGCATTCGGAGCCGGGAATGAATGACAAATGGGATATCCGCGAAGGCGAGGTCGCAGTGGAGTTGCCGGAGCGCTTCGATGCTTCGCTCTACTTCATCGGCCGGATACGGACCCCTTGGACCGATCGCGACAATTGTCCAAAGAACGCGCGGGAATCGGACGCGATCTGCACCATCGAGGTTGACCCACGATGGGCGCCCGCCCTGCGGGGCGTCGAGACCTGTACGCACCTCGTGGTGCTTTATTGGATGGATAGATCGCGACGCGATCTGGTGATCCAGGTACCACGTCATCACGGCGTCGGGCACGGCACCTTTGCGCTGCGGTCCCCCGCACGCCCCAATCCCATCGCAATGAGCGTCGCCCGGCTCATCGGCGTTGACGGCAGTCGGCTATCCGTGAGTGGCCTCGACTGCCTCGACGGGACGCCGCTCCTCGACATCAAGCCTTATTTTGCCTCGACCGATTCCGTTGCCGAGGCGGTAGTCGGGTGGCACGCCAAGCGTGGTACAAATGCAGAGTCGTAGTGGCGCCAAGCATGGTGCTGAAGACGCGGGTTCGTAGCCCGGATGAAGCGCCTCAGCGCGATATCCGGGGTGAACCCCGGGGCCGGCAATTGTAGGGGCGGGTTTCAAACCCGCCCCTACATTCATGCCCGTTACACGATTTTGTGCACTGCCGAATTGAACCGGGCGACTCCCCGTATCGACCAATGGCTATCGAAGGGGGAGCGCTATGACCAAATTCCGGCATCTGCGGATTGCGAGCGTGCTCGGCACGTTTGTCGCAATGGCCTTCTCTGGGGGCGCCTCCGCCGACCCCTTCACCTTCTTCAATCAGCCCAATGTTGCGCAGCCAAGCCCGCCGGCGCAGACATCGGCCTATGCCAACAGCGCGGACGAAGAGGCGGAAGTAGCAGCCGAATTCCGCCGCCAGACTGTGGACTATCGGACCAGCGAAGCGCCCGGGACGATCATCATCGACACCCCAAACACCTATCTCTACCTCGTGCTGGGTGGCGGCAAAGCGTTGCGGTACGGGATCGGCGTCGGGCGCGAAGGCTTCACCTGGTCCGGGACAAAGACGATCGAACGCAAGGCCGAGTGGCCGGACTGGACGCCTCCCCCCGAGATGATCGAGCGCCAACCGTATCTGCCGCGCTTCGTCGCCGGTGGCCCCGGCAATCCGTTGGGCGCACGGGCGATGTATCTGAGCGGCTCGGTCTACCGCATTCACGGCACCAACGCCCCGTCCACTATTGGCAGTCAGGTCTCTTCCGGCTGCATCCGCATGGTCGATGAGGACGTGATCGACCTTTATAGCCGCGTCCAGGTCGGCACCAAGGTCGTGGTCCTGCCGATGGTTGCGCATCGCGCATCAGCCCGGCTATCCGAACCCACCACTTCAGAGCGCCACGCCCCCACGATCCTCGGCGGCATCTATTAACGGTCATTGCGAACGCCGCGCCATTCCGGCACGCCCGCAGCCCGGATGAGCGCGTCAGCGCGACATCCGGGGCAAAACCGCTCCGAACTTTCGGCCTGTAGGGGCGAGGCATGCCTCGCCCCTACGAAGATCTGCGCGCGGCGCCGGTGAGTTGCGTTGACAGCCCCACCGGGCGGCTTACATTGAGCGGGTGTTCCGAGGGGAGCTCCGGTCAAGGAGCTGAGAGTTCGCTGACCCCGTCGTGGGGAACCCGCGAAAAACCCTTTGAACCTGATCCGGGTCATGCCGGCGAAGGGACAGGACAATCCGTGCCATCACTTCCTTGCATCCGGCCAGCAGAGCCCAAGGCGGCATTCGTTGAGTGCCGCGGGTTCCTGGTTGTTAGCTCAGCAGTTCCCAACGGGAGCAACACATGAACATCCACGATCCCGACTTCGCGATACCGAACGTGACGACCGGCCCATTGCCCGCTTCGCGCAAGGTCTACGTCAAGCCGGACGCCGCACCCGACCTGCGTGTGCCGATCCGGGAGATTTTGCTCACCGAGGCCGCGGGCGACCCGGCTTTCCCGGTCTATGACACGACCGGCCCCTATACCGATCCCAACGTCACCATCGATGTCGAGCGTGGGCTCTCGCGCGAGCGCTCCGCATGGGTGCGCGCGCGAGGCGGGATCGAGGATTACGAAGGCCGCGGCGTGACGGCCGAGGACAACGGCAACGTGAGCGGCAAGCATGCTGCCCGCAGCTTCCCCACGGCGCATCGCCCCATGCGCGCCGCCAATGGCAAGCCGGTGACCCAGCTCGAATGGGCCCGCGCCGGCGTGGTCACCAGCGAGATGATCTACATCGCGGAGCGGGAAAATCTCGGCCGCAAGCAGATGCTCGAACGCGCAGAGGCGGCGCTGGCGGATGGCGAGAGTTTCGGGGCTTCGGTGCCCGCATTCGTCACGCCTGAATTCGTGCGTTCGGAAGTCGCGCGCGGCCGCGCGATCATCCCTTCCAACATCAATCACGCGGAACTCGAGCCGATGATCATCGGCCGCAACTTCCTCACCAAGATCAACGCCAATATCGGCAACTCGGCGGTCACCTCATCGGTGGAAGAAGAAGTGGAGAAAATGGTGTGGGCGATCCGATGGGGCGCCGATACCGTGATGGACCTCTCCACCGGACGGAACATCCACACCACGCGCGAATGGATCATCCGCAACGCGCCAATACCTATCGGTACCGTGCCCATCTACCAGGCGCTGGAGAAGGTGCACGGCGACCCGGTCAAACTCGACTGGGAATGCTACCGCGATACTCTGATCGAGCAATGCGAGCAGGGCGTCGACTATTTCACCATCCATGCAGGGGTGCGGCTTCCCTATATTCACCTCACCGCGAGCAGGGTCACCGGGATCGTCTCCCGCGGCGGCTCGATCATGGCGAAATGGTGCCTCTCCCGCCACAAGGAGAGCTTCCTTTACGAGCGTTTCGAGGAGATTTGCGACATCATGCGCAAGTACGACGTGAGCTTCTCGCTCGGCGACGGACTGCGCCCCGGCTCGATCGCTGATGCCAACGATCGCGCGCAATTCGCCGAGCTCGAGACCTTGGGCGAGCTCACCAAGATCGCATGGGACAAGGGCTGCCAGGTGATGATCGAAGGCCCCGGCCACGTGCCCATGCACAAGATCAAGGTCAACGTGGAGAAGCAGCTGAAAGAGTGCGGGGAAGCGCCGTTCTATACGCTCGGCCCCCTCACGACCGACATCGCGCCGGGATACGACCACATCACGTCCGCGATTGGCGCTGCCATGATCGGTTGGTTCGGCACCGCGATGCTGTGTTATGTCACGCCGAAGGAGCATCTTGGGCTGCCTGATCGCGACGACGTCAAGCAAGGCGTGATCGCCTACAAGATCGCGGCGCACGCCGCTGATCTTGCCAAGGGACATCCCGCAGCACAGCTGCGCGATGATGCCTTGTCGCGGGCGCGCTTCGACTTCCGTTGGGTCGACCAGTTCAACCTGTCGCTCGATCCCGAGACCGCGCGTGAATACCACGACGAGACCTTGCCGAAAGAGGCGCACAAGGTTGCGCATTTCTGCTCGATGTGCGGACCGAAATTCTGCTCCATGAAGATCACGCAGGATGTGCGTGACTACGCGGCCACCCTGAACGACAAGGAACAGGGCATGGCGCAGATGAGCCTGAAATTCCGCGAGCTGGGCAATCAGGTCTACGTGGACGCACAAGCCGTGAAGGACAGCAATCGGGCGCTGTGAGGCGCCGGCCGCCATAAATCCTGCGGCGTCATTTCGGGGCGCCGCAAAGCGCAAACCCATTCACGAAAGCCTCGCGCCCTGCGAGAGTTCGAGGTTAGTCTCCATGCGCGCCACGATCAGGTGCAACAGCCGGAAGCCGAACTGCGGGTTCTGGAAGTAGAGTTCCTTGAAACGATCATAGTCGATCTGCGCCGCGTCCACATCGGTCGTGCAGCGTATCGTCATGTTGCGCCTGCCTTGCGGTGCGAACAGGCCGATCTCGCCGACCAGGGTGCCCTTCTCGTACGATTGATTGATCTCGACCATCTCGACCTCGCCCGACGTGATGTAGAATGCCGCGGTGGCGTATTCGCCGCGCTGCGTGATGAGATCGCCGGCTTTGAAATGTACCGGCCGCGTGTAGGGCAGAAGCCAATCCACGTTCATGTCGCTCTTGGTGGCTTCATTGATGTTGCGAATGAGGTTCAGCATCGCGCGCAGCCGCCACGCATTGATCGGCAGCAGGATCGCATTCAATGCGAACGTGGGGTATGTCCCGTGCAGGAAGCTGTAGCTCATCGCCAGCGCATTCGCGACGATCGCGGCAATGCGCAGGGGAATCATGGTCCTGGCGTGTGCCGCGTACAGGCTGGCCGCTGCCGCAGCGATTCCGATCAATTCCGCGTACTCATGTCGCATCTGTCCAAGACCTCTCTGGTAGCCTCCGCGGGGCGGATGAGCGCAGCGTAATCCGCCGCACGTGGCGGCTTATGGTACCGATCGTAGTTCCCCCGCAGTCGGGCGGCAGCATTGCGGTACTTCCCACATTCAGGCTTTGTTCAGATGCCGTGTGGAACATGGCTGGCCGAGGGTGACGTTAACCGCTAGCCCAGCTTACATCGGAGGAGAGCCCATGAGGAAAGCTGTCACCGCACTTGCCGCAGCGGCAACCATCGCGGCTGCAACGATTGGCGCTTCGAGCACAGCCGACGCGCGGTGGGGAGGCTGGTGGGGACCCGCCGTGATCGGCGGATTCGCCGCCGGTGCGATCGTCGGCAGCGCATTCGCACGGCCGTATCCGTATGGGTATTACGGCTATTACGCGCCGGCACCGGTATATTACGACTATTACATGCCTGCTCCGGCCTATTACGGGTACTACGGACCGCGACCGTACGGTGGCTGCTGGCGCTGGCGCTACAGGTACCGCTATCGGGTGTGCTGAGTGGCCCAATATATCGGCGTGCGGGAACCAAATTCGGACGAAATTCCGACAAATTGCGCGTTCTTACTCGCTGCGGCTCAAACGGGGGTATGGGTCACTTTGGGGCTATCTCACATCACAATCGTTTCGCGTCCGGCACGCAGCCGGCGCTGAAGGAGACTCGGATGAAGAAGACTCTGACTGCTTTGGTTGCGGCTGCGGGCGTGGCAGCTGCCACCGCCGTTTCACCCACACCTGCGGACGCCCGCTGCTATGGTTGCGGCGTCGGCGCCGGCCTGGTGGGAGGCTTTGTTGCCGGCGCCATCGTCGGCAGCGCGGTCGCGAGCGCGCGGCCGGCCTATGTGGTCGCACCGGGTCCGGGGTATGTCGTCTATAGCGGCTACGCCGCTCCGCTTCCTGGCCCGAACTGTTACTGGACGCGCATGCCGGTCTACGATGCCTACGGCAACATGGTTGGCTGGCGCGGTCGCCCGGTCGCGGTCTGTCAGTAACCTCACAGGAATTCGCAGGGGCGACGCATGCGTCGCCCCCCATCCGCATCGATGCTGTTGAAACAGGGCGAGGCAATGCCTCGCCCCTACAAACAGCACTCTCCATTCTCGGCGACCTTCGTTGCGACCCATTGGGTCGCCCTACATCTGCTCTCGCGCACCAAATAAATCCGGCGGGCCTGTGGCCCGCCGGATCTTTCAGTATTGGCCCGATCGTCTCTGCATGTCGTCGAGCACGGCAGCGGTAGGCCAGCAATCGAGCTTCAACCGATTGGACTTCTGATAAGCGCCCAGAGCCGAGCGCGTTTGCATTCCGGCTTTACCGTCTATCTTGTCCTTGTAGAGCCCCAGCTTCGTCAGCGTGCGCTGCATGCTCTCGACCTGGGCGGTGCGCAATTGCGTGTTCTTGCTCCACGGTGTCTCGAATGGACGCGGGTCGGTAATCCGATCGCTCAGATGCCCGACAAACAAGACATAGAGATCGGAAAAGTTATACTCCTTGATCACGTAATAGTTCTTGAGGGTGAGAAACGCCGGCCCATAAGTCCCCTCGGGCAGGAGCAGCGAGGCCGGCTCCGCAAGATCGGCCGGGCTTGGCTTGCGGCCGTAGGCGAGCACGAAGCCTTGCTTGAGCCATTCGCCGAGTGGGCGCGTGACCTCCGGCACAGCGATCGTGCAATCGACAGCCTGCGGTGCACGCACTTCGTAAGCCCAGTGCGTGCCCCGCTGCCAGCCTTTGCCCACGAGCTGCTGCGCCGCTGACGCCAGCGCATCCGGAATGGAATGCCAGATGTCCTTCTTCCCATCGCCGTCGAAATCGACCGCGTATTTGTAAAACTCGGACGGCAGGAATTGGGTGAGCCCCATGGCTCCTCCCCAGGAGCTGCGCATGTCCGCGAGCTTTACGTGGCCCTCGTCCAGCATCTTGAAGGCATAGAGCAGCTCCTGCCGGAACATGTCCTTGCGGCGCCCATAATAGGCCTGGGTCGCGAGCACGGTGATGGCATTCTTCGGAAGCTTGTAGGTTCCGAAGGCCGTCTCGCGTCCCCAGATCGCGAGCAGCACATTTCCGGGCACCCCGAACTTTTGTTCAATGGCAGCCAGCGTGCGGCTGTGCTCGGCTGCAAGCTTCTGCGCCTGTTCCGCCAG
>Ga0209526_10001451_pt1 | contig 15889 bp, 7 predicted proteins | sample JacPinW_OM2H0_M1_FD_188566 | JGI IMG/M metagenome (GOLD analysis project Ga0209526, IMG submission 188566) | Forest soil microbial communities from Algoma, Ontario, Canada - Jack Pine, Ontario site 1_JW_OM2H0_M1 (SPAdes) (version 2) | ecosystem: Environmental > Terrestrial > Soil > Boreal... | reverse complement strand
CGCGGCAATGACCGCGCGGCCGCGTTCTGCGGCAGCGTCCAGAAAAGACATCATCGATCCACGCGCTTTGGCTTCCGCAGCAAGCAAGGCAAGATGCGCGAAAGGGGGCAGGCCGAGACCTCGGCGCTCGGCGAGCAGGGCTTCGGCATATCGATCGTAATCGTGGGCGATCAGCGCCTTGTACAGCGGATGCTCCGGAAAGTCGGTTTGCACCAGCACCTCGCCAGCCAGCTCGCCGCGGCCGGCTCGGCCGGCAACCTGCTCGAGGAGCGCAAAGAGATGCTCCGTGGCGCGAAATTCCGCACTGTAGAGCGCATTGTCGGCGCCGAGGACGCCGACCAGCGTCATCCGGGGAAAGTCATGCCCCTTGGCGAGCATTTGCGTGCCGACGAGGATATCGACCTCGCCTGCTGCGATGGCATCGCGCATGGCGACGAATGATCCCCTCCGCCGCGTGCTGTCGCGATCGACGCGCAACACGCGCGCGCCCGGAAAATGCTCGGTAAGCGCACGCTCGAGCCGCTGCGTGCCGAAGCCCAAGGGAAGCAGATCCTGGTTACCGCAATCGGGACACGATGGCGGAAGCGCGGCCGCGTGGCCGCAGTGGTGACAACGCAGCCTTGCGTCGTCTCGGTGGACAACCAGACGCGCGCTGCACCTCGGGCACATTGCCTTCCAGCCGCAGGCCGCGCACAGCAACGATGGCGCGAATCCGCGTCGGTTGATGAACACCAAGGCCTGTTCGTGCTTCGCGAGACGAGATGCAATCGCGTGTTGCAGCGCCGGCGCAACGCCTTCGATGTTGCCCGGGTCCCGGCTCCCCACCAGCCGCACGGTCGGTAGGGCTCTATGCGCGGTCGCACGCTGCGGCAGCTTGAGCCGGAGATATCGGCCGCGTTTAGCCTGCGCATAGCTTTCGAGGGAAGGCGTGGCGCTGCCGAGGATAATGGGCACGCCGCGCAACTGCGCCCGAAAAATGGCGACATCTCGCGCGTGATAGCGGACTCCGTCCTGCTGTTTGAACGAGGAATCGTGTTCCTCGTCGACGATGATCAGTCCGAGGCGCGACAAGGGCGCGAACACGGCCAAACGCGTTCCGATGAGAAGGTCTATCTCTCCCCGTGCCGCGGCAAGCCAGCGTCTCCTGCGCTCGAGAGCTCCAAGCCGGCTGTGCAGCGCGCCAACACGAAGGGCGGGCAACGCGGCCGCGATACGCTGTTCGAGCTGCGGCGTCAGATTGATCTCCGGCACCAGCAAGAGCGCCTGCCTGCCCGCGTCGATCACCCTTGCGGCGGCGGCCAGGTAGACCTCCGTCTTGCCGCTTCCGGTAATTCCCTGCAGCAGCGATGGCCGGAATGCCAAAGGCTCGGCGATTGCGGCGTCGAGTGCGGTGCGCTGGTCGGGGTTCAGCGCTGGCGCAGGCGTGTGCGCACCGTTGACCACGATTTCCGTCACGGGCTCGACCCATCCCTCGCGTCGCCACTTCCCGAACGACCGCCAGACGCCCGCGCCAAGCTTCCGCAATTCGTCGGTGGCCACGCCTTCGGCGACGCGCAGCATACCGATTGCGGTGGTTAGCGCAGCTCCCCTTCCATTATCCTGGTCGAAGAGACTCGCCTCGCCGGCGAGCGTCAGACGATACGCGCGCGCCAGCGCTGCTCGACTACCACCGCCTTGCGCGAGCGGCGGCAGCATTTGCGCAAGACACAAGCCGATCGGTTCCTGATAATAAGTCGACACAAAGTTCGCCAATTCGCGGAGATCGGCAGGAAGGGGCGGAATATCGGACAACACTTCGTCGACCGGCATCAATCGCTCGGGCGCGACTTCGCTGCTTTCGACAACCTCGACAGCCACGCCATGCAAGCGTCGGCGGCCAAGCTGAACGACAAGCACACTGCCGGGATCTGGCGCCAGCCCCGAGGGCAACCAATAGTCGAACAGCTGATGCGCTGCTACCGGCAACGCGACGCGAACGATGGCCACGTTCAGCGTCCCGGTGCCCCGAAGCGAAGGCAGGCGTGTGCGAAAATTTTTGTGGCGTTCTGAATCATCACATCGACTTCAGCATTGCGTTCCAAGTGGTTCTTTTTCCAGCATTCCTCCGACGCCATACCCGCTTGTGTGGATAAATCTGTGCGTAAGTGCCACAGGCTGGGACCGCCCCAGCCGTCACCGCTTGAAGAACTTCAAGGAAGGCGCCAAACAGGGCAAAATCCTGCAATAAACTCAATGAGTTGGAGCATGCCTACTGGGAGGCTCTAATCCCGCAGCGCCGCCGACGGGTCGGCGTGCGACTGTGCATAACTGACCCACGGAAACCCGTCTTTCAGGACTTTGTCAAGGCCCCGAAGACCGAGCGTCAGCGCGGGTTTCGACCTCTTGAGTACGGATTCCCGCAGGCGCCGCACGTTGCCGGCGTGATTCGGCGTGGACCGTGGCGACCAGGACAGCCACGTTTTCCGGCGCCGTCGACGGCAGAATCCCATGGCCAAGATTGAAGATATGCCCTGGCTGCGGTCCTGCGGCCTGAATAATGTCGAGCGTCGCATTTCGCGTCGCTTCGGGAGTCGTCAACAGGATCATCGGATCGAGGTTGCCTTGCAACGCAACGCGCGTCCCCAACTGCCTGCGAGCAACGCCGATATCCGTCGTCCAGTCGAGTCCCACGGCGTCGCAGCCGCACGCGGCGATGCGGTCCAACCATTGACCGCCGCCCTTGGTGAAGACGATCGTGGGGACCCGGCAGTTTTGATCGCGGAGGCGCTTCAGCACGGTCTTGATGTAGTGCAGCGAAAACCCGTCGTACGCGTCCGAGGTAAGCAGGCCGCCCCAGGTGTCGAAAATCATCACCACGTCGACGCCGTGAGCGACCTGTTGCGCAAGATACGCCACGACCGCTTCGGCGTTGATCGCGAGGACGCGGTGCAGAAGATCGGGCAGGGCGTAGAGCATGCGACGTACCCTGCCGAAATCGGCGCTGCCCGACCCCTCGATCATGTAGCAGGCGAGTGTGAACGGGCTGCCGGCGAAACCGATCAAGGGAACGCTTCCGTCCAACGCCAGCTTGATCGATGCGACCGCGTCATAGACGTATCGGAGGCGGGAAGGATCGGGCGCCATCAGCCCCGAGATCGCCGCTTCGTCGACGAGTGGCCGCTCGAACCGTGGCCCCTCGCCCTCCGTAACCGAGAGTCCCAGGCCCATTGCATCCGGCACCGTAAGGATGTCGGAGAAAAGAATGGCTGCGTCGAGCGGAAAACGCGCCAGCGGCTGAAGCGTTACCTCGGTGGCGAGAGCAGGGTTGGTGCAAAGCTTCAGGAAGCTACCGGCGCGAGCGCGCGTCGCATTGTATTCGGGCAAATAGCGGCCCGCCTGGCGCATCAGCCACACGGGGGTGTGCTCGGTGGGCTCGCGCCTAAGCGCGCGCAGAAGCGTGTCGTTTTTCAAGGGGCTCATCGGTGGGTCGCGAGGCGGCGGACCGGCGCCGGCTCGCTATTTTCAGTGAGCCGGCAGCAAGGCCCGGCCGCAAAGGCGTTCGAGAATCGCCAGCGGCGAGCTTTGCGAGTCGTAGAGTCTGGCAACAGGAACGTGAATCGTCTGCTCGAGCATGTGCTGTCCTGAAACGGCAGCGTGCATCACCTGATCGGAGAAACACAGCCAGGTCGTTCCCGGTCTGAAATGCACCACTTGCTGCCCGCAGTTCTTCTGGTAGTCGAGGTCCGCCTTGGCGCAGTCGTGAAGTCCCAGCATCAGGTGATCGTACTCGCTGCGTGCACCCTTGGTGACGTGCAAAAGCGCCAGCATCGCCCGCGAGCCGGGAAGCGCTCGACGTATACGCGGCAGAAACGTCCTGGCCACCGCCTCGAAGCTTTCGCCGACCCGCCAGACGCGATCTTCGTTTGAGCTGACATTGGAGAATACTCGCAGAATGCGCTCGCCGTGATTCGGTCGCGATGGAAAAGCGTCGATGTGAAGGCGCGAGTCGTCTTTTCGCCATGAAACCGCGCGTCCGACCGCGGGCAGCGGACGAAAACTGGTCCGCGCCCGCGTGACGTGCGCAGCGTAGCGAGGCAACAGTGCGCTTACCAGATCCGCCGCGTTCGCCGCGAAGCGCCCGATCATCCGCCCGAGCGCCGCCAGATCTTCGGGTGCACCTGCCGCTCCTTTGACAGTCACGCCATCGAAGCTGATGTTCTTGGCCCTGCCATCAGCCCACCGCGGCGACAGAAAACGTGCCTCGTCGGCATTGAGTCGGAAGGCGAGATGCGGGAGTGTCAGAATTCCGCCGCCTTCCAAAGTGGCGACCGCCGTTCGTTGCGCGTCTGGCGTGAGCAGAGGCTTCCAGCTGGCGAGGTCGAGCGAGACGACAGTTGTCACTCGACCTTAGCGCGGCAACTCGGACACGCCCATCAGAAATTCATCGACCGACCGCGCGCATTGACGCCCTTCGCGGATCGCCCATACGATCAGCGATTGTCCGCGCCGCGTGTCTCCCGCGGCAAAAACCTTCGAGATCGAGGTGCGATAAGTGTCGGTGTCCGCGTTGACGTTGCCACGCGCGTCGTACGCGACCCCGAGCGCGTCGAGCATTCCCTCATGCACCGGGTGCATGTAGCCCATCGCGAATAACACGAGATCGGCTTTGAGCACGAATTCGGTGTTCGGCACATCGTGCAGCTTGCCGTCTCTGAACTCGACGCGGCTCGCGACCAGCGTCGTGACTTTTCCACCTTCGCCTTTGAATGCCTTGGTCTGCACGGCCCAGTCCCGCTCGCATCCTTCTTCGTGCGACGACGAGGTTCGGAGCTTCATCGGCCAGTAGGGCCACACCAGCGGCTTGTTTTCATGCTCGGGGGGCTGTGGCAGGAGCTCGAACTGGGAGACCGACAACGCTCCCTGACGATTCGAGGTGCCGACGCAGTCGGATCCGGTATCACCGCCGCCGATGACCACCACGTGCTTGCCCGAGGCGGTGAGCGGTGGGACGTTCGAGTCGCCGGCAACACGTTTGTTCTGAAGCGGCAGGAAGTCCATCGCAAAATGAACGCCGTCGAGCTCGCGCCCGGGTACATCGAGATCGCGCGGATGCTCCGACCCTGCCGAGAGCACCACTGCATCGTACTCTGCAACCAGTTCGCGCGCGTCGACGCCGTTGGCGCCGGTTTCGCCCACGTGTCGGTTGACCCGGAATTCGACGCCTTCGAGCTGCATTTGTTGCACACGGCGGTCGATATGGTGCTTGCCCATTTTGAAGTCCGGAATGCCGTAACGCAGCAAGCCGCCGATGCGATCGCTCTTTTCGAATAGCACGACGTCGTGGCCGGCGCGCGCAAGTTGCTGCGCACACGCCATTCCCGCGGGGCCCGATCCGATGACCGCCACGCGTTTCCCGGTCTTGGTCGCAGGCGGAAGGGCAACGACCCAGCCTTCTTCCCAGCCCTTGTCGATGATGAAGTGCTCGATCGACTTGATGCCGACCGGATCGTCGTTGATGTTCAGCGTACAGGCCGCCTCACACGGAGCGGGGCAGACGCGTCCGGTGAACTCCGGAAAATTATTGGTCGAATGCAGCACATCGAGCGCCTGACGCCACTGATGGCGATAGACCAGATCGTTCCAGTCCGGAATGATGTTGTTGATGGGGCAGCCTGACTGGCAAAACGGAATGCCGCAATCCATGCAGCGCGCTCCCTGCGCGGCGGCCTCACCATCTTTCAGTGTCAGGATGAACTCCCGATAGCTCCTGATGCGCTCCTGCACCGGCAGCGCAACCTCGGCAACGCGGGCCAGCTCGAGGAAACCGGTCACCTTGCCCATTAGCGCCCCGTCTCCGGCAATCGCCGGCGCAACGCGATACGGCACCCGCGAAATGCGTTTGCGCCCAGCGTCACGCGACCTCGCGCTGCTTGGCCGGTGTCGCTTGCAATGCCGCGGCTTGTCTTTCGTGCAGCTCGGAGAGAGCGCGCTTATATTCGTTCGGGAACACCTTCACGAACTTGCCGCGTATCGTGTCCCAGTCGTCAAGAAGCGAAAGCGCGCGGGTGCTGCCAGTAAAGCGCAAATGCCTTTCGATCAGCTCGCGCAGCAGCGTCGCGTCGGCAGCTCCCACGTGGCGCAGCCGGCCCTTTCCTGCCGCCGCAAGCTCCCGCTCCAACTTCGCCTGATCGAGATCTTCCAGCACGGGCTCGAGCGACACCATCGAAAGATTGCACCGCCGCGCGAACGTGCCGTCGTCGTCGTAGACGAAAGCGACGCCGCCGCTCATTCCCGCCGCGAAATTGCGCCCGGTCCGGCCGAGAACCACCACGGTGCCGCCGGTCATGTACTCGCAGCAATGGTCTCCTGCTCCCTCGACGACCGCCGTCGCACCGGAGTTGCGTACGCAAAAACGCTCGCCGGCGACGCCGCGGAAGTATGCTTCGCCCTCGATCGCACCGTACATCACGGTGTTGCCGATCACGATGTTGTCCTCCGGCCGCGCCGGCGACTCGGGGTCGGGATACACCACGATGCGGCCGCCGGACAATCCTTTGCCGACGTAATCGTTAGTCGCACCCTGGAGCTCAAAAGTGATTCCCCGGGCGAGAAAGGCGCCGAAGCTCTGGCCTGCCGTTCCGTTGAACGCGACGTGCAGCGTGTCATCCGGCAGGCCCTCGTGACCATAGCGGCGGGCGACGACGCCGGAGAGCATCGCGCCCACCGAGCGATTGGCGTTGCGGATGCGATGCTCCAGGCGCACCGGCCGGCGCTCCTCGATGGCGAGCTTCGACTCCGCGATAAGCTCGTGATCCAGCGCGCGCGTGAGCCCGTGGTCCTGCGCTTCGCAGTGATGTCGCGCGACTTCCGCGGGCACCTTCGGCTGGTAGAAAACCCGCGCGAAGTCTAGTCCCCGCGCCTTCCAGTGCTCGATGCCGTCGCGCATGTCGAGCAGGTCGGAGCGCCCGATCAAATCGTTGAACCGCCGAATGCCGAGCTTGGCCATGATCTCGCGCACTTCCTCGGCGACGAAAAAGAAGAAGTTGACGACGTGCTCGGGTGAACCGTCGAACTTCTTTCGCAGCTCCGGATCCTGGGTCGCGATGCCCACCGGGCAGGTATTGAGATGACACTTGCGCATCATGATGCAGCCTTGGGCCACCAGCGGAGCCGTCGCGAACCCGAACTCGTCGGCGCCGAGCAAGGCGCCGATGGCGACATCGCGTCCGGTCTTCATCTGGCCATCGACCTGAACGGCGATGCGGCCCCGGAGCCGATTCAGCACCAGGGTCTGCTGCGTTTCCGCGAGGCCGAGCTCCCACGGTGTTCCCGCATGCTTGATCGACGATTCGGGAGACGCTCCCGTTCCGCCATCGTGGCCGGCAATGGTGACGTGATCCGACTTGGCCTTGGCCACACCCGCCGCAACCGTTCCCACGCCGACTTCGGAGACCAGCTTGACGCTGATCGACGCCTGCGGATTCGCGTTCTTCAAATCATGAATCAGCTGCGCAAGATCTTCGATCGAGTAGATGTCGTGATGCGGAGGCGGGGAGATCAACCCGACGCCCGGAACCGAAAACCGCAACCGGGCGATGTATTCGGACACCTTGTGCCCCGGAAGCTGCCCGCCCTCGCCCGGCTTGGCGCCCTGCGCCATTTTGATCTGCAACTGGTCGGCGTTGACGAGGTACTCCGCCGTGACACCGAACCGCGCAGACGCTACTTGCTTGATCTTCGAGCGCAACGAGTCGCCCTCGCGCACCGGTACATCGACGACCACGCTCTCGATGCGCGACTTGAGCGTCTCGCCTTTCGCGATCAAAGGATAACGCCGCGCATCCTCGCCGCCTTCGCCGGTGTTGGACTTGCCGCCGATGCGATTCATCGCTATCGCCAGCGTCGTGTGCGCCTCGGTCGAGATGGAACCGAGGCTCATGGCGCCGGTAGCAAAGCGCTTGACGATCTCCGACGCCGGCTCGACTTCGTCGATCGGGATTGGCGTCGATGCAAATCTGAATTCGAACATCCCTCGCAGCGTCATCATCCGCCGGGTCTGGTCGTTGATCAGCTTGGCGTAATCGCGGTAGGTCGAATGGCTGTTGGAGCGCGCGGCGTGCTGCAGCTTGGCAATCGATTCCGGCGTCCACGCGTGTTCCTCGCCACGCGAGCGATACTGGTATTCACCGCCGGCATCGAGCGCGTCACGGAGCACTGGGTCGTCTCCGAAGGCGAGCTGATGCATGCGAAAGGCTTCGTCGGCGACCTCGAACAAGCCAATGCCCTGAATGTTGCTCGCGGTGCCGGTGAAATATTTGTCGACCAGCGAGTTGGAGAGGCCCACCGCTTCGAAGATCTGCGCGCCGCAGTAGGACTGATAGGTCGAAATGCCCATCTTCGACATCACCTTGTAGAGCCCCTTGCAGATCGCCTTGACGAAGTGCTTCGCCGAGTCGCCCGGCGCCAGCTGCGGAAGCCACTCATGCAGATGCTCGACCGTTTCCAGCGCCAGGTACGGATGGATCGCTTCGGCGCCGTAGCCGGCGAGCAGCGCAAAATGATGAACTTCGCGCGCCGAGCCCGTTTCGACGACCAGCCCGGTGCTCGTGCGAAGCCCGTTGCGGACCAGGTGCTGATGCACCGCCGCGGTCGCCAGCAGCGCAGGAATCGGCATCAATTGCGCCGAAGCCTTGCGGTCGGAGACGATCAGGATGTTGTAGCCGAGCCTGGTGGCGTCTTCGGCGTGTGCACACAAGCTCGCCAGCGCCGCCTCCATGCCCGCCGCGCCCCAGGCAGCGGGGTAGCAGATGTCGAGCTCGAGCGAGCGAAAAGTCGCGCCGGTGAAAAGCCCGATGTGGCGGATCTTTTCCATTTCCTCGGCGGTAAGGATTGGTTTTTGCGCCTCGAGGCGCATCGGCGGATCGGTTTCGTCGATACCGAGCAGATTCGGGCGCGGCCCGATAAACGTGACCAGCGACATGACCAGCTCTTCACGGATCGGGTCGATCGGCGGATTGGTGACCTGCGCGAACAATTGTTTGAAGTAGCCGTAGAGAACCTTGGGTCGATTGGAGAGCACCGGCAAAGCTGCATCGTTGCCCATCGATCCGATTGCCTCCTCGCCGTTTTCCGCCATCGGCGCGAGGATGATCTTCAAGTCTTCCTGGGTATAGCCGAAGACCTGCTGCCGGTCGAGCAGCGGCACCTCCGAGCGCTGAGGCGGCGCCGGATCGGGCAGCGTATCGAGCGCGATCCGCGAGCGGTCGATCCATTCGCGATACGGCTTGGCTGTCGCCAGCGTGTGCTTGAGCTCGTCATCGTCGATGATGCGGCCCTGCTCGGTGTCGACCAAAAGCATCTTGCCGGGTTGCAGCCGCCACTTCTTGACGATCTTGCGCTCGGGGATGTCGAGCACGCCGACTTCCGATGCCAGAATCACATAGTCATCGTCGGTGACGATGTAGCGAGCCGGTCGCAGCCCGTTGCGGTCGAGTGTCGCGCCGATTTGCCGGCCATCGGTAAAGGCCATGGCGGCCGGTCCGTCCCACGGTTCCATCAGCGCCGCGTTGTACTCGTAGAATGCTCGCCGATCGTCATCCATCAGCGGATTCCCGGCCCACGCTTCAGGGATCATGAGCATCATGGCATGGGCCAGCGGATAGCCGCCCATCATCAGCAGTTCCAGCGCATTGTCGAACGACGCGGAGTCGGATTGTCCGTCGTAGATCAGCGGCCAGATCTTGTCTAAGTCCGCGCCGAGCACCGTGCTCGAAATCGCCTGTTGTCGTGCGCGGATCCAGTTGACGTTGCCGCGCAGCGTGTTGATCTCACCGTTGTGACAGACCAGCCGAAACGGATGCGCGAGATCCCAGGTCGGGAAGGTGTTGGTCGAGAAACGCTGGTGCACCATGGCCAGCGCCGACACCATCGTCGTGTCGCGCAGGTCGAGGTAGTACTCGCCGACCTGATGGGCGAGCAGCATGCCTTTGTAGACGACCGTGCGCGTCGACATCGATGAGACATAGAATCCCTTGCCGTGGCGAAGCTTGAGCGCCTGCACCGCGTGCCCGGATTTTTTGCGGATGATGTAGAGCTTGCGTTCGAGTGCATCCTGGTCGAGGGCATTCGAGCCGCGACTGATAAATACCTGACGCACCACCGGCTCGACTTCCTTGGTCCGCTCGGACAAGCCTGAGTTGTCCGTGGGCACGTCGCGCCAACCGAGAAGAATCTGCCCTTCGCTCACGACAGCGCGCTCAATTTCCTGCTCGCATGCCATGCGCGATGCCGGTTCCTTGGGCAGAAAAACCATCCCGACGCCGTACTGGCCCACCGCCGGCAGCGTCATTCCCTGCCGCCCGCACGCACGCCGCAGGAACGCGTCGGGGAGTTGAATCAGGATGCCTGCACCGTCGCCTTGTAACGGATCGGCGCCGGTCGCGCCCCGATGCGTCAGATTTTTGAGTATTTGCAGCCCTTGAGTGACGATCGCGTGGTTTTTTTCGCCTTTGATATGGGCGATGAAGCCCAGTCCACAGGCGTCGTGCTCGTTGGCGGGATCGTACAAACCTTGCCGTGCGGGCGGCAGCCCTGGGATACCGAGTGCTTTCTGGTCCACGAGGTCCTCGTTACTCAAGCTTGTCTGCGCACCGCGCCTGCCATTCGGGGGCGCGAAACCACACAGCCACGAAAGGCGCGTGTACCCGCTCATACTAGCGAGATTGTTGCATCGCGGCAACCAACTGGACCCTGACGGCGAGGCGACATGCTCCGGCCGCCAAAATAGCTTGCGTTGGCCCTAAACTTGCGCTTTAATCTGAACAAACCAGCGTATATGCTTGTCGCAACGTCCAAATCGACAAGCCTCACAAAAATCTTTAGGACATCATCATCAGGGACTTCTCCATGGCGCCGAATTTGATAAACAGCAACTGGCTGCGGCCAACCCTTGCGTTGTGTGCGCTGGCCGGACTGCTTGCGCTGGGAGGCTGCGGCGGCGGCAGCGGAGCTCCGAACAATCCTTTCGCTCCTGGCCCCGTCAAGGTGGGTCCCTTGTTCGTTTTGCCTCCTACGGCCGTGGTCTACTCGCATACGCCCGCAACATTGCAGATTAGTGGCGGCAAAACTCCTTATCAGGTGTTCTCGAGCAATTCGGCGGTGCTCCCCGTGGCGCAAAACGTCGACACCGGCGTCATCGTGCTCATTCCGGGGGAGGTCGCCGCGGATACCCCAGTCATCATCACGGTGCAGGACGCGATTGGTCAGACCGCGACCTCGTCAGTAACGGTTCGGCCCGCACCGTTGTTCAACACGCTGACCGTGGTTCCGAGCCGCACCGTGTGCGGTACCAACGCGGTATGTTCCGGCGACACCGCGACTGCGACGGTGACAGTATCCGGCGTCGCCGGTGGAGGCATACCCAACCGTCAGGTGAGGTTCGACGTCATCCTGGGTGCGTTCGCGATTCAGAGCAGCAACCCGGGGCAGCCGCTCGTTTCATCGCTCACGGTCGTGACCGATGGCACCGGCACCGCTCGCGTCGTATTGCAAGCGGGGGTAAGCGTCCCGACCCAACCGGCGCAGATACGCGCGACCGACGTGACCACCGGCAATTCAGTGACGGCCGCGTTCACCATCGTCCAGCAGACTGACGGCGCTGCTATCCTGTCCATCATCCCGACGACAGCGACGATCACCGGCCCCGACAAAAACACTTGCTCGGCGGGTGCTCGCATCGATTACTTCATCTATGGCGGCACACCGCCGTACCACGTCTCGTCGACCTTTCCGGACGCAGTCATCTTGGTCAATTCGACGGTCAATTTTTCGGGCGGCTCGTTCGAGGCGGTCACCAACGGCGCCTGCGTCAATCCGCTGACGTTCACGATCGTCGATGCGATCGGGCGCCAGACAACCGCAACGCTCGTTAACGCGGTCGGCACCGCGACTCCGGTCGTTCCGACGGGACCGGTGCAGGTGACACCGGCTGCGGTTACCGCCGGACCGGGCGCGAATAGCTGCACCAATAAGAGCTTCGGGTTCACGATCACCGGGGGCACAGCGCCGTTCAGCGTTGCATCACCGGGCGCCTTGGTGACTCCGAATCCAGTGACAACGTCGCCAGGTTCGTTCACAGTGACCGGTTATACCGATGCCAGCGGCCTGCATACGATATTTGTCGGCGATGCGAGCATTCCGCAGAAGCAGGCCAGTGCAACGGTGACCTGCAATTGACTATGAGCGCCGGTCTTGCCGGCGGCTGACTGAACACGGCGCCTCATGGCGCCGTGTTTTTTTGACGGGGCCGCTATAGCGCCAAGAGCGCTCGCAGCGCAGGCGTCGGGATGTCACGGCGAATCGTGGCCTTTCCCAGCGCTTCGAGCAGCACTAGACGCAGCTTTCCCGTTTCGACCTTTTTGTCTCGCGCCATCAGCTCGAGATACCGATCGGCACCCAGCGGCGGCGGATCGACCGGTAATCCGAACCGGGACAAAAGCTGCCGCAGCCGGCCATTTTCCACGGCGGGCATCCCTGATACGCGAACCGAAAGCTCCCCGGCAAGCACCATTCCCGCGGCGACGGCCTCGCCATGCAGCCAAGCACCGTAACCGGTGCCGACTTCGATCGCGTGCCCGAAGGTATGGCCGAAATTAAGTAAGGCGCGCTCTCCGGTTTCGCGCTCGTCGCCCGCGACGATTTCCGCTTTGATCCGACAGCTCTCGTGGATCGCGTGTGCCAGCGTCGCCTCGTCGCGCCTGAGCAATGGATCGACGTTGGACTCGAGCCATGCAAAGAGCTCCGGCGAGCGAATTGCGCCGTATTTCACTACCTCAGCCAGACCGGAGCCGTACTCGCGATCGGGCAAGGTGGAGAGCGTTGTGCTGTCGATGATGACGGCCGAGGGCTGATAGAAAGCGCCGATCATATTCTTGCCCAGCGGGTGATTGACTGCTGTCTTGCCGCCGACCGAGGAATCGACTTGCGCCAGCAGCGTCGTCGGAATCTGCACCAAGGGGATACCGCGCTGATAAGTCGCGGCGGCGAATCCCGCGAGATCGCCGATTACCCCGCCTCCGAGCGCAATCAACAGCGTCGAGCGCTCGGCCTGGAGCTCCAGCAACCGAGTATGGACATCGTAGAGTGTGGCCCAATCCTTGTGGGCTTCACCGTCCGGCACGATGATGGCGTCGTGCCGGATGTCCGCACGTTCGAGCCCCCTTTGCAGCCGCTCAAGATGATGTGCCGCGACGACCTCGTTGGTGACGATGATCGCGCGCCCTGACCGCGTGTTCGGCAGCAAGTGGCCGATTCCGGTCAGTAGCGCCGCGCCAATATGAACCGGGTAGCTGCGCTCGGCCAGCGCAACCACCAGCGTGCGCGTCGGTGCCTTTTGTGGCGCCATTACGCCCGCGCCGCGGCGCGAAGCTGCTGCTCGAGTCGCTGAGCCAGCCGGATGACCTGCTCCTGATCCGATTCGATGACGAAATCCGCGGTTTCCCGGTAGAGGGAATCGCGCGCCGCGTACAGATCTTTCAGACGCTGAAATGGATCGGGGGCCTGCAGAAGCGGCCGATGCTTGCTGCGACGCGTGCGCTCCCACAACGTCTCCGGCGTTGCATGCAGATAAAGTACGGTGCCGTTTTGCTTGAGACGTTCGCGATTGACGGGTCGGAGCACCGCGCCGCCGCCGGTGGCCAGGACGGCGTTGATGTGCTCCACGTACTCCGCAAGCACGGCCTCTTCCCGGTCACGAAAGCCGGGCTCGCCTTCAAGCTCGAAAATGACCGCGATCGATACCCCGAGGCGCCGCTCGAGCTCGACGTCGGCGTCATAAAAGCGCTTGTCGAGCCGTTTGGCGAGCAATCGACCGAGCGTCGACTTGCCGCTACCCGGCATGCCAATCAGAAATAAATTGCCCCGATGCATCTGCATCAGGGCATTTTATTGCAATCCTCGGGGCGGCGCGAGCTAGTGGCGAGTCAGAGCAACCTAGCGTACTGCCGTGATCGATTCCTTGACGACTCGCGGGGTCAGGAAAATGAGCAATTCGGTCTTTTCAATATTCTTGTTGGTTGTCTTGAAAAGATAGCCAAGGACAGGCAAGTCACCGAGGAATGGAAGCTTGGTGACATCGTTGTTGACCGTCTCCTCGTAGATGCCGCCAATCACAGCGGTGTCGCCGTTGTTCACCGCAATCTGCGTAGTGACGTTTTTGGTGTCGATCGCAGGCACCGTAAAGCCGCCACCGAGGTTGACCAGTTGTCCGACTGAATCCTTGCGGATCTCCACGGTCATGATAATCCGGTTGTCCGGGGTGATTTGCGGAGTCACATCCAGCCTCAGTACGGCCTTCTTGAACTGCACCGTCGCCGGACTGTTGGCCGAGCCTGGGGTCACGTATGGAATCTCGGTGCCTTGTTCGATGCTCGCCTTCTGGTTGTCCGCCGTCACCACGCGTGGGCTAGAGACGACCTTGCCGCGGCTGTCGGCTTCGAGTGCCGACAGCTCGAGATTGATCAGGTTGCCGCTGCCAAGGTTGATCAGCGTCAGCGCAACCTGTCCCGCCGGATTGGGAACCGGCAAGTTGACATTCAGCTGCGGCGAATCCGAATAACCCGGGCTTGCAAGCCCCGATGCAATTTCGTACGGCGTCGCCGTGCGCGTATCACGGGTAAGCGTCGTTCCAGAGGTGGTCACCACGGGCTGCGTGTTGAGGCTGCCGCCGATCCCGCCAGCGTAGTGCTTGTTGAGCGTGAAGCCGGTTTGCATGCCGAATCGAACGCCGAGTTGGCGGCTGAACTTGTCGTCGGCGACGACTATTCGGCTCTCGATCACGACCTGGCGCACGATGATGTCGATTTGCCGGATGAGTCGGCGCACTTCTTCCAGCCGTGCCGACGTATCCTGCACGAACAGGATATTGGTTCGCGCGTCGACCACCGCGTTGCCGCGCTTGGAGAGGAACTTCCCGTCCTTGTCGGACAGGAGCTTTTGTACCGCATCCGCCTTCTGATAGTTAAGCTGGAACATCTCGGTTTGCAACGGCTCGAGATCGCTGATCTGCTGCTGAGCTTCGAGCTGCTGCTTTTCCTTGAGCGCAAGCTCCTCGCGCGGCGCGATCAGAACGACGTTGCCGTTCTTGCGCATGTCGAGGCCCTTGGTCTGCATGATGATGTCCAGCGCCTGATCCCAGGGGATGTCCTTGAGCCGCAGCGTCAGGCTACCGGTCACCGTGTCGCTGGTGATGATATTCAGTCCCGTGAAATCGGCGATCACCTGCAGTACAGCGCGTACTTCGACGTTCTGGAAGTTAAGCGATAACTTCTCGCCCTTGTAGCCGGCGCGCGTGCCTTGGGTCAGCTTGTTCGGATCTTCCTGAATGGGTTTGATCTCGACAATGAACCGATTGTCGGTCTGGTAAGCCGAGTGTTCCCACAGTCCCTTCGGCTCGATCACTATGCGCGCGTTTCCACCTTGCGAGAATGTGTCGACCGTGACCACCGGAGTCGCGAAGTCGCCGACGTCCAGCCGCCGCTCGAGATTGCGCGGCACTGTCGTCTTGATGAAGTCGACGATCAACGCCTTGCCCTGCTGCCGGATATCGATTCCGGTCGTACTGTCGGATAATTCGACGACAACACGCCCTTCGCCATTCTTGCCGCGCCGGAAATCGACGTCGCGCAGCACATGCGTGGCCTCGCCCGGCCGCGCTTCGGCAAACCTCGACACCGTCGGTGTATCCACCGCCAAGCCAGCCTGCTCGGTCAGCGTCACCAACACCGTATTGCCCTCGATCTGCGTCTCGAAGGTCTGCGGCTTGTTGAGATTGAACACCACGCGGGTGCGGTTCCCCGCCTGAACCACGTTGACGCTGCGCAGCGCCGCGTCACCGACCTCTTGCGCCGAGCGG
>Ga0209526_10001450_pt1 | contig 15890 bp, 14 predicted proteins | sample JacPinW_OM2H0_M1_FD_188566 | JGI IMG/M metagenome (GOLD analysis project Ga0209526, IMG submission 188566) | Forest soil microbial communities from Algoma, Ontario, Canada - Jack Pine, Ontario site 1_JW_OM2H0_M1 (SPAdes) (version 2) | ecosystem: Environmental > Terrestrial > Soil > Boreal... | reverse complement strand
CGCTGGGACAACCGGCGTCGCTCGGTGATCGCCGCCCTGGAACTCCTGGTCCAGGCTCTGGGGCTATAGCATTGACAGTTACACAAATCCGTATTACAGTGGTCGAGTCGGCCAGGCTCCATCACGAAGCAAGGGGAGACTAGATGTCAGAGAAAGAACGGGCATTGACGGCCGCGCTCAGCCAGATCGAGCGCAGCTATGGGAAGGGCGCCATCATGAAGTTGGGGGAGGCTGCCGCCCAGAAAAACATCGATGTGATCCCGACCGGATCGCTCACGCTCGACATGGCGCTCGGGGTCGGTGGGATCCCACGCGGTCGGGTAGTGGAGATCTACGGCCCGGAGTCATCGGGGAAGACGACGCTCGCGCTGCACGTCATCGCGCAGTCGCAAAAGCTGGGTGGCGTCGCCGCCTTCATCGACGCCGAGCATGCGCTGGACCCGGTCTACGCCGGCCACATCGGAGTCAAGACCGAGGACCTGCTGATTTCGCAGCCGGATACCGGCGAGCAAGCCCTTGAAATCGTCGACGTGCTGGTCCGGTCCGGTGCCGTCGACGTCATCGTCGTCGACTCGGTGGCGGCGCTGGTGCCGAAGGCGGAGATCGACGGCGAGATGGGGGATAGCCACGTCGCCCTGCAGGCGCGGCTGATGTCGCAGGCGCTGCGCAAGCTGACCGGTGCCATTTCCAAATCGAGCACCTCGGTGATCTTCATCAACCAGCTGCGCGAGAAGGTCGGCATCATGTTTGGCAACCCCGAGGTGACGACCGGCGGCCGGGCGCTGAAGTTCTATGCCTCGATCCGGCTCGATATCCGCAAGGTCGATTCCATCAAGAGTGGGCTAGACGTGACCGGCAACCGGGTCAAGGTCAAGGTGGTGAAAAACAAGGTCGCGCCGCCCTTCAGGTCGGCCGAGTTCGACATCCTCTACAATGAGGGCATCTCCTACTGGGGCAGCGTACTGGACGCCGCGGTTGATGCAACCCTGGTGGAGAAGGCGGGCTCATGGTTCTCATGCAACGGCCAGCGGTTGGGCCAGGGGCGGGAGCAAACCGTGGGCTTCCTCAAGGCGAACCCAAAGTTGGGCGAGGAACTGATCGCGCAGTTGAAGGGTAAGGCCGCGGAGAAGATCCTCCAGCCGGCGTGAGGACGGGCGGCCGGCGAACGACGCCGACCGCGCGTGAGCCCGAGAGCGCCCAGGCGGCCTATACCGAGGCGGTGAAGCGGCTGGCTCGCCAGCCGCAGTCGCGCGCCGCGTTGCGGCAGCGGCTGCTCCACCTCGGTTACGGCGACGCCGCGGTGGAAACCGCGCTCGACCGGGCCCAGGGAGATGGGTACCTCAATGACCAGGAGTACGCCGCGGCTCTCGTGCGCCGCCGCAGTCGGGGCCGGGGTCACGCGTTGATCGCCCAGGAACTGCGCGCCAAGGGCGTTGGGGAGTCGACGGCCGGCCCTGCACTCGCCGCCGTCGATCCGGATGCCGAGGCGGGGGAGGCGCTGGCCCTGGGGAAAAGTCTGCTCGCGCACCGGCGCCTGGCTGACGCCCAGGCCCTGGTTGCCTACCTGGGTCCCCGCCTCAGCCGGCGCGGCTTCAGCAGCGGGCTCGTCTACCGGGTCTGCCGTCTCCTGAGCGACGAGTGGGAGGCCGCCGGGCGGTTTGACAGTGTCGCTGAACGCGACTAAAATAGTCAAGATTTTGTCGCCATGTAACGACTAGTCCCGCTGCGCTCACGCGCAGTGAGAAGAACCTTTAAAAGTACATAAGCGAGGTGTAACTATGCCCACTCCATTACTCCTGGTCGTTGGGGTCGTGGTGGGTGCGGCCGTGGGTGCTCTCGTCGCCTACCTCTGGGTTGGCAACGCCAACCGCCAGCGTGATGTCGTGTCCAACGCGGAACGCGAAAAGCTGCTGTCGGATGCCGAGACCCAGATGAAGGAGATGGTCCTCGAAGCGAAAGAGGAAGCCCACCGCATCCGCATGAGCCTGGAGCAGGAGGTACGCGACGCACGTGCGGAGATCCAGCGTTCGGAACGCCGGGTCCAGCAGAAGGAAGAGTCGATCGACCGCAAACTCGAAGACCTGGATCGAAAGGACCAGGCCGTGACCGCCAAAGAGTTGGAAATCGGGAGGACCAGGGAACGCGTCAACGACGCCCTTGCCGAGCAGGTCAAAGAGCTCGAGCGAATTTCCGGGATGACGCGAGCCGAAGCGAGGACGACAATCCTCACCAACCTTGAAAAGGAACTCAACCAGGAGATCGCGCAGAAGATTCGCGATGGCGAGGCGATCGTCAAAGAGGAGAGCGAAAAGCGCGCCCGCAACATCCTGGTGACCGCGATGCAGCGGGTTGCCGCGGAGCAGACCGCGGAGACCTCGGTGTCAGTGGTGGCCATCCCCAGCGACGAGATGAAGGGTCGCATCATCGGTCGTGAAGGGCGCAACATTCGGGCGCTCGAACACGCGACCGGCGTCGACCTGATCATCGACGATACGCCGGAGGCCGTCATATTGAGTGGCTTCGACCCGGTCCGCCGCGAGGTGGCGCGGGTGGCCCTCAACCATCTACTGGTCGACGGCCGGATCCACCCGGCGCGGATCGAAGAGATGGTGACCAAAGCCCGGGGCGACGTCCAAAACCGGATTCGGGAAGAAGGCGAACAGGCGATGTTCGAGACCGGCGTTACCGGACTGCATCCCGAGCTGGTGAAGCTGTTGGGGACGCTGGCGTTTCGGACCAGCTACGGACAGAACGTGTTGACTCACAGCAAGGAGGTCTCTTTCCTCTGCGGAATGGCGGCGGCCGAGATCGGCGCCGACGTGGCGCTGGCCCGTGAGGCCGGCCTGCTGCACGACATCGGAAAGGCGATCGACCATGAGGTCGAGGGGTCGCATGCCATCATCGGCGGCGAACTCCTCAAGCGGCTCGGCAAGCCAGACACGCTGGTGAACGCGGTCGCTGCCCACCACATGGACGTTGAGCCGACCAGCCTCGAGGCGATTCTGACCGTGGCCTGCGACGCGGTCTCGGCAGCCCGTCCGGGCGCCCGCCGGGAAACGCTGACCACCTACATCAAGCGGCTCGAAAAGCTGGAAAGCATCGCCAACTCGTTCGAAGGCGTCGAGAAATCGTTCGCGATCCAGGCGGGTCGCGAGATCCGCATCATCGTCAAGCCGGACACCATCGACGACAGCCGGGCCCAGATCCTCGCCCGAGATATCGCGAAGCGAATCGAAGGCGAGCTGAGCTATCCCGGCCAGATCAAGGTGACGGTCATTCGCGAGACCCGTATCGTCGAATTCGCTAAGTAACTAGAAGAGAGGCGACCCACGTGGGACGCCTCTTTTTGTTGTTATCCGGCTCGACTCTGAGCGGCCAGGTGGGCGAGGCCAAAATCCAGCCCCGCGCTCCAGGCATTGCCGTCGTGCCCGCCCGGCACGACATGAAACTCGTGCGCGATGCCGAGGCGATCGAGCTCGGCGCCGAACTCCGCCATCCGGTGCTGGAAGTAGGAGTCGTCCTGACCCCCGCTGAGCACGTAATAGATGTCGCCGGCAGCCGCCTGGGTGCTGAGCAGCGCCGCCGGGCTGTTCTGAGCGAGATAGGTCGGATCGTCGCCGAAGACGCCCGGGTCCGCCTCGGGGTCATCGGCTGCAATGAAGCCGCTGAAGCTCATGGCCAGGCTGAAGAGGTCCGGGCGGTGCAAGGCGATGTTGAGCGCGCCGAAGCCGCCGGATGACAGCCCGCCGATGAATCGGTCGGAACGGTCGGTCAGCGTCCGGTAGGTCTGGTCGACAAAGGTCACGAGGTTCAGGACCTGGTCTTCGATCGGGTCGGAGCCGTCGGCGCGGTTGGCCCAGTCCGTCTCATCGCCGAAGTGCCCCGAGCCGTCGGGCATCACGACGATCATCTCCGCCATGCCGTTGGCGATGGCCTGGTCCATTTTTGCTTGCAGCCCGATCGCCACCCAGTCATTGATCCGGCCGCCGTCGCCGTGCAGCAGGAAGAGCACGGGATAGCTGCGATCGGGAGCGTGGTCATACGAGGGCGGGAGATAGATGTCGAAGGAACGCTGCTCCTGCATGGCCTGGCTGTAGAAGCTCCCGACGACGATCCGGCTGACGGGCGGCTGGCTGAGCGAGGCCGACGACGCGGCGGCCCGCGAGCCCTGATCCGTCGTGTCCCCGTCCTGGTCAGCAGGCTCCTGTGCGCGCGCCGACACCAGGCTCATCGCCAGCAGTCCGGCGACCGCCAGGATCACGCCAGGTTTCCGGACGCGCACGATTTGACTTGCCACGGGCACCACGGCCCATCTTCAAGTCCGGCAGTCGCTGAATTGCTAAGAGGAAGGTCACGATACCGTCGCAAGCCGACGAGTTCGGCTTGTGGCTCGACTCCGACGGGGGCGATCAGCCACCGAGGAGGTCGCGCATCCCCTTTCGAAACGCCGTCGCCCCGGATTGCGCGGGGTGCCGAACATAGCGCGGCTGGTAATGCGCCAGCGCTCGCTCAGCGATGCGTCCGACCGCAATCAGCTGCCGCGGCCTGACGATTGCAATCAGTCGCTCCGCGAAGAGGATCCCCTCACGAATCTCAGGCTGTGTGGGGTGGCGGTTGGATAGCTCCTGGCCGCGCTCGTGCGGGTGGGTTGGCACCGTGTTCCAGAGGATCACCCGATGTTCGGCTGCGAGCTCGTCGAGCACGCCGTGCACGATCGTGCCCGAGGGTTCTCTCCACGGTCGGGGGCGGCGGCTCGACCGTCGGTAGGGATCACCCCAGCGCAACAGGTCGAACTCGCTGGTGAAGGCGATGCCGGACCAACGCATGCCCTGGTAGCCAACGGCTTCGCCGACCGCGACCACGTCCGCCTGGCCGCGTGCCTCGAGGTAGTGCCGGAGATTGCCGAGCCGAATCGACGGTGCCTCGGGCACATCGTCCGCACCGACCTCACGGAACTGGTTGAAGGTGGCGCCGATGGTGGCCTTCGACAGGTCCGCCAGCAGCGCATCGATCGCGGCTAGGTTGTTAGGATCGCCCAATGCTCGTAACCGTACTGGCGATTGGCGACATCATCGGTCGCCCCGGGCGTGAAGCCGTGGCCCGCCTCGTGCCCCAACTGCGTCGAGAGTTGAGCATCGACTTGGTGGTAGCGAACGGCGAGAATGCGGCGGGCGGCTTTGGCCTGACGCCGAAGATCGCCGATGACCTCTTCAGCCTCGGCATCGATGTGCTCACCTCCGGGAATCACATCTGGGACCAGCGCGAGATGATGACCGGCTTTGACGACCGCCGGCCGATCCTCCGGCCGCACAACTACCCTTCGGGCGCGCCGGGGCGTGGTTGGTTCTGTCACGACCTGGGGGAAAAGGGCCAAGTGCTGATCGGCAATGTGCAGGGCCAGCTCTTCATGCCGCCTATCGATTCGGCCTTCAAGGCGGCGGACGAAATCCTGCGCCAGGGCGCTGGGACCAAGCTGGTGCTGATGGACATCCACGCCGAGGCGACCTCGGAGAAGATCGCCCTGGGCTGGTACCTTGACGGCCGGGCCAGCTTCGTCTTCGGCACCCACACGCATGTTCCCACCGCCGACGCCAAAGTGTTTCCGGGCGGCACGGCCTTCGTGGCCGACCTCGGGATGGTCGGACCGCGGGATTCCGTGATCGGGATGGACAAGGAAGCCAGCCTCCAGCGCTTCCTCACCGGGGTACCGTACCGCTTCAAGGTGGCGGCCGGCGTGGTGCAATTCAACTCAGTTCTGGCCCAAATCGATGCCCTTTCGGGCAAGGCGACCCGTGTGGAGCGGGTCGATCGGGAAGTGACCGTCGATTAGGCGCTTGACGACCCCTGGACTTGGGGTTAAGGTGTCGGGGTCGGGGGGCAATCAAACGTTCGGTCACCGATCTCAATAGAATAGATGGACACTCTGGAAACAAAACCGCCATCGAACGGCTCGACAGGGGAGAAGACGCTTTCGGCCAGCCCGGCTGCCGGCGTTCCCCGCGCGGCACGCGCCGCAATTGAGATCTTGAAGGTTTCCGCCACCTCGAAACCGGTCGCGGTCGCCGGTGCGATCGCGGGTGTGGTCCGCAGTCAAACCCGAGTCGAGGTACAGGCGATCGGCGCCGGCGCCATCAACCAGGCCGTCAAGGCGATCGCGATCTCCCGCGGCTATGTCGCTGCCGGTGGCATCGACCTCGTCTGCATCCCGTCGTTCATCGACATCTCGATCGACGGTGAGGAGCGGACCGGGATCCGTTTACTGGTCGAGTCCCGTTAAACTCGGTCGATGCCTGAGTCGACTGCCCCGCCAAGGCTGCGGATTCCCGGCGCACCGCTAACCTTCGAACCACACGCTTTTTCGCGACCACGTCCCAACGGACGCAAGCGGACCCCGTCGGGCCAGCGGTTCCACCTCTGGGTGAGCGGTTGCCAGATGAACGAATCGGATGCCGATTACCTCTCGCAGGGCCTGACCGCGGCCGGCTTCAATGCCGTCCCGGACCTGGATCAGGCTGACCTCGCGATCCTCGTCACCTGCTCCGTTCGCCAGAACGCCGAGCAGAAGGCCTACGGCCGGTTTCGCGAGCTCAAGGCCTGGAAGCGGGCACGCCCCGGCCGAGCGATCGCGATCACAGGCTGCATGGCGAACAAAGAGAAGGATCGCCTGTACGAGCGGCTGCCCGACCTCGACTACCGCTTCGACATGCGCCAGTACGAAGCCTTCATCCAGGACCTGCAGGGCGAGTACGAGACGGATCCGGCGCAGACCGGCGGGGCGACCCTGCAGCACGGTCTCACCGCGTACGTGCCGGTCATCTTCGGCTGCAACGAGGTCTGCAGCTTCTGCATCGTGCCCTTCGTGCGCGGCACCGAACGCAGCCGCCCGCTGACCGACGTCGTCGAAGACGTCCGGCGCTTCGCACTCCAGGGCGTGCGCGAGGTGACGCTGCTCGGCCAGACGGTCAACTCCTATCGCGACCCGGACACGAAGGCCGGACTCTCCGCCTTGCTCGAGGCGGTCGAGCGCGTCCCGGGCATCTGGCGAGTGCGCTTCTTGACCTCGCATCCTCGCCACGTGCATGACGACCTGCTGTTCGCCATTCGCGATCTGCCGCGAGTCTGCGAGCACCTTCATCTGCCATTTCAATCCGGTGACGACATGATCCTCAAGCAGATGCGACGCCGCTACACGATCGACGAGTACCGGGCGATCATCGCCCACGCTCGCAATGTGATCCCTGACCTGTCCGTCTCGACCGACGTCATCGTCGGATACCCTGGCGAAACCGAGGAACAGTTCCAAAAGACCCTGGCGCTGCTCGAGGAGATCAAGTTCGACGTGGTGCATATCCAGGGCTTCTCGCCGCGACCCCGCACCACCGCTGCCCTGCATCCGGACGATGTGACACCGCCCGAGAAGAAGCGGCGGATCAACGTCCTGCTCGACGCCCAGCGACGGATCGCAGAGGAGGCCAATCGCCGCTGGCTCGGCCGAACCGTCGAGGTGCTGGTGGAGCGTGCGGAGGACGGCGAGATCACCGGGCGGACTCGACAGAACCGGGTCATCATCGGCGCCGCACTACTGGGCGCGCAGACCGGCACCGTGCGCCGGGTGCGCGTCGAGCAGGCCACCGCCTGGCAGCTGCGAGGCCAGGTGCTCAACTAGGCGACGCCCTGAAGCCGGTTCCAGTCCTCGACCAGTACCAACGAGTCAAGCAGGACTATCCGGATGCCATCGTGCTCTTCCGTCTTGGCGACTTCTACGAGACCTTCGGAGAAGATGCCGAGCGGGCGGCGCCGCTGCTAGGCATCACGCTGACCTCCCGCGAGTTGGGGAAGGGCCATCGCGTTCCGATGGCCGGCGTCCCCTACCACGCATTCGAGAGCTATGTCGGGCGGCTGCTCAAGGCGGGACTGCGGGTCGCGCTCTGTGACCAGGTCGAGGATGCGGCCGCGGCACACGGCCTGGTACGACGCGAGGTGGTCCGCGTGCTGTCGCCCGGAACCGTAGTCGAGGATGCGTACCTTACGGGCGGCACCAATTACGCGGTGGCAGTGTGCCTGCGGTCTCATTACCACGGGATCGCTGCCCTCGACTGCTCGACCGGCGAGCTGGCGCTGCTGCGGGTCGAGCCGAGCGACGAGGCCTTGCGCGATGAGCTGGCGCGACTCCGGCCGGCGGAGCTGATCGCCTCGGAAGCCGACCGGCCGCGATTGATCTCGCTGGCGGGGAGCACGCCTACCACGTGGGTCGATGCGCAGGACTTCGATGCGCGTGCCGCCGTCGACCGGCTGCAAACACTACTCGGCGTCGAGACGCTGGCAGCCTTCGGTTGCGACGAGTGGCCCGAGGCGCTGGCCGCCGCCCACGCGCTCCTGCGGCACGCCGAGCGGTCGCGTCTTCGGCTCGAGCCCGGTCTCCTCCGTCTCCATGCCGAGCATCCGCGCGCCTTCATGCATCTGGATCAGCCGACCCGCCGCAGCCTCGGTCTTGTCGCGGATCGATCGACGTCTGCCGACGACCTCGCCGCCCTGCTCGTCCAGGAGGCGATGACCGCCATGGGCGCGCGACACTTGCGACGCTGGCTCGACCAGCCGCTGCGCACTCGGGAGCCGCTCGCGGCGCGACACGACCGGGTGGCCGCGCTCGCCGCCGATCCGCTCGCCCGCGGCCAGCTGCAGGCCGAGCTGCGCGGCCTACCGGACCTGGAACGGATCGCCGGCCGGACCGGGCAGGGCCTGGCGACGCCCCGCGACCTGCAGGCCCTGCTCAAGGCCCTCCGCGCGGTCCCCGGTATTCGACGCCTCGCGGGGCGCTGGCCGGAACTGGTGCCGCCGCCTACACCCCCGGCGTTGAACGACCTCGAGTCGGCGCTGGCCTCGGCACTGGTTGAGGACGTGCCAGCGACGCTCAAGGATGGGGGCGTCTTTCGTCCAGGGTTCGACGCCGAGCTGGACGGCATCCGGGATGGATCGCATGCCGCGCGCGAGTGGATCGCCGCGCTCGAGCAGCATGAACGCCAGCGGAGCGGCATCCGGTCGCTCAAGGTTGGCTTCAACCAGGTATTCGGCTACTACATCGAGATCAGTCACGCCAACCGTGAGGCGATCCCGTCCGAGTACGTCCGCAAGCAAACGCTGGTCAATGGCGAGCGCTACATCACGCCGGAGCTGAAGGAGAAGGAGACCCTCGTCCTCAATGCGAAGAGCGCGATGGTGGCGCGTGAGCAGGCGCTCTTCGGCGATCTCTGCCGTCGCATCACCGCCGCCGGTAAGGATCTGCTCGACACGGCCGCCTGGTTGGGTGAGCTCGATGCCGTCACCGGGCTGGCCAGCATCGCGAGCCGTCATCGATGGGTGCGCCCCACGCTGCAGGACGAGCCCGGGATCGAGATCATCGGTGGCCGCCATCCGCTGGTCGAAGGAGCGCTGGGGCCGGGCCGCTTCGTGCCCAACGACCTGCGGCTGAACCCTGACGATCAGCAAGTCGTGCTGCTCAGCGGACCGAACATGGCCGGCAAGTCGACCTACCTGCGGCAGGCCGGCATCATCGTCCTGCTGGCGCAGGCGGGTAGCTTCGTGCCCGCCGAGCGGGCCGTCATCGGCCTTTGCGATCGGATCTTCACCCGGGTCGGCGCTCACGATGAGCTGGCCCGCGGGCTATCGACCTTCATGGTCGAAATGGTGGAGACGGCGCACATCCTCGCCCACGCCACGCCGCGCAGCCTGCTCATTTTCGATGAAGTCGGTCGCGGCACCAGCACCTACGACGGCGTGAGCATCGCACAGGCGATCCTCGAGTACCTCCACGATGCACCGCAGCTTCGCTCGCTGACGCTCTTTGCCACCCACTATCACGAGCTGACCGCGCTTGCCCAGCAGCTTCCGCGGCTGCGCAATTTTCGGATGGAAGTCCGCGAAGAGGGTGAGCGGGTCATCTTTCTCCACCAGGTGGTCGAGGGCGGTGCCGATCGCAGCTATGGGATCCATGTCGCCGAGCTCGCGGGCCTGCCGCGCCAGGTCGTGATCCGCGCCCGGCAGGTGCTCTCGGACCTGGAGGGTCAGCGCCCACTGGAACGGCCGGAGGCAAACGCGCAGCTGAGCCTGCCGCTCGACCACCCGGTCGTCGCCGAGCTGAAGCAGCTGGACCTGGAGCGCCTCTCGCCCCGGGAAGCCCTGGAAAAACTCTTCGCCTGGCAGGGACAGCATGCGGCGCACTGACGCCGGCGTTGAAGCGGCACGCATCGCCATCCTGCCCGCCACGGTCGCCGATGGCATTGCCGCCGGCGAGGTGGTCGATCGTCCCGCGGCCGTCGTCAAGGAACTGGCCGAAAACGCGATCGATGCGGGAGCGGCGCGGATCCATGTCCGGGTCGAGGCCGCCGGCCAGGGCCTGATCGAGGTCGCGGACGACGGTCACGGCATGGAAGAGGTCGACCTGCCGGTGGCCTTTGCCCGCCACGCGACGAGTAAGCTGCGCTCCCTCGAGGATCTGCGCACGATCCATACCCTTGGCTTTCGCGGCGAGGCGTTGGCCAGCATCGCCGCCGTCGCCCAGGTCGAGGCGGTCAGCCGATCCCGCGATGGGGGAGAGGGGTCTCTCGTGCGCATTCAGGCGGGGGAATTGCTCACCGCGGAGCCCGCCGGCTGTTCGGTCGGCACACGGGTCAGCGTCGAGCGGTTGTTCTTCAACACGCCGGCACGGCTGAAGTTCTTGAAGCAGCCCGCCACTGAAAATGCCGTGATCAGCCGGCTGGTCGGCGAGCTGGCCCTGGGAAATCCGACGATCGCGTTCAGCCTCGACATCGACGGACGGCGCGTGTTCGAGACACCCGGGACCGGTGATGCGCGGTCGACCTTTGCGGCGGTCTATGACAGCCCGACGGCAACCGCGATGCTGTCGGTCGACGAACCAACCGTGCGCGGCTTGATCAGTCCACCCGCCTTGCATCGCGGCACGCGGGATCACGTCGTCATCCTGGTCAACGGCCGGCGCATTCAACATCGCAACCTGGTGTTCGCGGTGGAGCAGGCATATCGGGGACTGCGCGAGCCGGGTCGCTTTCCACTTGCCGTGTTGAATCTGCTCGTCGATCCCGCAGAGGTCGACGTCAACGTCCATCCAACCAAACGGGAGGTTCGATTCCGCAACGAGGGTGCTGTCTTTGCGGCGCTCGAGCGGGCGTGCTACCACGCTCTGCGGAACAGTCCGATTTATGAGCTACAGGCGACAGCGGGCGGGCCGCCGCTCGAGCTGCGTGAGACGGCCATCTTGTCCCCCCACCCCGAACGTCTCAAACGCTCGCCTGGCACTGAAGCGCCGCTCGCGTGGGCCGACGGGCCCGCCCCGCAAGGGGAGAGGGAGATTGACGCCTCGCGGCTGCCACCGTTGGAGTACGTGGGCCAGCTGCTGCATGGCTACCTGGTGGCCGAGGCTCCCAACGCCGTGGTCCTGATCGACCAGCATGCCGCGCACGAGCGCGTGCTGTTCGATCGAATCCTGCGCCGGCTCGAGGGCGGCGAGCCGGCCAGTCAGCTGCTCTTGATCCCGCACGACGTGGACCTCACGCCGGCCCAGGTGGTCGCCTTCCAGCAGCACGAGCCGTGGCTGGAGGCGCTCGGCTTTACGGGTGAGCTGTTCGGACCGCACACCATTCGGCTCCGGGCGGCGCCGAGCGACATGCCGGAAGGCCGAGTCGCGCGGGTGCTCGAACTGTTGCTGACCGACCTGGTAGGCGATCGCACGCCCGACCGTCGTTTGCGCGCGACGGCGGCGCTGATCGCCTGCCATAGCGCCGTCCGCTTCGGCGATCCGCTCACCGCGGAAACGGCGCGAGAACTGCTGCGCGCACTGGCCGCGACCGAAGAGCCGATCAGCTGCCCGCACGGCCGGCCGACGACGCTGATCCTGCCGGATGATCAACTGAGGCGGTTGTTCAAACGCCCCTGAGCCTGCAGCGCGTCGTCGCCATCGTGGGTCCCACGGCCAGCGGGAAGACGGCGATCGCCATTACCGCGGCGCATCGGCTCAACGGCGAGCTGGTCTCGGTCGACTCGCGGCAGGTCTATACGCATTGCGACATCGGCACCAATAAGCCGACTCCGCACGAGCTCGGCGGCCTGCGCTGCCACTTGATCGACGTCGTGACTCCAGGAGTCACTTTTACCGTCGCCAACTATCAATGGCTCGCCATGCGTGCCGTGGCCGACATCGGCCGCCAGGGTCGGCTGCCGGTACTGCAAGGGGGGACCGGCCTCTACTTGCGCGCCCTCCTCGACGGCTGGAACCTCGCCGATGCACCGCCCAACCCGGAGTTGCGCGCAGCGCTCGAGCAGCGACTCGAATTGGAGGGACCGGAGTCGCTGGATGCCGAGCTGCGGCGCATCGATCCCGCCAGTGCCGAGCGCGCGCAACGGAATCCGCGGCGCATGATCCGTGCTCTCGAGATCCACGCCGTGACCGGCCGCCCGCCGAGCGTGGCGCGCGAGTCCGATCCACCGCCGTGGTTAGCCACCGTCATTGGCCTCGATGTGCCGCTGGCCGAGTTGGACCGCCGCATCGAGACCCGGGTGACCCAGATGCTCGACGCCGGTTGGGTCGACGAGGTCGCCCACCTTCGTGCAGTGTTCCCGGCGGCCGACCTGCGCCGCCTGGGGCACGGCTACCCGGAGTTGGTTGCCTATCTGGAAGGCCGGATGTCACTTGCTGATGCTCGCAATTCCACCGTGCGCCAGGTGCGCCAATACGCGCGCCGTCAGCTCACCTGGTTCCGCGCCGACCATCGCGTGCAGTGGCATCCCGCTGATCCGGAGATGATTGTTGAGCGGCTGCGCGTGGGTATGATGACGGCAGAGGCGAGTTGATTCGTAATTCCAACGGCAGGCAGGAACGCGCCTACCTGATATCCCTCGATCACGAGGATCAAGGCTTGGCTGCCATCGAAGAGCAGATGCTCGAGTTGAGCGAGCTGGCGCGGACGGCCGGCGTGCTGGTGGTCGGCACCGACACCCAGCGGCGGGAAAAACCGGATCCGGCCCTGTTCATCGGGAAGGGCAAAGCTGAGACGCTGCACGCGCTCAAGCATGATGTCGACTTCAACCTGCTGATCTTTAACGAGGAGCTGTCACCGCGGCAGCAGCGCAACCTGGAGAAAAAGCTCGAGGTCAAGGTGATCGACCGCACCGAGTTGATCCTGGACATCTTCGCCCAGCGCGCCCGCACCAAGGAGGGCCGTCTCCAGGTGGAGGCCGCGCAGCTGCATCACCTGCTCCCACGGCTGCAGGGCGGTCGCGATCTTTCCGGCCTGGGCGCCGGCGTCGGCACCCGCGGCCCGGGCGAGCAGAAACTGGAAAGCGATCGGCGACGCATCCGCCATCGCATCCGCGAGCTCGATAGAGAAATCAAAGAAATCCGCAAGCAGCGCGCCTTGCGTCGCGAGGGACGGCGGCGCATCGCCTTCCCGGTGGTCGCCGTAGTCGGCTACACCAACAGCGGCAAATCGACGCTGCTACATGCGCTGACCCACGCGCAGGTGCAGATGGAGGATGCGCTGTTCGTCACCCTCGATCCGACGACTCGCCTGGTCCGGTTGCCCAACCGCAGGGAGGTGCTCTTTACGGACACGGTCGGCTTCATTCAGAAATTGCCGACCGACCTGGTGGCGGCCTTCAGGGCCACCCTCGAAGAGGTGCAGCAGGCCGACCTCTTGCTGCACGTCCTCGATGCCACCCGCTACGACGGGCGAGACCAGATGGAAGCGGTGCACGAGACGCTGCAGGACCTTGGCGCGCTCGAGAAGCCCAAGCTGCTGGCGCTCAACAAGGTGGATCAACTGACCCCGGCGGCGGTCGATCTGCTGCTCGCCGAGGACTGGTCACCGTATCGCGCGGTGGTTGCGATATCGGCGCTGCGAAAAACTGGCCTCGAGGCCCTGGGACGGGCGGTCGCGGAAACCTTGCCGGGTGAAATGGTCCCCATCGAGGTGCTTCTGCCGTACACCGAGAACGCACGGCAAGCGGAGTTCCACGCTCACGGCAACGTCGATGCGGTCGAGTACCGCGGCGACGGCGTGCTGATGCGCGGCACCGTGCCACGTCGGCTGTTGGCGAGGTTCGATCAATTTCGAACGACGGGCATCGACCGGAGCGCCTGACCTCGAGGCGCTAGCGCAAGAGCCGCACGACCGCCACGACCTGTCCCTCGAGCTGGGCGGCGGTGCTGTAGATCGGCTCGTAGGCGGGGTTTTCCGGCTGGAGCCGCACCCGGTTCGCCTCGCGGTACAGGCGCTTGACGGTGGCCGTCGACTCATTGGTCTGGTCGTCCTCGAGGCGCGCCACCACGATGCTGCCGTTGGGCGCGTCTTTGCCCGGCCGGACGACGACGAAGTCGCCCGACAGGATGCCGACATCTTTCATGCTGTCGCCGTGGACCTCGAGGGCGAAGGCGTTGTCGCTGCCCACCAGTTCCTCGCTCAGGACGAGATGGTCTTCGATGTTTTCTTCGGCCAGAATCGGTTGGCCGGCCGCAACGCGTCCGATCAGGGGAACCGCGACCACCTTATTCAGCTTGGCTTGCATCTCGTCGACGTCGACCACTTCGATGGTGCGGGATTTGGTCGGATCGCGGCGGATGTATCCCTTGCGTTCCAGGGTATTGAGGTGGTTCTGAACCGTTGAGCTCGATGACAGTCCGACCGCCTCACCGATTTCTCGAACCGTTGGTGGGTAGCTGCGGATTTTCTGTCGAAACCGAAGGTACTCCAGGATTTCCCGCTGCCTGCTGGTCAACGGTTCCGGCATAACGTCCCCTCCCTTTTGCGCCGCTGTCGTCGACGGCCAAGAGCCGATCATCTCGCTCCCAACGCCGCCCCAGGCGGCGCGGTGAGGTAGGGGAGAGGAGGGGTTCTCAGGCCGCGATCACAGCATCGTAGCACAGAGATTTGGCCATCAGCATCGGTGGGTGATCGACGCCCGTCGACCCGTCGACGCCGATGGTCATCCTGCAAAACGGGCGCATCGTAGCACATGTGTTCGATCAACGCAAACACTTGTTCGTGCCAGCTCTTGACGCGAACACCTGTTCGTGCTAGCCTCATCCTCGAACACATGTTCGTGCAGGACGGGGCCCGACACGCGTATCCACGACCCCAGCGCCGCCGTGGCTGGGGCCGCATCGTGGTGCTGGCCGCCGCGCTGCTGCTAGTCACCGGGCGACTTGCCTACGGCAGCGGACCGGCCATGAGCGACAGCGTCGTGGTCGCGCCGGGGGACACCGTCTGGAGCATCGCGACCGCCCACTATCGCGGCGATCCGCGCCCGCACGTCGAAGCGATTTTGGCGGCCAACCGCCTGGCGACGCCGATCCTGCGGCCCGGTCAAGCCCTCCAGCTCCCGCGCGACTAGCGCCCGAGGTCGCAACTACGATGAGCTCATCGCTGGTCAGTCTCGCCTCCCTGGTGAACGCCTTTAACCCCGTCACCCCGCAGCTCCGCGTGGCGGCGATCATCGTCCGCGACAAGCAGCTCTTGCTCGTCGAGCATCGCAAACGCGGCGAGCATTACTGGGTCCTGCCGGGCGGACGGCTCGAGGGGCTCGAAACGCTGGCGACGGCGCTCCGTCGCGAGCTCAACGAGGAGCTCGGACTCGACGTCCAAGTCGGCCGGCTGGTGATCATCAGCGAGATGCTGGCGCCAGACCGGCACGTGGTCAACCTGATGTTTCACGCGGAGATAGGGGAGGGGGCGAAGCCCCGCCTCGATCGTGCGGATCCCGTGCTGGCCGGCTGGCAATGGGTGTCGACGGACCAGCTCCCCCGGCTGGACTTCCGTCCACCCATTGCCGATGCCGTCCGCGCCGTCATCGCGGAAAAATTTGCGGGCCCGGTTCGCCTG
>Ga0209526_10001449_pt1 | contig 15898 bp, 13 predicted proteins | sample JacPinW_OM2H0_M1_FD_188566 | JGI IMG/M metagenome (GOLD analysis project Ga0209526, IMG submission 188566) | Forest soil microbial communities from Algoma, Ontario, Canada - Jack Pine, Ontario site 1_JW_OM2H0_M1 (SPAdes) (version 2) | ecosystem: Environmental > Terrestrial > Soil > Boreal... | reverse complement strand
CCGGGCACGCTGCCAACCCGACCGGAATTACCTTCGGCTCGAAGAATTCGAGTTTGCTTTCGTGCCTCGCCCCTCACCCGGAGTCGCCGCTTCGCGCCGCCTCCGACCTCTCCCCGCAAAGAGCGGGGAGAGGTGAACAAGCACCCGCTACAACATCCCCGACTCTTCCTCTTCCGCTTTTTCGATCAACTCCTCGCTGACCAAAAGGATGCGGCGGGGAACAAGAAAAATCATGGTCGACGCGCAGGCGGCCGATAGAACGACGATGGCCGCGTTGAGCGCCACCGGCGTTGCAAAATGGCCGCCGAGATAGGCGCCGAATTGCGAGAATAGCGAGCCGATCCCCATCTGCAAAAACCCCATCGCACCCGATGCGGTGCCGGCGGCGTCGGGGCGGACGCTGATGGCGCCGGCCGCCGAATTCGACATCACGAAGGCGTTGGCGAACATCACCAGCATCTGGGTGCCGAACAGCCAGGACGGCGCCAGATTGAGCCCGGCGATGCCCCAGATCAAATTCAACAGGCTGCCGACAAACTGCAGCGCCAGCCCGAACCAGATCAGGTTTTCCAGCGAATGGCGCGGTGCGAAGCGCACGCAAAACAAATTGCCGATCAGATAGGCAAAGCCGGTGCAGGCGAACCATGCGCCATATTCGGCGCTGGAGCGGCCCATCTGCGTGACCACGATATAAGGCCCGCCGCCGGCGAAGGTGAAGATGATCTGCGAGGCCAATACCTGGCACAGCATGTAGCCGATGAAGGCACGGCTGGTGATGAGGCTGCCGACATCGCCGCGAAATCCGCCGGCCCCGGTACGGTCGCGGCGCGTCTCCGGCAGCGTGAGAGCGATGGCGATCGCGATCACCAGCGAAGCGGCGGTGATGACGTAGAAAATCGCGCGCCAGCCGAACGCGGTCTCGATCAGGCCGCCGGTCAGCGGGCTCAGCATCTGCGCGATCATCATCACCGCGATAACGAGACTGATCATGGCGCCGATGCGCTCGCGGCTATAGAGATCGCGGATGATGGCGCGGCTCACCACCATGCCGGTGGCACCGCCGAGCGCCTGCAGAAAGCGCGCCGCGATTAATTGCGGCAGGGTTTCCGCGAAAATGCAAGCTACGCTCGCGGCCACCATCAGCCCGAGACCCGCCAGTAGCACCGGGCGGCGCCCAAAGCGATCCGACAGCGGCCCCATGATGATTTGCGAGCAGGCGATGCCGACCATGTAGAGCGACACCGTCATCTGCGCGATAGATATGTCGCGGCCGAATGTGGTGGCGAGCTGCGGCAGCGCCGGCACCAGCAAATACAGCGAAATCGGAGCGACGCCGGTCATCGCGACCAGCAGCAACAGCATGATCCGGGATGTCACGCCGGTGTCGTCTTTCGCCGCCAGAGGCGGCTTGCCCATCGCTCCGTGCATTCAGGTCTGATCCAATCGCGCAGATCAGACTGTAGCGTTATCCGTCAGCGCGAATACGGATGTTTCGGAATACGGCTATTCCGTTTTCGGGATGCGGCGAGCCAAACAGCAAGCTGTCATCACCCGCCACCGGGTCGGCGCAACGCGCCGCCCGATGACAGGCTCCAGCGGGTGATCCAGTATTCCAGAGACGGTAGAGATTCAACCGAGAGGCCGCGGCGTACTGGATACCCCGCTTTTCGCGGGGTATGACGGCTGTTGTTGGGGTGATGGTGCTACAGCGACAGCGGCGCGGTCGCGGCGTCGAGCCAGACTTTTGTCGGCTCATCGAGATGCGCTCGGACCGCGTGACGGACGCGATCATGATAGTCGTTGAGCCAGCTCAGCTCTTCGCCGGTGAGCATGTTCAGATCGACCAGCCGGCGGTCGATCGGCGCCAGGGTCAGCGTCTCGAAGGCGTTGACCAGCTTCTCGGCGCCGGGAATCTCGGTGCCGACAACCAATTCAAGGTTTTCGATCCGGATCCCGAACGCGTCGGTCTTGTAGTAGCCGGGCTCGTTGGACAGGATCATGCCGCGCTTTAGCGGCGTGGTGCCGAGCTTTGAAATTCGCGCCGGGCCCTCATGCACGGAGAGATAGCTGCCGACGCCATGGCCGGTGCCGTGCTCGAAATCGATGCCGGCCTGCCACAAAAATTGCCGCGCCAGCGTGTCGATCTGCGCCCCCGTGGTGCCGTCAGGAAATACCGCCCGCGCGATCGCGATATGCCCGCGCAGCACGCGGGTAAAACGGTCGCGCATTTCCGCCGTCGGTTCCCCGATCGCGATGGTGCGGGTGACGTCGGTGGTGCCGTCTTCATATTGGGCGCCGGAATCGATCAGCAGGAGATCGCCCGGCGAAATCCGCCGGTTGGTTTTGCGGGTGACGCGGTAATGCACGATGGCGCCGTTTGGCCCGGTGCCGGCGATGGTCGGGAACGAGACGTCCTTGAGCGCGCCGGTATCGCGTCGAAATGTCTCCAGCGACTCGACGGCGTCGATCTCGGTCAGCGCGCCCGAGGGCGCTTCGCGATCGATCCAGGCCAGAAATCGCGCCAGCGCCACCGCATCGCGCCGATGCGCGGTGCGGGTGCCGTTGATTTCGGCCGGGTTCTTGACCGCCTTGAGGAGAGTGACCGGATCGTTGCCGCGCACCGGCTTGCCGCCGGATGCAACAATCAGGCGGCTCAGCGCGTCCGCCGCGGTGGCGCTGTCGAGCGCGATCGACGCGCCCTTTTGCGAAAGCTCGGTGAGCTGAAGCGCGAACGCGTCCGGCTCCCTGACATCGGCGGATTGCTCGAGATGGTCGCGGGCGAGGTTCGAGAGTTTGCGGTGATCGATGAACACGGTCGGGCGGCCGTCCTTCGGCACCAGCGCATAGGACAGCGGCAGCGGCGTGTGCGAGACGTCGGCGCCGCGGATGTTGAAGGTCCACGCCACCGCGTGCGAATCCGAGAGCACCAGCGCGTCGACGCCGAGTTTTTCGATCTCGGCACGAATATGGCTGAGCTTTTCGGCTTCCGCTTCGCCGGAAAATTGCGGGCCGTGAACGGATACCGGGCCGAGCGGCGGCGGCGGACGCTCGGTCCAGACCGAATCCACGGGGTTAGTCTCGACCGCGACCAGTTCCGCGCCGGCCTTGGCGCAGGCCGCACCGAGCCGTTCGGCCGCTGCTGAAGTATGCAGCCATGGATCAAATCCGACGCGGTCGCCGGCGACCAAATGTTTTGTGAGCCAGGTCTCCGGGGGCGGATCGGCCAGCGGCTCGATGTCCCACGCCTTGCGATCGACCTGCTTGGCGGCCTGCAGCGTATAGCGGCCATCGACAAACACCGCGGCCGTCTGTGTCAAAACCATGGCGAGGCCGGCCGAGCCGGTAAAGCCGGTGAGCCAGGCCAGCCGCTCTTCCGACGGCGGGACATATTCGTTTTGCTGCTGATCGGCGCGCGGAATCACAAAGCCGGTCAGCTTCCGCCGTGCCAGCTCGTCGCGGAATGCGGACAGCCGCGCGGTCAGCGCAACGCCGCTTTCGGGCTCTTCGAACGTCTGGAAATGGGCTTCGAACATCGCGTGGATATCCTAGGATTGCGTGGAAAATTCCGCAATGCGTCACAAATCCTTTCAATTTGGCAAAAGGTATGCTTGAATTGCTGCACCTGCGTTAGACGGGATGGAACGATTGGCTGTCAACGATTTACTGTCAGAAGCAGTTCATCGATCCGGAGGAAGCCCAGGGGTGTTTCAACTCAACGGCGAGGGGATACACAATGCCTGCATTTACGTTTGAGAAGATTTCGCCGCCGGTCCGCCGCGGCCCGCTTCCGCCTATCGTGAAAAAGCAGCGCGGTGTCATCGTTCAGATCCTGGATCGTTTCGTCGAGGCGCGGGTCAAGCGGAGCTTGCGCGAGAAAAAGGGCGTCATCGCCCGCAACAAGCAGAAGCCGGCGAAATAGGCTACTCCGCGCGACGCAACAGCAGGCTGCTCCAGCCTTCAATCCGCAATTCCCGCAGCAACACCAGCCCGCGCGCGCGATAGGCGGCGATCACGCCTTGCGCCTGATGCGGCAGCAAGCCCGATAGAATGACCAGCGCCGATGGGGCCAGATGCCGTGCCATCGGCGTTGCCATTTGCCGCAAGGGATTGGCCAGAATATTGGCCAGCACCAAATCGAATGGCCGCCGTTTTGCGAACTGCGGCGCCGAAAACCCGGTCGCACGGATCGCCTCGACGAGATTTCCCGCCCCGTTGAGCCGCGCGTTCTCGGCCGCCACCAAAACCGATGACGGATCGATGTCGCTTGCCAGCACAGCGTCGTGCAATGCCTTGGCCGCTGCGATCGCGAGCACGCCGGTCCCGGTGCCGAGATCGAGCACGCGCCGGGGACGATGCGCCTTCAGCACCTGATCGAGCAGCACGAGGCAGCCTCGTGTGGTGCCGTGGTGGCCGGTGCCGAACGCCAGCGCCGCCTCGATCTCGATGCCGAGCTTGTTCGGCGGTATTTTCGCGCGGTCATGGCGGCCGTGGACGACGAAGCGCCCGGCGCGGACCGGTACGAGCTCATCGAGCGTCGCCTTGACCCAGTCTTTTGCCTCTACGGTGTCGAAAGTGATGTTCCGCGCGATCTCATCGCCGGCCGCGAGAGCGACGAGTTCGCGGATCGAACCCTGATCGGGCACTTCCGCAAAATGCATGGTGATATCCCAACGCCCGCCAGGCCCCTCGAACGCGGCAATCACGGCCTGGCCCTCAAAAAAACTCTCGGTCAGGAGGTCAACGACGCGCTTCGCGGTCCGTTCGTCGCCGATCGCGAAACCGGCGCGGCGGGTGGCCGGGGTCAGGGTGGAATCCATTCTGTGACTTTTGCAGCAAAGCTAGGCGTCGGCTGGAACCTGAAACAGGCTTTCGATCAAGGCTGTCTGCGCGCCCCCAGCCTGTTCCAGGAATTCTGTCACCGGCAACTCCTCGAAGCCGTTATGCCTGGACGCCTGCCATTCGTGACGCACCGTGAGATGCCTGGTTTCGGGATCGAAAACCAGCCACCACGAATCCTCGTCGGCCGGGCCTGGCCCACGCCAAGTTTGGTAGAATTTCCGATTGATCGCCACCATGTCAGGCTCCTTTCGGCACTTTCCGCGTAGCATAGGGTAAATTTCAAATCGGGACACTGCCGCCTGTTCACAACCTATCGACGCCGGACGCAAGCGTTATCCGCAGCGTTGTGCACCCGGACATACTCGGGCTCTTCACAGTCGGCCCACAGGAGTTTCAGGGATAAATTCACCGACTTTTCCAGCGCTCATCCACGAGCTTTTCCACCCGCTCATCCACTGCATCTCCACAGCCTATCCACAATGCCTGTGGATGAATTCTCCCGCTTTCGCCAATGCGCGGCGGCCGTCCTCAAGCTTCGCATTCCACAATGGCCAGGCGTGGATCATGTGCGGCCAGACCTCCAGCGTGACATCGACGTCGGCCGATCCGGCGGCCTCCGTGAACCGCGTGGCGTCCGCAATTAGCCCCTCCGCCGATCCGACCTGGATCAGCGTCGGCGGAAAACCGTGCAATGGCGAAAATAGCGGCGAGATCAGTGGGTTCCGGCGATCGATCGGCGCCGGCGCATAGGCGTCGGCCAATTCCTCGAGATAGGCCTTGTGAATGATCGGATCGACGGCGTCCTTGGTATCGAGCGTGGCGCCGGACATCGTGAGGTCGGTCCATGGCGAGATCAGCCAGGCGCAGGCGGGCATGGCCTCGCCGGCCGCGCGCAGCCGGTTGATCAGCGTGATCGTGAGATTGCCGCCGGCACTGTCGCCGCCCACAGCTATGGCGTCAGCCGGGATGCCTTGCCGGCGCAGGAAGCGCCAGGCCGTCATGGCATCGTCATGCGCGGCCGGATAGGGATGCTCCGGCGCGAGGCGGTAGTCGATCGCGAGCGTGCGCATCCACGCGGCGCGGCCGGCTTCGGTCACCAGCCGGCGGTGGCTGAGGATCGAGCCGGAGCAATAGCCGCCACCATGAAAATAGAGCAGGACACGGGACGGATCGCTGCCCGGCGCCAGCGACCATTCGCCGGCGACGCCGTCGCAATCGACCGCATCGAGCCTGACATCGTCGGCGACCGGCCAGACCGATCCCACTTCCTCGATCCGCTGGCGCCGTTCGGCCCATCCGACCGGCCGCGGCTTGGAGCCCAATAATGCCCGGATCGCATCAATCTCGCTTTGAGCCAACGTCGTTCTCCCGAAAAAAAGACGAACCTGGTTGGACGCGCTAGTATGATCCGCGCCCCTTGCCGAGTGTCAATCGCGGGCTGATCAGGCATTTCAGGATTTTCGATGCTTACTTTATTTTCTTACCCGGAACTCTGCGGCGTCGCGGACAACAACGGCTATGGCCTCAAGGTCTACGCCTTCCTGAAATTGTGCAAGGTCGCGTTCCGGCATGAACACATCTTCGACGCGTCGAAAGCGCCGCGCGGCCAGTTGCCTTATATCGTGGACGATGACGCGACCATCGGCGACAGCGACGCGATCATCGGCCATTTGACCCGGAAATACGCGCTCACGATCGATAACGGGCTGACGCCGGCCCAGCGAACCACCCATCTTCTCATCAGGCGAACGCTTGATGATCTCTATTGGGTGATGTCGTACTCGCGCTGGAAGGACGATCGCTTCTGGCCGCGCTTCAGGGATCTGTTTGTTCACGCCTACCCGGTGCTGACGGTGGAAGCCCTGGAAGGCGCCCGGGAATTCAATTTCAAGCGCTACCACTTTCAGGGCATCGGACGCTACGAACCGGCTGACGCCTACGCCCGTGGCATCGCCGATCTCGATGCGCTTGCGAATCTCCTTCCCGGCAGCGGATACATGTTCGGAGCCAAGCCCGGCAGCATCGATGCGGCAGTGTATGGATTCATCGCCAACATCCATTTCTACGACATCGACACGCCGCTCAAGGAATGTCTCATGTCGAAGCAAAGCCTGGTCGCACATTGCAAGGCGATCCACGCCGCGCTCTGACGCGCGCCGCCGCCAACAGCGCCCGGTGACCCCCCGAAATTCGCGCACGGCATCTGCTCCCCTCCCCCCGCGCAGCGGTGGGGAGGGGTCGGGGGTGGGGGGTCTCTCCGCGCATTCCCCATGTCGGCGTCGAAGTTGCGGAGCCACCCCCCCCCCCCGACCCCTCCCCGCCACGCGCTGCGCGCGCGGGGGGAGGGGAGAGCACCGCGTTCGCTGCGTAGTCCCATCGTGAATTCATCTGTACCGGCGCTCAGCTTTCTTATCGTGGCGCCAAAGCTGGATTGCTTCGCGGAGCCTGTCATTGGGCGGCGCCTTGCGCCGACCCGTTGGCTCGCAATGACGGCTGAACCCAACTTGGCTGTTTGAAATTTGAATCGGAAGCTTCGGAGCCGCAGCGCCGCTCACGCAAACAGCGCCCGGTGATCCCCCAAGATCACGCGCGCAGCGTTGTGGCCGGGGGCGCCGGTGACGCCGCCGCCGGGATGCGCGCCACTGCCACAATGGTAGAGGCCTTTTAGCGGCCCGCGATAATCGGCGTGGCCCAGCATCGGGCGCGCGGAGAACAACTGGTTCAGCGTCAGCGCGCCATGAAAGATGTCGCCGCCGAGTAGGCCGAACTGCCGCTCCAGGTCGAGCGGGGAGAGGATTTGCCGACCCATCACGCTCGCCGCAAAACCTGGTGCATATTTATCGACCGTCGCGATCATGAGATCGGCGACCTCTTCGCGATACTCGTCCCAAGATTTTTCGTCAGGCAGTTGTGGCGCGACGTGCTGGCAGAACAGGCTGGCGACATGCCGGCCCGGCGGGGCGAGCGTGTCGTCCAATGTCGAGGGGAGCAGAAGCTCGACCACGGGCTCGCGACTCCAGCCGTGTGTCCGCGCGTCCTGCCAGGCTCGATCCATGTAGCCGAGACTGGGGGCGATGATGATGCCGGCGGTGAGATGGTCGCCGTCGCCCGGCAGCGCCGTGAACGAGGGCAGCGCGCTCAATGCGACATTCATCCGAAACGTGCCGGAGCCGTTGCGCCAGTTCTTGATGCGCGCGAGAAATTCCGCGGGCAAGGCATCGGCCGGCAACAGCCGCGTATACAATAATTTCGGGTTGACGCTGGAGGCGACATATTTGGCGCTGATCGTCTCGCCATTATCGAGAACGACCCCCATGACGCGGTCGTGTTTGACGATCACCTCACGCACGCCCGCATCCAGCCCGATCTCGACGCCATGCGCACCGGCCGCGCGCGCCATCGCTTGCGTAATCGCGCCCATGCCGCCGATGGCGTGGCCCCAGACGCCCTTCTTGCCGTTCACCTCGCCGAACGCATGGTGCAGCATCACATAGGCCGAACCCGCCGCATAAGGGCTCGCGTAATTGCCGACGATGGCGTCGAACCCGTAGAGCGCCTTGACCAGGTCGCTCTCGAAGGCATCGTCCAGCATCTCGCCCGCCGAACGGGTGAACAGATCGAGCAGTGAGCGTTTCTGGTCCAGCGAAAGTTTTTGCAGGATGCTGGCAGCGCCGAGCGCACTGAACGCCTCTCTGATCGCGCTCACGCCGAATCCTTCGACCAGGTTCGGCGGCGCTCGCAGCACGAGGGCGCGCAGCACGTCGGCGATCACTTCAAGCTCGCGAGTGAACGCGTGCAGTCGTTCAGCATCGCGCTCGCTGAGCTTCGCCACGGACTCCTGGGTGCGGCCTTCGCCGGTGAGCAGGTAACTGCCGTCGGGGGAGGGGAGGAAATTCTGGGCGCGGCGTTCGACGATCTTCAGGCCGTGATCATGCAGCTTCAGGTCGGCGATGATCTGCGGGTTCAGCAGGCTGACCGTGTAGGCCGCGACCGAATTGCGAAAGCCCGGATGAAATTCCTCCGTCACGGCGGCGCCGCCGACCACCTTGCGGCGGTCCACCACTTTGACGCGCAAGCCAGCCATTGCGAGGTAGGCCGCGCAAGTGAGGCCGTTATGCCCGGCGCCGATGATGACAACATCCGTTTCGTTCATGTTCGCTTCAAGAAGGTTTGATCGATGCGAGTGTCGTCATTCCGGGATGGTGCGTTAGCACTAGACCCGGAATCTCGAGATTCCGGGTTCGATGCTGGGCATCGCCCCGGAATGACGCGCTTATCGAAGACGCTGCTATCGGCCCAACGTCAAGTGGGTTCCGCGCCCCACATTGCCCGCCGCGCTGCCATATGCTCCATTGCCGCCTCCGGCGCGTGCCTCGCCGAAAATCCTGCCGCCGGCGCCCGCCGGATTCAAGCCGGAGTTCTGATGCGTTCTCCCGATCCGTCCGCCGCCACGGACCAGCCTTCTGCGAGCCGAAACCGGCTGGTGCTGATCGTCTATACCGCGGCGATCTTCGTCAGTGCGCTGTTGCTGTTCTCGGTGCAGCCGCTGTTCACCAAGATGGTGCTGCCGCGGCTCGGCGGCTCGCCGGCGGTGTGGTCGGTGGCGATGGTGTTTTTTCAGTCGCTGCTGCTTGCAGGTTACGCGTATGCGCATTTCCTGATGCAAGTCCGCAACCGGGCGATTCCAGTGGCCGTGCATCTTGTGCTGCTGGTGGTCGCTTTGTTGACGCTGCCATTGTCGATCGCCGGCGGCTGGGGCGAGCCGCCGAATTCGGGCTACGCCTTCTGGCTGCTCGGCCTGTTCGCGGTCTCGATCGGGTTGCCGTTCTTCGCGCTCGCCGCCAACAACCCGCTGCTGCAGGCCTGGTTCGTCCGCACCGGTCACCCGAACGGCCCCGACCCGTATTTCCTCTATGCCTCCTCGAATATCGGCAGTTTTTTGGCGCTGTTGTCCTATCCGGTGCTGCTGGAGCCGATGTTCACGCTGCGCAGCCAAAACCTGATCTGGACCGGCGGCTATGGATTGTTGATCGTCCTGATCGCCGCGTGCGGCGCGCTGTTGCTGCGCTCGCCGGCGAAGGCGGGTGTCGATATGCCAGCGGGGCAAACCGACGCGCCGCCGCCGCCCTGGATGTTGCGCGCGCGCTGGATCTTTCTGGCGGCTGTACCCTCAGGTCTCCTGATTGCGGTGACCGCGCATATCTCGACCGACGTCGCCGCGGCGCCGCTCTTGTGGGTGCTGCCGCTGTCGCTTTATTTGTTGACCTGGGTGCTGGTGTTCCAGTCGCGCCCGCTGCTGCCGCACCAATGGATGCTGATGGCGCAGCCGCTGGCAATTGCCGGCGTGATCGGGCTGCTCGCGGTCGGCGGCGAACAGAATTTGCTGCTGACGCTGGGCGGGCACCAGCTTTGCTTCTTTATCATTGCGATGGCCTGCCATGGCGAATTGGCGCGGACGCGTCCGGCCGCGAAATATCTCACCGGCTTCTATGTTGCGCTGTCGTTCGGCGGCATGCTCGGCGGCTTGTTCGCCGGCCTGATCGCGCCGTACGCATTTTCATGGGTCGCCGAATATCCGATCCTGCTGGCTGCGGCAGCGCTGTGCCGCCCGCCCGCCGACGAGCGCCTGCCGCGCTGGAGCTCGTGGTACTGGCCGTTTCTTGCCGCTCTCGCGGTGGCATTGATTGCGCCCACTTATTGGCCGGGCAAGATCATGGACTGGCTCGCCGACCACCGGGTTTGGGTAATCGGCGCCGTCGGCGTGCTCTCGATCTTGCTGGCGCTCGGATTGAACGCCAACCGCTGGAAGATCTTTGCGACCGTCGTGGTGGCGCTGGTGCTGATCCGGGCCTATCCGTCCGACGACGGCCGCGTTGAAACCGTGCGCAGCTTTTTCGGCGTCCACAAGATCGTGGTGACGCCGAACGGCCAGTATCACGTGCTGATGCACGGCACGACCATCCATGGCGCGCAAAAATTCCATAACGATGACGGCACGCAGGTCGCCGGGCGGCCCGAGCCGATCACCTATTATCACAAAGACGGCGGCATCGGTCAGGCGATCGCAGCCGTGCGCGAGCGCAAGGGCGCGCCGCTGCGGGTTGCGGTGATCGGGCTCGGCTCCGGCACGCTGACCTGCGCCTCCGAGCCCGGCGAGACCTGGAAGTTCTTCGAGATCGACCAGTCCATGGTCGATACCGCGCGCGACCCGAAATATTTTACCTACATCCGGAATTGCGAGCCGGATCTCAAGCCGGTGATCGGCGACGCCCGGCTGACGTTTGCGAAAGAGCCTGACGGCATCTACGATTTGATCATCGTCGATGCCTATTCGTCGGACGCCATTCCGATCCATCTCGCAACGCAAGAGGCCATGAAAATCTACAAGGACAAGCTGGCGCCGCAGGGCGCGGTGGTGATGCACGTCTCGAACCGGCATCTGGAATTGTCCAGCGTCATCGTCGGCATTGCCGAAGCAAATGATTTGCAAAGCTGGGTCTACAGCGAGGATTCCGGGCGCGACAACGAATACATTTTTGCCACCTCGGTCGTGGTCTGCGCGCGCGACGAGGCTGACGTCGGCAAGCTGGCATCGTCCGACGTGTGGGCGCTGACCGAGGCCGACGAGAAGCAACGGGTCTGGACCGACGACTATTCCAACGTGCTCGGCGCGGTCTACCGCCGGCTGCGCGACGGCGAGCAGTAGAAAATTTGGTCGAAATCCCTTGAGATAGGTGGTAACCGCTATTGACTTTTGTTCCCTTTTTGTTCTCATAGGGTTGCCGGGGACGGCGCTAGCCCCAATGGGGTTTCGAACTTATGTAACGGCCGTGCCCTAGCAGGTGCGGTGGATGTGCATTCGGGAAGACGGTTAGTCACAACATCGCGTTCAGGCGGAAAGCGATCGACGACCACTCCCGGCTAAGGCCGGTAACAGTGTCGGCTGATGGTGCACGATAAATTTACAATTTGCGATAGGATGATTCCGTCATGGCAAGCTCCGCGCGGAAAAAAGAGCGGATTCCGTTCAACGCCGACGTGCTCAGGTGGGCGCGTGAATGGCGCGGACGCTCCATTGACGAAGTGGCAGCGAAGCTAAAGCAGCCTGCCCAAAAGATTCAAGAGTGGGAAAATAAGGAAAGCGGAGTCGCCCCCACGGTTTCGCAAGCGCGATCGCTTGCAGATTTTTATGAGCGGTCGTTTCTTGAATTTTTTCGTCCGTCTCCCCCTCCAGTCAAGGAACCGGACCTAGTTCCAGATCTTCGACGTCCCCGCGATGCCAAAAAGCTAAATGCGGAGCAGGAGCGTGATCTCAAATCGATCCAATCGTGGGCAGAAGCTCAGCGAGAGAACGCGCTTGATCTTTATGATGAGATCGGCGAATCGCCCCCGGAGATTCCGGAGGAACTACGGGCCACCGTGCAGAATGACGCAGATGCCATCGCTGAGCGTGTGAGAGGCGCGCTGCGTTTTGAAATATCAGAACAGACTGGGCTCAAAACAAAAGATCAGCATCTCCTTCCAAACATTCTGCGCCAGAAATTCGGGGCAACAGGCATTCTCACTTTTCGGCGTCCTGAAATGAAGAAGCTTGGAGTTCGAGGTCTCTGCATTTTTGCCGACCCGCTTCCTGTCGTGGTTTTTGGAAACGAGTCTCCGCCTGCTCAAGCATTCACACTCTCTCATGAGCTTGCGCACGTTGTTCTTGGCGATAGCGGGATAATCGGACCTGTTAGGAAGAATTCCTCACCGACAGAAAAGTGGTGTGATCAGTTTGCCGCGTCATTTCTGATGCCACGAAATGCAGTCAGAGAAATAGCGGGTGCGATGCCAAACGCTCCCGCAGACGAAGTAAGCGATGATGATCTCGCAAGGTATGCGCGTTATTTTGCCGTGAGCCGACACGCGATGCTCATTCGCCTAGTCCATCTTGGGTATGTGAAGGAGTCTTTTTATTGGGGTAATAAGAAATCACAATTCGACATCGAAGAGGCAAATTTCAAGCAGTTCGGACGAGCGGAATACTATGGCACTCGGTACCGAAATGTACTTGGTGATCTTTACACGGGCCTTGTACTGCAAGCCTGGTCATCGGGCCGAATTACAAATCACAATGCTGCAGAGTTTATGGGAATAAAAAACCTTTCACATCTTCATGACATTCGAGAGCATTTCGGAAAAGCATGAAGAGATACTGTTTTGATACGTCCGGAATATCCAATCCTTTGGAGGCAATGCCCGAAGATATTCATCAATCGATGTGGGGAGGCTTTAAGACGAAATGTTTGGAGTCTGCCATTATCGCCGTAACGCAGGAAATTTATGCGGAGATGGAGCATATTCCTGGTACTGTCGGACAATGTATAAGGGATAATAAAGCAAACCTCATAATGGAAGTCGGCGAGGATTGGGATTGGGGCACTTACATCGATCATTGCAATAAGATGGAAGACGAACATCACGATTTTATTTCGGAGTTTATTGGAGGCACAAAGAAGACAGTTGGCTTGACTGACATTTCAATTATTGCGTTAGCAAAGACGCTAAATCTCCCTGTGGTTAGCATGGAATCGCCGGTGACGAGCGAATCGAAGAAACTTCACATTCCAGATGTATGCAAGCTCCAATCGGTCGAACATTTGACCTTCAGTGAGTTCCTACGAAAAGAACAATTGAAATTTTGAGACCTCGAGCAAGGCGCCTAAGACTGGTCTATTGGGGCAGTTCGGCAAGCATCGGGCTCGCTGACCCGATTTAGTTGGGACTGCCAAAAAATTCTCGCTACGCGGCGGTGATCGGACGATCAAATATCGCGAGAAAGTTGCTCCTTTCCAACATCCGACGTGCAGTAGTCTCGCATGACTGAAAGACGGCTTGCAATTGCACTGGGCCGACTGGTTCTTTACGGTCTAGCCGCTTTCAAACAAGCGCTAGCCGGCTATGTGTGTTTTTAGCACAGCGACGTGAGGAGAAAATCCGATGCACGATAAAGTCGATGTCCTGATCATCGGTTCCGGAGCATCAGGAGCTGCCGTCGCGTGGAGCCTCGCCGATACCAGAATGCGGATTCTCTGCCTCGAGCAGGGCGATTGGGTGAAGCCTTCAGACTATCCGAGCAACGGCCGGGACTGGGAGGCGCGGCTGTTTTCCGACTTCGCCATCAATCCCAACCGCCGCGCGCGGCCGACCGATTACCCGATCAACGATGCCAATTCACCGATCAAGGTGGTGAACTTTAACGGCGTCGGCGGCAGCACCATCATGTACACCGCGCATTTTCCGCGCCTGCACCCGTCGGACTTCAAGGTGCGCACGCTCGACGGCGTCGCCGACGACTGGCCGATCGACTACGCGACCTTGGAGCCGTTCTTCGCCGAGAACGACCGGATGATGGGCGTCTCCGGTCTTGCCGGCGATCCCGCTTATCCGCCAAAGCAGCCGCCGATGCCGCCGCTGCCGCTCGGCAAGTCGGGCACGCGTTTCGGCAAGGCGATGAACGAGCTCGGCTGGCATTGGTGGCCGTCCGACACCACGATCGCCACCACCGATTATGAAGGGCGCGCGCGCTGCATCAATCTCGGCCACTGCACGCCGGGCTGTGCGCAGGGCGCCAAGGCCTCTACCGACATCACCTATTGGCCGCATGCGATCCGCGCCGGCGTCGAATTGCGTACGCTGTGCCGGGTGCGCGAGATTACGCTCGACGAGCACGGCATGGCGTCGGGCGCGATCTATTATGACGCCAAGGGCGAAGAGCATTTTCAACCGGCCGAACTCGTCATCCTCGCCTGCAACGGTGTCGGCACGCCGCGGCTGATGCTCAATTCAGTGTCGGCGAAATTCCCCAACGGCATTGCCAATTCTTCGGGGCTGGTCGGCAAGAACCTGATGTTTCATCCCTACGCCCTGAACTATGGCTATGTCGATGAACCGCTCGACGGCAATCATGGGCCGCCTTTGTGCCTCTGGAGCCAGGAATTTTATGAGACCGACCCCAACCGCGATTTCGTGCGCGGCTATGCTTTTCAGTTCGGCCGCGGCGTCGCCGCGATCATGGAGGCGATTGTCAGTTCGGCTGCGGGGCGGCTGCCCTGGGGCGAAGACCATCACCGGGTCTATCGGAAACTGCTGAATCATCGCATCAGCCTGTCGGCGATCTGCGAGGACCTCCCCGAAGAACACAACCGGGTCACGCTCGATCCTGACCTGAAGGACTCCAGCGGCATCCCCGCGCCGAAAATCGATTACACCATCAGCGCCAACAGCCATAGGATGATGAGCCACGGCATCGCGCGGGCGAAAGAAATCCTGACCGCCGCCGGCGCCAGCAGTATCTGCGTCGAGAGCCCGATCCTCAACGGCGGCTGGCATCTGCTCGGTACCGCGCGGATGGGCACCGATCCCGAGCGCTCGGTGGTGAACGAATGGGGCCGCTGCCATGACGTGAAGAATCTGTTCATCGTCGATGGCAGCATCTGGGTGACTTCCGGCGGCGTCAACCCGACCTCGACCATCCAGGCACTGGCGCTCTACATCGCCGACAGCATCAAGCAGCGCCTCGCTGATTTGTTCGACTGAAGAAAGCCGCCATGAACAACGATGACCTTAACCCCGAACAAGTCCGCGACCTGCGCGTGTTGGCCGGCACCATCATCCCGTCGAGTTCGAGCTACGGCGTGCCGGGCGCGGATGACGAAAAAATCTTCAACGACATCCTGCGCAGCCTCGAGCGCGACCGCGACGATGTCTGTCGCGCGCTGGCGCATCTCGCCACGGTTTCGGGCGGTGCTTTCGCCGACCTCGAACCAGTGCGTCGGACCGAAGTAGCCGCCGCGTTTCGTGAAACCGGCGGCGCTCCGTTGACCGCGCTGGTTCGCGTGGTGCTGCTTTGCTACTACCGCGACGACCGGGTGATGCGATCGCTCGGCCAGGAGCCGCGTCCGCCTTTTCCCAAGGGCCACGTCGTCGAGCAGGGCGACTGGTCGCTGCTCGATCCCGTTCGCAAGCGGTCGCCGATGTATCGGGTGGTGGACTAACCGCGCAAAGCTGCGACCGAAAT
>Ga0209526_10001448_pt1 | contig 15898 bp, 14 predicted proteins | sample JacPinW_OM2H0_M1_FD_188566 | JGI IMG/M metagenome (GOLD analysis project Ga0209526, IMG submission 188566) | Forest soil microbial communities from Algoma, Ontario, Canada - Jack Pine, Ontario site 1_JW_OM2H0_M1 (SPAdes) (version 2) | ecosystem: Environmental > Terrestrial > Soil > Boreal... | reverse complement strand
GACTACGTGGCCGGAGAACCGGGCCCGTGGGTCTCGCCGCAGAAATTCCGGCTGATCGAGCGCTTCAAGTTCTTCCAGGAGCTGGCGTGGAAGCGAATGTCCCGCGGCCAGCGATTGCTGCAGCAACTCGCACGTTACCGTTGCAGCCGCGATGAATATCGATGGCCCGTCGAAATGCTTCTCACGCGCTGGCTGGTGCCTGCCCAGAAGCTGTCATGACCACTCCCAAACACATCCTCCTGATCAACCCGACCATCACGAAGCGGCGCAGCGCGCGCTTTCCGCTCGCGGTGCTGAACTTATCCGCGTCGCTCGACGGAAAGTATGCGTCCAGCATCATCGATGGCAACATCGATCGCGACTTCGTCGCGACGGCTGTACGCACCGTCGCTGAGGGGTGCGTCGACGCCGTGGGCGTTACTGTCATGGGAGGACCGCAGCTACGCTCGGCAATTGCCGTCTCCAAGGCGATCCGCGAGCGACTGCCCACGGTGCCGATCATCTGGGGCGGCGCTTTCCCGACCGTCTGCCCGGAGGCGACCGTGAAGGCGCCATACGTCGATTACGCCGTCAGGGGGCAAGGAGAAGCCACGCTTGCCGATCTTCTGGATGGGCTTGCTGCCCTCAAGGACGAGGCGCTCGCCGCGATTCCCGGACTGAGTTGGCGTCGCGGCGGCCAGGTGGTCCACAACAAGGACCGCGTTTTCTCCGCGGCCAGCCTCAACCGGATGCTGCCCTATGACCGGTTGGAGAATCCGCGCCAATATCTGACGCGGACCTATCTCGGGCAGCGCACGATGGGCTATCAGGCGGCTCTGGGCTGCCGCTTTCGCTGCACGTTCTGCGGAGTCGCCGCAATGTTCCGCGGCAAGATGGCGTTGCCACCGGCCGAGCGGCTTGAGCAGGACCTGACGTTTCTCACGAAACAGCTCGGCGTCGATGGGATCCAGTTCTACGACCACAACTTCTTCGACCGCGAAGTGGACATGGTGCCGCTGCTCGAGGTCCTCGCGAAGTTCGAGCTGCCCTGGTGGTGCTTCGCCCGCTCCGATGCGCTGGTGAATCTGTCGGAGAGCTCTTGGGCGCTGGTGAAGAAGAGTCGGCTGCGGATGGCGTATATCGGGGCGGAATCTCCTAGCGACTGGCTGCTGCACGACATCCGCAAAGGCACCCGCTGTGATCAGACGATGGAGGCCATCGAGGCGTGCCGCGCCCATGGGGTGATTCCGGAGCTGTCTTTCATGTTGGCGCCGCCGCAGGATCCGGAGGGCGAGACGCAGAGAACGTTCGAGTTCATCCGCATGATCAAGCGGATCCACCCCGCGACCGAGGTCATGATCTACATCTACACGCCGCTGCCGCAGCGACGCGACAACACGAACGCGGCCGCTGCGCGTGCGGAGAGCGCGCTGCGCGATAGCGCGGGCGGGCCTATCGAGTTTCCGGCAACAGCGGATGAATGGGCCGCGCCACAGTGGCTGGCTTACTGGTGTCACCAGGACGCGCCGTGGCTCTCCGCCCGTCTGCGGCGGCGAATCGTCGATTTCACGACGGTATTGGGATGCAGATTCCCGACCATCATGGACATCCGCGCTTCTCCCTGGGGGAAATCCGCACTGCGAGCGCTGGCGTCATGGCGTTATCGATATCAACGATACGACAACCCCTGGGAGCTGCGCGTTTCGAGGAAGCTGATCCGTCACTGGGACCCGCGCGTTATGAGCCTATGACGATCATGCCGCGCCAGTTGCACGTCGCGCAGATCAGTTTCTTCAGCGACCCTCAGGGGCGTTCACCGGCGCAGCTCCTGGATGCGTGGCCTACTCTCGTCGATGTCGCCGAGGCCGTCTGCCGAACCGGTATTCGCGTGTCGGTTGTCCAAGCGAGCGGACATACGGAGCAACTGGTGCGCAACGGCGTGCGCTACTACTTTCTGCCGTTCGGCGCGGCTCCGACGGCCAACCGGGAGAATGCAGTCTTCGGCGCACTGCTCCACAGTCTGGCCCCAGAGGTATTTCACGTGCACGGTCTCGGCTTTCCTCGGGATGTGTTGTCGCTCGCCGCGCTTGCCCCGGGCGTGCCAATCATCTTGCAGGATCATGCGAATAGACCGCCGCGAATCTGGCGGCGAGCCTTATGGCGACAGGGGATGTCGGTCGCGGCAGCAATCACGTTTTGCGCGCGGGAGCAGGCGCGGCCTTTTGCAAATGCCGGCCTCGTTCACCCGCAGACGCGGCTGTATGAAGTCCCGGAGTCCACGACCCGGTTTACACCGGGAGACCAGCAGGAGGCACGCCGTGCAACCCACGTCAGTGGCGAGCCGCTTGTGCTGTGGGTCGGACATCTCAACGAGAACAAGGACCCACTGACCGTCCTCGAGGGCGTCAGAGACGCGGCACGAGCTCTGCCGGGCTTGCAGCTATGGTGTTGTTTCGGAACTGCGCCGCTGCTGCGCGAGGTCCAGCGCCGTGTCACAACGGATCGCGTCCTGCGTGGCCGAGTCCATCTGCTCGGGCGTGTGTCCCATGAAAGAGTCGAGCAGCTGATGCGGGCAGCGGATGTCTTCGTGCTCGGCAGCCACCAGGAGAGTACTGGTTATTCGCTCATAGAGGCGCTCGCCTGCGGATTGCCCCCGGTCGTCACTGACATCCCATCTTTTCGTTCGCTAACGGGAGCAGGCGCGGTAGGCAGGTTGTGGCCGTGTAGCGATCCGCGCGCTCTGTGCGAAGCACTGCTATCGGTCGCAGCGCGGGCCGACCCCGCGATGCGCGCCAGCGTGCGCGTGCACTTCGAGCGCGAATTGTCATTTGATTCGCTGGGCGCAAAGCTTGCGGCGATGTACGCGGAGCTGCTGGAGCGGAAACGACTGCACCATCGCCTGCACGAGCCTGTATCCCACGACACGGCGGTGGGGACGTCTTGAGGTGTAAAGGTCATGTCGCCTGCCGTGTCGATCATTGTGCCCACATTCAATCGCCTGAAGTACCTGCGCGCGACCATGGCGTCCGTGTTCGAACAGACCTTCCAGGACTGGGAGCTCCTCATCGCGGACGACGGCTCAGATGCCGACACGCGGGCCTACCTGCAGAGACTCGATGCTCCGCCCCGCGTAAGAGTGATCTGGCTGGCACACAGTGGCAGACCTTCTGTGGTGCGCAATGCCGCGTTGCGCGCAGCGCAAGGCGAGTTTGTCGCGTTTCTGGACTCCGACGATGTCTGGCTGCCGAAGAAACTGGAGACCCAGATTGCTTCGCTGCGCAGCCGCACCGCTCGGAGATGGAGCCATACGAAATTCATCCTCGTGGACGAGTCCGGCAATCCGACTGCCTGGCAGCGCACCCGAGCCTGGCCGGTCCCAGAGGGCTGGATCCTGGAAAAGTTGGTGAAGTCGCAGACGGTCATCTCAGTGCCCAGTGTCGTCGCATCCCGAGAGCTGCTGGAACAGCTGGGAGGGTTCGACGAAGAGCTAGTCATGTGCGAAGACTACGATCTGTGGCTGCGGTTGGCGATGCATAGCGAGATCGACGCCATCGACGAGCCGCTCACGCTCGTAACCCGTCACGGCGAGCATTCCGGCAACGAAATCATTTCATTTCAGGACTGCCGGCGCGTATTCGAGAAAATGCTGTGCACGGCCGGCACCGAGCACCTGCGGCCGATTCTGCGCGCGAAGCGCGCTGAAGTCATCGCCGGGCTGGCGAGCAGCCAGGCGGCCTGTGGAAATCGCATCAGCGCGCTGCGTACACTTCTTTCGAGCGCGCACGATTGCTGGCGATACCCGCCGTGGTGGCGCGGGGCACTTCAGGCGACCGCGCGTGCATTTGCGCCGCAGGCAGTGCGCGCGGCCGCTCGCCGATATCGAAACAACCGCCAGGCGCAAAGGGTGGGCCAGCCGTGATTTTGTGCGGACAGTCATGACAGCGCCCGGCACGACGACACCGGTCGTTTCAGTCGTCCTGCCGACGTTCGATCGCCTGGAATTTCTACCGCCCGCGATCGAATCGGTATTCGCACAGACCTTTACGCATTGGGAATTGATTATCGCCGATGACGGCTCGAGCGCGGACACGAGGACGTACCTGCAAGCGCTCGATGATCCGCCGCGTGTCAAGCTCATCTCGCTGTCACACAGCGGAAAACCGGGCGTAGTACGCAACGCCGCGCTGCGCGAAGCGCAAGGCGAGTATGTCGCGTTTCTGGACTCCGACGATCTGTGGCTGTCGAACAAGCTGGAAACCCAGATCGCATCGCTGCGGCGCCATGCAGCTCGCAAATGGAGTTACACGCGGTTTGCGCTGGTGGATGGAGCGGGCAATCCGAGTGCCTCGGGACGCTCCAGGGACTGGCCAGCGCCGTCCGGCTGGATCCTGGAAAAGCTGCTCAAAGAGGAAACCGTCATTGCTTTGCCGAGCGTGGTTGTCTTGCGACAGCTGCTGGAGCAGCTCGGAGCATTCGACGAAGAGCTGGTCATGTGCGAGGACGACGAGCTCTGGTTTCGGTTGGCCGCACACAGTGAAATAGACGGAGTAGACGCCCCGCTCACGCTGGTACGCCGTCACGGGCAGCATTGCGGGGACGACATCATCGCATGGCAGGACCGCGGACACGTATTCGAAAAGATGCTGCGCACAAGCGGCGGCGGTCATCTCGAGCCGGTTCTGCGCCGGCTGCGCGCCGAGATGTCGACCGGACTTGCGAAAAGCCAGGCAGTTGCCGGAAGGCGCATCAGCGCCCTCAATACTCTCTTCTCGAGCGCGCATTACTCCTGGCGATATCCGCAATGGTGGCTGGGCGCACTGCAGACGACGGCACGGGCATTTGCTCCGGCGGCCGCGCGGCGGGTCGTCCGCAGGTATCGACGCGGGCGCGATGTTCAAAGCCAACCGCACGCGTGAGTTCATGACAACGCCGGTCGTTGCAGTGGTGCTGCCGACGTTCAATCGCCTGAAATATCTACGCTCCGCGGTCGCATCCGTATTCGCCCCGACTCTTGCGGATTGGGATTTGGTCATCGCGGTCGACGGTTCCGGCGATGGGCTGCTGAAGAGCTCGGAAGCATTCCGGCGCATGGCCGGCGTTCGCTGAAGGCTCCTCGGTACAGCCAGTGACCCATGCGCCCTAAGAAGCATGCGCGGCTGGCCGAGCCACCGGCTGATCCGTTTCGAGAGCGGCAGCGCGCAGCCTTCCACCAGAGCGTGCAGTTGTTGGGTGGGCGGTTTCACTTTCAGACTGACAGTGCCCGGCTGCTGCGCATCGTGCGGCGCGCGTATGCGCGACTACCGTCTCACAAGCTCCCGGGCGCCACGCCACGCTTTGTAGTGAGACTCGTGCTCGCCGCAACGGAGCACCCGAGGCGCGCGACCCGCACGAAAGCCGAGCCGCCGCGGGTGAGGCCGCTTGCGGGAGGAGGAATTCTGTGCGGCGCCATGGACTCTGCGAACTTCGTGGCGCTCACCCCGCAACAGCGCTCGGGGCTGGTCGTGGTCTCGCAGGACATTCTCACGTTCCCCTACCACATCCGTTACGAGCTGCTGGAATTCGCGGTGTACGTATTGGCGGCGCGCGTACAGCGGCTGGTGCCGCTGCATGCCGCATGCGTCGGCCGCGACGGTCAAGGGCTCCTCTTGTTGGGTCCGAGCGGCTCGGGCAAGTCGACGCTTGCCTTGCACTGCCTGTTGCAACGCCTGGATTTCCTGGCCGAGGACAGCGTACTGGTCAGCCCCGAGGGCATGCTGGCAACTGGCGTTGCAAACTTCCTGCACGTTCGTCCCGACTCGTTGCGGTTTCTCGCGGATGCCGGCGTCGCCGCCGCCATACGCCATTCGGCAATCATTCGCCGACGCAGCGGCGTGGAGAAGTTCGAGATCGACCTGCGGCGTGCGCAGTACCGGCTGGCGACCGCACCGCTGCGGATTGGCGCAATCGTATTCATTTCAGCGCGCCGCGCCGGCAGTCGCCCACTCCTTAGGCCCCTGCGCACGGCAGCGCTGCGAGAACGACTCGCCGCCAGCCAGCGATACGCGGCAAACCAGCCTGGATGGAGCGCCTTCATGAAACAGGCGTTGCGCCTGCCGGCATTCGAGTTGCGCAGAGGACGCCATCCGCTGCGGGCTGTCGAGGCGCTGCAAGAGTTGCTGCCGACTGGGCCGGTGGCGCTCGCGAGCAAGGGAAGGAAGCGGTGAAGATCGCTCTGGTCGCCTGGGAAGACGCCGATCATACCGCGCGAGGTTTTGAGGCGCGGTACGCGGATCTCACCGCGTGAGGCGTGCTGCAAGTGCCCGGCCTGCGCTCCATCAAGGCGGGCTGCGCGGTTCTCGAAGCTCGCACTTTTCAAACAGCAGAAACATGAACAGGCCGGTGGTCAGGTGCAGCCACGCGTGTCGAGCGCCAGCGCTGACATCGACGCCGTTTGCAGTCTGGCCGCGGCGCGGCGGCAGCCCTCGAAAAACGCGCTGCAGCTTGAAGTAGGGCGCGCTTTGCGCGGCGAAATCGGCGAGCCGCCGCCGGAAAATCGGGGCTTGACTGCCTTGCACGCAATAGCGCCCATGGCGCCACAGGCGCAGGGCGTTCCGCCACCACCAGCCGTACCGCAGATCGCCGAGGAAATATGGGCTCAGGACGCTGGCGAGCACCTTGCCGTTCGGCGCCGTGATCGCATGAAATTTCGCAAACAACTCCTTTAGATCAGCGACCAGACTGAGCGGCGCAAAGTTCGCTGTGACCAGGTCGACGCCGCGTTCTTCGACGGCCTTGCGAGCGAGAAAAGCGCGATAACTGCCGCCGTCGAGCGTGACTCGCCCGGCCTCCATGAGGTCTCGGCAATGCAGCGCGAAAAACTCGCACATCTTGGGATCAACGTCGTACGCTGCGACGGTGCACCCGCGCTCAGCATAGAACCGGGCGTCGATTCCCGGTCCCGCACCGAAGTCGAACAGCGCAGCACCCGGCGGTGCGATTCTCAGTACCAGATCCTGAAATGCCGAGCGCGTGCGCCGGTCCGATTCCAACGCGGTAATCTGCTCGACGTACTCCGCGCCGCTGACGATCCGACAAGCGGCACTGTGGGGCATTTGCGTCATTGCTTCCGCGTCACCATGAGGAAATGATCGCCCATCAGCGGCCAACCGGATACGCCCGAGCTGTCGTGCATCACTGATCCTTGCCTCGCAGGGCTGCGTAGCGACGCAGGCACGCGGGACACAATCTGCTCAGGGCGCGCACCAGCAGGTAACGCAGACGCGCGCCCGCCAGCCAGGCGTTGATTCGAAATTTGGTCCCCGCGGAAAGCTCCGATCTGACGTACAGGGCGTTGAACTGTATCCCGCTGGATGGATAGTCGGTTGCCACCTCGGTGAAGCCCATGCGCTGCAGCAGGCTCTTCACCTGCGGATACAGTTTCTGATCCGACCCTATGCACGGTGAGGTTTCAACTTCAACGTGCAGGAGATGAACGTGGTCGGCCACACCGCTGAGACCTTCGATCACCTCGTAGGCCGCGCCTTCCGTGTCGATCCACAAGGCCAGTCGCGCATCCGCCAGACATTTGTCCGCAAGGAAGGTGTCCAGTCGCGTGGTCCTGACCTGCACGACAGCCGCGGGTGCCCACTCGTCGGATCGCCGAAAGAGCGAACTCATTCCGCGCCGCGTATCCAGTTGCGAATACTCCGCCTCCACCAGGAAGAACTCCGCTTCCCCGTCATAATTGGTCGCCGCCAAAGGCACCAGCTGGATGTTGCGCTCCTGAAACGCCCGATTGGCCTGCATCAGGCGGAAATTCAGAGGATTGGGCTCGAACGCATAGACACTCGACCCCGGAGCCGCGGCGCTGAACAGCAGCGCGTCTGCTCCGTTCATCGATCCGACGTCGCAGATGGCGCCGATATCCATCGTGGAGAGGAGCCTCGCGAACAGACGCCGGGTGTTGACGATCACGGCGATCGGCCTCAGCGCTTGCGCATCACGATCAAGAAGTGATCACCGATTCCGCGCAGCAGCGGCCAGCCGGCGACGCGCCGGTCGATGCGCCACAACCATTGGTACCAGGCCAAGTGCTTCTCGCGCATCCACAGCAGATAAGGTGGCGGCACGAATATGCACACACCGCGATAGTGCATGAGCCTGAACTGCCCCTGAAAGGGGCGATAGAACTCGCGTGGAGTGTAGTAGCGCGTCCAGATGGTGCGTTGGTTCATGTTGACCGGCACCACCTCGCGCGCATAGCGCACTTTTGCTCGTGCCCAACGCCGCCGCAGCGCGTAGTATGCGGCTTCCCACGGGCAGATGCGGCCGATCACGGTAAATACCAGCGCACCGCCGGGTTTGAGCAGGCGGGCACATTCGCGTGACACCTCGCCCAGATCGGGTACGCAATTCAAAGCCCCGAGGTTGGAGTAGGCGCCGTCATATGCACTCTCGTCGCCGAGCCGGTACAACTCGTGCGCGCCGATGTTGATGCACAGTACACGATCGCTCAGCCGCTCGCACTGCACACGCTCGCCCGTACGGCGCACCATTTCCGGTGACCAGTCACTTGCTGTTATCCGATGCCCAACCCGCGCCATCCGCGCGGCGTCGAGCCCCGTGCCGCAGCCGAGGTCGAGCAAGCGGCTTCCCGGCGCGAATGTCGCGTCCAGCCAGCGCCACATCTCCGCACGCATGTCGCGAATTGCCGCGTTGTTGCCGCGATCACCGTCATAGTCCGCGGCAACGCTGTCGAAAGCATCCTGCGTGTCGCGCAATTGCGGCAGGGTTCGGACCGATGGCGCTGGGGGTGAGCTGCGTGACTTGTGCATACTAGACCGGCGGACCCGCAGCGGATCTCTCGAGAAGGGGATGAAGCCTGTTAAGCTTTCAGTTTGCCCGCGCCTGCCGTATCGATGCTACTGCGGACACCGTGCGTCTTCAACGAAAAACCGTGTGGGGACCTCGGCTGCAGCTCTATCGGGTTGGGTACATGTCGTATCTTGCGGTTCCCGGCAAGGACTTAAATACGTGACTCGCAGGAGCCACAGCAGGCAGCCCGACTTGTTCGCCGATCCGTTTCGGGAACGGTCGCCGCCAATCGCACGGGAACACTCTAAATTGCCGGGCGGTCGGTTTCAGTTGGAGAGCAACAGTCGTCAATTGCTCCGGCTGGTGGATTCGGCGGCGCGCTAGGTGTGGAACTTCAAGAGGTTGTTACCCTCGAGGCCGAGCTTGCTGATGGGCGGTTGAGATTGTAGCGCCGCGTGGGGTCGGTGCCAGTTGTAGTGGTGCAGCCAGTGGGTGAGCGCGGTGGTGCGCTCGGTGGAACTGAGATAGGCGCTGGCGTAAGCCCACTCGCGCAGACAGGTTTGGATGAACCGCTCGGCCTTGCCGTTGGTTCGTGGGGTATAGGGCTGGGTGCGCAGGTGGCGGATGCCCAGCTCCTGGCAGGTGGCTTTGAAGTGCCTGGAGCGATAGGGGTTACCGTTGTCGGTCATCACGCGCTGTACCCGGATGCCGAGTTTGCGGTAGTGCTCGACCGTAGCCCTGAGCAGGCGGGAAGTTGTGTCGGGATGTTCGTCGGGAGCCACACGCGCCAAGGCCAGGCGGGAGGCATCATCGATGGCGACGTGGACGCAGTCCCAGCCGATACCGCGGTTGCGCTTGCCGGGGCCGCGATCGCCCGTGATTCGGTGTCCGATACCGCTGATTCTGCCGAGTTTCTTCACATCCAGATGGATCAGCTCTCCGGGGTGTTCACGCTGGTAGCGCACCACGGGAGCCATCGGCTCCAGCTCCCGCCATCGTGAGAGATGGACCGCCCGCAGGATGCGCGAGACGCTGGCGGCAGAGACTCCCAGCCGCCGTGCAATGTAGTGCCCCGTGCGGCGCTGGCGACGCAGATCGATCACCGCCTGACGAAGCTCCGCCGGCACCGCCTTGGGGCTGCAGCGTGGACGGCTGATGCGATCGCGCAGCCCCTCAACACCCTCGACCCGATAGCGGCGTAGCCACTTCTTCAGCGTGGTCACTGAGACCCCCATGGCCTGCGCAACGTCGCGCTGATGCTGGCCCGCCTCCAGGCGGGCCAGCATCAATACTCGACCCTTGGGCGTCAGACGAGCATTCTTGTGCACGGTTGTTCTCTCCCCCGGTGAGGAAACTGACGTCTAGCAACATCAGCTTCTCTCCCCCGGCGGGAGGGAACAACCTTCTGAAACATCACAGCTAGGCCGACGGGCAGCGAGGGCAGCAGGTGCGCATCGCCTTGGTGGTACCGGGAGGCGTTGATCGATCGGGAGAGTATCGCGTGATTCCGGCGCTGCTGGCTTTGATAGGCCGGCTCGCGCTTCGTAACGAGGTGCATGTGTTCGCCCTGAGACAGGAGGCCCAAGCAGGCGACTGGGACCTCGCAGGCGCGCGAATCCACAACATCGGTTTCCGGCACATGCGTCTGCGTGCGGTTCGCTCGATATGTGCCATGCATCGCTCGTCGCCTTTCGGTGTCGTGCATGCAATCTGGTCCGGGTCGTGTGGCTTGGTTGCGGTGGTAGCAGCGAAAATCATCGGCATCCCGAGTCTCATACACATTGGCGGTGGCGAACTCGCCGCGCTGCCTGAGATTGGCTACGGCGACCGGCTAAGATGGTGGGGACGCATTCGAGAAGGCTTGGTGCTGCGAGGAACGTCCGCCGTCACGGCCGCGAGTACGCCGGTCATCCAGACGCTGTCGAAGCTGGGCCTGGTGGCACAACGCGTGCCGCTCGGTGTCGATCTCAACACGTGGCCACCGCGCGAACCCGCTCGCCGTGATCATGGCAGGCCGGCAAGGCTGATCCACGTCGCGAGCCTGAATCGCGTGAAGGATCAATCGACGTTGCTGCGAGCCCTTGCATCGCTCATGAGGTCAGGGTTGAGCTTCGAGATGAACATCGTCGGCGAGGATCTGCTGCAAGGTGAAATGCAGACCCTCGCCGGGCAATTGGGGCTGTCCGACAGAGTGACCTTTCGAGGATTTCTGCCGCAACGGGAGCTGCGCCCACTGGTGGAGGCAGCCGACCTCATGATCATGTCGTCGCGCCACGAGACCGGCCCTCTTGCACTGCTGGAGGCCGCCGTGGCAGGGGTCCCGACGGTCGGCACTGCGGTGGGCCACATCGCCGAATGGGCGCCACATGCCGCAGTGGCGGTGCCCATCGGGGACTGGGCCCGCCTCGCAGGGGCAATCAGGGAGCTCCTCAACGACGAAGATCTGCGTGTCCGCATCGCTCGTGAGGCTCTACGGCGGGCCACGAGAGAAGATGCCGACTACACTGCAGAGCGGTTTCAAGCGCTCTATTCGAGTCTTGCCGCGCTCAGGTGACGATTAGATTTCGCCTACTGCCAACGTGAAACTCTGCAGAAAATGGAAGTCCGGGCGCCGCAATGCGAACTGTGGATGCTGCGGATCGCACAGCCGGGCGAGCTCGGCGTAGTCGTCTTCCGAGAGATACGGTCGCAGACGCTCTCCCCAAGTGTCCCGGAAAATCGCCTGCGTCAGATAGGCTTCATCAGCCGCGCGCAGCGGGGCTACACGCTCGATGATGAGGGTTCGTGCGATGACTTTGCTCAAACCCGCCCGGCGCAGAAGACCGATGATCGATCGCACTGCCGTCAGGTCGCGCTCGTCGAGTCGATAACGATCCCGGTAGTAGTGGCGCACCGCCTCGTTTGTCAGCCGCTCGAGTCGCGAGTCCCAGGCAAAGTACATGTCCGGCACGAGCGAGCTTTGGCCCAACGCGATTCGGCCGCCGGGCCGTAAGAGGGTTGCGAGAGCCTGCACGCCACCGACCGGATCGCGCACATGGTTGATCGTGTTGACGCACCAGATGAGATCGAAGCTCGCACCGGCAAATGGCGCCTGCAGCAGATCTGCCTGTAACACGAATGTCCGCGCTGAGACTGCGGTGCGAGCGGCGGCCGTATGTGCCGTCGCAAGGTCGATGCCGACGACCTCGCCCTCGGGCTCGACTTCATCCCACAGCCAGTGGAGCGCCTCGCCTGTGCCGCAGCCGGCGTCGAGGATGCGCATGCCGGGCTTCAAACTCAGGCTGTCGATTGCCTGGCGAAGCTCGGGTTCAGCAAATGAGTTGAAGAGCTGCAGCTTGCGCGAATAGTCGCGTCTCGTCGTGTCACCAAGGAGGCCAGGCGATGCAATCGACCTGTTCACGGTGGCGTTGTGTCACAGCGGACGTGCGAGAGCCGCACGAACTGCGTACATCGTTTGTACGCGAGAAGGACGACTTACCATCCAGCGCAGCACACGTCGACATTGAGATAGCTGGTACCAGTTGTTCTCGGTTGCCCACGACTCCGTCTCGGCAGTGTAGCGAAGCTCGGAAGTGCGCCAATCGGGAGGCCTGACGCGACTCAAGATGTAACTCAATGATTCGCGAATTGATGCAGACCAGCCGAGAGCGGGCAGAGCGTCCATCCACGGGTACGACAAGGAGACGTCTGAAATCGTTGCGCGCCGCGAGATGCGCGCAAGCATCCGCGAGCAGCTTGGCCTGATGGCCTCCAGAGCGCGGGGCGGAATAGCCGTTGGATAGTAGCGAGCCGTAAGGGTCAGCGGTGGCAACGCCCACCACAAGCTTCGATCGCCTGCGCTGTGTCTGGTCAATTCCTCCCAGTCCACGGCTGTCAGACGCGCTGCCAGCAGAGCAATATCATGCAGGTGGATGACTCGGAGCGCTCGTGCAGACATGGCGCCGGCCGCGTGCTGCAATAAATGGATCATCAAGCATGCCCGTGAACGGTAGTAGTGCAGGCCAGGACTCGGATGGAGTGAAAATACGAGCTCGGAAATGTCCACTTCTGATAACGGCAAGTGCTCGACCAGTCGGCAGTGCAGCTCAATCTTGATTGCATTCCGGCAATTCTCGCCAAGCGGAGCAGGGGCCTGCGCCCCGGCTGGCAGAAAGACCCGGTGTTTCCAGTTCACGCCGCATTGCTCATACCCGAGCGCTGCCAGCAGCCGCGCGGCGGCATCCAGGCTTGCGGGGCGCACGAGCAAATCCACATCGCCCATGGGTCGATCACCCGCCCCGTATAGGCCCATCCCATGCAGTGCCGCTCCCTTCAGTGCGATGAGCTCGATCCCCTCGCACCGCGCTCTGGTATTGATGAGTGCCAGCAGGTCCGCGATGCGGGAGTGGCGGCTTGCTACATGAGCCCTTTGCTCGTCAAGGAATGTCGCCCAGCTTTCCGGTCCGCGCCACCGCAAGCTGCTGGCCAAGATCGGTGAGATGCCGTGTATGGCCGCGGCGGCTTGCGCAATACGCCATTCAAAATCGCTCCATGCAGGCGCACGGTTCGTGGGGTCGGCAAGCTCACGGGCAAGAGTCTCCGTGGTCCTGAAGAGCGCCGCCCACAAGACGTTCAGCCGCGGCATGGCTGGGGTGGAGCAACTCATGCAATCTCCGCCGAAGCTGGCCGGTAGTGTGACCTCATGGCGACGCGAAGGCTTGTCGCGATCGCTTCAGATCGCCGCCGCGGCCGCTCCGGGGTCAGTACGGTACTGCCGTTCGTGCGACAGCAGCTCCTGCCAGCGCCGTTCCAGCCCGCGTCTCACGCGGTAATGCTCAGCGCTGTGCTGTGGGCCGTCGAGCCTCTGCAGGGATACCTGATCGTGCAGCAGGTCTCTGACCGCGCGGTAGAAGTCGGACGTGTAGGTACCCTTGAACATCATCTCCAGATCATTGCTGTCCTGCCAATGAGTCTTCACTCCGAGCTGCGTCTTGACCAGCTCGTAGAACTTCGTGCCCGGCAAGGGATAGGACACGCTCACGCCGACATCGTCCGGCATCGCGGTATCGAGCAGCTCCCGCGTAGCCACGATGTCGGCCAGCTGCTCATCCAGATACCCCAGTTGAATGAAGAATCCGACGCGAATGCCTGCAGACTTCAGGCGCGCACGAGCCGTCACGATCTCGGCTACCTTGGTGCCCTTGTTCATCGCATCCAACACCCTCTGACTGCCGCTCTCGGCGCCAATCCAGGCCTCCTTGCATCCCGCATCGCGCAACGCTCTCGCCATGCGCTCGCCGACAAGATCCGCACGCGTCTGAATCGTGAAGGGGATCGACCCGCCGTCGGCCCTGACGGCACTGGCAAACTCGGTGACCCAGTCGACGCGAAACCCGAAGATGTCGTCGGCAAACCACACGTGGTCGGGACTGAATGCGTGCTTCAGATGCGCCATCTCCGCGGCGACGGAGGCGGGTGCGCGCTGCAGGTACTGGTTTCCCCAGATCGGCTTGGCGCACCAGGCGCAGCGAAATGAGCAGCCGCGCGAGGCAGCCATGTTCAGGCTGAAATAGCCATGGGCCTTCAGCCACGCGGAGCGGTAGCGATCGATATCCACCAGATCCCACGCCGGCAGCTCACCCTGGTCGGGGGTGGGGAGAATTCTCGCGCCGCGTACCGCCGTTACCTTTCCGCCCGCAAGCGTGGCGACGCCGGACAGGCCCTCGAGGAGCTCGCTGGCGTGTGCATCCGGGCGAGCGTCGAGCCTTGGCAGCAGTGCGAGCAGGGTTGCGAGACCCTCGCCGAGCAACGCGACATCTGCTCCGGCGAGGAGATACGGCTCAGGCGAATCGGTGACGTCGGCGCCTGCCGTAACCACCCAGGCGCCGCCGCGGTGTGCGGCAGTGATCATCTCGCAGGCAGCCCGGCGCATCTTGCCGAGGCACATCTTGCTGAGGAAGTTGAAGTTGTCCTCGTAGAACAGTACGAGCTGGGGTTTCACGGCGCGCAGCTGGCGGTGGTAGTCCTGGATGCCTTCGGCCAGCATGGCATCGAACAGCGCCACCCCGTGCCCCGCGCGCCGCAGTATCGAGGCTACCTGCAGTGTCGCGAGCGGAGGATAGGGTTTGGCGCGCTCGTGCTGCTTCTGATCGAAACGCAGAAAATAGGAGTGGCAAACCAGGATCGACAGCATTTTGCAAGGCGCTCCGGTACCCGCAGCAACGGTTCACTGATTCGGCCGCGTGCTTGGGCCGCCTGCTCGCGCAGGGCAACTTACCCACAGGCACGCGGACCTCGAGCCTGGCTCTCCCCTAGCGGGTAAGTACCATGAGGGGAGACTTGGGTTCAATCGAGGCAGACTGCACGACTGGCGAACGGGACTTCCCACGGAATCGTGAACAACTCCGGCTATGATTTGAGCGATTACGCCGTGGCGGAGATTCGCAGCTCCTGGGGGTGTCGGCGCATAGCCGGTACTACTCGAGGCCAAAGGCGAGATCCTGTAGTTGCTGCACCGCACGCTGCAGGAGCGCGACCTGAGCGAGAAGGAAGAACCCCCGGGTAGTGGGCCCGAGATTTGGACAGTCCAGTGGACAGCGAAAACAAGTCGTTGAACGAGAAGCCTCATACGCCCGTGATGCAGCAGTACCTGCGTATCAAGGGGCAGCATCCGGACACGCTGCTGTTCTACCGGATGGGCGATTTCTACGAGCTGTTCTACGATGATGCCCGCCGCGCGGCGGCGCTCCTCGACATCACCCTCACCGCGCGCGGGCAGTCGGCTGGCGCACCCGTCCCGATGGCGGGGGTGCCGTTCCACGCCGTGGACAGCTACCTCGCCAGGCTGGTGCGCAAAGGCGAGAGCGTCGCGATCTGCGAGCAGCTGGGGGATCCGGCGACCTCGAAGGGGCCCCTCGAGCGCCAGGTGGTGCGCATCGTCACGCCCGGCACCGTGACGGACACCGCCCTGCTCGAGGAGCGGCAGGACACCCTGGTCGGCGCTGTGACGCGCGAGGACGCCCGCTTCGGGCTCGCATGGCTCGATCTCGCGGCCGGGCGCTTCACGGTGCTGCAGGGTGAGGGGCGCCAGGCGCTCGCCGCCGAGCTCGAGCGGCTGAAGCCCGCGGAACTGCTGCTCGCGGAGGGC